>Ga0209211_10000300_pt1 | contig 108732 bp, 26 predicted proteins | sample RifGroA2_FD_183992 | JGI IMG/M metagenome (GOLD analysis project Ga0209211, IMG submission 183992) | Groundwater microbial communities from Rifle, Colorado, USA - Groundwater A2 (SPAdes) (version 2) | ecosystem: Environmental > Aquatic > Deep subsurface > Groundwater | place: Rifle, Colorado...
CGACGGCCAGGATTTGCCTTTAAACCTGTATTCCTCTTATGGACATCCTGTCTTGACGGATGTCCTTTCTGAAATATCTCCCTATAAATGGGCCCGCGCCGTGGATATGGCCCTTATTCGTGAAGGACGGCGGCCTGTCTTCATGCCTCTGGTGATTGATCATTTTGACGCGATAGATTTAAGCCTTGCCCGGCAATTGGCTAATCACCCCTTTGATGGAGTTATAGAAGCCCGTCATGCCGCGGCCATTGGTTTATTGAAACAGTTAAGGGCGGGGAACGCGGCATCGCCGATCACGAATGAATTCCTGGAGTGGGTGTTTAAGCTGGAGAACGCCGTCGACGACTGGAAGAGGGCTCAGGATGTCTTGCGTCAGATCATGGACCGGATGGGCCAATCTCTGGCCTTTTTGGCTTTGTCTTTGAACAAGGGAGAATTCGCGCAGTTAACGGTATCTCGAAGGTGGACAGAAGAGGTAAAGCAAAAGGCCAAGGGCGTCCGATTTTTCGGTGTGAGCGTTTATAACAGTCTGCATCTGGAGATGATTGCGGCGGCGGACCGGTATCTTAAGCAGGGGATTGGCGCGTTTGAGGCAAATACAACCATTGAAATTTACCCCGTAGAGATAACCAAAGAACAAACCCTTTTGATGACCGCGCCGTTTTTAAAATCGGCCGAAGGTGTTCTCAAAGAGAATGGTGAGCCGGGGGAGGTCGTTAAGGTTGACGGCTGGCCGCGGCTGAACAAGACAATCCCGGATATCCGAGACCGGTTTATGGATCTGGTGACGCAATTGCCCGAAGACGGCTTTAAGGTCGGAGGCGGTTATATTGCTGTTCCTGTTGAGATAGGAGACAGACCGGACTTTGTAAAGAATGTGATGGCGTATGCGGCCAAGAATGACAAAAACCTTTTGAATCGCCTTGAGAGATTGATTAGCGAGAAGAATCTTTTTTACGGAGAAGGCGCCGCGGAACAGGACTTTTATTACGTGGAAGGCCGTAAGGATACCAATGATGTCTACCTTGTTTCAACCGACCTTGATTCGATCACGGGTGATCCAACCGCGGAAGATATCCTGATCGCGCTCTTAACCGAAGGAGACAGTAATACCAGGTACAACGCCGTGCGAGCGTACCGTAAGGCTGTCCATGGGAATGTGCAGTATCACGCCACGTATCGCGGGATCGTGAAGGAGTGGGCGCGGAGCGACGGGACTCGGGCGGGCAATTCTAAAAGGAATACATTTTATAGGCAAAAAGAGATGGCACTTGAACGCGCGTCCATTACCAACAGGCCGGAAAAAAGAGAAGATCATACCGGGAAATCATCTATTGAAGAGATTACGGACTGGATATCGCCGGAAGATTTGAAGGAAGAGAAACACAAGGCGTATGAACCGGTTATCCTGGAATTTACCGGTATTGCGCAAACGGGTGAATCATCCGAGGAGGGAATCACAGTCCCGGGATTTATTAATCTGAACGTGTTGACATCCGCGTCGAAGATGGAGCTTTTAAGGCGCGGGGTATTGACTCAGGAATTTGCCTGGATGGACGCGTCATGGACAGAGGCCTTAAACAGATACTCACCCATAACTGTAAAGGATCAGCCGCTGGAGGGTGTTATTGAGTATGAAGATCTAAGTTCGGGAACCATGGGGTTAATTGTCGGGAGCAGGATTTCTGTGGATATCGGCGGGACATCCATCAAATACGCGATTGTCCAGGAAGATGAAGACGGCCTGCGGAATATTCTTTACGCGGCGAAGGAAAAACCACGCAAGGTCATGGTGAAGGAATTTCTTGCGGGAGTGGCTGACGGAATCATCGGCCTTATTCAATTTGCCGGGAAGAAAAATCCGTCTATTAAGTTAGAGAAGACAATTTATGTCGGTATGATCGCCACATTTTACGCGGGCTTAAGGAAGGAATTGCAAGGAACTATTAAAGTTCCCGTGGGCGTTGAAAAAATCTTTAGCGATGTGGCCGCGTATGCTGAAGGAGAGATCAACCCGGGCAGGGAGATTGAAACGGCCCTGGATGCCAAAGGGTATACGGGCTACACGGTTATTGTCGGCAATGACAGTTCGGCATGGGCGTTGTTCATCGCGGATATGTTTAAGATGTATTTAAAGAAAACAGGACAATGGCCGCTGGCGGTCGGCAAGAAACTGTTAACAATTATTTTAGGGACGCGGCTAGGGGTAGGTGTCATCACTCGCCTGGGCGATGTGATGGGCCTCGCGCAGATCGTCACCAGCCAGCCGTTGAGCGATATGATCATTCCTCCCGTCTTGATGAAACGCTGGATGACGTTTAAGGTGGATGGAAAGGAGATGGAAATCGGTCTCCCTAAGCATTACGGTGGGATTGGATTAACCAACTTTTTGTCGGCCAATGCCTTTTTGGAGATCGCGCGCGATATTGATTTGTCCTGCATTACCAAAGGTGCGCGGCCGGTTTACCTGCCGCTGGTGACCAAAGATTTTGATAGTCTCAAGCAGTCTGAATGGCAAGCATGGGCGTCGGGCAAATATACCGGCGCTTTGAGTTCTGATCATCTGGAGTTTATCGGTTTTGGGGATCAGTTGGATTTGAAGAACGCGCATTCACAGATTAACGGGCTTCTTCTGGAGAGAATATTGAAGCAAGAGTTTAGCCAAAGTCATCCATCGGATCAATCCAGGGCATACGGAGTGACCCTGCGGATCATAAGCGTCATGGGCGAGGCCCTGGCGTATTTGGCTCTGAGGGTGCATGAAGGCAAATTCAATCAACTGACGCCGGAGCGGACATGGCAAAACAGGGAGAAAGACTTAAGCTTGGGGACAAATCTTCTGGTCATGCGCGTAAGGGATAGCTTAGAAGAGTTTATTGTCAAGACAGCCCGACGCCATGTCAAGAATGGTCTGGCAGACCTTAAAGGAAATAACGATATCCGGATTTTTATCTTAAAGGTTCCTAATGATAAAGAGGTGGGCGTCCTGGGGCCGACGTATTTTGCGCAAGGTCGGACTAGGGTCAGCGCGGTGGAAACATTGAAACAGCCGGATTCTTCAACAAAGAAACCTGTATCACCGGCGCCATTTTCACCCAGTGACGAGCATAAGAGTAATTTTAATCAGAGGATTCAACAAGAAAGAAGGAGCGGCATCGCTGCTTTCACCTTCGATCCAAGTGAAAAGAAATTTAAAGAGGATGTTCATTCCATTCTGAAACTACACGCAGATGAGCAAAAGGCCCTGGAAGAATTAGTTGCCGGGAGTTCTTTGAGCCAGGCCCCGCCGCAGCGTCTTGAAATCACGACCGATTGGTCGCGGACAAACGGCAAAATAGCCTCCGTCGACGTTGACGCGAAGACCCTTATTATTCATCTTTACAATCTGACTCTTCTGACAGACCTCAAGAATACTCATCGAGAATATCAAAACTATCTCACCTTCCTGGCCAAAGTTGTCATTGACGCCCATGAACAGATTCATCTCAAAGGCCAGCCGGATGAATTGCCCGTCGATAGGGAAACGCTGCAACAACTGGGTCAGAAAGACAATCGTCCAGCCCTTGTTTCTTTGCTTGAAGTTTTAAGTTGTCCTGCCGTGTATGGAATTAAAGCTGAGGGTGAGTTTATCAGGGCTATTCAGACCGGCCAGCGCGTGTCCCGTGGAGAGCAAATTTTCGATAGGATGGTTGAGGCCTTAAAGGGACGCGCCGAACAGACGCTCGCGTTTCAGATGGACAATGAGTACAACCCATTCGATAAAGGTTTAGCCGAGCAGGTGGATCATACGACGGGTAAACCCCGCGGCGCTTATCCCTTGGGCTGGTCCCAGAGAGAATTTATCCTGGCGGTATTGGAATATGAACGGATCAAATCTGTTTTAGCGCGGACGATCCTTTCTGACAAAGGCGGCATTTGGCCGTGGATGGAGTGGTATTACGGCAAGTTCGATAATAAATGGTTGCGTTACGCGTTTCTACCGGCGGTGGTTGAGTCCGGACTCTTTATGGCACTGTTTACGACGTTGGCAACCTTCTGTCTTAGTCCCGCTGATTCCTTGGGCTTGTCGCTTGCGATTCGTCTTGGGATTGTGGCCGCCTGGCATTTGCTACATGTGTTGCACCTATCCGCCCCATATGTCCGCCTATCCGAGGCCAATCGCACAAGCCTCTGGCTGATTCATGGCCTGAGCGGCGCTCTTTTTATTTTAGATGCCTTCCTCTCCCAGCTCCAACATGTGACAGGGAAAAACTTCTTTATGTTTGTGTTCATTGAGTTGGTATTTATACATATTAATGTTAATACGGCGGCTCTCCCTGAAGGTAGACGCGTATTATTGGCCGGCCTGTTTTATGTTCATCATTCACTGAAGAAAATGTCCGGGCTGAGATTATTCAATGGACTTCCCTTGATAGGAAGGGGACTCCATATCATCAATGGTTATTTAGCCAGACTTGGGTCCAGCGCGGTTCAATCCATGTGGAAAACAGCTTTAATCAACGGGAAAGAAGAAGCCATAGAGGATATCGAAGCCCTTTTCATTTGGAAGCCGTCCCGTGGTGATAAATGGCGCGAGTTTAGAACAAGTGTTCTTGATTTGTTGAAAAAGATAACGAACTTTCTTAACGAAAGAATTAGTGAACATAAGAAGATATATCTAAAAGGGAATCACGCTGAAAACGGAATGTTATCTAAACAGATACGAGATACCCTGCGTTTATTGGTTCAAACAATTTCCTTATTTTATACAACACGAACCCTTGAAGGTATTCAAAGGCTGAGGTCTATTCTCAATGATCGCGGGATGGATGGGGATGTCCTTAATGAGGTGATGTGGGACTTTTTGAATTTTCTTATGACTTCGCCAAGACATTATGAGGACCGAGTTCTTCGAGAAGAAATGCGCTCGATGTATGAGGATGTCGCGCGACATCATCTGATAGCATTGCTAAGAATGAGAGCTTTAACTGGATTGCTTTTCTTAAAAGATTCGGGGAGTCCATTATTATCTGTGGATATATTCAAAAAGGAATCAGATCCACGGGTTCGTGAATATATTATTAAAGATATGCTTTCTACTGATAACTATTCTGGTAGGGAGAAGGCACCTGTCGAAGTTATACAGTGCTTAAGGGATTGCATGAAAAAGGATCCTGTCACAAAGGTTCGGGAAGCGGCATTTAATCAGCTTAATGAGTATAATATTTCTTCCTTAATCCCGGATTCACTGAGCTCAACCGCGATTATTGAAGATTTGATAAGTATCATCAAGACGGATGAAGGAGTGTCTTTAGAATGTCGAAAAAGAATGAGAAGATATTTAGAAAGAAATTTATGGAACAAGATTGATTCGTTCAGCGGTGATTTGCTTTGGCGCGGTCACATTGTTAAACAAAAGGATGAGACCTTTGATCGGTTTGTGGGAGAGGAGAGTGTCTCCTTGTATATCGCGTTTAGAGGTTTTAAGGCGGATGAGCGCGACAGACTTCTGCGGCAGCTCTATGATTATTACCGTGATCTCGAAAACAAGGAGGAGAATCAATATCGGCTATTCGGCATGTATCTTGCGCTCAGACTCCTGACTTCGCCGGATATAAAATTGATACCTGAAAATAACGAAAGTATCCGGCAGTTGATAGACGTATTGACCGCGCGAAACAACGTCCAGGGGACGGGCTTTACCATCCGTTTCGGAAGGAACATTTTATCTCCGATAGATGCCCGTTGGGTGCGGGTGCGCAAAATGTTTGATTCTCTGTCTAAAGCCAGGGAGGATTACGAGGGATTGCGCAAGATCGTGACGGTGTCGGATTACATCAAAGAGGTGAAATTATCCGAGATTGGTCAAGACGCGGTCATGGTTGAATACACCGCGCCGTGGCAGATTGTGATTATGCCGGCGCAAAGGAAATCTTTCCTCCTTGCCCACCCTCACGAACAAAGAGATACGTATTCGACCAAATCCCTGCATGAGGCTTTAAGACAATATTATGGTCTCTACAGACAAGGTGTTATTCAAACAGAGGTAACGCTTCTCACGCATCACAGCGGACATACACATGCGGATTATAATGATTTTCATGTTATCTGGGACGTGCATATGTCTTCTTTATCAGAATTAGAGGTTTTAGCTTCCCAGAAAATACTGGGTCCAGAAGATAGAGAAATAAGGAATGTTCGGGAATTCATTACCAAGCATACTAATATCCGTGGGCTGATGGGTTTGGTGGATGGGGAGACAATCAAGCCCATGGCTCAGATGATCAGCCCGGAGAAGGCGCATATCCGCAGTATCATGGAAATTATTTTGACGTATATTGTTGATGGCTTGAATGATAACTCTAGGGAAGAGGGTATTTTGCGGAAGTTTGAGCGAATCAAGTTTAGATATGAGACCGATCCATTGAATCAAAGCAGAACGCTGTTTAGCAATAGACCGGCGTTGTTGTCTATTATTCAGAAACTTACGGAATCAGACATTCTCGGCGTGAAAGATTATCTTGGTTTAATGAGATTTTTACATACGGAATTGCCTGCCCTGCCGATAGAAATTCTGGATCTTGAAGAGACGAAGCAGGACGGGCAAGAAACGACAGTCACCATGGGAAAGAGGGTTTCTTTGATTATACCGACGAACACAGGGACCGGGATTATTTATGTGCCTGGACGCGAGGAAATCAAGGATGTGTTAAATGGACCGACCAGTCCCGCGGTTAATCCATCGATAAAGGGATTGTTCTATCAAGGGGGATCATTCACGGAAGGCTTGGCAAATCCCTGGGTTCTTTTTGGAGTCGGGTTTGCGGCCTTAGGTCTGATGGCGGTCCTGCCGGAGTTAAGAAGCACAGCCTTTGCCGGATTCGGCCTATTGGCCGGGTTGCGCATAATTTTGTCATTGCGCGCGTTCTTTGCGAAGCAGATCCCCCACCCCCACCGCACCTTCCCCATCCATGGGGAGGAATCGACAATTGTAAAGGCTTGGGGGAAATATATAGGGCCGCTGTGTCTCCTCTCACCGTGGCTGATGTGGAGCATAAGAAGGATACGATCCCTCTTCACAGCGGCCCGCAATTATTTGGGGAAAAATAATGGGGAACAGCAAATGAAGTATAACATATTGCTGAATCGAGTCTCAAAGACAGGCCGCCGCGTCATCGCAACCATCCGTGGCTGGTTGGCAGAGATGAAAAGGCTGATCTTCTTAGCAGCCGTGCGGCGGCCTTCTTTGGTAATTCCTTTGAAATGTTGGGCGATGTCCGATATTCCTGTCACAGAGGACGAACAACGCGAGGCCAAAGAGGTTTATGGCGAGGACAATCCAATAGTCACCGGAACGCTGACCATTGCCGCTGATGGACAGATAAAGATTGTTCCTGATCAAAAGGACATGCCTAAGGGGTGGGAAGAATGGGAACAGATCCTGCGGCGCAATGCCGGGATGACCCCTGAGGAGATCCGCGGCCCGCCGGACACAGAATATAGCTACCTCTTTGAGGTCAGCACCGACCCCATCCGTTTAGGCAGAGATTCTCAAGAAGACCTGCCTACCATTGCCGCTTCAGATATCGATCACAGAACAGTCATCCATCATCCGGCGTATTTCAAGCGATTAACATCAGAGGAGCAACTCGCTACCCACCTGCATGAGCTTACGCATATCCAATTTAAATTAACTGATGAGGATAGCGTCAAGAGCAAGCTCAAGAATCTTCTGCTTGCCCATGCCGTGAATCAGGACATCAAGAAAAACGGTGTGACCCTGGATATCTGGAATATGCGGGAAAAACGTCTGCGTTTTGATCAGATTACCGATGAGATGCTGAAAAAACGTAGACGCGACGGCTTTAATGTGATGTGGATGTTGGGGATCTGGAAGATTGGAAAGTTCACCACAAAGTTCAATAAAATGTGGGATCCAAGAAGGGTCGGGTCTATTTTCAGTATTTATGATTATGTCATCAATGAGGAATTTGGAGATGAGGCATCCTTTAGAGATTTTGTCCTGAGAGCCAACGCGGCCGGCCTTAAAGTTATCGCGGATATTGCTCCCAATCATATGGCCGTGGATTCTCCATGGCTTAAAGAGACTCCGGAGTTATTTGTCAATGCCCCTCAAGGAATTTTGAGCAAGGATCCCAACAGCGAGAACTACGCGACGGATCATCTTGATGATTATCTTGGTTTTAAAAATGATGTTGATAAATATTTGAGGCAATATTTTATGGCGGATACGGATAAAGGCCGGCGAGTTATAGCCCATGGGCGGGATCCGAAATTCTATCCATGGATTGATGACGCGCAGCTTGATTGGACCAATCCGGAAACCCAGCAAAAGATGGAGAAAGTTTCAGAATATGTCCTGGATTTAACCAATGGCGGCGGGGCGAGATTGGACATGTTCAATCTTGTGCTCAAGAGTCATATTATGGGTTATTGGAGACCGCGGGGCGCTTCCCGTGATTTAGAGTCCGAGCCGTGGGAGGGAATTCTCAAAAGGATGAAGCAGAAGTTTCCGGGAGCGGTATTCTTGGCGGAGATGTACTGGGAGAGCGAAGGATATGGTCAGAAGCTTGGTATTACTTATACGTATGACAGATTTGTATTTGAATATCTTGTGGAAGGAAAACGTTCCTTAAGTGATTTTATGGATTACCTGACGAGTCGTCACAGAACATCCTTAGAATATCTGCGGCACACAGCGCATTCCATCGAAACCCAGGACGAAATCAGAGGGGTAAGAATCGCGCAAATATTATCCCGGGCACAAAATGAGCTGGTCAATCTGGTTATGCTCACCGTCCCGGGCATGGTCATGATCTATACAGGACAGCGCAGCGGACATTCCAAAGAAAAACCGGACGCGACCTGGATCACGCAGCATCCGGAGAAAGAGACGAAAGATACAATCTTAAGACGGTTTTTTGATAAATGGCTGCCCCTTACGAATAATGATACTTTCCGTCGAGGAGAGATTAACAGGGTTGAGGGGCTTCATCTCTCTGACAGGGTGCTGGCCTGGCAGCGCCGGCTAGACGATGAACAGGTATTTGTCATCGCCAACAACAGCGCTCAATCGAAAGAGATTTCTATTAAATGGGATCTCAAGCAATGGGGAATAGAGGAAGAAAATATTGAAAAAATGGGCTGGTTAAATCTGAAAACCGATAAGGTTGAGCCGTTCACCCCCACAGGCGTTATCGATTTGCCCGCTTGGGGTTATCAGGTGCTTAAGCTCATTCAAGTAAGCGAAGGCGCGCCTCTCAAGGATTCAGACACGCTGGTGTCCGGAGGGGTCAGGATCCTGGCGAATCACGACGTGATCGTAGAGACCGATCAGGGGGTCCTGCCGCCGGTCTGGCCGCGATGGAAACAGGTGTTGATCCATAATGCCCACAAGACACCCGAGGAGATCCGCTGGTCCCACGGCGAAGAACATGCCTACCATTTTGAGATCACGACAGATCCCGTCAGATTGGGCATTGATCCTCAAACAGGCGCCCGCCTTACCGCCGCGGTTGATGTCGATACGAAAACCTTCCTTTACCATCCGGATTATTTTGAGCGATGGAATTCAGATGAGCAGATGGAATGGCACATCCGTCAATCCGTCCGCGTGATGAGCAAAGAATTCATTGAATACTCTTATCAAGGGATTAACGAAATCCAGGCCGGTCCGATGGAGCGGCCGGTCCTGGATATCGAGGCCCGAGTCAGTCTGGATGAACATGACCGGGTTGATGTTCAATTCAGGAATGAATCCCGGCTGGAATCATTGAGGGATAAACTCGCTGCCCTAAAACAGGCGTTAGTCTACGCCTTCTATATTCAGACCAAGGAAGACCTGCCGACGCTCAAGAAATGGCTTAATGAGATGAAGGGGATGGTAATTATTCGGGTTCATGGAAAGAAAGGACCCGCGGGTTATGTCCAAAAGGGTATCGTTTATTATCACGCCGGCATGACAGAAGATCATCCCCAGCTTCAGGGGGATTCCCATTACGCCATCCACCGGGTCAATGCCGCCCAGATGGTGATGGCCGATGTCATTGATCATATGCTGCATAAAGAACAGGATCAGGCGGTTCACAAGCGTCTGCATCACCGTATAAAAATGGATGAGGGGATCAGGGAGTCTCTGCAATACGTCCTGCGGGAGAATGTCATTAGAGGTCTGACGGAGGTTAATGTCCGGCTGGCGAAGGTGATAGGGCTGTCGATACCTGAAGTTTACAGAGGCGGTTATCTTGATAAAAAAATACACGAGGTAGCCAGGGGGGAATCCGTAACGATAACAGCCGTGGCCCGTCGGCCGGAACTGAGCGGAAAACGCAGGCGGGTTATCTTATGGTCCAACTATAAAGGAGACTGGGAACCTTACGACATACATCTCAGCTTTGTGAAGAACAATGAGCAGGGTCACGCGGTTTATGAGATCACCCTTCCGGTTTATAACGAATTTGAATTTAAGATTATTTTCGAAGGCGCGGCCGGAGAGGAAGAGTATTCCGATAACGGAAACGGTGAAGTCAAGATCATCGAGGCCTCCCCTCTTCATATCCCGACGGCAAAGAGGTACGATTCTTCCCTGAGAAGAAAGAAAGGAAAATTAGGGATTCCGGAGGAGTTAACACAGGTGATGTATCCTCTGCCGCAGAAGGTGCGGCGGGATAAAAAGGGCCATATTTACGCATTCTGGGCCATGGCCTTTGGGGCGGTGGATAAACTCCTGGATTGGGAGAAAGAAGGAAGAGTGCCGATTCGGATCAAGGAGGCACACGAGGAACTGAAGATTTATTTGTATCAGGCCTACGGCTTCAGGAATGTGCTGGACCCAAGCACAGGCGTTGAGGTGCGGGACATTTTTACCTATCTGCAGGAGTTGGGTTTCGTAAGCGAAGAGTCCGGAGTATACAGGATTATGGTCGATCCGGCGATCATGGCCAATTGGGCGCGGCTGGACGGACATATTGAGGAACAGTTGAGAGAGCATTTTGATAATAAGGCGGAAATTAAGAACCCTAAGGATTTGCTGGCCATGCTCGGCCGTTATGAGGCGATCAGCGAGAAAAATCCGTTGAGTCTCGTCGAACCCAGGCAGCCGTTTTTACGCGCGGTGCTGGGCTTGGAAGGCCGGCAGAGGGTGAATCTGGTCAAGTTTCTGCAGAAGACGTATTTTGAGAAAGGGGCCAAGGGCACCGGCGGGATCATGGTCGATTCGATCCTCTTGATGTTGAGGGGCATAAAGGACATCGTGAAATGGGCCGGGGTGGTCTTCCCTGCGCTGATGCTGGGTAAAAGACAGGTATATTTGTTCGCGCCCGAGATCACCCTCCTGCGCGGCGGATTGGGCCGGGTGATGCAGTATCTGGGCCGGGGGTTAAAGAAAATGGGTCTCGAGGTCATCTTCGTTGAGCCGAATTATCCCTATCAAATGAGGCTCAACAGCGCAACAGGCAAACAGGAGATGGTACCGCTGGATTACGGGGAGCTGGACATTCCGTTGAACATCCCGGAGCAGGCGGCCTACCGCTACACGGTGGACATCGGCGGCAAGGAGGTCGACGTCCTGGGCTACAAAGCAGTGAATGACGCGGGGACTCCGGTCCTGTTATACAGGGACGTGGATAAAGAGGGCAAGACCTTTTATACAAAAGTGCTGTACACCTATGGTGACGGAACAGAATTTCCCACGCATTTCCAGGCCACCGAGTTTGTGACCAAGGCGGGGTTGAAACTCATTGACCTGGTAGAGAGTGAACGTAAAAAGAGTCTGGAAGCCGAAGGAAAGGTATGGACCGCGCCGGTCATCGCGCTTAACGACGGGCAGACGGTGATGGCCGCGACCTGGCGGTTGTTTCACAAAGCCTTCCAGACCGAGGTCCTCTTAAAGGCGTATTACATGGTGACGACGCATACGTACCGTAACCGGATCTTCGGCGATACCCCAGGGGCCTTCCGCGAAGAGTTGTTGAAGGCGGGAGTTCCTGAGTCCTGGCTGAGGCTGTTTAAGCGCAAAATGCCCTGGGGCGATGAGCGCTATGATTTGACCAGCGGCGGCATGCGAGCGGTTATGTGGTTCGGCGGTTTTGCCAACGCGGTCAGTGAGGCCCATGCCAATGATGTCCGTCACTTCGATCCCCAGTTAGGCAAGGCCCTGGTCGCGATCACCAACGGCGATCTGGGATCCCTGACCATGCGTGAATTCGATAGGGTCTTCATGGGAACAAAATACGCGGATGAGAAGACAAAGAAAGCGGTCAAGGAATTAGAAGAAGAGAAGGAAAAAACAGACAAGCTCGGGAAAGCGGTCATCCAGCAGAAGCAAGATGAGATGATTTATGAGGCGGTGTGGCGGTACATCGATGAGAAAAGTCCTAGCCGCGAAGAGATTGCCCAAATGTTCGAAGAGGTTGTGTTAACGCTGAAACGCAAATACATTGCCGAATATATCCGGCCTTATCAAGGACAGTTAGGCATCGTTATCCCCAAGGCTTATGAGGGCCGCGATGAGGATTACTGGGAGGTCTTCGCGCATCTGTTATGGAGCGGGGTATCTATAAGATGGGTTAGTGAAAAAGACGGCCGTAAGAGAGCGCACTGCGATGAGAATCTGCGCCGGGGTGTCACAGAGCTGGGAATGGCTTTCATCATTCTGGGCAATGTGCAGTTTAACGCGGACACGGATAAAGAGGGGGGAAGCAATTTTGAGGCTAATAAATTGATCAAGGTTGCCGGCGCCATCAATCAGGAAAATTATATTGGGAAGGTCATCTTCAAAAAGCAATTCAAACTGCCGGAGCAGACACTCCTGCTGAATATTCTGCATTTACAGATGCAGGATTCGGAGATGGAGGATAATTTTGATCCTGTCATTGGGACAGAGGCCGCGGGATCTACCGAGGCTCACACGTGGATTCACAGCGGGACAGCCGCCCTGCATGGGTTTATCCAGCTCATTCAGTCCATGCTCAACTGGATGAAGGGCCGGGGGGCCAATCCAAATCCGATGGACGACCAGCCGGAGTCTTATTTTGCCGTCTATAAACGTTTTGCGAAGGCGCATCAGGACAAGACTTTAATCCATCATCTGGTGGACGGGTTCCTGCATTTCCGTGCGGTGGATGTTATGCTGACGGCCTTTGGCTACGCCCGGGCATGGGAAAAGACGATCCAGGAAGAAGATGAGAAACGCCAGGTCATCATGACAAAATACGGCAAGAACCTGGAAGAGAGCCTTATTGAGGAATACAAGCAGTTTGTCCAGCCCGACGGGAAAGAGCCCTTGCGCGAAGGAGAGGTGGCCATCCGTGAGGTGCGGGTAGAGAAGGTGACCCGCGCCGGTAGTTTTGAGATGTCCGGTAGAGACCAATGGAGGGAAAAGGTTTTTTACAACGCCCCCACAGAACCGCACAGGAGCATGCGCATTGAGATCGAGGTGGATCCCAAGGGGATGCCATCGCAGATGGTGGAGGCTGTAATTCTGCGCTCGACAGGACGGTGGATCGCTATGGAACTGATTGCTGAGGAGGAAGGACGGCTGATTTTTGAAGGGACGGTTGAGCGCATGGTGGCCGCGGATGAAGAATTGGAGGTGATCGCGAGTTCCGGGTCGTGGGAGGAGAAGCGGCGTGTGCGTCTTACTTCACGCATGAGTCCCGAGGACAGGAAAGCCGTTAAGGAGGAAACGGAACAAATGTTCGCGCTTGATGTGCTTGAGCCCAAGGGCCTTGAGGAAGGCGCGCGGCAGGTCGATGTGCCGGTCAATGAACCGGTAGCGGTGTCGGTGGAGATCCCATTTAGCCGGCAGGATTTGGTGGGGCGTGTGAAACTGGTGGCGCGGACCAACACGCGTTTGGGAGGCTGGCGGTTCTTGGACGAGGAAGAGGTCAAGATTTCGGAAGCCCATTGGTCAGAGGGAAGATTGCGCTGGGAGATTGAATTTACCCCGCTCAATGACGGGAGCCTGACCTTTGCCCTGGTGGATTTATTGGATGTCCCGGGGTTGGAGAATGTGATCAGTTGGGCAAACAAAAGCGATGAGGATATGGAAATCACCATTAAGATTCCCTATGGACAGACGAATAAAGAAAATATTCAGATGGAATCCAGACTCCATAGCCCGAATTGGGTGGGCGCGGTTTTGAGCATCGGCGCGACGTTCACGATGCTTGAGCATCCAGACATTGCTCTGCCTTTCGGTTTGCTTTGGTTTTGTCTTGCGGTTGTTTGGTCCGGGTTTGCCATAAAGCGATGGTTCCAACGCCTTGAAGCGTTTACAGCCCGGCGGCGGTTAAAACAGTTGGAGGCGTCGGGCAGGATGTTTGATTTCAAGGAATCGTATGAGTTGATTGAGCTGCTCTTTCACACCTTGCACCCGCGTTGGGATGAATTCGCGGCTTTCTTGGATTCCCAAAAAGGACAAAGCGGCCGAGAAGGGCAAGGGCATCACTGCTATGAGCACGGCATCGAAGCGGCCTATGTGGCTTATCTGACAGGAAAGCGGAGAGGATATTCTCCGAAACAACTACTGGAATTTGTGGTTGCCGCTGTTCTCCATGATTATGACCTGAGGCCGGCCTATGAACCGCCGCAGGTTGAGCGAACCATCGCGCAGATACAAAATGATGAGGCGCTTAAAGCTGTTTTGCGTAACATGGAAATTGACATAGATGCTGTGATTCTGATGATTTTAGGGACAGATTGTCCGTGGAATAAAGACAAACAAATTATTTTTGATGAAAAACTTGCGTCTTTTGAAAGTGAATCAAGACGGAAAGAATTGAAAGAAATGGCAGAATTGTTAGGTCTTATGGATAAAGTCGTGGCAGGTCTTGTTCTGGATACAAAAACCAGGTTCGCGCGCATCCGATCCCTTTACAGAGACGAATGGAAAAAAACAATTTCTGATAAAGAAATAGCCCGGGATAGCCTTGAGTTCCTAGAGAGAGAAATTCTTAAGCATCCGATGTTTGATCAACTTTTGAGTGATTTACCTGCCTGGATGAGGAAAAATTGGAAAAGGAATCTGAATTTCCTGAAGGATGGATGGAGCCGCCGTCAAGGGAGGCGTTTATTAGGGCACATTAGAAAAGGGGCTAAGGAAATTATAGAGACATATAAAAATGGTTCCAGCGATGAAAAAGATTTTATTTCCGGATGGCTGGCTGAACTTGAGACGCGTTATTTTATGAAGCCGTTAAGCCCCGCAGAAAAGGCGCGGGTTGATTTGTTGAAAACCCGGACTTCGACGATGGAATCACCTCAGAAGCAGGAATTGCTGGAGCGATTGTTGATCAAGAAAATGGAGGACCTGTTGCGCGATCAGGCCGGTTCTATCCGGATCATTCACGATATCCGTAAACTTGAACTGCGGGGATCAGATTCAACGCTTCTGGCGTATGTCTATTACACCATTGAGAGTTCACGGATTGGGAAAGTCATGGTTGTCAGTGAGCAAGGTACCGCGGGATCTTTTAAAGGAAGAGGGGTCATGTCTCTGATGTATGCCTACGTGACAGCCTTGCATCAAGTCGATATCTTGAATTTGGGTACTATTTCCATGGATAGCTTTAAATTTCTATTGAGGCTCATTAAGGAGGGGCTGGCCACGAAGGTTCACGGTACTTATAAAAACGCCGGGGCACGACTGGATTATGACCACGCGCTGTTGATGCTCACGGAATTCAGGACGCGGGAATCGAATCGGCCGGAAATTTTTTCGAATAAAAATATCATTAAAGAGGAGCGACAATTCCTAAAGGTACCGGAAGGTATTGATCCGTTTCATCCGCCTACGCCGGAGACCACGGGCTTGCCCGTGGAGGAAGGCGAAAGTGGGGAGAAAGTTTGGCTACGGCGGATGTTCGCCCTTATCTGGAAAAGGCGGATGAACCCGGCGAAGCTCCCAAACGAAAGTTTTGGAGCGAAGACGGGTCATTTAGATGGGACCACGGCTTTAGCCGTGGGGCTCCATGCATTTAAGATAGGCCAGGTGAGGGAACTTGTTCGGAAAACAGAAATGGCTCCAGAAGATCGAGAAGAGATCCTTCAGGAAATGGAACGCATGGCAAGAAGAGGCGGCGAGTTCCTGGATGGTTTTATCGTCACAATGCAAGAATACCTGAAGACAAAGACAGTCTTGGACAGATGGTGGGGACATTTTTCGAAATCGGATGTCGCGAACATAGTTGATGCAATCAAACATGCCGTGAATTCTCCTGTTGTCCCGATGCAGGGGAATGGCGCGACCAATAAAAAAGCCCCGTATCAAATCGGCGAACACCTTGTCCTGCGCGTGTATACTTACCCGATGCAGATTTTGTTCGACAAGCTTTTTGATCAGACGGAAGCGGATATGGTCAGAAGTATCCATAATGACCGCGTTACCGCGCGCGTCGTCAATGTCCCGGGCCAGCCTGTGGATATTATAGAGAGACTGATACCTCTGGATAGTGTCATGACACGATTGGGTCGCCGGCCTGAACATAAGAAATTAGTTCGTCAGATGCTTACTGCTAAAGGCCTGAACCCCCTAATTAAGCTTGATATGATAGAGGCATGGGATCAGCATTTCGGGCTCGTTGTGCGACGAGAACCTGATGGCACGGAAAATGTTTATGTCGTGGCCTTTGATCTGGAGATGCGCGGAGGAATAACAGAAAAAGAATACCAAAGAATACAAGGATTTGAACCCCTGGCTATTGCCAAAGATGCCGTCGAGAAAGCAGTCCCGGAGATTAATCAGCTTTCCTCCGCCTTTCATGTTGGCCCCCTGCTTCAACAATTGAAGGCCGCGACTCTTAGGGAACCAACACAGGGGCCGGAGACCCACGGTCCGTCTGATGACCGTCGTCAGATCCTCGGCTGGTGGCCGGTGCGGCGCGCGTTAAAGCAGGAATTCGGCTGGCTGGGATTAGGTGTGCTGGCGCTTTCGGATATCCAAATCTTCCTGGCATTCATCAAGGAATTCGGCATCATCCGCGGGCCAACGCTCGCCTTCAACGAACCGATTGCCACGCCGTATTCCCGCAGTTGCGCCTTCCGGCACTTGTCATCCAAATACCAGGAAGCCATTAATCGTCATGAAGAGGCACACGTAGAGCTTGAGCAGGCTGTTTATTTGTCCGATTTGCAGAAAGAATTATTGGCTTGTAAAGCGGAACTGGCCTCTTTATTGAGCCAGCCTTCTCCTATCAAACAACTCCTGTCTTCCTTTATTCAGAGATTGAGGAACACCTTTAAAGAACAGAATCTCCTCGCAAAGACGTGGATTCTGGCGGTTGTTGGCGCGGCGCTGAGCGCGGGCGCGTACGCTGGGGCGGGATCGAATCCCGACGCTTTGTTCCTGCCGTTCCTCCTGGGTGCCATTACCCAGGCGCCTTCTTTACCGGCTAACCGCATTAAAAAGTATTTCTCAGAAGCCAATAATGATCAAGGCAGTCTTCCTTCTCGTGAAGAGTTTATCCGCCGGGCCTTCGCGCTTCAGGCCGACGGGGGTTTTGACTGGGTGAAGGGGGAAAAACAGGTCCAGGCGACCCTGCTCTTGACCGAATTGTTGAAAAAAGATAAACGCGGATATATTACGAATCTGGACAACGCCGGCGGCAAGACCTTGGTGGCGACGGTTGTTCAGCTCTGGAAAATCATCAGCGGGAATTACAATGCCGTTATCCTCACGGCCAATGACCGCCTCACCCCCGCGTACGTGTCCGAAACTCCGTCGGCCGGTATGCGGTTGTCTCAAAAAGAGTTTGTGAAATTAACAGGAGAGGTTTACGGCAGGGATCTCGCGATCATTAATTTTGACCTGGAGGCGGAAAGGCTTAAAGAGCTGGAAGGGACAGGCAGGATTCAGGAGGCCAGGCAGCAGGCCCTGCGCATGGCCGATCTCTTGTCCAACCGCGATGTGATCAAGGTCATCTCGACCCGTCAGCGCGGGTATCTGGATTTAACCGCCGAGAGATACAAAGACGCCGTACCTGATCTTTCAAAGGCATTGACACTTCTTCGGAGGCATAAAACAAGTCTTGTGCCGGACGAGGTTGACCTGATGGCCCTGGAAAATGTGGATTACACCGAGTCCGACGGCGCGGTGACGTACGCGGGCGCCAGTGAGGAAGACAAGCGAACCTTTGAACAGGCGCGCGTGATTTTTGAAAGGATCCAGACGCTGATTCAAACGGGGAAGTTTGAGATGAAAGATTTCCTCGAATCCAGAGAAGGAAGTTTGAAAGAAAGCTTTACAGAGGCGCTTTCCCGTCATAAACCAGCCGGTTACCGCGAAGGGTTGGAGGGCAACGCCAATATCACCAGCGGCAAGCTGAAACTTTCGACGGCGGTCTTTGAGCTGTTTAACGAATATCCGCAAGGATTGGTCCAGAGTGTCTTTGAAGGGATTTTGGATACAACGGGTTCCAAAGATTTTCTTACCCTTCATCAGGATCCGGACGGTAGGCTGCGCCTGGTGGCGGCGGTGGATCAGGGGATCGCGGATCCGGATCTTATTCAGGGCAATCTGGCCAGGACCATTGCCGCGACGCATCAGTATAACCTCAAGCACGGGGAGTATCTCCAGAAACGGTACGGCAGGATTCTGGATACGCGTGATGTCCGGATTACGCAGCAGACAACCCGTCGCTATTCCGGCCTGGATCAGTTTAAGGGAGAGGGCATGGAGATCAACGCCTTGACAGCCACGCCGCAGGCTATTGAGGTTTTGGAGGCCAAACTGGGGGTCGCGTACGTTGGGCAAAACGGGGTATCCAGAGAAGGGACGCCGCTGCCGAAGGATATTCATTTCGCGTTGATGGGCGCCGCGCAAGAAGGCATTGAGGAGCATATTCAACACTCTCTTAAGGCGGGCCGGCGGATGGTCCTCTTTACAACGGACGCGGATTCGGGCTTAAGGCTCTATGCCCGGTTGGAAGAGACATTTAAAGGACGCGTCGAGACAACGCAAGGGTGCGGCACAAAGGACATCGAACGCCTGCGTCGGGGTGTGGCCGCCGGGGCCAAAGAAATCCTTGTCGCGGATCCGTCGTTCGCCCGCGGGTTTGATTACCTCGATAATCCGGATATTTTTATTATTAACGCGCACCGCGTGCCGCGGGGAGAAATCGTCCACTGGCTCACCCGGACCAACCGCAATCAGGGCTTGATGAAAACGCGGGACAGTAAAGGTGAACGCCAGGGACGGGTAGTGATTTTTATAGAGGAAGCCGATACTTTAGCGATGCTGATGAAGGCGGACGCTAAAATCCATGAACTGTGTTCCGCGGGCGTTCATCACCTGATTCCGGACACGATTTTTGAGGGGATTAATCCGGCCACGGTCTTTGAAGAGATCAAAGGCCTCACGGGTCATCCTCGTGTCAGGAATCAAAAGATCCGCGACGTGTGGGAGCGGCTCATCCGCTACGCCGAGATTTTGAAAGTCAGCCAGAGCGCGGACAAGGCGAACATCAATCAATTCCACTCGACCTATATTTCTGATCCATTGCAGGAATTAAGGAGGAATAAAGAAATTTTTAGCGAGGCCGATCGTCCTTTTGCCGAGCACATGATCAATCAGGAGCACCGTGGAGAGTATTCGAGCGTGCCTCAACTGCATGAGACACTGCTCTCCCAGGAGGAACGCCTGCGTCTGCAATTGGAGTCCGTTCTCAAGCAGGCGGCGAGGATGTGGCAGGACATGCTGGATCTTGAGCTTCAGGGCCGGCGATTAAGTGCCGACGGGCGCGCGATCATCGAGGCTGAATCGCGTTTGATCCACATCCTGATGGAAGAGGAAGCCGCGCGCCTGGGCGATCACACGCGGGAACCGCGGGACTGGAACGCCTGGCGCATGGACATCCCCCGTGCGGGGCAGTTTAAGACGCCACAAGGAACAATTGACTTCGACGCGTTTTTATCGAGCAGCCGGCAGGTACACAAGGATATCTCCATCATCGCCGGGAGGCTCAGCAAAAAAATAGTCCCGTCACGGATTGTGGAAAGTGATATCAGCCAGATTGCCAGCCGTCAGATCGGCGCCTCCGCCGCTCAGGTGATGGGGGCCTTGCGGCCAAAAATAGATGACACGAAAATACCGGTCAAAGCCGATGATCTGTTGAGGCGGGTCCAAAAGGCCGATGCGAAAGTCCGAACATCCTTGACGGATTATGACAAACGATTAGCTGAAATGACGCTTTGGGTTAAGGCAAAGACAGCCGGTGAAGCCTCAGATGAGCAAGAGATGGTGATGCCGGGGCTGGTGCGGGGCGCGGCGGCCTTGATTAAATCCAAGAAAGAAGAGCGCCGGGATATTAATAGAGGTTTAAAGGAAGCCGCCGGGATCTCGTCCAAAACGGTTACACTTCTGCCGGAAGATCGTAAGCCGGCGATGCTTGAGGCCCTGGAATTTATGAGAGATGTGATGGAGGCAGGGATTTTATCATTGGCCGATGTCAACACGGGTGTCAACGGAGGCATGGATATCCTGCAAGGCTTAGGCGGCAGTGCCGCTTTGGCGCGTCAGCAAGCCCAGGAGGCCGGAGTGGCCTTGCGTCATTTCATGCCGGAAGAATGGCGTGATTACAAACGGGCTTATTGGGCCGGAAGTCCGCGTGACATCTTTCGAGTGATGATGGGTATCATTCCCGCATTGAATGCACAACCCTCTCGCCTGAGATCAGTCTTTGAAGAAATATTAGAAGAGATGAATCAGGCGCGCACGCGCTTCGTCAGCAGTAAGGATCACCACGCCTCCTACGCCTATTTGAGCCTCATGCGAAAGGCCTTCAGTCCAACGCTGGCTCAATTATTGAAAATTTCAAACGTCTTTAAAGGCACAAAACTCGACGATAAAAAAGATATTACTGAATTCGTCCACCGGTGGACGAATTGGTTCTCACCCATGGGTTCGTATGACAAGGGCGCGTGGAAGGCGTACGCCAGAGAGTTAAACAGGAAGTTCCATCATTTGGCAAATCATGTGAATGAAGAATTCGCCTTGAGTTTGACCATCGAGGATTATCGCCCTGAAAATATCTTTGCTACGGTTATCCATGAAGCGGGTCAAGGGAAGATCCAATCGCCGCTGTTCCGGAAAGTTATTGAGATGGGCCAGGACAAGAAATATCTGGACGCGCCGCTGACCTTCCCGGTCTTCAGTTTCACGCCGCCCCAGTCCAGTCAAAAAGTATTCTCTTTCCTTGACGGGAGGGGGTCGGGGATGGAACTGCGCGCTCTCTTTGAAACGGTGACGGGCAGAACCTTCAGCAGTCAGAGATACAAACAGATCCTCCTGGCCTACGACGCGATGAAGCAACTGTCCGCGACCAAAGAAATCATCAACGCCATGCCGGCCTCCGTCCTTCTCTCGGGAGGGATCTCGTACACCTACCAATATCTCCTGGAACAGATGGCTAAGCCCGGCGCGACTTCCCTTACAAAAGAATGTCTCGCCCTTTATGCCGTCCTTCAGAAACAGGCCGAACATATCGACCCGCTGGATGAGGGCAAGAAGAAAGATCATCTCCTGACCATGGGGGCGGTGCAGGAAATAGTGGAGACGTCTGGTGTTGATCCGAGGTTATTTGGTCTGCATCCGCGAATGAAAAGAGAACGCGACGAGCTTTTGGCTAAGGCGCATTTCACCTCAGCCATGGAGACCGATGATCTGATCACTTCGGAACTGCTCAGCACAGCTCCGATCAACCGCATCGGCGTGGATGCCTTTATTTATCCGGATACAAAGACGCGCCAGGAGAAATTCGACGTGGAACGGGATGTTTATTATCTGTTGATCTTGCAGAAGACAAAAGAAGCGGCGCGCGGGACCTTGCGGAAGATTGTAAAGATTGAAGACGCAAGCGATGACATCCAGGTCATCTTGAATCGTCTGGAGGCGGCCAGTAAGCTTTATGATTGGAAAGCCGTCGAGATACCGGCCGGGATCAAGACAGCGCTTCAGGATCAAGGTTATCAGGGTCCCAAAGAATTCATGCACGACATGCAGGTTCAGGCGATTCAGACGTGGAGTAAGAAATTGTCAGGAGCCGCTACGCGTCAGGACTTTGAAAGGCTTTTGACCGACGATGACCTTAAAGACGCTATTTATCAGTACCTGGGACAGACGCTGGATGTAAACGTGAATTACGAACGGCTGCGCCAGGTCATCCAGGGCAACATCGTTGGGTACAGCCGGTTCGTCAGCCGCCTAAAGCAACGCTACGCGCCGGCGGTGAAGAGCCAGTTTGGCTTTGTGGATGAAAACCTATTTAAGATCAGACAGTATCCGGTCTATGTCCGTCCCGGCGAGATGGTGCGCCATGGCGGGGCCATGACGGAATCCGTGATCCTTTTAAATGATCCGGTTGAAACGTTCGGCCTTCAGATCAATACTCATTCTTTCAAGAAAACAACCGGCCATTACAAAACATTCCAGGAAGGCTATGACCTGCCGCATGAGTATTACCATATTTTCACGCACCAGTTGACCAAACTCTCCCAAGAAGTCCGAAGAGATATTTACAGAGATAAATCGCTGGATGGTATTTACGGACAGGGCGCCACCCGAAGACTCTTGCAAGAAAACGGCGCATGGCAGGACGGGGTGGACGTTGCCTTCGGCGGTAACGGGACGTGGAACGAGATGCTGGCCACCATGGCAGGGCTTTTGAGTGTTTCCAGGGATTTTACATCCTCCCGCGATCTTGAAATCCTGTGGGTCATCAAAAATCTGACCGGCAAAGATCACAACGAACTCCCATTCGATCTTGTTAAAGACATCGACTTCGACACCCTGCTTCACCTGATTTCAACCGCGCGGGAAGATTTGAGGGTGAAGGGTCAGAATCAGATTGGCCAGTCGGAAGGGCGAACATTTGAAAATGAGAGGAATTCTTCGAATGCCCCATCCTCTCTAACGTCATCGCGAGCGAAGGGCGTAGATATTGTTCAGTCCGGAAGAAGGAATCCTTTTGGTTATGTCAATAATTTCAGAAATTCCGCCGGCGGGATGATGGCGGTGGAGGGGAAGGTTTTGAGGGAGAGTAGATCTTTGTCGCCGGTTACGAGAAAATCTGTTCTGGCGCTTAAGGCCGCGGCAAGAATATGGTTGTCAGCATTGTCACGGCAGGCAGTTACATGGACAGTTGGTTCGATAAATTCACCGAATAATTCAAGAAAGATTAGGATCCTTTTTGTTTCTTCTTCGCTGATTAAGTCGGCGAATTTTGACTTGCGCAGGGTTTTGGCGACTTCCTCAAGCATGGACATGGAGAAAACAAGAATTATTTCACCTTCGAGGAATTTATTCCAGATTTTACGGGGAGAACCGCCTTTAAGCGCAGCGGAGATGAGGACATTGGTATCAACGACGACTCTTACCATAAATTTCTTTTCTGACAGCGGCTATTTCTTCATTAATTTCCCGTTGGGATATCGGAAATTGCTTTCGCCGCTGGTCAATCTTTTTAAAAACAGTATCCAGGGTTTTCCCAAGCGTTTGGCGTTCAAGTTTGCGGACAATACGAACCTTGTCCCGCAAAGAGAGTTTGTCAACAGCCTCTTCGATTTGCCGCGGCGTCAATTCGACGGAAATTTTGTTAATCATGTTTCATCCCTCCTTTTGGATTCAACTATATCATTTCAACCGCGGAGTATCAAGCGGTCATCTGATGATATTTCAATGGGTAGTACCGCGGACAGCCGGCCCAAACCGGTCTCAAGCGTGGTTCGTTTGATACCGACGGTCGTGGCCGAGGTGCCAGTAATGACACCTGCAACAACAGCGGGCCGTGGCGTTTCGAGTTCTTCACCGCATCATCTGGATGACGCAAAGAGTATTCGCACAAGGTTTAACAAAAATGGGATCCGGAGACTTGACACATCTTATGATTGGGATTTATTTCAGAATGTTCTTTATCAAAGGAATTTAAGCTTACCGGGATTCCGTCACAGAGTTCCACAGGAGGGGTTTGAAGTTTTAGAGGACGAAATAAGAATTGTGTTCTTTATAATCAGGGTGAGCGCATTAGATTTTCATAGTTATGAATTTTACACAGCGAATCATGACTATATTGGATATGGGGTTAATGAGTGGCAGGATAGCAGTAAAACTGTGATTCTTAAGATGCACATATTTAAAGAAAAGCGGGGGCAATTGAGTAAGAAAATTTTCGGACTGCGTTTAGCCAGCTTGAAAGAAATATATGAAATGAATAGCAAGAAAATTGAACAGTTTTTAGTGAACCCGAGTCAATTTGATAATAAAGCGCCTAATAGAGTCAGTGAGGGGGCTAGGGCGCTATTTTTTTATCTCAAATGGGGTTTTAGATGCAGGGATGATGTGACCAATAAGGAGATTGAGAAGGTTATTCAAAAAATAACAAAAACCGATCACGCGATAGAGTATGAAAAGTACGGAAAAATTCTGCAGGAACTCGGAATTTATCAAGCTGAGTTATATTTCCCACTTGCCAACCCTCCCGCCATCCCCGTGCCTGTTTCAAGCAACATCGGATCAGATTTCTTCAAAGAAGGAGCGTCGCGCGATACGCACCAGGACTTTTGGACACACAATTGGAAAGGGTATGGCAACGGCAATGATTCACTCTTTGATGACCCTATCGTGCTTCATAAGTGCATGAAATTTATTCAGGACGCTTTAACGGGATGGCGGGGAGCGGGAACGCAGGCGCTCCACATCGCGGATCTTGGAGCAGGAAAGCTGGCGGTGAGCCGGCGGTTAAAAGAGACATTCCCTACCGATAAAATAACGGCCGTGGATTATGCCGATCTCAACGGAGAAGATTTTAAACTGAATGATGGACTGCGCTTTGTGCGGGGTTCTCTGGAGAATGTCCCCTTGTCTTCGCGAGGGTTTGACGCGGCCGTTTTGAAGAATTCCTTGGAATATGTGCCCGATAAAGCCGCCGCCTTACGTGAGGTGAACAGGGTTTTGAAAAAAGATGGAAACAGCATTTTCATCCTTCACCATCCGCGTTCCGTGATCACGGAATATTTCAGAAAGAAGGCGGACGTTAAGATAAACAAATATATTCCATTTCTGGAAACTCTGAAGAAGTACGCCGCTGATTTGACAATGACACAGCCGGCATTGGAGAAAGAAAAGCTGGCGTTGATCACCGCGTTAGGATATTCGATCAACAGAAAGTTTTCGGAATATATAGACAAACTTCTCGCGGGGGGCGAGGTTACGCGGCGTACGGTGAAAGAAGGAAATCACGAGCGGCTGGGGGATTTTCACGCGTCGGTGGATGAACTGTCGCGTCAGGAACGGGAATATGTGGGTCTCCTGGGATTCGTCGTTAAGGAAATAGAAACGTATTTCAGCGATCTTCCAGCCATCAAAAATCTTTTAAGCCGCTATGGATTTGAAGTGACCGGCCGCAATGGCGACGACGGCCTTATCCGTAACAGAGGAGGGGAAATTTTGGTGTGGGCTTTTTCCGCGGTAAAGACAAAGGATTTGGTTTCGTCAACCGCGTCTAAGGTTTCCTCCCCCGCTCCAAAGAAAAGTGTGTTCTCGAAGAGTTGGACAAGTGTTGATGATTCAAGATTAGGGAAGGACTTAACCAGGAATCCCGTTAAAAAGACGGACATTGAAAAGATCTCCGGGCATTTTAAAAATCCTGAATTTGTGAAAAAGTTCCTGGATGAAATTTCCGGCGGGAAGGCGGCCGGCTATTATCCAGGTTGCCTTGAGTTAGTGAAACGCGTCACCATTTCTCTCGGCGGGGATTCTCCATCTGTTCAAACGACCGTGAAGAGCGGGTTCCTGGCGTTTATTTATAATGGGAAGATCGTGTACGGGAATAAAATAAATCCGGAGAAGGCCTTGGATATCTATGACCAGATGCTCGCCTTTGTAAAAATAGAGCCGGATTGGGACGCGAGGATACCCAATATGTCTGAGGAAGCGCTCATGAATTTTGGTTGGCGCCGGGTGCGGGAGGAAGCACCGCGGGAGTTCCTTAAATATTTGGGCCAGTTAAAAGAAAAGGTGGAGCAATCTTTAGAGGCGGGGCGGGATCCCGGCCGGAACGTGTTCATTATCATTAACCCTGTTTACGGTTCATTGATCAAGTTCCTGAGAAAATATTACAGTTACAAATTCCTTATTCTTGAGTCCATTCAAAAGATGGAAGTCCAGATGACGCCGGAGTTGGTATTGGAGAAAGTTCTTTTGGAATTGGCCCTGGGAAATTCCGCGCTTCTGGAAAAGGTGGCGGGCTGGAGTGTTTTACGCGTTTTATCCCGGAAAAATTCAACGACGGAAACGTCCTCCTCCACGGTTCTATTTAACCGGAAGGTATTTACGTCGGATACACTGGCTGGGTCTTTAGAGCGGTTTATCGGACGGCGGGCCCGCGGTACGCTGGGGCGGCTTTTCGCGGAACTCCGCGGAATCGACGCAACGCCTTACGCGAATCTGGATGCCAGAGAAGAATCCGGAAAGACGGTGGGGAAAAAAATTGTGGAGATCATCAACGAGATCAACAGCCGCGCGATCGCGCCTCTCCTGTCTCAACTCAAGGCCGCGGATATTTATTACATCGAGGATTATAAAGATAAAAAACGTCAAGAGAGTATCCAGATCCTCGAGGAAGGCCGGCTCGCGCCTTTGATTGTCGGCGGGGGACGGGCTTCAAGGATGCAGAACAGCCTTGTCATGGCCGGCGTGGAATTGCCACAGAAAGATTATCGGATCTGGTCGCTGAACACCTGGGAAATTGTGGAGGCGATCCAGGGGGATAAACAGATCCGGGGCCGTTTGGATGGCCGGATAAAGGATGTCCGGGCAAAAGGGGATGAGGGTAAGGCGGCTGATCTGGCCACCCTCCGCAGGGCCGTGGAGGAGATTCAGGATTTGCGAATCCCACCGTCGGCAGAGCCGAGGATTATTGGAGAACGCCGTCTCCTGGCCCTGGCCCGCGGGATCGAGGATCTCGCGAAGCAAGGCGCCGACAGTAAACGGATTCTTTACAAGACACCTTTAATTATCCTCATCAACAATGAAATCCGTGAAGATGTCGAGAATGATTTGTTGAATCACAGGTTTTATGGATTCAACCCCGAAAATATTCTCTTGTTTAACGGAGGGTATGGCCCCACCTTCGGGATGAAAGACAATAGGGTGGTCGAATATCCTCATCAAAGGGATTCATGGAATCACGGTTATGCCGCGGCTCAGTTGTCCTGGATGTGTGTTTCGCCTTCCATGATGAATCCGGCGTATATGGATGTTTATACTCTGGATCGGGATGGTCGACGACGTCCGCTGACGCGGCCTGTCTTTGATCATCTGAAAGAAAAAGGGGTGCGGTACATCCTGATTCAGAGATTGAATGACCTGGTCCTCTTGCATCCGGAATTGGCCGTGGACCTGGATATGTTCAGCGCCTTTCTGTATCTTCGGGAGCAATTAGGCATCAACGGATATTTTGAGGCGATGAAGAATCCCGCGGCGCAGATCGGGGGTCTGGCCCTCCAGTTGAGGCACGCGCCCGGCGTGATTTTCCTGGAATCCCTCAATGCCCAGCAGGATTTAATTCAACAGCGCCTGACCGTATTGACCGCGCCGGCCCTGGCCCAGGGTCTCGGCGGTATTCCCTACAGCCGGCTTTACGGGTTTGCCGTTTTGGAAGCCTTGCAAGAAACGATCGAAAAGGGTGTTTCCATGTCACTGAAATACCGGCACAGCGGACTCTCGCCGGAAATTCCCCTTGGTGATCTGATTAACGCCCTGGGGGCCTTCGCCGGTATGCGCAGGTACGATCTTCTGATTGAACAGGGCATAGTAGATAATCCCTTTGTTACGACCAGAGACAAAGGGGGCCGTATCGAGAAAGTGCACGCGTACGCATCAGGGAAAGGCGCGCTCATTCATGACATCAAGGCTATTACGGATATTGCCAGCGGGGCGAAGATGGCGGCCTGGCAGGATACGCATATCCGGGGCTCGTCGGATATAGTAAGTCCTCAGGGGAGTATTGTTCCGGAAATGGCTGTTGATATTCTCAAGCCTGTTGGTTTCGTGAGCTCCACCATCGCCGCGACCTGGGGAGATATTCCGACGTTTTATAATGAGACCGGCATCCATCTGCTGAGCCAGGGAAATGCCAGGGTTGCTTATTGTTTCTGGGATTTTTCTCCCGACGACAGGAAGAAGATGGCGGGACAGAAGGCGGTCATGCGTGTCTATGATGTCAGCGGACAGGGCGCGTTTGAGGGATACAATCATAACGGCTTTGACGAGGTCGAGATTACCACGAATTGGAGTCAGGAATACTGGTTAACTAACCTCAACCCCGGCAGGGAATACATCAGTCAGACCGGTTATTATGATGTCAACGGGCACTACCAGCCGGTGGCCCTATCCAACCGGATCATGACGGCCCGCGACTGGGAGATTAAGGCGCAACCATCTTTTGGCCATGTGGAATACGGATATACTCCGGGTCCTCCCCTGAAGCACTACCGTTCCCTTCATGATCGGCGTTTTAATAATCACGAGGAAAAAGCGAATCTGGCGATTGTCCTGCATCATCATTTACCGTTCGCGCGTCATCCTGAACACGACAATTTTCTTGAGGAGCGATGGTACTTTGAAGCCGTGGTGGATACCTATACCCGGCTTATTGCCAATTTTGAAGACTGGCTGCGGGATGGCGTGGATTTCAGGCTGACCGTTTCCTTGACGCCTCCGCTGATTTCCATGATGAGAGACCCGTTACTGCAGGAGAGGACGTTAAGGTATATGAAAGAGCTGATTAAGCTTGCCATAAAGGAATATCGCAATGCCCGCGAAAAGCATCATCCCTGGAAAAATACCGTCGAGGTTCAATTGAAGGAATTGATAAGGAGCAGGAAAACTTTCTTGAGGTATGGAAAAGATTTGACCCGGGTCTACCGCCGTTTCCAGGATATGGGTTTTCTGGAAATTATTACCTGCGGGGCAACGCACGGATACTTGCCTTTGATGAACGCGTTTCCTGACGCGCTCAGGGCACAGCTTCGCATGGCCGTTCAGCAGTACAGGGAAGTATTCGGACAAAGTCCCCGGGGGATATGGCTTCCGGAATGCGCGTACGCGCCCGGCATTGACGCGTTGTTGCGCGAGGCGGGCATTAACTTCTTTATTACGGATACGCACGCGCTAACGTACGCCAATCCCCAGGCCGTTTATGGCCGTTATCTTGACGGTAAATACGCTTCTTATGCTCCGGTGATAACGCCTTTTGGCTCTGTCGCTGTGTCCCGTGATCCTGAAACCAAAGAAGCGGTATGGTCGCGCGACGCGGGGTACCCGGGTCACGTCAATTATAGGGAATTGAACCGGGATCTCGGGTATGACGCGAATCCGGATTACATCGGCGAATACCTGGCGCATTTGGGCAAGCGGCCCGTCGGCATTAAATACCGTCGTATCACCGGAAAAGATGTCCCCCTGCATCAAAAGGACTATTACAATCCGCAGTGGGCGATGGAGGCGGCGGCACAGCACGCGGGAGATTTTGTCTCGGCCCGTTGTGGACAGGGAAAATATCTCAATGGGCTTTTTTGGAGGCTTAAGGAAGATTATGGTTTAGGGCATTTTACAAAACCTTTAATCACCTGCGCCTACGACGCTGAACTTTATGGCCACTGGTGGCATGAAGGGCCAGTTTTCCTTGATATGGTCACGCGCAAACTTCGTTATGACCAGAAAACTGTCCGGCCGGTGACCATATCTGAATATCTGGATGAAAACAGGACGTTGCAACGCGCTGAACCAGGCATTTCCTCCTGGGGAAGAGACGGTGACTTTTCCGTCTGGCTTAATGGGGCAAACGCCTGGATATACCGACACCTTTTAAAGGCCGCGCAAAGAATGATTGAGCTCGCCAACAAATATTCGAATCCTGATGAACGCGCGCGTCGGGCATTAAATCAGGCCGGCCGGGAACTTTTGCTGGCTCAAAGTTCAGACTGGGCATTCCTCATAGATACCGGTACGGCAATACACTATTCATTGAAGCGCACCGTAGACCACATATTCCGTTTCAATAAACTTTACGCGCAGATCAAATTGGAAAAAATTGACGAGGATTTCCTCAAGAAGGTTGAAGACGTAGACAACATATTCCCTACGCTGGATTATCGCCTCTGGCAAAATACCCCGCAGGGTGTTTCTTCATCTTTTACCCAGTCCGGTGGATCGAAAGACAGTTATCCCGAATATTTCTTGAGCGAAGATTTAAGAAAGATCGCGCCGACGGTACGATGGAACGATGGAGAGCGGCTTTACGACGGGATGTTCAACGCGTTTCTGAGAGAGAACAAAGGAAAGGCGATTAAAGTGCTTTCCATAGGCCCGGAGAGGGGAAGGGAAGATTTGAAATGGTTATCAGGAAATCCGTCATTAGAAATTTATTCTGTCAATAGCGAGAAAAGGCTTTTAGGCGATCTCAAGTATATGCTGAGCGAATTCCCCGAAGTTCCTAAGGAAAAGATGAAAGAGCTCTATGAACGGCTCTCCGCGAAACATGCTGTGATGGATATCTCTCGTGAGAAATCCCTGGATCAATTCACTGATGGATTCTTTGACGCCATTGTGATGCAAGACAATGTCGCGGGGCATATCCGTAATCAAATTGGGGTGTTAGAGCATCTTTACCGCAAGGTTAAAAAGGGCGGGGTTATTTTTACGGAGCTATTTAATATCAAGACTCAAGGAAAGAACGGTTCTGAAGAATTCAGTGTGCCGCTGGTTATCAAAGAGCTGAAGGAACAAGTCGGCAACAACCTTGAGGTCATGAATGAGTCATCTCAATTCGCGTCAATAAAACTAACAAGGGCAGATGCCCCAACGATCAGGTTGCCTTTCGAATATCTCAAGAATGCTTCAGATTATTCCCTCTATGATATCTATAAGTATGATGGAAAACTTGGTAAAGCAGGTTCAGCAGTTAAAGCCCCACGGGAAACCCGGATGTCCAAGTTTCTTGTCATTGCGAACTCATCAGGGCGAAACAACCCCGCGACCGAAACATTCTCGTCAGGGGCTGTTATTAACCGGAAGGTATTACCCTGGAATACCCCGCAAAGCGTTTCTTCCTCTTTCTCACTGACGGAAGATGCTTGGAAAAAGTATTGGTATCATGGTTCCGCAAGAACAATAGAATCATTAAAGAATGTTTTGCCTGCAGGAAAGCGCGGCAAGATGCGAAAGAAAGAGAATCCCGTCAAGCCATTATTGGGGGGATTATATATGGATCCAAAGTCAAAAAAGATGCATCTTCTCCTCCCGCCGGGCGCGAAATATATTGATATGGATGGACTTTTATCCGGAAAATCTAAAAAGGAATGCCGTAAAACGGTAGAAAAGTTAGAGGAAAAAGATAGAGCTTTAAAGAGACAATTAGCGGACGGTCAATTGAAGCCCCTCTTTTGTGAGGCAGAAATCAATGGCCTAGATGATGAGAATGGGGAAAATCCCCCTGGCATATATGCTTTCGTAGATTTTCAGACGTATAGGAATAAAGTAATCTCTTTGAAAAAAGTTAAATTTTCTAAAAAGAAAATGGATATTATTGCCGCTTATTTTAGGAAGATTGAAGGTGAGCAGGAGAAGGTCCTGCTAAATGGCGGCACATTAGGATTGGGTGAAGATGTTGAACAGTTTTGTAAAACAGTATTTTCGATCGAAAAAGATCCGCACGTGTACCGGAGGGCGGCGACAATCGCGGTCATACGATTCCTTCAGCGTTTGAAACAGAATAGCGATAATGCGCGTTTGGAAAGCGTTCCCGCGGTACTTGTCATCGATCCTCAAAAGCTGCCTGATATAAAACTAGCTCCTGATAGAACTTATCGCGCCGGCGCGTTTTTCTTGGTCAAACCTGATGGACGTATGGTTGAGGAATTGGATTCCTCCGTATATAAAATTGTCAAACTTCAACCGGAAGAAGTGAACGATTTATTGTCAAAGTTTTCAGACAGGGTATCCCGATTTCAGGCATTATGGGAAAGATTAAATCAAACAGTAGAACAGTTTCTAATAAACGAAGAAAATTCATTATCTCAAAAACAAGTGAACTCAAGTCCTGCCCAATGGATGGAGGGATTTGTTCACGGCAAGGTTTCATCGGGCATCAGACCGTTTCAGGATTTGGGGAAGGTTGCACGGATAATATTCCTCAACGGGAAGTCACTGGCAGATTATGTGAAAAACGAGAAGAGTAAAAAGAAAGTTTCCTCGGCATTTATTTTCAATTTGGAATTTACATACGTTGACAAACTGCTTGTCTGGGACAAAACGATTACGGCCGTTGATATCAAAACGCTGATCAAGGTTATCGACGAAGCCGGAAGGCTTAAAGGCGACGTTCGGCTTTTGTATCTTCAGGGGCTTCTCATCAAGATCATGCAGGACACGATTGGAATGGCGGAAGGCGAAGGCACGAGCAAGACACAGATTCAGTTGTTCAAAGACATCATTGAGGACGTTAGAAATCCTTTACGACAGGAACAGCTGGAACAGCACCTGGATGAATATCGTATGCGATTCCGTGAATCCATTAGGTCCATATTAATACTGAATAAAGAAATTATGTCCGCCTTTGTCCAGGAAGGCATCAATTTAAAACCATTCTTGGCGGTCTTTCAGGGAAGTATGGGCCTTTATCCGCCGGCGCAACGGGCTATGCAGGCGGTCAGAGATACATTAGGAGAAGATGAGATCAAACAAAATGCCGGCTTGGCAACGATCATCGGCACCATCACCGCGTTCGGTTTACGAGCTGAACAAAAATATCCTCACGAAAAGAAGAAGAGACGGGGCGTTTTAAAACTGGCGTATGTCTATCTCGTCAACGATGTTCTTTTAGCCCTGGGACTCACCCGGAAAGAGCGTCATATCTTTGAGCAAAGATGGGATGAGTATACGCGTCTGCGAGAAGACTTTCAACCATATGACCCAGATATGGTAGTGAGCAGTTCGGGTCAAAATCCAAACTCCGTCATCAAAGCCAGGGATGTGCTGGCATTTTTGCAAGAACATTTCCAGAAGGTGAAAAACTGTATTTTAGAGAATAAATATATTAACGCTGATTATGAAATTGCTTCGATTACGCAATTTTTCAGAGAGGCGAATGGAAGTTTAGAAAAGTCGGAGGTCTTCAATAACTACAGTGGCAGTCCTACCCTGTTTGCCGCGTTAGGAAACAAGTTCAGTAGTATTAGATGGAGAATTCTTATAATCCAAAAGTTAAATGCTGCCAAAGATCAGAAGAAAGGTATGGAGGCTTCTTTGGAGGAGATCGACCTTATCCTAAAGGACTTTAGCGGACGGATAGACGATCAAAAAAAGACAGGTGGCAGCGGCAGTGTTCCCAACCAGAATATTTCCTCATCGTTGCGCAGGATTAAAATTGTCGACGCCTGGGGTATGGGGGAAGATGCTGTTTACCGTCAAATCAAAGAGCCGGCTCAGATGGATGTTATGGAGCTTACGGCCGGAGAGCCGTTCTGGCTTTTTGCCAATGTTGAGTTGGACAGAAAGGTTTCCCTCTATAAATTCAAAAAGCTTCTGGAACATGAGGTGATCCGGATTAATCTCTGGTCAGATTCAGGCGAGACCCACTGGAAAACGGATGAGGCGGAGGTGGTAGATGTCTCTTCAGGCGGACGAAGTTCTTTTGAGGCCGGGAAAGTATGGCCGCGGAAAGATATGCTCGAAGAGGCTTCCCGCAAAGTATTAAGAACCGTCCGGGGCCGGAGTTTCCGCGTCAGGATTACCGTTTTTGATTATGCCGTCGGGAAGGATGAATTCAGTATTTATTTTAAGGATACAAGAGGACATATCCAATCAGCCACCGAATGGCAGAAAAATGTTAAGGCTATTCTTAAACATCCGGCGCTAATTCTTCCGGCGGAAAACGGCTCCTACAAGGATTATTATATAAGATTCATCAGTGATGCTCTGTCCAACAGGCGCCAGCAGTTGTTAAGTTATTTAGATTTTGCTTTTCGTACGGGTTTGTTGACAGTTGATCAGGCGGAGGTGTTTTTTAAAGGGGTCATTGGACATGAGGATCCGGCGATCCGAAAACAATTGACGATTGACCTGCGGTCTTTGAGCCGGCGGTTGGGCTCGTTAAGTTTACCTTCCCTCATGAAAGATCCGGATGCCGGTGTCCGTCTGGAGGCCCAGGAGACATTTTTAAGGCTTTCCGTTCACGAGATGATGCATGGCGCGCAGCATATGTTAAGAAGCCCAATTTTTACTTTAAGGAGCTGGGCCGTAAAATTAAAGAAAGAATTTAAGGATGATCGGGTGGATGATTTGATCCGCTCAATGGGAGAGCTTGAAAATCTCGTTAAAACTGGCGTAAATGGTCAGAAGAAATATTTTATGAAAGAAGTTCAGGATGAGAGACGGCAATTCCTGTTCCTTGAAACCCTCGTGACTTCATTCTGGATGAATATGGTTTCCGCATTTAACAAGACCAGTGAAGAAATGCGAATTTTGAGAGAAAAATTAGCATCGGGCACTGGACCGCAAAAAAATGTGTTTTCCATCATGGAGGAGGAGTTTAACAGAATTTCCGCCATTTTGACCGCTGTCCAGAATGGCCGGGGTCCTGATGTCCCTGGTCTCGTTCCCACACGGGTTTCCGATCTCAAAGGTTTTTTGCGGGAAAAAGTGAGAGGGGATGAGGCGTTAAATGTGTCGTTTGAGTCCATGGAGGCCGACGAGCTTGTTCTTCCTATGAACCAGGATTTGAGAGGGGTGCTTCTTCATTTAATTAGCCATGCCAAGGATTATTCAGTGGATATTGTTACACACGTATGGGTGGCCTTTGCCAGGGGAGATCAATATCTAAGAATTACTATTAAGAACAAGGGACGCGGGATTCACAAGGGCGATATCCTCTATGTGTTCCTTCCCTTCTTTTATACGAAACTTGATAGCAAGTCATTGACTTTGAACTTCGCGAAACGTCTTCTGCTGGCCATGGGAGGGGATATTATTGTTAATCAAGAATATAAGGATGGCGCGGAGTTTATTATCACCCTACCCTTAGAAGGACAGAAAACAGTTGGCAGGGATCCTTTTAACAACGCGAGTGAACCGGTCGCAGTGACGAGTAGTTTATCAACACCGGGTAAAGAATATCAGTTACTCCTTGAATACGCGGCCCAGCTTTTAACTGCCCAGAATTTGGAAACGGTGGAGGGCATTATTAAGAACGCGTTGATAGAAATCCTGGGTTTCAGCCGTGTTAAATTTTACGAAGTCACACGATACGATCAGGAAACAAAGAAATGGTGGATCAAGCAATGGATGCTTGTTGGGCAAGAAGGAGGATCAAATCGTTATGTGAAGGAAGAACGCGCTGCCGGTGATGAAAAGGAATATTACTTTAATCAGGCATCAAAGAAGAACAAGGATATTCATTATCTGGCCGACCGCAGGAAGCATATCAAGGGTAAAGGAGGTTTACAGATTGTTGAAGAATCGCTTTTAAATTGGGATGTTAATGAATACGGAGATGGACATTCCGAGCGGGTTAAAGAATTTTTGCATGTGGTCATCAGAGATTACGCCCGGAATATTGTCGGTATTATCAGCGTTGATAAATGGAAAAAGCCTTTGGCGGATAATCCTCAAAAGGCCGAACCCCTCTTCTTCGACAAGGCTGACTTTTTTAAGAAAAGAGACCTTCTGTTCACCTTTGGTTCGCTGTCCGGTCTGGCTGTTCAAAGGATTCGATCCCGCAAAGAGGAAGACAGTGGGTGTCTTCAAGACGAACATACGCATTTTGATAGCTATCTGCATGATATGAAAAACGATTTGCTATCTTTGAATGCGCTTATAAAAGTAAAGAATTTAGAAATCTCAGATGTCCCGCCGATGGTTACAACTTTCGAAACCACTTTTCAGCGTATTGCCGCAAAGATAAACTTTTTTAGCGCTCGTGTGCAAGTGCCGACTTCAACAGATTTGGAGTTGCTCAAGTCCATGATGGACATGCTGGGTGACTTTTCCAGGAGTATTTCAGTTAAAGATCCTTCACAGGTCAATGATTTGTTTATGCGATGGCGTAGTAAGCTGATCAACAAGGATTTTATTGGAATATCTTCAGCGGATAAAAAATTCTTTGTCGATCTGAGAAACATCTCCGATGCCCAAACGCGTTACCTGAGGGAAGAAAAGACATTGATGGGGCTTTATGACGAAATTCGGGAGATTTGGAATGCCATTGACAGTCGCCTGAAGACAGCGATCAGCGCGTGGGATAAAGGAGAGAACGCGCCGGCCAAGGAAGATATCGAGGAAATCAGATCCCTCTATCTGAAGTTAAAGAAGCAATATGATGAGTTTATCCGTATGTTTGAATCCACCGAAACGGTGCGAGCTGTCCTTTTATTTGAATCCGTGGATATGGACCAGATGTTTTTTGAGGCTGTACCGAAAGAATTTAAACGAGTATTTCTTCTGGAGGCCGCGCTGCCGAGGGTGGAAGTGGACAGGAAATTGCTTCGTTCCATTCTGGATGAATTGATGGAAAATATTAGAAAGTATGGCGGGTCTTTCGTTGAGGCCTCAGCGAGAATTTATGCGGATGACAGGAATTATTTACGAATTGATTTGGCGGATGGTGGTACAGGTATTCCGCAGGCGGATTGGGATAAGATATTTGAGAAATATTACAGAACACAAGAAGCTCAACAAGGTCAGGTTCAGGGAACAGGGATTGGGCTTCATGAAGTTCGTCGTAAACTTGAAAAGATCGGCGGGAAGATTTGGATCAGCCAAAGTGGGGTGGGCAAAGGGACGACCTTTAGCATCCTTTTGCCGATTGCGCATACAAGGAAAACAGTCGGGTCAAACGTTGGAATGCCCCGGGAGGACGCTGTCTCGGCCATGCACAAAAACCGCAAATACTTGAAATTTGTTACTAACCGCATCCAAGAGAAGAAAGAATTGAAGACGATTCTTGATATCATCAAGGAAAATGAAGAGTTGATTGAGGAGACGTCTAACGCTAAGGATGAATTGTTTTTAACCCTGTGGGATTATAATCGTCTAATCCATAGGATTATAGAAAAATGGTGGATTGACGAGGCAGTAGAGATTATGAAAAATCAGACATTACCGCTTTTTAAGAAACTGCAAGCGGTTCTTCTCCATGAAGGCATTTATTATGGATTTTATCTGGACCAGTTCAAGAAACAGAGAAAATATCTCTCAAATTTAATTAAGGATATTAAAGCGCAGTATAGGGAGCATGACCGCTTTGATAAGCATTATAAAGAGATAAAGATTAAGGAACTTGACGGGATATTAAATGATTTGAAAGGCCTTTACCTCGATCAGGTGGCTTATGATCGATACCTGCAATCCCGGAAGGAAAAAGTTCAGGCATCAGGAAATGAATCAAGAAATTCCAGCGGCATAACAGGACAGTCGTCCAACGAGGACAAAACTTTTACCGGAATATTTAACGGGGTAAACAAGATTATCGTAGCGAGGGTCATTAAACTCGCGTGGCGGGTGAAGCTGGAGGAAATGGACGCGCCAAAACGTTCATTGATTGAGTTAATGGATGAAGAAATCAGGCAGATTGAATCTTCGAAAGAGAGCGGTGAGGCGGCAGGTATTATTGTCAGCCTAAAAGAGTCGGAAAAAACTATTTCTGAAAAGATAAAAAAAGGCCAAGAGGAGAAGAGTGTTTTGGAAGAGGAGTTGAGAAAATTGGAAGAAATAAGGGAAGCCATGCAAGGTTCGGGAAAATACTTTGGGGGGATTATAGAAGTTTTAAGCATGCTCAAGAATATTCAAAGAAAATGGACCAATCAGGAATGGTATTTGGATATTTCTTCATTGATCGGCGAAAAAGAGGCAGTTGTTGTCGTTGGTGAAGAAATACTGGATTTTAATATGTATCTGAAGATTAAGGAGCGGCTGGAGAAGGAATACCGGTTAGAGGCGATCATGAGCGATATGGGGCATCCATGGATCCATTGGTTTAAGAAGCCGGCCAGGGAGGCCGGGATTGTCGGCGTCTTCCCCAAGGAACCGCTTTATCCCCATGTCCTGAGTGGAGAATGGATGCTTTTGGATGGCGTGAACCAGGAATTCGTTTTGAGTAGATCACAGGAGCGTATCAATGGCATCTTTGAAAACAAAATGAAAGCAAGGAAAGTCGACGGTGTAGAAGATCGGCGGCCCGCGCAGACTAAAGACGGCGTACTGATCCCTTTGCTGGGGGAAGCGACGGATGTGTACGCGCAAAAAGACGGCGTTGAGGAGGTACTCAAAAGGGTCAAGGGATCCGGTATAAACGGTCTAGGAGTGTTGCCCCTGGAATGGATGTATTTTAAATCCGAATACACAACGACCAACACATTGCCGGGAGAAAAGGAAATTGTATCGATGCTGGTCCAGACTGCCGATGGGATAGAAGGGCCACTTTTGGTGCGCACTTCAGACATAACCATGGATAAATATCCACCGCAGTTAGCCAATGCCTCGGGCAAGTGGAATCTGCAATTCCTGCTGGAAACAGACAAAGGCAGAGAGATTCTGCGCCGGGAGATCCGCAGCGTTATAAAAGCCTGGGCCAAATCTGAGAAAAAGAACATTCGGCTGTATTTCCCCATGGTCGCGACGAAAGAAGAACTCATGCAATTGATAGTTGAGGTAGAAAAAGGAAAGCGCGCCTTGGTGGAAGAGGACTTTAATGAGGATGAATTTCAGAAAATGAGTACGATGAGAAATTTTGATGACCTTATTAAGCAAATTTATAGGCCTTGGAACATGAAAGGATATGTCAAGGATCGAAATAAGATTAGCCAACTGATTCTAGAGCGTTGGGAACAAACATATGATGATTACGCGTGGGAGAAAGTTAAGGAGGAGGGGAGAAAAGAATTCCTGACGGCAACCTTGCCTAAGTTTTTTAATATTTCTTTCGGCCCCATGATTGAAAATGTTATTGGCGCTGAAAACACGGCGTTCTTTAATTTTTACGCGGATTTCCTAACTGTCGGGACCGGGGATTTGCTCAAGTCCGCCGGAGGGGATAAATACCGCGCGTTTGCTTTGATCAAGAAGATCGTGGAGATCAAGGCAAAGGAAGAAAGGTACAAAAAGATCAAAGGGGGAGAGATCATCCTTGCCGGAGACCTGGTCAATGATGCTGAATTCGTGCCTTTCTATCTCTACCTGCTTTCGATTTATCCGCGCATCAGGCTTTCTCCTCTTTTGTCTGTTGCGCCGCAGATCAAGCAGGCTATCCGTGAGAGCGATTCCCGTGAGGCTGTCCTTCTTTATACAGGGATATTCCCTGAGGAAAGTCCTCAAGGGTTACTGAATAATATCGTTGAGATAAGGCCGGTTTACGTACAGACAGCCAAAAGAGAAAAAGGAAGAATTGAGCAGTTTCAGGACGTTGTCCATGGGGTGGGGGAAGCCGCGATCCGTCTGGTTAAATACTTAGGAGATAGCCGGGATGAATTCAATCTGTTCAGGGCCAGGGGATCCATGGTGTGGTGGCTGCGGCATATTTATAATCAACTGATGTGGAAGGCCAGGGTCGTGATTGCCGAAGGGGTGCGCAAGATGTTTCCGATGTTGTATATCGGCGAGGAAGTCGGCCGTGACGGGTTTGAGCGCGATGATATTGAAAAGGATGAGAGTAAAATAGCCGCGGATATCGCCATTAGCGCCATTGAAAGCCCCGAAGGGATAACGCATCAAAATATATTCTGGACGGTTATAGTCGCGGCGTACGCAAAGGCCAGGGCGCTTTTTAGCGGTCCTGACGGGTATATGATGAAGGCTATTGTTGGCCCCATTGCAAAAGGGTTGGGTGTGAGCATTGTCCATACGGTGCGGGAAAATATTGCTATCCTTTCAAAAGTAATTCCGCTGGATAAACTCAAGGTGATTGTTCTGTTCCGCGACAGACATGAGTTATTGATCAGGGATTTGATAGAGGCGGGGATCGTGGTACAGGAGAGTTCATTTGAAAAAATGAAAAAGATGGTTGAGGCCAGTGACGGACGCGTTGAAAACGGCAATCTAATTCTTGTTAAAAATGATGATTTGATGCCGACCATGGATGTCCTGCGTGGGAAGGCGCATTTGATGATTGGCGTCGGAGGAACTGCGGAGGGGGTTATTTCCGCGATCATGGTCAAGGCATTGGGTGGAGAAATGATCTGGCGTCTTTTGCCGGAAGAGGTCGCGCGTAATGGAGCGTATTTGATCAAGAAAGCCAACTGGAACAGGTTTAGTTACCGCGAGATGGATGTGTATCGGCGTTTTGGCTATATCTTGTCCGGGGATACAAGGCCAGACAATTTTGTTGGCTTTTTGGATCAAGTCTATACGCAAGATGAACTGGTGAAAGATCCGGATACATTAGTGACTGTCGCGGTGATTAAGGATCTTGATGTCAGGGGGTGGAAGATAAAGGATCAGACGGGTATCGTGGGGGCAACAGATCAAGACGGGTATATGGAAAAGATCGCAGGCATCAGCCAGCCGGATGAGCAGGGGATGGCCCGGGTGAATATCTTGCAGATCGGCGGTTCAGGAGAAGTCAAGATTTTACGGAACACGTATAAAACACCAATTGTTGCTTATCAGGAAAAGCTTGCGGAATATATGAGGAAACATACGGCGGTGAAACAAACAGAAAAACCATCAACACGGGAAATACTGACCAGACTGGCTATTGAGTACGCGGAGTTTGGAGAGATCAAGAAGGCCTTTGAAACCATTCATGCGGCTTTAGAGGCAGAACCTTTGGCTGGACTCAAAGAGAATGTTGTAAGGTCGATAGAGGAATATCTGAAGGCCGTCCAGATATTGAACAGGGGGTACGGCATCATTGAAAAATGGTGGCATATTACGATGATCAAGAAACATTTGATCCAGGCGTATCTGCTGGATCCGTCGGATACGTTTGATTTAAGGCCTTTGCGGATGATCAAAAGGTACTTTGAATATTTAGGAGACAAAAATTTGATGGAGCAGCGCGTCACAGACGCCATTGATTGGTACAAACGCGTTCTGTTGAAGAAAATGAAAGTAAATGGAAAGTCTGTGCTCCTGGATTCCAAGAACCTCGAGCTGATGATCAAGATCAACGCGCTGGAAATGAGAGAAGCCATTAACGCCTACTTTAAAGAAGTGGAAGGGTATTACCGTCAACATAAAGAGGAGCCTTCTATGGTCAACAAACTGACGATTACTCAAACGCTTTTCAATCAATTTGCGTTAAAGGGAATAGGCGGAAAGGCCTGGTTAAATTATTGTTTTGAAACTATATGGGTGGACAAAAAACCTTCTGAACGGATGGCGATTTCTCTCGAATTGAAAAAGAACAGGGACGTATTAAATTTTGGGACTCAAGAGGAAATTATGGCGCTGGGTGTTTCGGAAGAGGAAATCTCGAAGATTTTAAAGCGTAAAGATGAAAAGCTCAGAAAAGGCCTCATAGGTTTTGAGTTGATGAGCGATCTTTTTGAACTTGGACTTACCATGGACACGCTGGTTGCTTTGTTAAATCCGTCGGTTTCCGGAGTGATGTTTTCTGAACTGGAAAGGTCAGATATTCCTTACACCCTAACCCGGGAAAAGGCGATGCACCAGCAGCACGAGCTCATCAAACAAGAGATTCAGGAAGAAACAACGGAAAAAAGTCAGGGACATTTGTTCGCTATTGTTCAAGGGCATCGTTACAGGGCCATTCGATTCGCTGATTTTGGTTTTTTTGAAGCGTCAAGGGATGAGTTCGCGTTAACTATGTCTCTTTTAGAAGATGTTTTTAGAGGGGAAGGATTTGCGTCTATTACTATTCAGACCACCAGGGCCAACCTTTTTGAGGAACAAGGAAGGATTTTCAATGATACCGCGTCATACGAAAAGGCAATTAAGGAATGGCAGAAATTTGAAGACCCTGTCTATGTAGACATCATCATGCGTAAGCCGGGATTCTGGAACAGTCCGTTACATACCACGGCACTTGAGATAGCGAATAAAAAGATCGCCTTTCTTAAAGAGAGGATCAGACAGCTGCAAGATTGGACAGGACAGGCAAAAGCGGTCAAAGGTTCCAGCAGTTTTGTCGAACAATATTCGCTCAAAGAATTTCAAGATAAGGTATCCAAAATAATTTACGAGCCCTCAGAAATTAAAACGCGATCCGGGGAGATGACTGTTTTTCATCGGAAGGATTCAGGATTCGTGATCAAGGCACTCAAGGACACTGATGATTTAACAACTCAAGGGTATAAGATCGGTCTGGCGCGTTTAAACAATTTTGTGCCTCCGACTTCTGTATTAAAAGAACTTTCCTTCCGTGTTTACCAGAACAACAAGGTGAAAGAAATTGTTTCACCCTGGAATGTCATTCAGGCCGAGCGCCCAACCATAGTGGAGGTTATGGAAGTGTTGCTTGAAGATAGCGCATTCGCTGAAAAGTACATCAAACCATTCATTAAAGCAAAACTTGATACAGAGAAAGCAATACTGGGCTTGGGGGTCTATGTTTGGGATAACCTTGTTAAGCAATACGGCGCGCATACCCAATACGATTCTAAAACCAATAAGCGTGAATTTTTTATTCAACTTCTTGATTTAGGAAGAGCTACAGATCAGCCTCTTGGTTTGAGTATCAAAAGTGACATATTATATTTTCTCTCTCCGGATATTTTACTTTCAAATTCATTCCATCAGGCCATGGCTTTGCGTGGTTTTACCCATTGGAGATTTTGGTCCATGCTTAAACGATTGGGAGAACGTCTCTATATTGGCAGTACCTGGGCAGATCATTATGCGGACATGTTAGGAACAAAGGATGTCAACTTTCATCAACTTTCCGAGGTCATCCAACCGGATAGGGCGGATGTTGACCACTTGGTCAATTTTCTGTTGCGTGATTCCTTTATGCTTAAGGAGAAACTGGCAAGCACTCAAGATCCGGCGGCGCGTATAAAAAATCTTTTTACAAATAAGCAGCTTCACGAGTTTTATTTATTTAAGGTTCATAAAGATATGATGCATGAAATCGGCATGCAGGAATATGACCATTTTTTTGCCAAGAGTCAGAATTTGCAAAATCGTATTCCAGTTCAACCCTTAGTTGTCTCCAGCAGCTCAACATCCGCTGAAAACCCGGATCAGTATCCTGATGGTGATAGGCAGCGTTTAATAAGAATGGATTCGCGTCAGTTAACCCCTGAACAATTTCTCAAGCGGTGTCTTGATGGTGATGACGCGATCAGAACTTGGTTTGAGAATAACAGCCTGAGCCTGGAAGAAAGACAAGCCTTAATCGAATATCTCTCGAACGATCGATCGTCGGATAAGATTCAAATGGTTGAAGGAAATAACGAGATCATCCATGCCGCTTTGTTTGAAGAAAGCGGTCAAAAGTACCTGGTGCTTATTACCCTGGCCAACGACGATCGTTCGGTGAAGGCAGAGTTTAATTTGCCCGACTGGATGACAGCAGGCATGGTGTCTTTTAGATATATGGTTAAAGATTGCATTTTGAATATTGACTATGGCGTCAACTATGAGCCCAGGGTTCAAGTGGAAATCGGTCGTCCGTATATTCAGGTCCTTCATCTGATTCCCTTGTTCGGTGCGTGGGAAAAAAAATCCTCGTCAATATTAAAGCAAGAGTCTTATGAGAGCAAAGAGAGTAGAAGAGGAACGTCAAGTTCTGTAAAGAAGGAGTATTTGAGAGCTCTTGAATTCATCAATAGCCGGGAAGCTGGTGAAAAGATTTATTATCGTCCAACTATGGACTCTGGGACTGTCTCATGGATTCATGCGCTGATGATATCATTGCTGGCAGCTGTTGGCTTTACGTTTCCCCAAGCTTGGACAATCATCGCTCTTACGGGGGCTTACGCGATCTTCCATCGCAGGGTGTTAAGATCTCTCAAGAGAGGCTGTCAGTTTAGAATCGCATCCATGCCCAACGGGCCTCAGGTACGGCACAGTCCTGATGCAATCATAGATCTGTATTTGGAAAAATTGTATGGCGACAGGCCGGCCGGACTCATAAGACGGTTAAGATCGGCCATAGATCAAGTCAAGAACCTTGATAAAAACGATCGTCTTTACATTATCCAAAATCGTGCATCTATTTTAGAAGATATTTTAAATGAGGCTACGGATTTTCTGAACACGCCAAATGTCCTTGAAGTAATTGTCAGATCACCGTTCCATGAAGGAGAGTTGGAGACATGGAGAGATAGAGCTGAAGCTGTTTATTTTAAGAAATACAGTCAGATGGATACCAGGCCGCTGTCTGATCCATCTTCGCAAGGAAATCGCGTTTCATCATCCATAAACAAGGCCGGAAAGATTCTGGCTACGGCTATAAGGAAGACCACGGAACATGTATTATCCGCGACGCGTCAAGCGTTGGCCTTTGGAAAAGTTTCTTTATGGTTGGCTCTCGTTAAATATCTTGGCCCGCGGGGTCCGCCGAGAATGTTCTTTAGGAAAGTTTATCAGTCTTTCTCTGCAATATCAGACCGCGTTATTCCTAAAGTTACATTGTCGTTGCGAGGAGCGAAGCGACGCGGCAATCTCAACAAACTGAGAGATTACTTCGCAGAAAGCGCTCGTAATGAACCTATTTTCTCTCCGTCGCCGCAGATCGTTGCCGTCGGTGTGGTTCTGACCGGTATTCTTCTCATCGCCTTCTTCATTAACTACGCGCTCATCGGTATTCGCCTGGGCCGGTGGCCGACCATGACAGACCTCCAGCAAGTGGCCCGGGAAAACGAAAAGACATTTATTTCTACACGGGGTTTTGATTTCAACCGGATATCGTTCAAGGGATACGCATTCACCGTTTATTTTAAAGAATTGAATGGTGTCACGCGCCTTAAGGAAATCTTGGCCAGGCTGAAGTTGGATGAATTGCAGATGCTGCACGAACTCAACTTAACGACGTTTATCTTCACCCATGATTCCCTCTTCCCATCAACGGCCAGCGTTTATTTAGATAATGACAGAAAAGGAAATCCGGTTATCGTCTTTCTGGCCATAGGGGTCTATCGGCAGGATTATTGGACGAAAGAACTGCGCAAGCTAATACAATTCCTCACAGCTCCGGCGGGGAATGATGGGGATAGAAATCGCGGCGGTTCAAAAAAGAGTCAGCGATCGGAAGAGCGCATTCGGTATAAATTATTTCTGGCTGATAAATTCTTTCCAGGAAAGCTCAATGTCATTGAGGATGGATTTAATAAGTCCACGGCTCAAATCCTCACCTTTATGAACGGGAACAACGGTACATCTTCCATCAGGATGGCGGAGAAAGACATGGCTGCCTTTTTGGCGGATGATTTCGAAGCCAAGCTTATTAAGGATATGAATAACAACAGAAGGCTTAAGAGGCGTGAGACGCATTATACGGTTATGGCTTGCAAGCCGACAAATTCGAAGTTCGTAGGCTTTTCTACTTCAAGACACAGATTGATGGCCTCCCGCACCCTTTCCAGCAGTATGGGAATTGTTTTGGCTTGTGTGTGGCAACCCCTTAAGGCAGGGACAGAGGCAAGCAGCATGCCATCTTCATCCCTTTCAATCAAGACAGTGAATTCGCGTTTCCTTTTCATGGATACCTCCCTTGCGCGTTTAAACCATACTATATGGCCTTATGGAAGTCAAGATAAGGGTGAGCGTTATTATCCCGTCCCGCACATGATTGTCTTTGATAACAGCCTAACATACCGGTTATCCATCTGGGAGATAGAGTGCTTTTTTAATGCACCTGGGGTTGATACCACGCCATCATCGAGCATAGTTCACAGGAATATTCTCGGTCCTACGCTCTCGGTGATTCTGTCTGTCTTTCTGTTCTTTGCCGTTTGGCGCACCGGGCCTCCGGCAGTGGAGGTTTATTTTCTGGAAGGCAAACGTGCGATGGAGGAAGGGCATTATGAACAGGCCATGGATTCCCTCGTACAAGCCCTGCGGCACTCCACCCGATCATCCTTTTATACTGTTGATATCCATAATCTCCTGGCCGTGACCTATGAACGTTTGGGTCGCTTCAGCCAAGCCCTCACGCAACTCAAAATATCCTTTGTCCTGGATCCTGAACAATATGAGACCTTCTTTATCTGCGCCGACATGCTTTACGCGCATGATAACCTTGACGATGCTATCACCATGTACGCGGCAGGCCTTTTGCGTATCGAAAGCGGTTTTATTTATTTTGAGCAAAAACAACGCGTCCCACTGGATATCCGTAACGCTGTTCTGGATAGGGTTAATCGATTCGGGAACGAGTCGCGGCCCGGTCAGCCGATTCGCAAATGGGTTCACTTCACCCCTGGCTTCAAGAAACCGGAGAGCTCCTCAAGCGCTGCTCGTTCAAAGAAAGAATCAGATTCTAATGAAGAAGCTGTTAAGGCAAGTCTGGTCAGGCTTCAGGGTTTATTGAACCAGTCCAATGTGCCGGAGAAAGAAGTCGAGACTTTAGCCAAGGACATTATTGAATTTTTATCTAACAAGTATAGCGATCAGGGCGGCATGAATTCTAACCGCGTGTTGGTTTGGCTGGAAAAGCAGAAAGGAAATTCACAAAAGGCCTGCGACTACGTATACAAGCGTCTTGGAGAACGTATTAATAGCAAAAAGTGTGGAGTAGAGAAAAAAGGCAGGGTTTCAAGAACATTAGGGGTGGCGGATATTCTTGTTAAAGAAGGCATGATTAAAATTCCTTTGAAAGAATTGAAAGCTTTGGAAGGGCAAATAACTAAAGATTTTGATGCGTGGAAAAATGAGGTTATGAGGGAAGCGTATGATTCTTGTAAGCAAGATGAATCCAAACGGATCCTTTTGGAACAAATGGAAAGGAGAAGACTGGTTCCTGCGGATAAATTAATAAAAGAAGCGGGGGTGTCTCTGGAATCTTTATCTAAAAAGACACAGATGTATTTTAAGCTACGCGACATTTTGCATAACTATAATCTTGGCTTTCTTCGATGGATATTGAACGAGAAATTGGATAACCAACTGGACGGGCATGTCACAGTAAAAGATTGTTATGCAGTTGCCCGTCTCTTAGGCAAAGACATCTTTAAGTTAATCCCGGAATATCAAAAGTACCGGGTGAGTCAGAAGGGAAAACGAAAGATCAGCTCGGCACTGTTATCAAGTCCTGGTATCGTTGATCCTCGTAGAGAGGAAAAGAATTCACGGAGGTTGAAGGTGTTATTGCTTGCTGTTCGCTCGTCCGGCCAAAATGAGAAGCCGGAAAAGCTGCCTTTCACATTATTATACTTGGCCAGTATTTTAAGAGATCGAAATTATATTGAAGAATTCAAGAGATCGCATCCTCATTTAAAGGAAAAATTCCCTGCAATTCATGTGACAATATTAGACTTGCGAGCCGTCGACAAGGAATGGAATTTTAGCGATTACCTTAGAGAGACGAAACCGGACATAGTGGCTGTAACGGGAATGACATCGGTGTTTTCAGCGGTAAAGCGTGTTTGTGAAACAGTTAAAGAGGAGGTCCCAACAGCATTAAGGATTATTGGGGGTCGTCATGTCAGCGCGCTTCCTGAAGTAACCATGAAGGAATCAGAATTTCACATTGGTGTTTTGGGCTGGGGAGAGGAAACGCTATTGGAGATATGTGCACGGTATACCGGGAATAACTCTTTTGATTTCTCTTCGATTAACGGAATAATCTATAAGTCCCGCGATAATGTTATACGGACAGCCCCGCGTGTACGAAAGATCTATAATCGGGAAATGCCTTGGGCGGCGAAGAGTCTTGACTTGTTATCTCTCAAAAAATATAGACCAACGTATTTCCTTCTTGAAGGAAGGACAAGGACGGGCGTATTGGCGAATTTGTTTACTATGCGTGGATGTCCTTATTCATGTAAATTTTGTGCTAATTCAACGCCAGGCGTTGAGTATCGATCTATCGAAGACATCGTTTCCGAGATGGAATTCTTATATAAGAAAGGGTTCAGGTTGTTTCAATTCCTTGATGAAACGTTTTCTTTGGATATAAAAAGGGCGAAACAATTATGTGAATTAATCCGGCAGAAGCCATGGCACAAAGATATTGAATGGATAGCGGCAACGCGTCCGGAACTAGTAGATCGGGAATTAATAAGGGTTATGAAAGAGGCAGGTTGCGTAGGTATCGGAATAGGGGTTGAATCAGGTGACAACAAAATTTTGAAAGACATCGGAAAAGGAGACTCGCTGGGGGCGGTTAAAAAAGTACGGAAGCTGTGTTTCCAGGAAGGTCTTTCCGTTAAGTATTTCTTAATAGTGGGATTGCCGGGGCAGGATTGGGAGAGCATAGCTAAGACAGTACGATTGATTCTGGAGACTAACCCAACGGCAATATCATGTTTTGTGTTTGTTCCCTATCCGGGTTCTAAGTTTTGGAATGATAAACGAATCCAATTTGAAACTTCACAAAATTATGAAAACTATTCCAACAGACCAGAACCGCATCCAGAATTTAGAAATAAATTTGTAAAAGCAATTACGAGCACAGATTGCATGACAGCGGCTGAAATAGCCGAAGCTAGACAGATTATGCTAAATATTTTTCAATACCGAAATGATCAAGTAAGGTTGAATAAATTCTTGCGATTGTTGAACAAGAAAATGACAGGAAAACAGGGATCCTATAAAAATATTGATTATTTTATTTTAGGCTCAGCTTCCAGCTCGGCACTCACCAAACATAAAATCGTCATTTCCAGAAAGAATTTACCGTTTGATCTTAGGAAATATATTCAAAGGATTTTTATTATCAAATGCTGCGCCTGGGTGTTTAAAGAGCCATTCTTGATTTGGGGATTAAAAGAAATATTAAAAGGAGGACCGGGCAATCTTGGAATAGAATTTTTCTATGGTCTGTTCACAGCCGTTGCCGCCATGTTAATTGGCAATTCTTTAGGAAATCTCATAAGCATTTTCTATCCTCTCAAAGCCATGGCCAAACTTATTAATGAAGAATACGACGGCGGCAGGAAGCTGCTGAAATACTACGATGGTGAGATTATTTTCCTGGGAGATGAAAGAATTTCCCGGATCCATTCTTATGGCCTTAAACCTAAGGCCTTTGCTGTGGACTGGTTGGATAATCTTGTCCTTTATTATTATGAGCCTCACATGGAAATGATTTATAAGCCTTTATTTTCTCCGGAGCTGTTTGTGATTTATCCGTTGAAAGGCTACAAATCCCTGCGGGAAAAGATGAGGGAATCCTTGGGAAAGGTAAGGGAGGGTTTTGCCTGGGGATTAGGCAGGCCGGGGACCGTGACACCGTATTCAGGGCAAAAAATCAATGTGAGCAGCTCGCTGAGGGTTGGGTCATATCAATGGATAGAAGCCGGTCTTGAGAAAATAGGATATCCCTTGAAGCCTGTCAAATGGATAGGATACGGCAGGATAGCGCCGGTGGTGAAATTTATTCAATGGGCCATCAATAGACCAAAGGAGGAAAAAGGGCGGAAATATTATCAGCGCGAGATTACCAAGGCCGCCAAAATCGGCAGTAGAAACATTTGCCTTCTCGGGATTGTGCTGCAATTTTTAAAACACTACAAATTACACCCTATTGAATTAAATGAAAGAGTATATGAAACTCCCGCCAGAGATAAATATCTTCACCTTGCAAAGAAAAGAAAAACACTTCTATCCCCTGTGTCTGAAGTTGCCCCTCAGGCTGGGATAAGTAAAAGCAGCGCCCACAGGCTTTGGTCGGAGATTAAGGAATATGCTTCAGTCAATGGAAAATCAGTGAATATAGAACCCAAGGTCGGCAGGCCGCCGGTATTAGGGTTGTTAGAGGGCTGGGTGCGAAGAAGGGGTAAGAGAAAGCAGAAGAAAATATGGACTTTGCCGGGGATTGCGACGGATGCCAAGGTAGGCGTAAACGCAGTCTATAAATATATCGATAGGCTTCTGGCATATATAAAATCAAACAAATTGCCGCCGCTTGAGATAAAAAGAAATAGGAGGATGGGTGTTCTAACCGAGAACGAAGTTGAGGAGAGAAAACGAAGTGTTGTTATTGCTCGCGCGAGACTGAATGATCCTGTCGGCAGTTCGATGGGGAAAAAAGATAGAGAAGAAATAGGGGCTGTTCCGAATTTTAAGATATCGTCATCCTTAACGAGGTCAATTCATTGGATATTCCTGAAATTGCGCTTAAAAGCTAACGAAATAAATTTAGAAGAATTACGTGAAAGGCGCAGGCTTGAAAATGAAGAGATTCTAAACGGGTATAATGAAATGGCAGATATTGGATTGACTTTTCTGTGGGTGATTGTTTTAAAGAAACGCTTCGTGAATCAGGAATTAACGGATATATCGAGAAGGTTGCATAGGTATATAGAAGATAATGACCGTTACATTAAAAAGGCATTACATACCGCGATTGATCGGAAAGCCAAAAAACTTTTTAATAAAATCCGGCGTAATACTAAAGCGCTGACTGAATTGTCGGGTCGTTTACTTTACTATATGGGTATTTTGGATCCGGCGCCTCAATATGCGCGTAGAGATTATTATGGGGTCTTGGGTGTTTCCGATGGTGTTTCGTTGGAGGAAATGAAAAAGGCGTATCGTAAATTAGCTTTTAAATACCATCCTGATAGAAATCCGGGAGATACAGAATCGGAGAAGCGGTTCAGGGAAATTGCCGAGGCATGGGAGGTGTTGGGTGACGTGGAAAAGAAAAATCGTTACGATAACGGAAGGCCGCGAGTCGGCAGTAGTGTTGGAACCGGTATGAAAAACGGACGGTTTTCTTCGGGTAATAACGATGAGGCGATCATAGAAATATTAAGGGCGACACGGGACAAGTATTTACAAGTGTACCAAAACACGGGCGAAGGTATGTGGCTGAGAGAGGCTTTTTCAGTCGCTTTCTGGATTCCCGTCAAGAAACGCACTCTGGAAGATCATATATCCATCAGTCATATCGCGGGGCTTTTGAGGGCATCTATGATAGAGCATCCGCAGTACTTTGAATCCGGCGTTCTTCCCTCTCTGCATATTCATCAGGACGCGTGGAACAGCACGCTCTTTATTTTAAAATCCGCTGAGCTTATTTACGCCAGAGCCATAGCCGGACTGGATTATTATATCGAACGGGCATTGGCCAACGAACCGCCGGGAATAGAATATCTGCGTGATACAGGATTGACTCTTAGGCGCGCGAACAATAATCTCGATGAAGTCATGGCGCGGTATCCCCATGAGACAAACCTCTTGAGGCAAAAGATGAGAGAACCCTGGTGGACAGTCGAGCGGCTGACGCATGATTGGGAATGTGTTTATAAAAATAAATTGCTCTTGGATGGATACAATGCGCTTTCGCTAAAGGAAGAAACCATTCAGGCGTATGCCGAGCGAAGAGGTGAGAGCATCTGGATGGCTGTGCCGGATATCGTGGCGCTTCAGACGTTGGGTATAGTCAAGGTTGGCGCGGGGATGCCCTGGGGTGTGCGTTTGGTAAAAAATGAGCTGACGGATAAAACCTACGCGCTGGTCGCAAAAGTTTTGGACACCTATGTCAGCGATCCCGGCATGACACTTAAGCAGGCACGGCAGGAGATCGCAGGTGTTATCAAGAGAGTTAGTTCTAGCGGGCGTAAGAATAATATGTTTATCACTAAGGATTCAAGCTTCGTTGAAAACCTGAAGGCGATTGAGATTTTTTCTGAATTAAAAAATAAATACACTCCGGAAGTTTTAAATGACCGAAGGTTTTATTTGAGTGGCATTCAAATCGGTTTGCCCAAACATTACAAGGATTATCCCGGCAGAGTTTTGATCTATGCCGACCCGTCCGGAGCAAGAGAGCAGGTAGCTCTTGTTGATAAAGAAAACAAGGATAACTGGATCATTCTTCAATTAAAGAAGAAAAAAGTATGGATTTATCATAAAGCCGAAAGCCCGGAGCGTTTAGAAAGGCGTGATTACATTGGTCTTGGAGAAAGCAGGCTGTTCAATATATTTGACCGCGGCATCAACTGGCCCGACCAAGATCTTATGGCTGAGCTGGTGCCGTTGAAGGACAAAAGATTTAAATTTTGCGGGGTGTATTTCAGGGTGCCGGAATCATACAAAAATCACCCGGGACTGATTGTGATGCGCAGAGAGAGCTCAGTCTATGGAGAGAAGCTTACGCTCGTTGAAAAAGCTCATCCGGGTCATTTTGTCGTTATAACTTCTAAGGACAACAGGTTCATTATATTCCGCGAAGCAGGAAAATTTATGAAATTGAGAGAGGAAAAGAACAGCATCAGGCTGACAAAAAATTCTTTATTTATATCTTTTAACACAGGAGTCAATTGGCCGAGAAATGTCAAAAAGGCCGGCGCTGAAAACAGGGTCATTTCTTTCAAGAAAAACGCGCGATTTGTCGTGTCAAAGAAGAGTAAGCTTGAATACGAAAAATTGATTAAAGATAATTCCTTGATATTTAAAGATCCATTGACGCATGAAGCCATTCTGGTGATTCAGGATATAGGGAATAACGCGTATCAAATGAACAGCTCCTGGATTAAAAGCGGTGTTGTCAGCCTAAAGGGGTATTATTTTCATTTGAACAGTATTATTCACTCGTTCCCTGATTTATTCTCACAGGGGATTGAACGCTATTTCCCCAAGCTGGATTATCAGAAAGTTTTTTATGAGATGAAGGAGGGGGTAATCGTTCGGCTATCTAGTAACGATTTGTCTCTGGCAGAAGAAGTCAAACAATGGGTCACTCTGGGGCTGAAATCAATTGACGAGGGGCGCGTGCTAACGCGGTTGAAACACATTTTTCATGACGTTCAGTGTGCCATGCGGCCCGAAACATTTAAAAATTTTGAAAAGAATTTAATCGTCGGGGTTTTCATCAATGAAAATGTACTGGTCCATCTTAAGGGTACAAAAGCGGGAAGAGAGCAGCATCCCCTTTTTGTCCTCAGCGATCCCGGTAAAAATAATATTTTTGAACTCATTAAGAGGGTTTACGCTGTCGGAAAGTTTATATTCCCCGAAACAAAAAGTCCGAAAAAGACATGGCCTGAATTAAGGAAAACATTCGGATTCGCGACAACCCGTGAAGCAAAGCTTTTTATCACAAGGTGTCTGGGGTTATATAACATCTTTTTCTTTCATGGAAAACCCGTTGTCGATCCCCGATTAATCCCAGGCCACGCTTTCAGGAATAATCTAAGACTTAGCGGTATAAGAAAAACGCGGCGAAATCAAACCGGGAAAAAATACAATAGGTTTGAGGGGAACTCTTCTCCACTTTTTGATCAAGGCATCGTCAGGAGTTCATCAAAATCCATGGACAGCATCTTTCCGACTATACAAATCTTTGATCTCCCCAGCAGCCGTTTATCCGGCAGTGAAGGTAAAGTCAGCAGCCAGGTGGGAGAAGGCGTTAAGCAGAGAATGTTTATAGCAGTAAAAATAATCACCCATGGATATCGCGGCGGGGAATTGTATAAACTCTTTGGTAAGCTGGATGGAGTAACCGCGCGGCTTGAACTCATAAGTAGAATGAAGATAATCGATCCAAGCGCATTAATATTATTAAATAATTTTGTTAAGGGCATTTGTACGCATGCAGGAGAAATAATGAGTTTGATTGGTGAGATCAATAATATTCAGGACGTAAAGGAAGAACACCTTAATCGATTAGAACTATGTGAAAAAGAGTTCAATAGCTTATTTAAAGATTATGAGAACATAAAACAGAGGTTTCAACCTCATGAATTCAGTGAATGGATGGAAGGATATGATAGCTTCTTCGAAAAAACTGTTTCGTTCTTAAATTGGCAGGTACGGTTTATCAGAGATGACGTAAGTAGGGAAGAGATGGCCTTGTATGATTTTTTTGAAAAAGGTGTAAATGAATTTCATAAGAGCCACAACCCGATTTCCTCGAAAATAATTATGAATATAGAAGAAGGAATTGTTGTCAACGCGGATAGGCAGGGATTAGAATTAGGCATCCCCCGTATTATTAGTAATATGCTGCATCTTAAGGTTGGGTATATTGAGGTCTCTGCCTATGCGCTGGGTGAAAAGGTGGTCATCACGATTATTGATGATGGCAAAGGATTTTCTGAAGAGGATTTAAAAACAGATGAATCCGGTGTGCCAAATATGTTCAAATTAGGTTACACTCAAAGGTCTGGAGGAAAAGGTATAGGTTTAGCATTGTTGTGGGAAGTAATCCGTCAGCACCAGGGAGAAATACGCGCGGAAAAGAGAGGTGATGGTAAGAGCGGCGCGAGATTTGTTATTGAGATTCCTGTAACGTCCTCTTCACTATTCACTTTTCGCGGGGTTCCGAGGATTAAGAATATTTTTAGTAAAGATGCAAACAGCCACGCCCCGCTTTATGAGTCTGGGTTAGAATCTCCCGCATGGAATCCCCACGTTCAATCTTCTCCTTTAAAATCTACTGCAGGCATATCTCCAAGTGTGTCCGGTTCCGTAAAAGATAATGATAAGGGAAAGGCCGGTATATCTATTTTAGATTTGATGAGTCCGTCTATAAGTGGAAATAAAAGAGGGTCTTCTATTACGTATAGTGAACTCGATTTAAAAAACGGGATCCAGTGCGCCCAAAGAATCAAAGATTACCTTGCAAAGGCGCTTCGAGAGGGTTGGGTTCGCTGGGACATCACGGCAGATCCAGGAACTGAATCAAAGGAGCTTACTTTAAGATCGGGGATAAAAGGGGTGGCTCGCTATTATCCGATTTTGGCTCAGAAGACATTGAATTGTAACGCGGCGGTACGAAATAAAAACTGTATCTTCTGTCAACCGGAAAAAGAAAACATCATTGTTGATTTAGATGACGAGATAGGATTTCCGTATTTTATCTTGTTAAATAATTACCCGTATCTCCCGCACCAATTTCTTGTATCCTCTAAAAAACATAACGCGGTATTAGATTTCGACACCCTTAGCACGATTATTTCGTTGAGCGCGTTTTTGAATATGGGCGTCATTTTTAATATGGGTAATGCGGGTGCAAGCTTACCCGGTCACGCTCATTTTCAGTTTTCGTCAGAATTCTTCCCAACGGATGCTCTAAAGGAAAATCTTTTTACAGCCAAAGAGGATATTCGGTTTTTTGACCTTCCGGCATACCCGGGAGCATTGATCAAGGTCAGGGGAGAGGATCTTTACGCGTTGGCGGAAAATACATATTTTCTTATTCAGGTCATCAAGGATCGAGGGCGCCCTGTTAATCTAAGGATCAGGCCTCATGAAGTATCTTTGATTCCGCGTAAGCAGGAAATCTTTATGGAAGGGAGAGTTGGGGCCGGAAAATTATTTCTGAATTATATCCCCGATGGCAGAGGGCTAGGCACCAACAGTGAAGCGGTGATTAGAGAGCGCATAAGGAAAGCCTATGACGCGATGACAGCAGAGCGCTATGAGGCTATGGTCCAGGCCACGGTTCTATCAAGAGAAGAAGCGCGTTTTATTTATGATTCATTATTCATCTATACTTTCTCAATGACAAGGAAAGGCAGATTCTCTTCCTCTATCCATAAGAAGCCCGAGGTTTACGCACAGGGTGTCCCGATGAGAGACAGTAAAGCAGGAAGCGGTGTTCTTCTCCAGGTTGAGGTTGAAATATTTAAAGAGGATTTGCTCGCGTATCTCGCGACGTTGTTACACGCCCCGCCGTTTGAGGTCATCACGTTTGTTTTGTATTCCTTCCCGATCGAAGTTATTCCGCACGCTGGCAGACCAGCGCCTTTGATTTTATCCAACGGCCGCGTGGCTAGCCATTTTATAACAAAAGATGGGCCTGGACATGCAGTCAATAAGCCTAAATCTGTGGGAAGCCCGTCTCTTTCCAGGAAGGCAGTCTCAATTATTACGCTAGCCGTATTTGGATTTGTCTCGCCGCTATTTTTATCCATCAAAGAACATCTGTTTTCTCTTTCGTTATTCTCAAACGCTATGGCTCAAGAGGAAAAGAAAACATCAGAAGAAAAAATATCCAGGATGGTCTCTGATTTAGGCATGGAAGAGGAAACCCCCCGGCTTAGCGCGGCGGATATTTTGCGGAAAAGAATTGATAATCTCATTCAGAAAATAGGCAAGGATTATAATGCTATATCGGAGCTGGCGCAGATAAACACAGCGTTAATTAAAGCCTTAGGAAATGCGAATGAGCGCCTTCGTTATCACGCGGCTGATATCTTTGGTAAAACGATTGAAATGCTTAATTGGGCTTTAAGTAATAATATCCCTGATGTCCGTTACGCTGTTGTGGAAAGTCTTGGGAGAGCAGGCGTTGCCTTGAGCAGGGATCCTTCATTCCCTGAAATCAGACTGGAGGGATTCCTCAATATAATCATTGAGGCCTTGGCGCGGAGTTTAGAGGATGAGGATACTGTTGTTCATAACTATGCCGCTTCTTACCTTAAAGAAATAGGCCGGCCCGCGGTTAAGCATCTCATTAATATATTTGAGAACGCGAATTCCAGTCTTTTCGCGCGCGACGCTGTGTGCAGGATTTTAGGAGCAACAGGAGATGAGAAAGCGGTAGAGCCCCTTGCCAAGGCTTTAACTGACAGAGAAAAATCTGTCCGTTACTCTGCTATCCAATCACTAGAAAAAATAGGTAAACCGGCAGTTCACTATCTTATTGATGCTTTAAAAAATAATGAGGATTATATAGTTCGCTATTACGCGGCAGCAGCCCTTGGTGGGATTGCGGATCCGATAGCTGTGGAAGCGCTGATTAAAGCCTTGGAAAACAAGGAGTCGCATGTCCGCTCTGCCGCCATCGCGGCCCTTAAGAAAATAGGCGATAAAAGAGCGCTGGATGCGTTAAAAAAGGTTGTTTTGGATGAGACGGATCCGCTAATCCAACTTCGTGCTCAAGAGGCCATGGAAGAAATCAAGCAGCGTGAAGATAAGTCTAAAGGCAGCAGCTCGGTGAAGGGGTTTGCTAATAAGTTTTTTCCGTTTATGGTTGCGGCTGTTTGCGAATTTTTTGGGCCTTCTTTGGTTTCCGCGGATGAGATAAATAATTCAGTTCGAATTATGCCTAATGAGGAAAATACCAACTCCTGGTCTTCTTCCGAAGAAGTTATCAGGCTTATCAATAAGAAAATACTAAAGATATTTCCTGATGCGGTGATTGTAAGGGAGGGGAATAGATATATTAAAGAAATTTACATATTAGGGGCCAGCGATATGGTTATAGAAGCTTATAGGAAAGAGGAAGAGAAATTCGTTCTTGCCGATATAAAAGAAAACGCGTCCCGAAAAGCGCAAGATTTCATAGGCCATATTAGTAACCTGGAGAAACTTTGTTTAAATTATGATATAGAAACGGATCATTTGCTTGATTCTTGCGGGAGGGGTAGGTTATTCCGGTTGGCCGAAGCGTCCCTCATGATATTGGATTCTTACGCCGCGGATGAAGAGAGTAACGGCGCGCTTGCGTTTGCGGATTTTCCGGATGCGGATATAAGCGCGGTTTATATTATTGATAATTTAAAGCGGACTATTTCATTCGTGGAAAATAAGTTAAGTGTATTAAGGCCGGATTATCACGGGATAAGAGATCCTGGCTTTTGGCCTTTTTATGTAGCTGAACAGTGCTATGTGGAAGTTCTTCTGAACGGATATTATAAGGGGATAGTGCCGGATAAATTTATATTCTCACCCGCGGACTGCGTTTGGCTGGAAGATGCCGGCCGCGTATTCTTAAGATGGTTTTTGGAATTGATGTATAGCCTGCCACAGGAGGACGAGAGCCACAATCCAGAAGCTTCAGAAGATTATTTTCATCCCAACAAGCCAGGTTTCGCCCAAGAGGTTAAGGTGGTTAGCCGCGTTGTTGGTTTATCTGCCCAAAAAGCGTTTAAGATGATTAAGCAGATAGTTGATGATTGCGTGAAAAACGCCGATAAGCCTGAACCAGTTCCCAATAAAGGCAGCAGCCCGTTGACAGGACAAAGAGATGTCTCATCATCCATCAACAGGAAGCAGGGTGAGGACAGGCGTGACAGTCCGATAAGAGACAATAAAGCCGCAAGCGGTGTGCTTCCCCAAGTTGAGGTTGAAATATTCAGAGAGTATCTGCTTAAGTATCTCGCGACCTTGTCCCACGCCCCGCCGTTTGAGGTCATCACGTTTGTTTTGTATTCCTTCCCGATCGAAGCTATCCCGCACGCCGGCAGACCAGCGCCTTTGATTTTATCCAACGGCCGCATCGCCATTCCTTATGAGGCCATAGGCCGTCCCATCATCACTGAGCGTTTAAACAATGGTTTTGTAGAATTGTTTCTTATGCTTAACCCGTATGTCTTTTTGCCAAAGAATTCCAAACCTGATCGCCTTATTAAGAAAGCAAATGATAATAGTTCCGTCAGATCGACGTGCTTTGACAGGAACAGGACAAATGGCTTGAGAGAGTTGAACCACAGAACCACAGTGTTAGAGAAAGCAGTAAGTTCATCCCTAACGAAACAAAAAATCGCCGTTGCCAGGATTATAAAAATTATCATCCTTCAAAAATTTAGGAGACTGTTTCTATTCTCAGACAGGGACATAATCTCCGGCATATCCGGATTAAGCAGAGAGGAAATTGAAGAGATAGAAAAAACGATTGATACGTTGGTGGGGATGTTTCTAAAGGCGGATGTCGATTCCACGAGAAATAAATTTAAAGTTTTTATAAAAGAGAAGATTAAGAACTTTGCAAAGAAGCATTTAAAAGACCTGGTGATTATTCTTCGCGGCGAGATTTGTGCTGTCAATGAATCCAAAGAAGCCATCCGGCAGTTGGTTGAGATGAGCCGGCATTTCTTTGGACCGGCGCTGGTGGCCTTGTCTAAACATAAGGAGAATTCCAAAATCGTTGAAGAGATCGTGGATCAATTACTATCCTTAAAAGTTGTTGATGCTTTAATGGCTATGTGCTGGGCCTATAATCGATCATTGGAGAAAGCCGCTGTCAAGGCCATAGGGGATGTGGTGGGGGATCCTCAGATTTCGATCGCGTTACTTCAGATGGTCCAAGGCGGGGGAGCCAGATATTTCATTCGTCATCTCATTGATAATATGGCAAAACCGGTTTTAGTGGGAGTGATCCGTTTCGTAGATATTAGTTTAGACTTTGGAGATGAGTCATGTGTTACAGCAGGGCTTGAGTCCCTGGAAAAGATGTATTCTCCGAAAAGGTTAAGGCCGTTATTCCTTCTATTATCTCAAGGCGACAGGGCATATTTCTATGATATCGGTTCAGCTTTGGAAAAGCTGTATGGGGCGGGGATTTTGATTTTGCTGGATAAAGTGCTGAAAGAAGGGAATGAGCGCCTGAAGGGAATCGCCGCTTATATGAAGGCTAATTTATTTGATGATCAAATGAAAAAGAGTTTGATCCGCGCGGCACGGTATCACACCTATAGCAGTATCGGAAGTTTACTATATAAAGTAAGGGAAATTCTTTATGAGGATTTTCTCGCGGTCCTAAAAGATAGGCAGTATGACCCCGAACTCCGCGCGGCTATGGGCTATGTGATAGACCTTAACAAGTTAGAAAAGGGAGAAAAGGCTACGCTCGTGATGGATATTTTGCGGGATGCCGTTGTTGTTTTGGTTGATAAGGACAAAAAGTTGGAGGAACGCGCAGCGGCGGGAAACGGGGTCGATGATATCATAGATCAATTAGGGGATATGTCCCTTTCAGGGGATTTCGAGATGTTCGTTGAGCCTCTCGTGGACATTCTGAGTGAAGATTGGGGAGAAGACGGCTTTAGTCTTGATAGAGCAGCTATAAGGGGACTGGTTAAAATAGAGCATCGAAAGGCAATTGAACCATTAATTATTTTTGTGAAGAATAAAGGGAAGGATAGGTTAAACCGACAAGATGCGATAAATATTTTAGTTGCGTTTAAGGCCACAGAGGCAATGGACGTTTTAACAGCTATTGTGGATGATGAGACGGATAATGAGTATGTCCTAAGGAAAGCAAGAGAGGCTGTGGAAAAGCTAAAGGAGGCAGCACTATCCAACCCTATAAAAGGAGATGGTCCTGTTCCCGGCAGCAGCCCGCTGGAAGGAAAGGGGAGGGGCCCTTCATTTATCAATAGTCTTGTTATAACTCAGGAGATTTTGAGCAAGTTTGCTCTCTGGATGAAAAAGGTGGAAGAGGGCATGCAGGCGTGCGATTGGCGTGAGATGAGCAGGATCAGCCAGGAGATCCATGATTATGTCTCCTCGTTAAAAGAGGAAGAACAGCAATGGCCGATTTTCAGGAATTACGATAAAAAGGGAAATTCATTTAAGTCCATGATTAATAATTTGATACAAACACCGCTTTGCGCTTCTCAATTGGCAAAAAGCTCCCATGGTCGTCATAATCTCTCCGGGCAGATTAATGAGTGTATAAGCGGGATAAACAGTCTGCTCGTTGAGTTGGGCCGCAGGACAATAGTTTGGTCGGATCATCCTCTGTGTAGATTTTCTCATGCCCGAAAGATTTTCTATCATGGCGCCAGGGTGATTGATTTTGATTTTGGTTTTGATTTCTACGAGTGGCCGGCATCGCTGGTTTTGGCTTATAACATTAACTATATTGGAATTGACAAGGATGAGACTGTTAGATGGAGCAAGAGATTGCTGAAATCCAGGGTAATAAACATGGATTTGCGAAAAATTAAAATAACACCTGAACAAAGAGAAAAATTCCGTCACCAATTATATAACCTGGAGTTTATGGCGCACGATTATCGTCAACCTTTACCGAAGAAAATAAAGAAGGCGGATGTCGTCATCCTGAACACCCCGAACGCCTTATTAGAGGATATTCGTTCGGATATAGTGGTAAAAGCAATGCATTCCGCTTTAAGGAACCGGGGGATCGCGATAATTTATACTGGAAAAGATTATAAGGATGGAACAGGAGACGGATTACGAGCCGAAGTCTTTAGAGAGAGTTTGAAAAGGGTATTTGGTGCAAGCAACATTTCGGAAAGTGATGAGCCGCCGCAAGGGTATTATCAGGATCGGCTTACTATAAATTTATTAAAGAGTCAAAAGTCATTCTTTATTGCCAGAAAAATTATTTCTTCATCGTTTATTTCGGCCAATAAGATGAATAAAGGTGAAGTTGATGCCCGGCTTAATTTTAACAGCCGCCGCAGGAGAACCATTGCTTTGACGGACAATCGTGTCGACAACAGCGGGGTGGATTTCTGGGGCGGCAAGGCCGGCAGCCCGCTTGGCGAAGATGGGAAACGGTCGGGATCCTTATTTACACGGAAAGTAAACTCCAGCAACTTGAGCGTGTTTATTACAGATATTTCGGTAGAGTTTATAAGGGATTGCAGGCTCTTTATTCTAATAAAGGCTTTGGGTGTGGAGTGGCGGGGGATTTCCAAATATGCTCAGCGGAAATTGCGGGCTATCGGTAACCGGGCTTACGGGCCGCTTTGGTATGTTTCTCAATATAGCTTAAATTTTCATGCCCGGGCAAACGCGTTACTGCCGTTACTCCATGTCGGGATTTCTATTACCGGCTCATTAGAAAACGGGCCTTTTCCTGTTTTGATAGGAATCCTGAAAGACCAACACCCCGCTGTTCGGGAAAAGGCTGCTGAGGGGATTGCGGCTTTCATCAGTAATGATTTTAGAAGACGGCCCCAAAAAGCAAACTGGTTAGTGGAAGAAGCATTAGATAACTACATCAAAGACCTGGGAGAAACTAATCTGGATATGCTGGTACACATTATTGGTTTGACAGGGAAATGGACCATGGATGGCGCGGTTAATTTCTTGATGCGGTGTGTCGCTCTGACAACAGGCCGGCGAGAGGTCCGTGTTGCCGCCATTAAAGCCCTTGGCGGGTTCAGGGATTTTAGGGCATTAAAAATACTAATGCCACTGCTTGAGGGAAAAAATATCGAGAAGTACCAAATTTGGGGTTCAGCGCGGATCCAGGTTGTGGCTGCCAGGGCCATCGGCGCCTTGGGTATCGCCGATATCATCCCAATGCTTGAGGCCGCGGGTGAGTTCTGGTCTAAGGCAGGTTATGACCTAGCTGTTGATGATCTGAAAGAGTTAGAGAGTATCATTGTAGGGATTAAGACAGCGGATGCCGCGGCCAAAGATGATCCCAAAAATATTGCCTTGGCCCTGCGTTATCAGCAGAGTCCAGAGGGAAATATTCATCCTTGGGTTCAGGTGCTTGCGGATAGGTATAAGTTATCCATGGATGTGGCCAAAGAGGTCTTGATATATTTGATTAAACCGGATGAGCGCACAACAGAGATATCTTCGCGTGAGATCATCGAGGGATTAGAGGTTATGGATGATCGGGCGATCATCACCCGTTTGCGGAAGATAGCGCGGAGGTTTAGAAAAGAAGAAAATAAAACGATAGAAGCGGTTAGGGATTTATTACCTAAAAAAGACACGCGCTCCTATACATGGCTGATTCATATAGATTGTATAGCATGTAAACATGAGCACACTTTACCGAAGTTAAGAGCAGAAATAGAAGAGCTGGTAAAAAGCTTAGTGGCTAAAACTAATATAAGGCGCGAAGAAGATTTCTGTCCTGGCGATTGTTCAAAAATGGGCGGTGTCCGTCTATATAAGCTTTTTGATGAACCAAAACACGAATTAAAGACATATGAGATTTACGCGTTTATCAAAACATTGATCGGAGAAAACGAAACCGAAAGCTTAAATGATCCGACCCTTGCTGATTTATTGGAAGTAATCAAGAAAACCACCTTGAACGATCGTCACCTCCAGGTGCTTATGCTTTATGGTCTGGCTGAGGAAATAAGAATGAAAAAGTTGATTTTCTCCGGCTCCGACCTGGATAGTTTACTAAAAGAAATTAAGACGGTCATAAAAAGCCAAAAACAAAACTCCAGCCCGTTGGGAAGGTATCTATTATCCTATCACCATCCCATCCACGCTCCTCCATTGATGGTAATGAATCATTTTTTCCAATCCCGTCGGGCGGATGAGGCCCACCTCCTCTCTATCGCAAGTTCTTCCTTTGCGAATGCTGACCGAATTCGAGAAATGCTGAATAAAACAAGTAGAGAACTTGAAGCATTTATGCGTGCTTATAACGGATCCGCCCTTTTGAGATCAAGCTTACCGCTAGAGTTTGGAAAGGATTTACCAAAAGAGTTTATCTTTAGCTCATTGCCGGGAGATAAGAAATTCGCATTACATACCGAGAATGGAAACATGGCGTTGATTTTTGATTTAAATAAAGTGAATGAAGAAGAAATATTCAAAATTTACTGGGATATCATTGAAGAGAAATTTCTCAGGCATCAAGACAATTTTTACTCTCGATGGGCGGATGAGGATGCGAAGGTTAAAATAATTCCGTCACAGTATAAAGAGGAAGTTTTATCTAAAAACATCTCGAGAGAAAACGGGATAAAGGCTGGGGATTTTATTCTGGATTTTGGTGTGGGAGTCGGCGCGTTACTGTCCGCGCGGCTGGCGTATTGTGTCAATCCGAAGATCTCCGCGGTTGATATTTCCAGGCGGGTTATTGAGGTGGCGAAACAACGGGTCGATTTATTAAATTTAACAAATATTGAATTTGTTCATATTTCTTCGACAACGCTTCCGTTTAAGGCTGAGTATTTTGACCGCGCGTTCGCGCTGAAGAGCATTTTGGGACCGGATGAACTAAGGCTAAGAATACTCAAGGAATTGTACAGGGTGCTTAAAACAGGTGGAAACCTAATTGTTGAAGATTACACATCGGCCAAGAATCCGGGGTTAGTGTGGACTCTGGAAAATTGGAAAGGGTATCTCCTGAAAGCTGGTTTTGTGATGGATGATCAGCAGGATCATGACATCAGGGTTCCGTATATATCAAAGACAGTCGGCGATCAAGCGGTGGGGTATCATTCGCCTGGAAGGCCGAACCAGTCATTCAAGACCGTAGGTTATCGGATTGAAGCGCATAAAGGTATCCGTTTGTCATCCACTGCGGTTGGAATTCCTGATCATCAGAGACCAGCCAGTTCCACATTCAACATGTCAGATAGCGATCGGACCATTTTATCCGCGATCAGAAAACGTTTGTCGTTAAGTCATCGCAGCCTTTTATGGATTGATGGCAAACAAGTCGATTATTGGGGATATGGAGACCAATTAATTAGAACGTATTTATTAGGCGGACTTTGCAAAAAATATCCAGAGATGAATGTTCATGTCTACTCAATATCAGATCATATCTACAATGCGGAGGCTTTTTCAGTGCATCCGTATAGCAGGGCAACCGTAGATTCACTTTTAGCTATAGCTAAAGATGATGAGTTCGATATGATTGTTATTTCTCATGATTTGTATGAGGGTACTATCGAAGGATATCCCTGGGAGAGGGTATTAAGAAAGGATATCAATACAGTCGTGCTTGATATGGTCGAATTTTCGCCACGAGAAATCAAATTCCGGGATATATCTGTGAACTTCTGGAATAAGCTGCCATCAAACGATAATAAATACGCGCAAGTATTTTTATGGCATGAAATTTTTGGATTAGAGCAAGGGATGAGGGAACCCGCTTTATACACTGATACCCGTTCAAGGTGTTTTCAGGAGGTTAAGGAATTTCTAAGCAGCAAGAATATTGCGGCAGAGCCCTCCAAGAGAAAGAAGCCGTTTATCATTTTCGCCGGGACAGGGGATAACGCTGTAATATTGGGTAGTCGATTTATTTCCATGAAAGTAGAAAAGGGTTTTTCTGATATGGCCCAAATGGCCAGGCTTATAAAAGAAATATACAAACAAACTGAAGGTGACATTGCGATTGTACGCAACAAACTTTTAACACAACAACGAGTAAAACTTTTGGAAGATCATCTTAAAGCCATATTGCGTGTGGATGCGAGACGACACATTCACATTTTGCCGGGCATTTATGAACCAGAGAAAAAGGAATTTACTAAATATATTAAATATTTTGCCGATGCCGCTATTGAAGTAGAGGGAGGGGGTGTGCATTTGGACGTTGCCTTAGAGGTTCCAGTCGTTAATCTGATTTCAGGGTTGATTATGAACTCCAACGGGGGCAAAGATAGATGGATCCCCTACTTTCTTGCCGATAAAGATTACCGCTGGATTGAGGTGGATGGCCATTACGATGCTATGTCAACTGGTCAAATGCGGGATGCGGTCATCGCATTAAAAGAAATATTAAAAGTATCATCCACTTCCAGTTCTACGGCAGGTGACACAAAAAGAGTCATCCTCATCGTTGAGAACGAAGAGCAATTTAGAGAAAAATATAAGGGTTTATTAAAAAATAAATTTCAAATAATAGAGGCAAAGAATGGAGAAGAGGCTTGGGATATTTTCCAAAAAGAGAGAAAGAAAATTTCTTTGGTTATAACTGATTTGGATATGGATGAGATGCGCGGAGAAGAACTTATAGAAAAAGTAGTTGAAATGGATTCCTCAATGCCGATTATTGTCATCACTGCGCGAGGTTTCGGCGGTGAGTGTAATTCTTTTGTGCCTAAGCGTGAGCTTGATACCGGTAAACACGATTTATGGGCTATTGCTTCACAATTAATTGCTGACCGCGAAGCAAAGGAAAAAAACGGCAGCAGCCCTTCCGACGGCAAGGCGGGAAGCTCGATGCGGGTTGTTTTATTTAATCGTGATATCGCGGATACGTTGTTGAGAAAAGAGGTTGAAGACATTGATCGCTTTGTTGATATTTGGAAAAATGACACTTATTTTTCAGATGATGTGGCATTCTCAGTCAAGTATCAGTTTATAATGAATGATGAGATGCCGAATGCGATTAATGAAAATAGCGTTTACGTGTTTAATTTATCCAAAATAAAGACCACAGAGGAATTGCTGGAGTTATTCTGGGATATGGTAGATGAGGGCTGGACAAAAATGAGCGTACCTTATCAGGAAGCATTCTTGAATGCTAATTTACAGGGCTCTTCTGCGTACAAGGATTTATCAAGGACAGCTCATTATGACGCAGAGGATTATATAATTGATGAAAATATATATTCCCATTTAAATAAAAACGATTTAGTTTTAGATGTGGGAGTAGGTTTTGGAGCTCACATAGCAAGAATTGTCGCCAAAAGGGTTAAGAAAGTTTATGGCACTGAAATCTCTCCGGAAATTATTAAACAGGCGGAAAAACATATTCAGGAAGAGGGCATTACGAATATCGAATTACAATTAGTAAAAAACACTCGTTTACCGTATGAAAGTAATTTATTTGATTGGATTATTGTTAGCCGGTTTTTCTTTAATTTGATGCCTAAAATGAGGATAAGTATGCTTGACTCTATCAATAGGGTCCTTAAGCCCGAGGGTATTCTTAATATAAGAACGTATTCAGCCGTTTCTGAACTGGGTTGGGATGTATGTGATTGGGAAGAATATCTTGAAAAAAGCGGGTTTAAAATAAATCGGGATTCTGTTCGTAGCGATGATGAGAAAGATAGGATATTAATTACTGTAAGAAAATGTAGTGATCGGCGAGTAATTGCCGGCAGGTCGGCTTCTGATGAGGTCGGAAGCTCTCTGATGGTAAATATCCGTCGGGACGCGTTAGAATCAAAATCGGCATTGATCGTGATGATAGAATTCTTTTACTCTATCTGGCAGACAGCGCCACCGGCGTCAGATATATATCTTCGTAAGTTTTTGCGTACCCCCCCCGGAGATAATCCATATCCTGTTGATTCAAAGCACAATCCAATTTCTTTTATCAACCCTTTCCAAAGCCAATTCATCAAACATGAGACTGGGCCAAATGGCGTTTTTCTGTCGTCTTTGCGAGCCATGAAGTGGCGTGGCAATCTCATATGTCATCGAGATTGCTTCGGCGCTTTGCTTCTCGCAACGACGGAAAAAGGCCAAAAGACTTCATATGACCCAGCCACACGTCTGATGAATTCAAATAAACAATTTATAAGAATACTATCCAGGCCTGCCAACAGGCATCCGTCAACAAAGACCTCAACGCCTGTGGGGAATTCAAGCGACGGGCAGAAGGAAAGAGAGGCTTTTTCCGTTCCAGCCCGACTGCTTCAAACGCTTCTTGATAAAGGCAAATTGTCTTTAGAGGATATCGGGATTCTCTTGAGGCATTTTCAGCAAACCGGCGACGTCATGCCCTTTAAGGCGCGCTGGCATATCGTGCGTATCATGAAGAGTGAAATTTTTGAGGGTTACTTGAGCGATCAGAAAGTTGGCAGTTTATTGAAAATACTTTTGACCCCTCCCGTCCGTGATTTGAGTCAGTCTTCCCAGCAGATTATCCTGATGGATGTAGTCCAAAGATTCCACAAAGGTCAGCCTGTTTATATGGAAATTATCAGCCGCATGGCGCGCGTCCTGGAGTTCTTTGACAATTGCCATCGCGCATATCCGGAACTTAGACTTAGGGTGCATCTTCAGTATGAGCAAGAAAGTATCCCTCACTCTGGCAGACCAGTGAATTTCTTGCGTTTATTACTCTTGTTTCAGGGAACCGTGGAAATAGGGAATGGGCATTGCGTTATTGATATCCGGTTTAAACACTGGATTGCTGTGATGTTGTTTATGCGTGTATTGGACAGGTGGGGATTTTTATGCGCGGTTTCCAGTTTTAATTCACCTGCGCTATTTGACATTTCGATTGCTTCTCAAAGAAATCCTGAGGAACCACTCAGCGCGGTTTCAAAACTCTTTCTGGAGCCGTTCAGCTTGTCTTCCCTCCTGGCTGAGGCCCAGGATAATATGGCGCATTTTCGGCCTGGCCTGGAGAAAAAAGGGATTTATCTTCATTTCAAATTGCTGACAACCGTTTCAATCAGTTACTACCCGGACATCTGCCGTCGGATAGGACTGCTGTCATTTCTGACGGAGTCGCGGAACTTTGAAAGGCCTTATGAACGGGCTCTGGATATTCTGGAGCAATGGTTTCAAAGAATCGGATTTCAAAAACAGTGGCTGAAAACTACGGAGCAAAAGCGCACATGGATGGGAAAATTCTTTCACCGGATCCTGATAAAAATTTTTCAGGAAACTTTTAGAAAAGGATTTTTGAAGAAGGCTGTGAAAAGCGGGTTTCGATTAAACGGTTTACTTAGGAAGATCGTTGAGTGCGTCATAGCGCGGGAAGCCGAAGACAGGGACATCAAATTGGATGACTTTGTTTTTTCGCGGAATAAATTTGATCACATCGTACGGATCGCGGAAATCTTGGATAACAGACATCTTGTTGAAAACACGGCAATACTAGAAGAGCAGTTGGACAGTATTGTGGCCTATGATTTTCTTAAGGACGATCCCGCTATCCTGGAACAGAAGGCGGAAGCTGTTGAGCGTTACTTGAATGAACCACTCAGTCGGATTATTAAGAATTTTACCGATGCTGTGAATCCCATTCTCAATGGAGTCGAACGCAAGGTTTATACGAGGATTGAACGTGAGTTGATTGGTCTATTGCGGATCCCGGCCTCCTGGGAGGATACATTAAGAGCGCTGGATCATATCCTTCTCTCTGCCCTATGCCGTGAGGATAAAGAAACGCGGCTTGAGGCTGTTGAGTTGATTCTTTCTTTAGGCGGCACCAGCATCCAACGCAAGATGGAGGGGCGCTTGGTGCGGATGTTTTTTGGGACAGAGAGTGAGCGATCTATTGCCGAGGAATTAGTCACGACGTTTGCGAATAAGGGTATCGAACTGCCGACAGCCCAAAAAGCTTACGCGGCGGTGAAGGGATTTAAGGGTGGGCAGAACGAGGAACGTGTCGGGCGTCAGCCCCGTGGTTCTTCATCCGTTAAGGAAAGGGTGGTCCCGTTCGTCATGAAAGGGAGACGCGTTGAGGCTTTTTCGCCGGCGAGAAAGTCCAAAACGTCTTCTGGCCTTAGCCAGGAATCTCTCCGGACCCTTGCCCGTGCCGCTGGTTTATCTTTCCGAGATCCAGACAACAAATTTATCGGGACCCTGCGCGGTATTCTTGGCAAGCTGGATGAAAAGCTTACACGAGACGAGAAGCGCAGGCTTTTAAGACGATCCATGAAAGTCATCGCGGGAATAAAAGAGAGGAATCATCCATTCCCCTGGCTGACGCCTCCGGGGATGATCATCATCGCGTTGGTTGAGGGGTTGGAGACAATCCATAAGACGCGTTTAATGCGGGGGGAGGAATGGGGGAGCGTGAAAAGTCATCGTAAGGGAGATCCGAATATATTTACCGGAGCAACGGTGTACATGATTGAATTTTATGGCGCGTTGATCCAAAAAAGCAAGATCCAATGGAAAACATTTGGGGATTTCTCTACGCCGTCCAAACAAACGATCTTGAAGTCGGCGTTGACGAAAGAATACGCGAAACAGGTTCATTTCTCGAAACTTTTTAAGAAAGACGGCCTTGTTCCTCCACCGGAAGGGTTGAAGGAATTTGTGAAGAAGATTTTTAAAGATTATCCCGCGATGTTGGGAGGAAAGACGTTTGAAGAGATATTCGCTTCTGATGAATTCGTCGTTATTAAAGCCAGGTTTCCTGTCAGGGTGAAGGATCGAGAGATAATGGCGTTAAGGCCAGAAGAGGTGTTTCAGGCCATAGAGAAGACGCGGACTTTAGCCCGCCGGACAGAGGCGGAAGTACAAAGGAAATTGAACTGTATCCAAAGGCGCGTTTCGTTGGGAGATCCCACCTCTTACCTGCGCGAGTTCTTGCGGGAGTTTGACGCCGGAAAGTTTTCGTTGAGCGATGTTGTCTTTGTTGTGGTTCGCCTTTATTCTCTGGTTGAGTCCATGACATTTAACGGGTTTGATATGCGCTTGACCACAACGGATGAAGCCGCTGTATACACCTGGATGCAAAACGCCGGACATTGCTGGGATGCTGAGGCTCAAGTCCTTGTTTCTGCCTGGCTTCATTTGGGGAAGAAAATTCTTCCCACAGGATGGACGTGGGAACGACTCATTCAAGAGCATAAGGTAGAGAAGATTTTACCCAAGGTGAATCCTTGGGATGAATACAGCGGATTTCAAATGAACTCGCGACAACATGGCCAAGATTTTTCTGCCCGTTTGCACGACTTCTCAAATGCCGCCGGCAGTCCGCTCAAGAAAATGCCTAATTCTTTCTCTATTTCCCATAACCGTCACAGCAGACAAATTGTATCGACAAACGTTTGGGGTTTTAGACAAAAAGTTTTACGATTGGTTGGTGGACGCGCCAGGGAATTGAAGTCTGTCAGACCGTATATTTGGGGAACGCATATGCAGGGCTTTGAGGATATGAAGATCATAAAGAAGTTACCGGTGAATATGATTGAGATCAAGTTCGACGGGTTTCAAGGGGAAGACGCTCTTCATCGTTGGGCTGACGGTTTTGTTGAGGATGAGTCTAATATGCGCAGGTTAGTGGAATTCATCAAGAAAGAAAATTTAACGGCGCAGGTCCATTTCCCTTTTCAGCTCACTGTTGAATTGGAACAAGGTTATGCGCGAGAGCTGTCCCTTGCCCGCGGAGAAGACCATATTTATTTCCTCCAGTATTTTGAATTCCTGGAGACCATGAGAAGAAAATATGAATTGACCCCGCAATTAGTCGTTACCCTGCATCCGCCTCGCCGTGTCCCCGATACGACAATCGACGAAATGCTCGACGTCTTTAACGCGTTCCTTAGAATCCTTGGAAAAAAAATAGAAGAAGAACAATGGAAGATTATGGTCGGTGTAGAAAATATGCCGTCCAATTACGATTGGCCGGTAGGAAATTCCCCGCGGGATTTTGAAATTATATTCAAAGGTACTCCTGAGTGTATTCAGCAGACTTTTGAAGCGGGGCATGCTCGGTTGACCGATCATACTCTGGACGAGTATCGGCAGTTAGATGAAAAGATGGGAAAGCGGATTGTGAACATTCATTACCACGCCAACGACGGCGAATACGATGATCATTCCTTTCCGGATAAGGAAAGGCTGACGGATTTTTATGAGATTATATCTTTGGCGCTAAACGGCGTGCCGTTGGACATTGAAGTCTTATTTAATCAGTATGAGAAAAAAGAACTGGTTCTGCGTTTTGAGGAGTTAGAGAAATATATAGAAAGACGCGCCCAAAAACCTTTGGTCATCAAGAACCTGGCCGAATTAACGCAGGGCGTCCATAAGAAATGGATTGAGTTTGAAAATGGGACAATCGTCTCGCGCCATCCAGAGACCATGTTTATCGCGCTGGAGGAAGGCAGGCCCGTAGGTCTTATGGATGTGGAGATATCCGGAGAAAAGGCCGTTGTCGAGAATTCACGGATTTTTAATAAAGATCTGTTTCTCGATATAGCCAAAATTCTATATCAAGCCGCGTGTAAAGAGCTCGTAAAGAGGAAGGTCTATAAAATAACTTCCAAATACTATCCGGGCAGCGAAGAGCATAAATTATGGATGACAACAATCCCCCCCAAAGTTTTAAAGAAGGCCGGTCAATATAATCCGGCGGGTGGTTTTTACGAATTAGAGATGGATATTCCAGGGAACCCGCGCGCCGGTGAAGCAGGCAGCCCGGTGGGGCGAGGTTATTTGTTAACATACCTGCGCCGTTTCATCCATGCCCCTCCGGTGACGGCAACGCGTCATGCGTTCCTGTCTCCACAGGCGGATCATAGGCCGCAATCATCCCCTCCTTTTAAGACAGCGTCTCCCGTCTCCTTCGAGCAAATCTTTAGGGAGGATCTTGAACTTACTCGTCAAAATATCAGGAAAAAGTTGCTGAGTACTATTTTGTACAGCATCACCAACGGTTTGAAGGCGGGTGTGTTCTGGCGCCGGCACCCTCCCAAAATAAAGACGGAGTCTTTTTATTTGCTGGCTGAGAAGCTTGTATGGGAGGGCAAAGATATTATTTATAGTTATAAAATAGATTTGGATAGAAACGAGAAAAAGGAAATTGATTTTGATTCAATGCTCCAGATTCGTATTGAGAAGGCACGCTCATTTGGAAAAATGGGCGGGGCTGGCTACCGGATTTCTATCCAAGCGTTTCAAAATACTTTCCTGGTTTTCAAGGCCGATGAAAAGTGCCTGGTGAGAAACATTCAAGGCGTAGCCGGTCAAATCAAGATGTTTCCATCGATGGCGCCATTTCTAAAGTCCCAAAAAAATTCTTTTTTGCGCGTGACCGGTGAAATCGTGTCTTTGATCGTCCAGCATGGGACAAAGCCGGCTCTGCGCTCCCTGCGGACAGTGCTTCATAGTCATATCGTTGAAGAGCGGCTGTTATGGTTGGGGGATATCGTTTTAACAGTTTACAGAAATAAAGATTTAAATGCGCTTGCCTGGTCGTACAGGATGCGGGAGTTTGAAGAATACAAGAGGCAAATAGAGACGGCATTGAGGAAAAAGGCTCTACCATGGCTTGCCTGGATTGATGAAAGACTCACGGATTTAGAGCAGCGTTTGGAACAATTGATTAATGAACTTGATGAGCAGGAGGAGCGTGGCCCGAGGGAGCATTCCCAAGTTAACGAACGGTCACCGCTGCCGGACTACTATGCCGTTCTGGGAGTTCGCCCGCAGGATAATGGAGATACCATTCGGAAAGCCTATCGGGTAGCGGCCCTCCAATATCATCCGGATAGAAACCCCGGGGACAAAAAGAGCGAGCAACGGTTCAGAGATGCCGCGGCAGCGTGGGAGATGCTGGAGGATATAAATAAAAGAAGGGTTTACGACGCCTATTGGCAGAAACATTATGGCTGCAGACGGAATAAGATGTCCAGCGCGTTGGCAGACAATGGCAAACGGCCCGCGCGGTCCAGTATTGTGTCAGGATCGGTAATGTTGCAGCGCCGGGAGGCGTTGTTGAGGTTTTATCTTTTGGAAACCAGCCGGCTGTATCTTGAGGTGATGGGTCTGCGCTCCATCCGGCTGAAGTCTGGTGATAACCCGAAACAGCGGCAAGAGGCAGACAGGGATGCGGAGAGGATCGTCGGAGAGTTGATTGGACTTGCGAGGGAAGATCAGGCATTTGACTGGATCCGGGAGGAATGGAAGACCGCGGCGGGACTGGTAGCTAGCCGCAATGAGCCCGGTGCCTTGGCCGCGCTTTTTAAAGTGATTAAAACGCTGTTCATTGATTTGGCCTTATTTCTGAAAAGAAAAGGATATTACCAAAAGGTCCGGGTCAGGTATGACTTCATACATCGAAAATACAATGTTCCTCAGGGCCAGTGGGTTAATTTTGAGCTCGCCGGAAATAGAACGGTGAAGATAAGGGAGGCTGTCATAAAACCCCATACCCTGCTGTGGGAGGCCTTCCGCGCAGTGGATCATCAGATGGATCATCACCTTGAGGAAATCACATGGATTAATCATGGCCTTGAGGCATTGAAAAACGATTTGAAGAAGAGTGAGATGCAGTCCCTGGCTGTTAAATTGGACAGGTCCCTGGTATTAGAAAAGGAAATCGTCCTGGTCGGTTTAAAGATTATATTGTCCCAGCTCAAGGAGAAGGATAAAGAGCGGGCCCGGGACACGGCTTATATTATCAGTAAATTCTTAGAGGTCCGGAAAGGGAATATACTTGATATGATTAGTCACACACAGATAGGACGACTTTCGGTTTTGAGATGGATGGTGGACTTGAGGAACAAAAAGCTGAAGGAGAAATTGGACAGGATTGTTTCTGGCATGGAAGAAGGATTAAGGAAAGAAATAGTCATAAAGAGGATCGATGATTTCAAGGAGAGCAGATGTCTTCAGGAACCGGAATACGACGGGGTCAAACAACGGGCTGGGTATGCCAGGGCGTCTTTGGTCCAGGGTAAAGATAAAAAAGCCAGGGGAATTCTGGAGGCTGTTTCTCAAAGCATCAAAGAAGCCGATGCCCAGGCCGGATTCGCGGAATATTTCAGAGACATGTACGTGAAGGCCTGCCTGAACAGAGGATTCGACCATGTCTTGCCGGAAGACATCTTTGAGCAGTTGTTTCTCGCGTATCTTAAGCAGGCCAATATCAGCCGAGGATCGCCGGACGAGAAGAAGAGAATTCTTAATGCCCAGCGCTTTCTGATAAAATGCTGGCGAATCCTGTTTATCCCTTACAGAATCAAGAATCCCACCGACAAAAAAAAGAGAATTATTAATCCAACCTTTAAGGCCGTTACCGAGTTCCTCCAAGAAACAAGGTTCAGAATCCCGGACAATAATCAAAGAATCAGCATTTGTGAAAGATTATACGAGAAATATAAACGCAGGCCAGGGGGCGTGGCTAGGCCCCAACTGGAAAAGGCCTGCCTTCTGGATGTTCGACCATGGATCGAGAAAGTGGCCCCGCCCGCTCCGGAGACGGGCCCGGGTGATGACCCTGGCCATCCAGCGCCTCTCTCCAGTTCGGTGAGGGGTGTTTCTAAGAAAGAAATGGTCCATCGGGAAGTCACGGAAAGGCTATCTCAACAAAGTTTTGAGAAATTGGATGAAGAGCGTCAGGCGGTTTTGAAGAGAATTGAATTCGAGAAGATAACAGATAATCAGATTATGTCTATTTTAAGAAGAACTTCTGATAGCCGGAGCCAATGCCCATGGGATATTCTCAGCGTTGAGCAGGCCTACGCATTTATCCGGTATATTTTAAATCTTCCATCGAGAAAACGGGACGGACAGCCGGGGAAAATAACGTGGTTTCAGATTCAAACGGCGTTTGGGTTTAACGAACTCAAAGAAACAAAACTTTTTGTGTTAAGCGCCGCGGGCTGGGTGAATCAGGTTGTCGAGGGGGAACATTTTGACATTGAAAGGCTTCTTAAAGGGGAAGATAAGGGTTATCTCGGTTTTGGAGAGATTGCCCCGCTCTTCAAGGAACAAAAGGTCTTTAAAGAGTTTCTTGAGGATATTGAATCTGCGTATGGGATAGATTTGGCGGGCTTTAAGTTTTCCAGGGCAGACATTAATAATGAAATGTCCGTTGTCTTTCGTAAGAGGGAAGTCCGTTTCAAATATTTTGAGGTGTTGCATTTTGTTAATGAAAAGGTAAATGCCAAGTCGGATATCAACCTGCTTTTAGAAGCGCAGACAGCCTTGCTGAACCGGATAGAAAGGAAACCTGATTGGGAGAAGATATTAACGCGGATCGAAGGGGTCTCGTTTTTGCATTTCTTTGACTGGTCGCGTGTGCCGATGACAGACAAAAAGTTTTTTAAAAAGAAACTGGATGATTTGTTGAACCGGTTGAATGAAAAGAATTTATACACGCTGGAGTACTCATTGATGAGATGGCTGTTGGGTGAGGGATGCGATGAGAGAGATACAGCGGATGCGCGTCGTGATTTTACCAGGGGCATGATAAAACTTATCAAAGATAAAATTGAGAAAAATGAGTTGGTTGACCAAAAGATGATCCATCAAATGCGTAAAGACGTTTTAAGGAAAATAAAAGAAGAACGGCTGGCCCAAATGAGACAAGGGTTCATGAAGGTTAGGCTAAACAGGAAGCATGCGGCGGAACAGTCCAAGGATAACCCTGTAAGTTCAACAGTCGATATCAAACACAGATTATTGCCGCTTGCTCAATTCATGGGAAACAAAATCATTGGGGTAAAAGATCAAATGGGCGAGAAGGCGACGATGGTCGTTGGTTTTGACGGTCTGCCGGGCTGCGGTAAGTCGACGTTAGTTTATCTCATTGGAGAATATTTGAAGGCCATGGGCAGGCCGAATCTCGTCCTGGGGCTGGATATCTCTTTAAAAGATATTGAATGGTTTAGCGCGCTGCGCAAGAAGGTCATCGGCTGGACTTTGACGCCAAGAGAGGTAATGCTGCTGGGGGAGATGGCCGATACGATTACTCCCGGACAGCCGTTTGACCGGCTCATAGAGGCTTTTGATTTGGGATTGGTAAAATGGCTGTTCAAAAGAATCCAGGAACTTAATTCGGATCAAGTGATTCTTCCTATACCCAATACCTGGGATCGCTTTAGCTCGGAGCGCAAGGATATAACATTAAAGCTGGAAGGTGGAATGATTATTCTGGTCGACTGGCTGTTTTCTTTTATAAAAGAATTGCAGAGGGCTTATCATCTGCGTTACCGGATTAAGGTTGATCCTCTGTTTGCCAAGAAACATTCTTGGGACAGGATCGAAGAGCAGTGGGGATGGAATAAGGCCTTATTTGATGAAATGATGCTGTTTTACGACCTGGGCATTAAGATCAGTTGTGATGCCTATGCCTTAGAGACATCCAAAGCGGTTGACTCTCTCATCGACATTTCTCCGCTGAAAGGAGCGGTGGTAAGTCCGGCAATCATAAACAATCCTGAAGAGCTGATTCAAAGGGTTTCCTCTTCCCTTGACGCGGCGCCTCACGCAGATGCCCCGCTGATCCGTCAGGTGACATATATTTTAAAAAGTTATAAGCAAATTTTGAATGACAACGGTAAGAGCCTGCTACTTTATATTGAAAAGAATAATGTTCTTCCTCCAACATGGGAAGGTCTTGAGTTTGATAAATTGAAGAGATTGACACTGCCACAGATGGTAGGAGAAATGGTGGCGATCCCCGCGGGTGAGGCGGGGCCTACCTTGGCTGAATTGATCGACAGATGGAACCGTAAGAAACTTTCCAAAGGTCTATTTATTCGTCCTAAAGAGAGCCAAAAATATTGGCTGACGCAGTCTGCTACGCATGAAGGCTGTTATAGCGGTTGTCTTTATTGTTGTCTCGATGCCGGGAAATTTACTTTTTATCCATATCCTATCGTGGTGCAGAAAATAAGAGAATGGAAGGAAGCAATTTTTTATGACAACAATGACCCCTTTCATTACCGGGATACGGTCGTGAAGGCCAATCTTGCTGATGTGGTGACCGAGAAGCTGAAATTTTCCAAGACAGGAGTTCTGCTTTCCACATCCGGCTGGCATGAGAAGGATTCCTATGCCAATGAGGCGGCGGCCAGGATTGCCTTTATGATAACTCAGGAAAATAGACGGGAAATCGAGCTATTTGTTAATTATCACCTCTTTTATCCACAATTGTATCGTCCGTTAAAAAATAATGATAAAGAGAGGATCAACCAGGCCTATCTGTTTTTGAAGCAGAGATATTTGCATGTGTTCAGGGTGTTGGGCGGCCTGATTCAAGAAGGAGCGGGACGTAGGGAAGGCCAAGGCCAGATTCATATCTTACGAAGAGAAACCCCGTCTCCCTATGATGCCTATGGTCAAGCGCCTCTGTTGGACGAAATCACTAAAATACAGACAAGGATGTGGAAAGAGCTGGCGGTAGAATTAAAGGCGGAAGGGATAGATATCGCCACCGCTGTTACCGGTGCAAGATCCATTTCCTGGACCATTGGAAGGGCGCAGACCACATGGAAAGATGCGAAATCTTTCGCATCCCGGAAATCACGTCCTTAAAAATTGTTTGTTTAAGTAATTTTCGGTCATTTCGATCACAGTGGGCCGGCCGTGGGGGCAGGTGAAGGGATCCAGGCATTTTAAGAGTTGCTGGCGTTGATATTCTATTTCTTCGCCGGAGAGATGGGCGCCGGCCATGACGGAAGCCCGGCAGGCCCGGCGGGCCAGGGCTTCGTGATCGCAGCGGGCGGGATTTTCGCCGGAAAGGATCTCACGGACGGCGCGCTCCGTATCATTAATAAGAACAGGATGCGTGTGAACAGCGATGCTGGCTTGATCAAATTGAGTGCTGGCAAATCCGATTTTATTGAGCCTCTCCTGGGCTTCTTCCCAAATCAGGAGTTCCTGCGGCGAGAGTTTGATGATGTAAGGGCTTAAGAGGTGTTGGACTTCAATGGCGCCTTTTTCCATTTGGCGGATGAGCGCTTCAAAACTGACGCGCTCCTGAGCGGCGTGCTGGTCAATAATGAGGACGGAGGACTCGGTTTCAAAGAATAGGAATTTGTTCATGAAGGCGCCGAGGAATCGGGCCTGGGACAGCTTGTTGTGCAGGCTGTCCTTTTTTTGCGTGTAGAGGGCCTCGCCGGCCATGGAAAAATAATTTTTCTGCGGAAAGGTGTATTGTTCCGTCGGGGGCTGGGTTTCGGATTTGGAAGTGAATGATTCAAAGATGTCCAGCGGAAGAATTTCTCCCAGAGGGTTTGAAATACCGGCCTTCGCTAGGGCCTGGGGGAGCGAATACGGTTTTATTTGTCTTTCAGAAATCGTCGGGGAGGACTGTACAGCGAATGGCGGAGTGTCCGCGTGCGGGTTAGCGGCGGCGTTTGCTTGAGAAACGGTTTGACCCACCTGTTTCGCCTGGCCTGAGCGCATCAGGGCGTTTTCACATAAGTGCCGCAGGATCGCGACGATATTTTGTTCGTCTCGGATTTTAACTTCACGTTTGGTAGGGTGAATGTTGACATCGATCTCGCCGGAAGGGATATCGATCATGAGGACAAAAAAAGGATAACGGCCTTCCGGAAGAATTAACCGATAGACATTGTTCATATGAAAACTGATGGTTTTATTCTCGACAGGGCGGTTGTTGATAAAAATATACTGCATATCCCTGCGGGAACGGGCGATGTTGATATCCCCCAGGATCATGCGGACGCGGATGTCTTTCTCCGTAAGGTGCTGGGATGTTTCCAGGATATGCTTTTCATCTAAATGTAAGACCTCGGCGATACGGCTGATCCGGGATTCTGAAGGCTTAAGGTCGATCAGGGTTTTATCCTCATGCGTGAGCGTGAAGTGCTTATCGGGATAAAGCATCGCGTAGGGAATCAAGATATTTAAAATCTGGTTCATTTCAGTGACGTTGGACTTAAGGAATTTCCGGCGGGCGGGTGTGTTAAAAAAGAGTTCCCGGATTTCAATCTGCGTGCCTTCAGGGATGTTCACCGGATGCATCTCCAATTTTTCACCGCCGCGCATATGGATCTGCCAACCGGTCTCTTGGCCTTTGGGTTTACTGCGCAAGACGACATCCGCGATCGCCGCGACACTGTAAAGGGCCTCCCCGCGGAAGCCTAAAGAGTGGATATCAAATAAATCCTCGGCCGTGGTGATCTTGCTCGTGGAATGCCGCAGAAAGATCGTCTCGATGTCTTCATGGGCGATCCCCGTTCCCGTGTCGTTCAGATGGATGGACGTCTTGCCGGCCTCCCGGAGGTGGAGTTCGATTTTCGCGGTTTGGGCGTCCAGGGCGTTTTCGATTAATTCTTTGACGACGGAGGCCGGCCGTTCAATGACCTCGCCGGCCGCTATCTTGCTTATGACATCCGGGGGAAGGAGGTGGACGCGTTTCATGGTGTTTTATCCAGTATGTTTTTGAGTTCCTGAATTTTATTCAACGCCGCGACCGGGGTCAAGGTGTTAACGTCCAGCGACTGAAGGATGGCCCGGACTTCTTCGAGCGGGAGATCCGGCGGTTTCGTAAAAAAATTGAATTGATCCTCCGGACATCCCTGGGCCGCGGGGAACGTCGAGCGGTTGGCTTTAAGATCTTCCTTTAAATTGTTCTTGAGTTCCAGTTGCGTGAGGATATGTTTGGCCCGGGTGATAACCGTCGGAGGAATGCCCGCGAGTTTGGCGACGTAAATACCGTAACTGTCATCCGTGCCGCCCGGCACGATCTTATGGAGGAAGATGATCTCGTCCTTCCATTCTTTGACCGCCACATTGTAATTTTTGACGCCCGCGTGTTCGTCGGCCAGGGCCGTGAGTTCGTGAAAATGGGTGGCGAATAATGTCCGCGCGCGGGTCTTTTGCAGATGTTCGGCCAGGGCCCAGGCCAGACTGAGTCCGTCGTAGGTGCTTGTCCCTCGGCCGATCTCATCGAGGATGACGAGGCTGCGGTCCGTCAGATTATTCAGGATGTCCGCGGTTTCATTCATCTCCACCATAAAGGTGCTTTGGCCTTTGGTGATGTCATCTTGCGCGCCGATACGCGTGAATATTTTATCCACGAGGCCGATGCGGGCCGCGTGGGCCGGAATAAAACTTCCCGCCTGCGCCAGGATGACCAGGATCGCGGTTTGACGGATATAGGTGGATTTTCCGGCCATATTCGGGCCGGTGAGAATAATGAGGTGATTCTCAGTACCGTCCAGCAGGGTGTCATTGGCGATAAAGGATCCGGACAATGTTTTCTCAACGACGGGATGACGGCCGTCCTTGATTTCGATCAGGGTGTCTTCGTGGATCAGAGGCGCGATATAATCGGGATTCCGCGCCAGGGTCGTTAAGGAACTCAGGACATCCAAGGTCGCCACGCTTTGGCAAAAACCGTGGAGTTCCAGGGAGTGATCCAGGATCTCTCGTTGAATTTCCTGGATGAGCGCGTTTTCGATCTTGAGAATTTTATCCTGGGCGGTGAGGATTTTTTCTTCGTATTCTTTTAGCGACGGCGTGATAAATCGCTCGCCGTTCACCAGAGTCTGCTTGCGAATGTAATCTGCCGGAACAAGTTTCAGGTTCGTGTTCGTGATTTCAATGTAGTAGCCGAAGACTTTGTTAAATCCGACCTTCAGGGAGTTGATCCCGGTCCTTTTGATTTCCTGTTCCTGAAAATTGCGGAGCCATTCCCGTCCGTTTTCCTGGATGTTCCGCAGGCTGTCGAGTTCGGCGTTATAACCGTGTTTAATGATTTTTCCTTCAGGATGAGAAAGAGGCACCGCGTCATTGATGGATTTAAAAAGATACTGGCGTAAGTCGGGGATGTCCTCCAAAGTAAAGAGCGGATTCTGCAGGCGCAAAGATTCGATAAGATCAATGATTTCCGGCAGGAGGGTCAAGGCGTTACGGATGGCCAGCAGGTCTTTGGCATGGGTGTACCCGCAGCTCAGACGCGAGAGGTTTTTTTCCAGATCCGAGATTTTGGACATCCGCGTTTGAAGGTCCGCTTGGATCTGGGGGTGTTTTTTGAGAAGTTCAATGGCCGTCTGCCGCCGGAGAATAACGTCCGGCTGTTTTAACGGGTGGTTGATCCAGTGGCGCAACAGGCGTTTCCCCAGGGCGGTGGAGGTGGCATCGATTGTTTTGATCAGCGTGTCAAGCTCTAACCCCAGCCGGGCGGCGGGGGAAATGAAGACATAATCGTGATCGGTATAGAGAGAAATTTTATCCACGTGCCGTAAGGGCTGGTTGTTCATTTGTTTGAGGTATTCCAGCAGGGCGCCTGAGGAAGAAGTCGCCGCGGGCATGTCTTCAATCCCGAAGCCGTTGAGATTATGGACAGCGAAATGGGCGCAGAGATTCCTTCGGGCGATCTCAGCGTTAAAACACCAGTCTTCAAAAGGGCTGAGGGTGATTCTTTTGTAATTCAGTAAAGGACTTTGAAAGAGGGTCTTGATTTTTTCTTCGGCCAGGGCCGGATAAATACATTCGAAGACCGGTAAATTGCAGATCAGCTCCGCGATGTTGGTTTCATCCGCCGGATACTGGTTAGTTTGGATCGTGCCGATGGCAGGATCCGTAAAAGAAAGGCCGATGGATTTCGCGTTCGGGCTCAGGCAGAGAAGGTAACGGTTGTCGGCGCTGTTCTCATCCAGGAACGTGCCGGAGGTGATAATGCGGGTGACGTCGCGTTTGACGATGCCTTTAGCCAGGGCAGGGTCTTCCAGTTGATCGCAGATCGCCACTTTATGCCCCGCCTTAATGAGCTTGGCAATATAACTATCCGCGGCGTGATGGGGAAACCCGCACATGGGGATCTTTTGGGTGGGATCCTTGCCGCGGGAGGTTAAGACCAGATCCAGGGCCCGCGCGACGATCCTGGCATCGTCAAAAAACATTTCATAAAAATCGCCTAATCTGAAGAAGAGGATGCAGTCCTTGTGTTTGGATTTGATCGCCTGATACTGTTTCAGCATCGGCGTGCCTTTAAGTTCAGCGGATTCGATGTCCAGAGGGGCGATGGTTTTAGAGAGCGTGTTATTTTCTTGAAGGGGAAAAGGGTTCAAGGGTTAGGCTCCGGGTCTAAATATCAAGATAAAGGTAAAAGGGAAAAATTTTCGAAGAGCTCATGCGGATTACATTTATAGCACAAAACAAAATAGATGAAAATAAAAGTTTTTTAGCGGCCGCCTCTTTTTCCGGTCTTGTCAGAACCCATGGTTTCACCGCTCCCATTGGCAGGAATTGGCGTTGGGTGGTATACTTCCGACAGATTTGGGATTTGAGAGAACATGAGGAGAATCTATGGAGAAAAAATGTTTTATTGTTGGAAAGATATGTTTATTCCTTTCGATTTTAATAGGCGGGACAAGGGTATCTTTTGCCGACACCCATAACGAAATGGGGGAATTTTTGACTGATCTGGGTGAATCCTATTACAACCAAGGAGATACTCAGGAGGCTATCCATGAGTTCAGCAAGGCCTTGCTGGTGGATCCTTCTAATGAGAAGGCAAAGCGATATTTAAAAGAGCTGGGTTTGGATCAGGGGCTTTATAAAGGAATAAAGACGCGCTCTTCGCAAGTGGCGGAATTAGCCGATCAAGTCAAAGGGTATAAACAACAAGTCACTGATTTAGAAAAACAACGGCTTGAGATAGAAGAGCAATCCAGACAGTTTAAGGAAGAAAAGGATAGTTTCATTAAACAAAATCAGACCAAATTAGCGAAGGCGCAAGAACTTCAAGCGAACGTCCGTCAAATGGAGGAAAGTCATAAAAGGCATCTGGCCGAGCGTGACACCCAGATAAAACAAATGGAAAAATATTATCAGGATAAGAGTCGGGATTACCAGCAAACGCTGGAACAACAGAAAAGTCAGTTTACCACCCAACTTTCCGTTCAATCTTCCGCGTTGGAAGTCAAGGAGGAAGACATTAAGGTCGTCAAGGGAAAATTGGATGCCTTGATCGGGCGAGGCCTTGGCCGGGAAGATCAAGCCGCCGTCTTGACTCAAAAGGTTCATCAGCTTAAAAAAGAGGCTCAGCGGGAGGAAAAGCGCCGGGACAATATGTTCCAGGCGGTGGATGAGTATTTGTATCTTCGGAACGATGTGTTGAATGATTTAAAGAATCAAGTCGTTTATGGAGAATTGGATTTAGTGAAAGAGGAACAGAGGCGTTGGGTCAGGCTTGATGACCTCATTGAGTTAAATGATTCCGTCGGCCAACACCGGTATTGGTTGAATGAAAGGGACGCTTGGATTGAAGAGAAAAATAAAAGTCTGAATTCTTTGACGGGGCGGTTGGCGGATATTCAAACAGAGTTAAAGAAGAAAAACGCGTTAATTCAAGAACAAGAAAAACATCTTCTGGATCTTAAGAAGGAACTCCAAAACGCGCGCTCTCAACTCAAAAATCTGCAGGGTGGAAGTCAGTAATTTGACGGCGCCGTAGTGCCGGATTTTATGTCCGGCGGCAACCTTACCATTTAAGAAACCAATGAAAAGAATTGTTCTGTTAAGTTTGGGCGGCTTATTGATTTTCACGGGATTAAGCTGTGCGCGGAAGCCTCCCCGGGAGGGAGAGCATAAGGTTTATTATCCCGGAGGTGAATTGAAGGCTGTCTGGCGTTATCATCAGGGAAAGAAAGACGGGGCCTTTCAGCAATATTATAAAAACGGCCAACTCCACAGTGAAGGGGAGTACAAAAACGGATTACTGGACGGCCTTTCCAAAGGATATTATGCTAACGGTCAATTAAGCAATGTCTTGAATATTGTGCATGAAAAGGCCGAGGGCCCATTTAAAGACTATTACGATAACGGCCGGCTTAAGGTCGAAGGGAATTATAAAAATAATAAGAAGGAGGGTCTTGTAAAAACGTATTATGAAACCGGCGCATTAAACCGGGAAGAGAATTATCAAGACGGACTTTTGCAGGGCATAAGCCGGGTCTATTATCCAAATGGCACGATGCAGGCCATGGAGGGATATAAAGTGGGATTGAAGGATGGAACGGCGACGATGTTTTTCCCGAACGGTGGCACGTATTCTATTCGAACCTACAAAGAAGGAAGGTTGAGCGGGATTGCCCGTGATTATTATCTCAACGGTCAATGGAAGGGTGTGAGTCATTATAAAGAAGATCAGTGGGACGGCGATTTCAGGGAGTATTATCAGGATGGGAGCCTTAAGCGAAAGGCGCATTATGGGAAAGGCAAACGTTTGGGGAGTGTCAAGACCTATTATCCCGGCGGCAAATTGAAAGGAGCGGGGTATTATAAAGATGACAAACTGCAGGGAGCAGGTCAGGCCTATGATGAAGAGGGTTCTCTCATTCTTGAAACGGATTTTGAGAGCGGGACGCCCGCGGGCGTAAGCAAGGAGTATTATCCTAATGGGGACATAAGAGCCATCGTGGAATATAGTGATGATCGAGAGACGAGCCTTGTGACAGAGTTTTATCCGGACGGGGGTGTGGCGCGTGAGGCGATTTATGAATCCGGAAAACTCAAATCCCGTAAACAGTACGATCGTCAGGGCAAGGTGATAGCGGAGGAAAACGGACTTCCGCAAAAGCAATGAAACAGGGTGGCGTCAGGCGTTGTCCGTAGGTCAATAATACAGAGCGGGAGCCAATCACCTGTTAAGTTCGTGACGACAGCCAAAGATTCGCTTTCAAAGGTTGTGCGGCGTGCAGAAATACAGTATACTTTGGGCGGATTGATAAACTCAAGTTTTACATTACTGACTTCCGCTGAAAAATTCGGTATAAATAGTCGACTAAATAATTTAAAGGAGGATAGAAAATGATAAGAAAAAGAGAGTTGTTTTTTGTGGCCTTGACCGCTGGCATCTTGGGCGCCGGTTTAAGATTAAATTTTCAACCTCTTATAGCCGAGGCCCAGAAGTGTGTGGAGAGTGTTGTTGAGGCGATGACGATTGCTGTTGATGACTCTGGTGGCAGTGCGAAAATTGTTACGGGTGACGAAGCTAAGGATCTTTCAGACAATAATTGGGATGGTTTGGATAATAAATGGAAGACAGAAGAATCTCTTGGTCAACACACTTTTTGCGCCTTAGGTCTGGTTAAGTTTCCCAAGGATGCTTATGGTGCCCGATGCGAAGTTGTTCGTGATGGCGCTGAGTGGCTTTTAAGGACGGGAAAAGACGGTAAAGATAGCGGCCCTGTATACTGCAAAGCTGTATGTTTTTAACGTTACAGGGTGAGGCCTAAGTTCTTACGGATTCTTAATTGAGGCGGGTGTTGTAAATATTAAAAAAGCACATTATCTTCCGACTCTTCCTTATACCCCGGTGGACAGCCGCAATCCCCAGCAAAGGGATTTTTCATTTCATCATCCCACAGAACATAACCTGTCGGACAGCCGCATCTCTCGAGGAATTCCTTAGTCGCGTCTTCATAAACCGCGGTATAATCTTCTGACTCGGGGCAACCGCATTGGTCGATCAAAGTGTCAAAGTCTTTTAAACTGTCTTTGGGAACAAAGTGATTGAGACATTGTACTTCACACTTTTTATCACCTTGGTAGGCACAGTCGGTGACATATGAGTAATAAACATCCTCAGTGAGGTCTTCATCGGAGCCATCACATAGTTGTTGTTTAAAAGATTGTTCAGAATCAAGCTCCCCCCCTTGGCATTCATAAGTAGGTTTGCAGTTCACGGAGTCTGGAGTACATCTAATCTTAGGAAACTCACAGTGTGTAATATTGCAAGTCCAGACTTCAGCGCTTTGGCCTGTAGAACAGCCTTCAAATCCGCAGCAGGGCGGGGTAGCGCAGGGAGCTTTCCATTCGCAGCTACATTCTGGGAAATCGATATTCACACTTTTAGCTTGATCCAGCGGATCCTCAAAAGAATCAATGATAGAATCCTCCCAGCCCTTTAAATGGGCGTTCCAGGATTGAACCACATAGGGCCCCATCAAGATGATGCCCGTCATAATCAGAATAAGCACCATGCAATATTCTATCAGGTTTTGTCCGGATGATTTTTTCAGTTTTTTCATGGAAAGAAACCGCATAATTTTCTTAGCAAGTCTTTTATTTTAAAATGTTTATGTTATATTTTGTAAAGCATAGGATTAAGAGCTAAAAACTACTTTTACCCGGAAGATAAAATTCTCAACGCCAATTTTTGATCAAGCAGTACAAGTATAATCTATAACTATAAATTATTCAATTTCTTGAAGAAATAATTATATTTGTACTTTCGCGGGTGTTGCGCGTAGGCCAATAATCGCGTCAAAGGGAAAAGAGCGCTTTAATAAAAGAAAAACTACGAAAGAAATCTGCCGATGGACTATTTCTTTGTGATTTGTTTTTTTGTGGCTATCGTGAGTGATATGAATATCTGCCGGAAATATCACCCACTCATCTTTAAGGACGTCTTTCCGTTCGCGCGTAATATACCGACTTCCCCCAAAGAAATGAAACACTGGGGTTGGTCAATAGGTGTCTTAGTGGCTGTTTCTCTCTCGCTGACCGCGTTATTCGATCTCGATCAGTGGCTGGTTCCTGTGATGATTTTTTTCATTCTTGTTGCGCCCATTTACCTGCTAAGGCGCGGGCGGTTCTTATCCGCGGTGAAGCTGGACGAGGGAAAACAGATTTCCGCTCCTGGAGAAAGATGTGAATTCTTCAGGCTGAAGAGTGACGCCATGGGGATTGTCCTGATGTGGTTTCTGAGCATTTTTATCTTGAGTTTCGTAACGAAAGGAGTTGTCGCTGTCTGGCCGGCTTTTGAATCCGAATTGGGCGAATTGCTGATCACTGTCGTCGTATCTTCCGCCCTCATTTTGATGCTCATTGATCAGGCATCCAGGGGATTTTCGGACAAGGGGTTCTTTTATAATGTGGGGTTCAGAAAAGAGAATGGGTCTTTCTTTACCGTTGTTTTTGTCCCGCTGTTCATCGGACTGCTTTTTGCCTGGATCGCGGCGTATCTTCTCTTGACAAGGCAAATTCAACCGCATACCCCCCTTGATGAAATCATCAAGTCAACACGTTCTTCGGGGATGCTTTTAGCCTTTGTCGCCATGGCTATTCTAGTAGCGCCTTTGGTGGAGGAAGTCATATTTAGGGGGTATTTTTTTCATGTGATCAGAAAAATCAGAGGGCAGAGGTTTGCTGTGATATTTATTGCCTTAGTTTTTGCCGCGCTTCACTTCGGACAGTATTGGGGAGACTGGCTGGCGATAGGAGTGGTCACGTTTTTGGGATTTGCCTTGACCATTATGCGGGCCGTCAGCGGGACAACGATGGCCAGTGTTGTGTTGCATTATACGTACAATACGGGGGTCATTATAATCCCTGTCATTATGATGCTGATGACCAATCCGCCGTATTTTGAATATAGGGCTTATTTTCCTTATCATGATGCGGTTACGAAAGAGCGGTTATTGAAGGCAAGTATTGAAAAACAGCCGAATTTAGCCGAGGCTTATAATGATTTAGCCTGGCTTTACGCCGAGGAAAATAGGAATTTGGATGAGGCCTTTGAGCTGATCGAGATAGCCTTAAGAGTTGATCCGGAGAATTATGTTTTTGTGGACACCAAGGCTGAAGTTTTCTTTAAATTAATGAGATATGAGGAATCCATAGCCATTCGAGAGGATTTGTTAAAGCAGGACCTTCCGGATAAGGAAAAAGAATATCAGCGACAGAGAATCAGGGAGATGAAAGAATCCGGGGGGAAATGGACGGATCCATAAATACGGTGGAGAGAAAAACGAAAATTCGGTCGTTTTCTCTCGAGAAAGGACTTGACAGTAAATATGAAATATATAACAATATTTTTCTATTTTAAACTACGTGAAGTCATTTTTGTCCTTGGGAAGGATAGTTGGGAGAAATGTTAAAATTATTCAAGCCCATTGTTTTATTATGTGTTTTTCATGTGTTGGCTTGGCAGTGGAGCTTTGCCCAGTCCGTTTCAACGGAGAACCCATTGGACGAGATCATTGAAAAAACGCTCGATACGATTGAGGAAGAAAAGATTGCCGGCGATGGACAAAGCCAGAAAGAGTCAGCCGGTCCTTTCAGGGAAATAGAAGTTGCGCCGGCGTCTCCTGAGACCCTCCCGCTTTCCGGAGCGCTACCCGATAATTTTCTGGGGGGATCTTTTCCAGAAGCGGACCTAATTCCGGGAGGCATTCTAATTGATGTCCTGGATGTCAAAGAGATGGATATCCGGGATGTCCTGGAGATCATCTCACAAAAAAGCGGCTTGCCCATAGGAATCAGCGCGAACAGCCAGGGGAAAGCCACTCTGTATCTTAAGAATGTCGAGATGCGGGACGTGTTGAAAATTATCCTCGACATGAATAATCTGGCCTATCATTTTACAGCGTCGGCAGCGGATGGAGCTCAACGCATCTCTGTCATGACCAAAGAGGAGTTTCAATTAAGATTTGGATATCCATTTGGCCAGAAGACGCAGTCGAGAGTCATCCCGTTGTTGTACACAAAGACTTCAGATCTTCTGGAGGCCCTTGATCAGATGAAAAGTCCCTTAGGCAAGGTGATTAATAATGATCAGATCAATACGCTGGTTTTGATGGATACACCCGATGTCCTGGCATCCATGGTGTCTGTTCTCAGCGAATGGGATGTGCCTGTTGAGACAAAAACTTTCGTTTTGAAATATGTAAAGGCTCAAGAGACCGCCCTGAAGCTGCAGGAAAGTTTAACTAAGAATATCGGTAAAATACAATTCAACGCCCAGGACAACAGTCTTACGGTAACGGACAGTTCTTTGAAGCTTAAAGAGATCGAAAGAGTCATTAGGGCCATCGACAAAAGTGACAAAGAAGTTTTTTTCCGGATTAAGGTGTTAAGGATCGTGCTTAATGAAGAACATAAGAAAGGGATTGATTGGGAAGCCATTGTTTCAGACTATCGGCGCCTAGATGTGTCTGGAGGGGAAGAAGAAAGCGTGTCCTCAGCGGGAGGTGAGGATCATCCCGGAGGATTGAGTTTGGGGACGGTTTCTGAAGAGGATTACGCGGTTCTATTAGAGGCCTTGGATACTGTGGGTTTGATTTATCCAGTATCCGATACCGAAGTGACGAGACCTCTTAATGAAGATGCGGAAATGCTTGTGAAGCAAGTCTTGGACAAAAAAATGGATGAGTCTCTGAATGACCGTCAGAGAGAAGGTTTTGCGACCGGGCATGACGATGAGGCGTCTCAAGGCGGGTTAGGAGGACGCGGGGAAGAAAAAAGAGATGTCAAATTTCATATCACACCAACAATGGCTGAGGGCGACGTGCTGGATATCCGGGTTGAACCGGAATTTGATTTAACATCCTTGCCTAATAACGCGTTGACTGCCGTTGGAGAGCAGGGGAATCCCGTGACCGCGATTTCTTCCGTTCCCGCGGTTTCAGTTAAAATCCCGAAGGGAGCGACGCTTGTGATAGGCGGCTTGCATCAAAAAGCGTCTGTTGAATTGGTAAGAAAGATTCCCTTTCTGGGGGATCTGCCTCTGCTTGGTTTCGCGTTTAGAAATCAAGGCCAACGGATTCAGAAAACAGAAACGATTATTTTTTTAACCCCCAAGATCACAGAAAGAGGGTTATAAAGAACACGTATGCTAAGAAATTGGATAACCATCTGGTCAGTTATTTTATTCCTTGTGATGCACATGGGGGGGTGCACCTCGGTGGGCACGAAGACGGAAAAAGCCGCGCGGGAAAGATTATTTTTGAAGGATCTTTGCGGCAAAAATAATATCACGTGGGAATGGGATAGTGTCTCACAGGTTGTGACGTTGAGTCTCAAGGGTGTCAGGGCTAAAGCGCTTGTCGGGAGCGATGTGGTTCTTATCGGTGAGGAAAAAGTCTTATTAAGCGCGCCGTTGAAAACAGTCAAAAGCTCCATCGTCGTTTCAGGGGATTTCCAGGAAAAAGTTATTGATAAGATATTGAATCAATCGCTGGAAAAAGCGGATTATTTTGTGAAACGCGTCGAAACCATCCTGATTGACGCCGGTCACGGCGGGAAAGATCCTGGAACCATCGGCGTGAGGGGAGGGCGGCAAGAAAAAGAGGTTGTTCTGGATATTGCCAAACGTCTCAGAAACGTGTTAGAGGCGCATGGTTTCAAGGTCAACATGACCCGGGACAAAGATGAATTTATTTCTCTTAAGGAGAGAACGGAAATAGCCTGTCGTTCTAAAGTGGATTTATTTATTAGTGTTCATGCCAACTCCAACCCTGTCCGCAGCGTGAATGGTCTGGAAGTTTATTCATTGAAAGATTTGAATTACGTCGAGAAAGAAGATGCCGAACGCCGGGAAAATCATCAGATTTTGTTTCAAAAAATGGCGATGAAAAGAAATGCCCGGGATGTGGAGGGCATTCTGGAAGATATGCTGTATACGAACAAGCAATCAGAATCCAGGATCTTGGCTGAATATGTGGCCAAGGAAACGACGAAGATGATTGGATCCAGAAATCGCGGGATCAAGGAGTCTCATTTTTTTGTCTTGAGAAACACGTTAATTCCAGCCGTCTTAGTCGAGGTGGGCTTTATGTCCAATCCGCGGGAAGAAAGGCTTCTTAGAAAAAGTTTATACCGGCAGAAAATCGCCAACGGTTTGGCCAGAAGTATTATGGCATACGCGAATCGCAAGAATTGATTCCTACGGCGCCGTCCAGTGAGTTGACACGGTATATTACGCCGTGTTTTACGCACGTCAGTCATCAATAAAGAAAAGAACGATGTCCTTTCATAGTGATTATGCTATTGGGGTTTTTGATTCCGGATTAGGAGGTTTGACGGTTGCCAAAGAGCTCATGCGTCAGATGCCGCATGAGGATATTGTGTACTACGGCGATACGGCGCGTGTTCCTTACGGGACCAAATCCAAAGAATCCATTATACGGTTTTCCCAGGAAAACGCGAAGGTGCTTCTGAAGCACCGGATTAAAATGATTGTGGTGGCCTGTAATTCTTCTTCAAGCTACGCCCTTCCGGCCTTAAGAAACGCCTTTGATGTTCCGATTGTCGGTGTGATTCAGCCCGGCGCCCGGAAGGCCGTCGGGATAACTAAGAGCAAGCGGGTTGGCGTTATCGCGACCTCGGCAACGATCCGCAGCCTTTCTTATGCCAAGGCTATCCGGCGTTATGACCCGTCGGTTAAAATTTACAATCAGGCCTGCCCGTTGTTTGTCCCTTTGGTGGAAGAGGGTTGGCTTAACAAAGAGGTAACGTACAAGATCGCGCGCGTGTATCTGGATCCGTTGAAAAAATCTCAGATTGATACCTTGATTCTCGGCTGTACGCATTATCCGCTTTTAAAAGATGTCTTAAAGAAGGTCATGGGAAAAGATGTTGCTCTGATTGATTCGGCCATGGAGATAGCCGGGGAAGTCAAGGATGTTCTGGAAAGAACACAAAAAAGGAATCCGCAGAAGAAGCAGGGCCGTCACAAATTTCTCGTCAGTGATAAGCCTCAGGAATTCAGAAGGATTGCCGGGACTTTTCTGGAGCAGGATATTAAAGTTCGACTTGTGAGGGATTATCTGTAAGAAAAAGGGAATGAAAAATGTATGAACTTTCCATCAAAGGAGATATGGCCTCGGCGCATTTCTTGCGCGGTTATGAGGGGAAATGCAAGAATTTACATGGCCACACGTGGCAGATCGAAGTTGTTATAGCCAGCCGTCAATTGGACCGGCTGGGTATGGTGGCGGATTTCGCCATCCTTAAAAAGCAGTTAAAAGAATTTCTTTCCTCCTTGGATCATATGTGTCTGAACGAACTCGCGTATTTTAAGGATGTGAACCCCACGACAGAGAACATCGCCAGATACGTTTATGAACAGTATGCCAAGATGATTCATCCTTTGAAAATAAAACACGTTCAAGCTTGGGAGTCATCGACCTCGAGTGTTGTGTATTATGAGTAGGTATTTTTTTGTAAACTATGAAAAAAGCCGTTGTTTTATTAAGCGGAGGACTCGATTCCGCGACCATTCTTCATTATGCCCGGCACAAAGGGTTTGCCCCTTTTTGTTTGATTTTTGCCTACGGTCAAAGACACGGCAGAGAAATTAAACAGGCCCAGGAAATTGCTCGCTATACCAAGTGTCCCTATCATTTAATAAAAATCGCTTTTCCCTGGAAGGGCTCGTCTTTACTGGATAAAAGAATTCATCTTCCTGAACGCCAAACGATTGATCCTAAAGAAATCCCATCGACCTATGTCCCGGCAAGGAATATTATTTTTTTGAGCGTTGCCGCTTCTTACGCGGAAGCCATTGGCGCTAAGGCTATCTTTATCGGGGCCAATGCGGTTGATTATTCCGGCTATCCGGATTGCCGGCCGGAATTTTTCAAAGCCTTCGAAAAGAGCCTGGCAAAGGGGTTAAAGGCCGGCGTTGAGGGAAGGCCGATTAAAATTTATACCCCGCTCATCCACAAAACGAAGGCGCAGATTATTAAACTCGGATTTAAATTACATGTGCCGTACCATCTGACATGGTCGTGTTACCGTGGAGGAAAGCGGCCATGCGGAAAGTGCGATAGCTGTGTGTTGCGCCGGCGGGGATTTGAAGCGGCCGGTGCGGTTGATCCTGCCCGCCCTTTAATGCAAAAATGATGATGACGGCCAAAATTTCCGAGATCTTTCAATCGATTCAGGGCGAAGGAAAATACGCCGGTGTACGTCAGGTTTTTGTGCGTTTTTTTTCGTGCAACATGCGCTGTGTTTGGTGCGATACGCCGGTCTCCATGGGGGAGGGTAACAGCAATTATCAGGAACTGGATCTTCAAGACGTTTTTTCGAGAGTTTCTGCATTATGGAAAAACTGCCATTCGGTCAGTCTCACAGGAGGAGAGCCTTTGGTTCAGACGCATTTTATCGAGAACCTCTTGCCGCTGATGAAAAGGGCCGGCATGCCCGTTTTTCTTGAGACAAACGGTATTCTTTATCAACAATTCCAAAGAATTGTGGACGACGTTGATATCATCGCGATGGATATTAAGCTTCCCAGTTCCACCCAAGACAGGGCCTATTGGCAGGAGCAGGAAGAATTTCTTAAAATGGCCGTCGCTAAAGATGTGTTTATTAAAATCGTTGTTTCTACGCGTGCCTTGAAGGCGGATATTCTTAAGGCGGTTGATCTCGTGGCAGGGGTTTCCCGGGACATCCCTGTGATCATTCAGCCGAATTATTACGATATGCCTACTGACTTCCCTAAAAGTAATGGAACATTACGGCAGTCAGTATCTCGACCTCCGTTCCCTAAAAGAAGGGGCTCCATTAGTTGTACGGAGATCAATAATGTCGTCATCTCAAAATGCCTGGAATTTCAGGAAGTGTGTTTGTCACGGCTCAAGGATGTGCGTGTCCTGCCGCAGACGCATAAATGGATGAATTTACGTTAGACACGTTGAGCGCGGCTCAATAATCGTTAACGTTTGTCAAGTGAGGGGAAGGGGAAGATGAAAAAAAAGAGTTCTTATGAAGAATTGCAAAGTCATATTCGGTTTATAAAGACGCCGGGGATTGAAGTCTGGGAAAATCAGTATCCGGAGCGGGAATATACGATTCATTTGAACGTGCCGGAGTGCACCTGTATCTGTCCTAAGACGGGGTTGCCCGACTTCGCGGTTATTCAGGTCACCTATGGCCCGGCGAAACTTTGTCTGGAGTTAAAATCATTCAAACTCTATATTATCGCGTACCGTAACGTCGGGATATTTCACGAACATTTGGTCAATAAAATCCTGGATGATATTGTCAATGCCTGTCATCCGCGCTGGGCCAAGGTTGAGGGCATTGTTTCGCCGCGAGGCGGAATCCAGACAACGGTGACGGCGGAATATAGAAAGAAATAGATAGACTGACCTTTGTAAAAGAAATAGAAAGTAGAGGAGAATTGCATGAATAGAATTGACGGCCGGACGCCGAATGAACTTCGGAAGGTAAAGATTACAAAGAATTACATCAAGCATGCCGAAGGGTCATGTCTGATTGAATTTGGTGAGACCCGTGTTATTTGTACGGCTTCTATTGAGGAGAATGTCCCGCCATTTTTAAGGAATTCCGGAACCGGCTGGGTCACGGCCGAATACGGTATGCTGCCGCGTTCGACCTTAACTAGGATCAAACGCGATAAGGCCGCTGAATCTGGTCGCACGCATGAGATCCAGAGATTAATCGGACGGTCTTTGCGCGCCGTTGTGGATATGGCTCAATTGAAGGAAAGAACGGTGAAGATAGATTGCGATGTCATTCAGGCCGACGGAGGAACACGGACCGCTTCCATAACAGGGGGATTTGTGGCCCTGGCCTTGGCGCTTAAGAAAATCAAGAAGCAAGGGCTTATTACGAAGATCCCTTTAACGGATTATGTGGCGGCGGTGAGTGTCGGCATCCTGGGTGATACGGCCCTTCTGGATTTGAATTATCATGAAGATTCCAAGGCCGACATTGATATGAACGTCGTGATGGTCAGCCAGGGAAGATTTATTGAGGTCCAGGGCACGGCCGAGAGGAATTCTTTTTCCAAAAAACAGATGGACGGGTTATTGACCTTGGCCCAAAACGGCATTGAGGAATTAATGATGATTCAAAAAAAGACTTTAGGAGAGCTGGATATCTGATGAACCAAGATTCAGGAAAGATGAACCGTTCAACAAAGAGGGTAAGGACTGAACTCGTCGTAGCCACAAAGAATAAAGGCAAGTTGAGAGAGATCAAGGATCTTTTGAAAGGTTTTAACATTGTGATCACTTCCCTGGCGGATTATCCGGATGCCCCGCAGATCGAAGAAGATGGCAAGACCTTTCGCCAAAACGCTGTCAAAAAGGCCGTGATCGTGGCCCGTTACACGAAGAAATTAACCCTCGGCGAAGATTCAGGCATCGAGGTGAAGGCCCTGGGCAATCAACCCGGGATTTATTCAGCGCGGTTTTCCGGCGAAACGGCCACGGATAAGAAAAATAATCTGAAATTATTGCGCTGTTTGCGCGGCGTACCGATGGAAAAACGGCAGGCGCGTTATCGTTGCTTCGCGGCCCTGGCCGATAAAAATGGTGTTGTTGTGGATGTGGTCAGTGGCAGTTGCAGCGGTTTGATCACGTTACGATCCAGAGGGCATAATGGTTTTGGGTATGACCCCTTATTTTTTATCCCGCGTTTCCATAAGACTTTTGGCGAACTGGATCCTTCCATTAAGGCCGGTATCAGCCATCGGGCCAGGGCATTGAAGAAAGTCAAAATATTCCTTCAGAAATATCTCCGGTAAGAATTCTTCGTCGTTACGGAAGAGGCTTCGGGTCAAAATATTTCATCCAGGACTCCCTTGATGCCGTCTGTGATTATCCCCGTAGTATTTTCAAGTATTCGGGGGAGGGATTTATCCACGCTGCACCGCGGTTTGTCTATGGAACCGGCGCATTGAATGTTGATGATATGGGTCAATAAAGCGGTTGGACCTTTCTTGAGGGATTCCGACTGCAGAATGCCAATTTCGCTAAATTGGGGACTGATATTTAGATTGATGTTCCTAGAAAAATCAATCCAGCCTTCCGTCCTGAGTTTCACGATCGTACTGGACAACTCGGCGTTCCTTGTGTGAATTCTTCCCTCGCGGATTGAGAAATCCGCCAGGGCCTCCGTAAAGACAATGTCGTTTAATTCCGGGATCAGCAACAGGCTGAAAATTCCTTTCAGGAGATTCCATTCATAGAGATAACCTTCGGTGATGGATAATGTCCCGTCGCCGGTGAGCGCGTTCAAATTCAGAAGCGGGCCGTGGATATTGGTCAGGAGGGACAAATTGCCGGCGAGACGGTCATTCTTCATTTTTTTATCTTTCCGCAATTGCGCGAGATCAAGATTGGTTATCTGGAAGACGGCGTTTGCCAAAAGATCTTTTTTCGTCAGGTCGACGGAAGACGTCAGGCTCAGCCCCCCGCCGTAAATTTTAGACAGAATATCGCATTTACTTATGTTTTGGTCTCGTTGGGTGAATTGGATATTAAGGTCATTCAGGGGATAATCCATTAATGAAATCCCTGGAGATAGAATCTTGAGGGTCAACTCCCAATTCCGCCAGTCTTTCGGCTGCCCCCGGAAAAGGCCTTCCATGGAGAGACGGCCGGTCGGTTTTAAAGAAGCGATTCTCTCTTTCAAGAAAGGGGCCATGGTCGCGAGACTTTCGAGGTCAAGAATTAATGTGCCTCGAAGATCAATATGGGGTTCCGCGCCTTCGGTGAAATGGACGTCACCTTTGAGATCAAAGGGGTTTTGAAAATATTTTCCTTGAAGCGAGACGATACGAAAGGCGCTGTGGAGGATTCTGAGGTCGGTAGAAAGCGTAAGGTTTTCCGAGGAAATATCGGTCCGCAAGGTCGGACGGGAGAAATTGCTCAGCGCGCCGTTGAGCAGAAAGGTCTGCCCGTCGTACGTCCCCTGAAGATTTTTCCAGGTGAGAAGGTCGTGAGTGAAATCGATTTGGCCGTTGATTTTAGAGACGCTTTGCGGCATTTTCTCTGAAGACACACCCGCTTCCCTCAATTGGGCTGTTATATTTAAATTGGTTAAATCAGGCGATTTAACCGGTCCTTTGTAGGCCGCTTGGACGCCGGCATCTCCTTTGAGACGAATCTTGATCTTGTCCTGCAGGTCCGGGAAAAGGGCGGAGGTTTGTTCCAGGTTAATATTTTCCGAGGTGACCGTTATATCCACGGTAGGGTCAGTAAAATTTGTCAGACTCCCGGCAAGGTGAACGTCCGCGTTTTGCGTCTTGAAAGTTAAGGAGTCCGTTCGCAGGGAGTTGGTTTTGAATAAGATTTTCCCATTGACTTTGTCCATAGCGTCCAGGGTGGGAATCCCCTTGAGGAGGGCGTCTTGGAGAGTAATGGAACCTTCGTATTGGATTTCAGGATGTTCTTGTAGATTGAATTGGCCTGAGAACTTAATGTCAGGAGATCCTTTAAAGACAATTCCAGGTTCTATTTTGATTTCAGCGTTATTGATTAATGCTTGACTCGTGAGAAGCAAAGTTTGGTTTTTATACGTGAGGTGGGTGTCTTCAGAGGTGATTTGCCCTAATAGATTTTTGCCTGAACCTAGATTTATGGCGGCATTTTCAATTTTGATGCCTGTTTGAATATCAATACCTTCCGCGGTAGACACGAATCCTGTGCCGGGGGTTGATATGTTCCCTTGAAGAGATAATTCTTGTCCCATTTTAAAATCCGCCGCGTTAATCGTGTAATTCGCCTGCAAGCGAATATCCTGGGGGGTCTTAGAAAATGATACCTGCTGAGCGGTCATATGGCCTTTAAAAGTTATATTATCATCAAGCGTGAGAACGGCGTTAGGAACTAAGATATCTCCTTGGGCCGTTAGAGTATCATTGAAGATCATCAGGGAATTAAGATGGGCCTCAATGTCTCCGTGGAAGTTTTTATGAGAGGCGAGGTTGAGGTGGATGGAAGGGAAGGTGAAGCTGCCGTTAAGGTCCAGCTTTCCATTTTGCCAGGTTAATGAGGAGTCGGTGATTTTTAAATTTCCCGTTATTTCTCGACTTTCTCCCAAAACCAAATGCATATCCATAATATCGCCCCCGCCGAGCAATTGGAGGTCTTGGTTTTGATAAGTCAAATTAAAAGCGGCTGAGGAAATGACGCCGGTTTTCAGCAGGAAGGCGTTCTCTGTATTCAAAAGAGGGAAGTAGCGGCCGAGATCAATATTCTCTACAGTCATTTGCGAGGAGAATTTCCGGGTTGTCAGATCATAGAATCCTTCCGCTTTTAAGAGAGAATTCACCTGTGGAATTTTGGCCTCAAAGAAAAGTTTGATAATTTTTTCTAAAGAAAATGCCGTATGAAGGGTAATATTTGATATGGATTCAGAAAACTCTTGATCGCGGGTTTTGTCCGTAAAATTAAGAGTGCCGTTAGAAATATCTAATGCCCCTAAGAGCAGGGAAAATCCGTTTTGCCCTTTATCTTTCTTCGCGTTGATCAAATCTGAAAAATTCCAGGTTGAATTGTTTTCGCGGATCAGATGGGCAAAAGGTTTTTCAATCTTGAGGGAGGGAATGATAACTTGCTTTTTCTTAATGAGAGGGGTAAACAGTATTTTGAAAGTGGCTTTTTTAATAAAAAGAAATGGTGTATGAGGAACATCGTTGCTTAGGACTTGAATGTCTTTGAGAATGAATCCCTCGATCAGACTGAAATGAATTTCTCCAATAGAAGTCGGGCGGTGAAAGAATTCCTGAGCTTGTTTTCCAACAAGACCTTTGAGCTTAATGGGTAAGAACACATTTCTAAAGTAAAGATAGGCGATCACGCCTAAAAGGACAAGACCCAACAAAATAAGAATATTTTTCTTTTTCATGAAGCGTATTATATATTATGGCTCCTAACTCATCAATCACAATAGCCATTCATTGCAGACGGACAAAGCCAGACAAAGTCGGAAAAATTTCATTGAAAAAGAGGGAAGGCGTGTTATAGTAATCCGCTTTTATGGGGTCATGTCCTCATCGTGAGAGACAGGGACGGGAAAAGGGTGTGATACCGTGTTAACTTAATGATAAATAGTTGGGCGCGGTACCACATTGCGCCTTTTCTGAAAAATATCTATTAACAATTAATTTGACAGCGCAATAGTTATCTTGACAAATTTTTATTTGGATCTTTCGGGGAGTGGCGCAGCTGGCTAGCGTACGTGCTTTGGGAGCATGGGGTCGTGGGTTCGAATCCCTCCTCCCCGATCATTATTTTCATTTCTCCGCTGTTTTTTTAGGTGCGGGGCATCATTTTAGCAGGTGATTGATGGGTTTCGTTCAACAAAATGATCCCAAGGTAGGCTTAAAGCTTCTTTTGTTTTCTTTTCTTGTTCTTTGTGTGTTGATTTTTTATTTGGGTTACCAGGTTATTGCCAATAGTAAGAAGCACCGAGCGGAACAAAATGATAGGCTGGTTTTGAGTTCGGGAAAGGTTCAAGACATCGAGCTCTTTCAGTCTGAAAAAGGATTGGGAATCAATGTCATTATTTATGGGAAATCGAGCGGGGAGTATCAACTAACGCTGAAATTGTCAGCGTCGAGTTATGTAAAGAATTTGCTGATAGAGCGGCCTAAGACGGTATCTTTACATTTTGAGAAACAAATCTTCAGTTTTGATGTCCCATTTGATGATCTGGCTAAAGCCTACCGACGGGCCCTCCAGGAATACATCCCTAATTTTGAGAAGAAATTTGGAGTGGAAGAAATCCTGACGGTCGAGGCTAGTCTTCAATTATTACCCCTCCCCACACCAGTGGCGAATGATCCGAATATAGCCGCGGAACTTTCACGAAAGAAGCCGCATTCGGATTCAAAAGTCGTTCTTGCCAAATTCTTTTTTTCCTGTCAGGGGGAATCCTGCGAAATCGTCCAGTCAGAAAAGCCTGTCCAGGAATCTACGGGAGAACCCTTTCAGACACCCGCCGCCCAACCTTCCGAAGAGAAGAAAAACTTCTCTCCACAGACCGTCCCGTGATATATACCAAGACCATCTCTATTCGCCGAAAGATTAGCTGATGACTTCGAGTTTTATAATCAAAGGGAATTTGACCCACCACAATAGCGCATTCTTTCAACACGGCCCATGGAAATGAAAGCGCGAGGGATGTTTTTTCGATAGAAGAGTATCAGGGGAGTTTTTTGATGAGGCTATTGATACGTTTAAGGATTTCTTCAAACATCTCGTCACCTTTTCTCACGCCTAGCAGATTTTTTCTTTTCCCTTCAATCACATCATCCAGCTCCCGCATAATCCGCACAAAAGGGCCAAGAAGTTTATTGGAAATATAATATGTCCTGAAGGTGATAAATACCATGATGAGGCAGATGGTTAAGAGGAGCCAGGGGATATAAAATTTTAAATCATCTAATTTAAGGTCAAGGACGATTTTTAAATCGGCGGGATAATAAAAGTAGGCCAAGCAGATGACGGCTAAGCAACAGGCTATGATGCAGGAAACTAATACGGGATAGATAACACGTGTCTGATATTTATTAATGTTAAAAACAAGATTTCTTTTAAATGTTTGCCCCAAGAAATATTCCTTTCCAAGTTACTTCCCCATTTTTTATAACAAAAGCGTATGATTGATCAAAGTATAAATTATAATAAAATCTTATTCAATGAATTTACGTAAATTTTACGGCCTAACTCCGCGTTAGCCCAGGGACATTTTTTTCTGAAAGAAATGGTTTATGTCTGAGAAACGAAGGGTTCGACTTGTTATGGGACTTAGTTTTCTGATATTTGTTGGAAGTTTGATGGTGGGATTTGGGTTAGCGAACAAAAAACCTTTGTGGGGGGATGAAATAAGGAGTCAGGCGGTAAGTGTAGAACGACTTACTCCCCGACAAATTATCTCCGGTCGCTTTATTGGCCGGAGCGAAGGTAACGTGAGCCCGCTTTTTTATTTAATTCAAAAAGGGATAAGCGCGCTCTTCGATTATAAATATTCCGGGAGATTGGAAGAAGGGTTTCAAGATTTAAAAGGACAGGTTCTTTTACGCGTAAGTCCAAATATTTTTATGGCCCTTTCCGCGAGTATGATTTTTTATTTTTTCAGCCGCTATTATTCTTTATGGACGGGGTGCTACTCTTTGTTTCTTTTCTTCTCGTCATTTATGGTTTGGGTGTATTGGGCGGAGGCCAGGCCATACGCGCAATGGCTCTGGGGAACAACGGCGCAATCATTATTTTTTCTGCGCATCCTAGAGAAAGGAAAGATGAATTCGCGTATCTGGATCGGAATTACAGCCACCCATTTTATTTTGTCTTTGACGATTATTTTCAGTCTGGTTCAGATAGCTATTGTGACCCTATTGTTATGGTTGCGGGGAGAAAGAGATTATAAGAAACATTTTCTTTCCGCGGCACTTCCGGGAGTCGTTTGTCTTTACTATTTCTTCCATGCTCCTCAATACAAATATTTATTCAAGACCTCTCCACTGGAGTTGATTGATTCGAATTTTCCAATGGAGTTATGTTTTGTTATTCTTTTTTACGCGGTTTGGAGAATCGGTTCTTTGATCGCGGGAAGAAAAAAACGGGAGTCGTCAGACACGGCGTGTTTTTTTGAAAAAGACCGCGCGGGTTTAAGGTCAGGCATGTTTTATTTGGCTTTCACAGTCTTGATGGTGTTGGCGGCTTTTGCCGTGAGTGCTTCTTTTATGGTTTTTGCCAGGGAAGGCGAGGTCTACGCCGTCAGTGAACGCTATTTTATCTATTTAACGCCCGTGGGAATTATTTCAGCGACGTTCTTTTCTGACCGCCTTGTGAAGGGTTTTCAGAAACAAAGGTGGATGTTGGTGAATGTCTTTATGAGCCTGGGCGGTCTCATGGTCATTCGATTCATAAAAATAGTCATGAATCTGCATCTGTTGGGATTGTTTTTATAGCAGGATTTCGGGGAGCAGACTTCTGTAAGAAAATGGAAGGGAGTAGTAGTCAGTATACCGATGTTCGTTTTTTCAAGGGATGTGGGCCGTCTTAGCGCGGACATCGGCGACTCTTTTAATAAGCGATGTTAATAAAATCAAGGAAGAGATAAACACATTGTGGACGGGACGCGTGTCTTCAAAAAGGATTTCTTTTGAGGGGAATTCTTCGACAAGAAGGGCGTTTTTTATGGCGCAGATAGAAAGGTTAAAGTGAAAATCGTACCAATTCCCGCTTGTTGTTTGAAAGGGGACCAGATGCGGACGTTTGATGCCTCTGAGAGAAGTGATCGCGTCCGTGAAGTTGCCGTCGAAGATAATATTCATGAGACCGGTGAAGAGACGGTTGCCCACCCCCCGGTAAGCCATCCGGCCTGATTCGCTTTTCTTCCCCCCCTGAATAAAGCGCGAAGCAATGGCCATATCCGCTCCGTTCTCCAGTTTGAATAAGATCCGCTTGATATCGAGCGGATTATGCATGTTGGTCAGATCAAAGAAAACAATGTTCTCGGCGCGGGTTTCTTTTCGCAGGACATCCATAAGGCGTGCCATGGGGATGTTATCTTTGAGCGTTACTTGCCCCAAAGATTGGCTTATGTATTCTTTGACCTCAGCCGAGACAGGATCCCCGAGAATCAAGGCTTCCTTAAAAAGTTGAAACGGAATGTTTTTGATTTTGGTCAAGTTGTTATATCCAGGGATCGTGTTTCTTAAAATGATCAGGGCCGGTTCTTTCTTGAATTTAGGGGAATCTTTAAGAAAATACGATCTAAAATTATCTTTAATATAAGCGATATCATCATCCGTTATATCTTGGTGACAGCCGATATAAAATCCGTTTTTATTGATCCATGCCGCTGTCGGGAAGTCTTTTTCATTGAATTTAAATATGTCTTTGTAAAGGGATTGGTTGGTTAACGGGAACATGTCCCGTGTTTCGATGCCGGTTTGTTCGAGAAAATTGGTCAGTCCTTCTTTGGACTCGTGGCGGCAGACGAGAGGATACATCATAAAGGAATGATCGTTTCCCGGCCGTATCCCGGGCAGTTGGAGATGTTCTTTAAATTCCGTAAGAGCCTCATCCAGTTTCTGCGCCACGCTTTTTCTTTTTTTCAGCATAGTTTGATAATCTTCGAGCTGAGCGACCCCCAGAGCGCCTTCCATTTCCGTCACGCGGCAGCTATAGCCTACATGAGAGAAGGAGAAACGACGGTTGACGATATTGGTGAGTTCTTCGAACGAGCCGGTTTGGTCGTCATCGATAGAGATATAAACCGGATCCCGGCCGTGGTTGGCCAAAGAGCGCGCGAGGACAGCGTGCTCGTTATTATTCGTTAAAAGGATGCCGCCGACGCCGGTGACAATCAAATGGGCCACATAGGTGGAAAAGCAAGCGAAATCGCCGAACGTGCCCACAGGCCGCCCTTTGTAATGAGCGAACATGGTCTCGCAGGAGTCTTCAATGATTTTTAAATCGTATTTTTGGGCGACGGCTATGATGGGATCCATGTCACACGGTTGACCGAAGAGATGGACAGGGATGATGGCCTTTGTTTTGGGTGTAATATGCTTTTCAAGGAGCCGGGGATCCAGTTCGTAGTAAAGAGGATCCACGTCGACAAATCTGGGAGTTAAGCCGTTTTGGAGGACGATATTGATGGTGGCGACAAATGTCACGGCCGGGACGAGCACTTCATCACCGTCGGAAAATTTATGTTTTTCCTTGAGGGCGTGCAAGGCGATGCGCAGGGCGTCGGTTCCGCTGTTCACCACAATCGCGTGCTGGGCTTGATGAATTTGCGCGAACTTAGTCTCAAATTGCTTGAGATAAGGGCCGTAGGAAAGGCGGTTATTGTTCAAGACATCATTGACGTATTTCTTGGCCTTGTCCGATATCGTAAGCGTGCCGACCCCTATGACCGGTCGATTGATCATGAAGCCGATCCTTTTGTCATAAAATTTTTACCTAGACGGATTTCTTGGAGAAGTAATTTGAGGAAACGAATGCCTGTCGGCAGACTCTTGGCATTGCTCTCGCCGCCAAGCCGCTGACGTTCAATGGTCGGGAATTCCATGATTTTTAGATGGAGTTTAAAGGCCCGTATGGTGGATTGGTATTCCACGGTATAATCACCGGCGGTCATACGGAGTTTAGCCCAGGCGTCGCGACGGATGGCCCTGAACCCGTTGATGCTGTCCGTAACATAACGGCCGCTTCGGTTCCACAAGATATTGGCTATAAGGGTGAAGGTTTGATTAACCCATTTGCGCCATTTAAAAATCAAATGATCTTCTTCATTTTGAGCGCCTTTCCTCATGCGCGAGGCAATAATCATATCCGCGCCCTCCGAAAGTCTCGCGCAGAATTTCGGCACGTCGGCTATGTCTTCATTACCATCGGGGCTGAAGAAGATAAGGGCGTCATCGGCGCACTTTTCAAAGGCTAATTTAAAAGCTTCCCCGCGGCCTTTTTTTTCCTGAATATAATAGGGGATTTTATATTTTTGATAAAGCTGGACACTGCCGTCTTTGGAGCCGCCATCCACGGCAAAAATATTTAACGGCGTCTCATTAACCATACGCGCAATAGACGGAAGATAATGGGTCAATCCGTCCACTTCATTAAAGCTCAATATCACGAAACCGATTTTCATGGGGCAAACGATGATTTATTTTCGGGCGTTATCGAAATTATTGACGAACCAGTGGTACGTTGCTTCAATCCCTTTTTGTAAGGAATAGCGCGCCCGCCATTGAAGGGAGGAGAGGTTAGAGACATCCAGCAATTTTTGAGGCGGGCCTTCGGGTCGGCTGCTGTCAAAAATGAGGGCCCCTGGATAGCGCGCGACCTCTCGGATGGTCTGAGCCAATTCGCGTATGGTCACGTCTGTTCCTGTTCCGACATTTAAGGGCGTCCGGGTTATGTTTGACGTAAGAACGTGGAGGATCGCCTCAGACAAGTCCTCTACAAATAAAAATTCCCTTCGGGTATTCCCGCTGCCCCATATTTCCAGGTGGGGCAGGTTTTGTATTTTAGCCAGATGCATTTTGTGGATGAGAGCCGGGATCACATGCGCGTGTTCTAAATGAAAATTATCCGCCGGGCCGTATAAGTTGGTCGGGATAAGGCAGAGATAACGGGTGTTGAACTGGTGGTTATAAAATTCACATTGTTTGACGCCGGCGGCTTTGGCCAAGGCGTAGGCTTCATTGGTTTTCTCAAAAGGGGCGGTGAATAAATACTCTTCTTTCATCGGTTGAGGGCATTCTCGAGGGTACATACAAGAAGATCCCAGGAAAAGGAGTTTAGGGACACCGGCCAGATAACACCCATGGATGACATTGGTCTGGATTAAAATGTTTTGATAAAAGAAATCGGCTGGATATGTCATGTTCGCTTTTATTCCGCCGACTCTGGCCGCCGCCAAGATCACAACGTCCGGTTTATGGGATATTAAGAATTCATGGGTTTTGGTTTGCTGGGTCAGGTCAAGTTCTCGGGACGAGGGAAGCAGAAGGTTGTGGTAACCCAGCTCTTTGAGTTTTTTTATCAAAGATTGACCTGCCAGTCCCGAATGACCGGCTACGAATATTTTGGATGAGTGATTCATAAAATGAAGAACTGAAGCGTATGATGGGTACGATAGACGTTCGCGCCCAATATTCCCGCGTTAAAGTTGTCGCTATTATAGCAAAGTTTTTCTTTTCCAGTAATTTTTACTGATTTTTTACTGAGTTTTTATTGAGCCAAGGCGTTGATTAGGGTATAGTACCGAAAAACTTAAGGTTCCTTTTATCGAGGCAGGGGAAGAATATGGAAATCAAAGGCAAGAAATTCACTTATAAAGTAATAAATAAACGTTTGCCAAACGGTCAGATGTCGCGCGTTGAGCTCATTGAACATCCCGGCGCGGCCCTCATGGTTCCTTTCTTAACGAAAGAGAAGATGATTTTTTTACGTCAATACCGGGCCGTCCTGGAGAAATATCTGTATGAATTGCCGGCCGGTACTTTGGAGAACAAAGAGAAGGCCTTAACGTGCGCGAAGCGGGAATTAATCGAAGAGACGGGATATGCCGCTAAGAAAATGACCAAGTTAGGCCGGATTTATCCGGTGCCCGGATATTCCACTGAGGTCATTTATATTTACAAGGCGGAGGGATTGACGGCGCAATCAGGTTTAAAGGATATAGATGAGATCATTCAAGTCAGGATTTTTACCCGTCAAGAAGTTCAAAATCTCTTTCAGAGAAAAAAGATCATAGACGCCAAGACCATCTGCGCCCTGGCCTTTTGCGGCTGGATTTAAGATTGACTTCTCAGGAAGACATTGTTATCCTTACTCAAATTCATTCTGTTCAACACAAGTTCGTTGATGATGATCATGTCCCCTTAGCTTAACGGATAAAGCACAGGCCTCCGGAGCCTGGGATGGGGGTTCGATTCCCCCAGGGGGCGCCATCTTCGCTAAAGTGCTTGACCCTTCGGGTCGGCCTTTGGCTTCGCCTGGCTTTGCCGGACAGTCAGAGCGCGTTTTTCATCGGCCCTGAATTGAATGACACGGGCCTTGTTCAGCTTAAATTTAAAAAGGGTATTGTTCTTATAATCTTTGCGATGGTTGGTTCGATTGGTATGAATCAGAAGTCAGTTCAGCCCAATAAAACGTTAAAGATTGTTCTGCTTGTCATTATTCTTCTTGCCTGCTGGTTTCTGGGACGCTATCTGCATATTGATCTTGAGAAATACCAGGAAATCCTTCTGAAATATCCTCCCGTCCTATCAGGGGTTATTTTTGTTGTCTTATATGTCGGGTTAACCTCTCTGATCCTGTTTGGTCCTAAAGATATTTTGAGAATCGGGGCCGCCGTCCTTTTTGGTCCTTATCGAAGCACAGTGCTTGTTTGGATCGGTGAATTGGGTAACGCGTTTGTTTTGTTTCATCTTAGCCGCAAACTGGGCCGCGAATATGTGGAGGCGAAATTCGGTTTCAGGAATCAAGATCCGGATAAAATAAAAAAAGAGTCTGGATTTTTGGAAATTATGGCTTTACGCATTAATCCCTTGGTGCCGTTTCGGTTTATGGATTTGGGGTTTGGGTTATCATCGATCGGTTTTAAGAAATATTTTGCCGCCATTTTTTTAACATCATTGATAAGAGTGTTTTGGCTGCAATACATTTTGGCGGGTGTTGGTGGAAATGTTTTTAAAGATCCATCGGTTGTGATGAATTATTTGATGGCGCATCCTTTCATCCTGGTGGGCAGCGCGGTATATTTCCTGGCTATTTTCTTGATGACCATGATGGTTGTCATCATAAAGTTTAATAAGAAGAATCGGCATCGGGAAGCTCCCCTTAGCTGAGGGGGGCTAACCGGCGGCGTGATTGGTATTGTGCTGGGGATTGGCAGCGCGGCCCTGTTATCTTTTTTTTGCCGGATGGGCCACGAGGGTCTCCTGGGTGGCTGTGACGGTCGCGGCGGTCTTTTCCATTGCGGTCGGCATGTTCTCTGCCCGCAAGGCCGCGAAATTAAATCCCACCGACGCTTTGCGGTATGAGTAACGGGGGAAAGGATTCTTATTGTTGTTAATTGGTTAATAGACGGATAAGAATATTAGTTATGAGTTATTATAATTATTGGGGCAAGGCGTCTGAAAGCGAGGGGGAGGCAAGGGGTCACCTTCTTGTGTATCATTCTTTGGATGTGGCGGCGGTGAGGAGAAATAAATGATTTCCGATTATTTGTGGGCGAAAACCAATGACCATGATGAGTGGCATCCACTTATTTTGCACATGATAGACGTCGCTGCTGTGGCGGACATTATATTAAGCAGGGAGCCGCAAGCGACAAGGAATGGATTGGCGGAATTAACCGGACTTTCGTGGGTGGACGCTAGGCCATGGATATTGCTTCTTGTCGCCTGCCATGATCTCGGAAAGGCCAGCCCTGGATTTCAACTCAAGTGGAAAAAATCAAAAGAGCTACTCGCGTCCACCGGCATTAAGCTTCCCCGTTTGCCTGATACTTCAATTCATCATGCTTTTGTAAGTCAGATAGCGCTTGAAGAATTACTTCAAAATTCAGGATGGCCGGAAGAACTATCAGAACTATGTTCTGATGGATTCTGACAAAAGTTTTATGAAGAATACGAATGAATAGGGTTGATAGTATGAAGAATTTCATAAGAGATTTGTCATCCCCGAATGATTAAATCGGCCGAGTAGGCTCCCTTCGGGAGGTATTCACAACAGAATTAATTTTGAGAATAGGGGTGTTTAGGCAGGGTTGATTTTCAAAAGCAGAATAATGTTCTTTGACAAAGATTTAAGAGGCCATGGATAAGATTTTGATCCATTTGCCTTGAATCGTTGAGATATTTTCAAGTTCGGGGATTTCAACTGGGGTTTTGTAGTTGAGTGAGATGTGCGGGCGGAGGAAGTTGTAGTGGGTGGCGAAGAGAACGATGAGCGAGAGCGCACCGTTGTCGGATTTAAAGCCACTGGCCGGGCGCACGTGGAACTTGAAGGTTCTGTTGAGACGTTCGATGAGTTGCTTGAAGGATCTGTAGGTTTCTGATTGTTTGTCGAGGTTTTGCAGGCCAATGACCGCGTGATGTTCAAGGCGGGGTAATTCTTGAGGACGTTTTTGGTTCATGAAGTGAATGCCGGCGGGATAGGACGGGTTTCCGTCAGTGATAAAGCTAATTTTCTGCAGGGGTTGTGCGGTTCGGATGGCTTCAGTCATCGTGATGACGGCAGGCAAAGTTTCACGGGAGTGCGCGAGGTGATAGGCAGAGAGCACTAAGTTTTTTGAAGATATGAACAAAAAAACATAGGCCCACTCTCCGATGATTTTGATATAGGTTTCATCTCCGGCGGAAGTATCATCAACGGGGCCTTTGAATTTGAGGTTGAATTGGTGGCAGTGGTAGGCGGCAGCTTCGGCGTAATTGAGGACGGTCTGGTAAGAGACGCGGATATTAAAGACGTTTTGCATGATATAGGCGGTTTTACGGGCAGAGATGGCGAAGGAGACATAGAAGGACAGGATGAGGCCTAAAATATTCTGAGAGTTATGAATCCTGCTAATGTCGACGAGTGGTTTGAGTGGTCCCGGGTGAACAAGTTCTGCGGCTTGGAATAAATATTCGCGGTAAATGTAGTTAAGTTTGAATTGAGAAGATTTTGTTTTTTGTAGAAGTTTTTCCGCCGGGTTAAGTTTGTTGAAGGCATTAAGGCGGTGAGGACAATTATCATTAGGGCATTTGTGAATAATGACGTGCAGAAGGGTTTTCCAGCGGAACAAGGCGTATTGGCAGTACGGGCAGAAGTACTTGGCTTTAAGGGCTC
>Ga0209211_10000301_pt1 | contig 108715 bp, 98 predicted proteins | sample RifGroA2_FD_183992 | JGI IMG/M metagenome (GOLD analysis project Ga0209211, IMG submission 183992) | Groundwater microbial communities from Rifle, Colorado, USA - Groundwater A2 (SPAdes) (version 2) | ecosystem: Environmental > Aquatic > Deep subsurface > Groundwater | place: Rifle, Colorado...
GATCTGCGCCGCGCGCTGGACGTCCTGAATGCCGTCCACGCCACAGCACGACGGCTTCCTGCTTCCGGGATGATTGATACTAAAGCACATCGTGACCCCGACCACCTCGTGCCCGGCATCCTTCATCATCCCGGCCGCGACCGACGAATCGACGCCTCCAGACATGGCCACAAACACTTTCTTGTTCCTTTTGTTTATCATAACTTTGCTTACCCGCCGTTTGTCACGACGAAGACTTTAAATGAGGGCATAACTTACGGAACGAAGTGAACGTAAGTTATCTGCCCGAATTTATCCCGTCCCGCAAAGCGGGATCGGGATCTCCTCTTGTTAGTTTGTGTGATCATAAATTAAATAGCCTGGCACTCCCAGCAACGCCTCCGCTACTCTTACTTTCTTTCAAGCAAGTGTAACTTCAAAAAACTGACAAATGGAGTCCAGCGAAACAATAGATTTTTCAGCTTCCCTTTGAGCTATTCTTAATTCACCCTTGTCAAGATAGGCTTTCTCGTGAACAATTTCTTTCCGAATTTTTCTTAAATACTCACACTTATCAAACAAATCATAATCTGTACATCCCAAAATAGCCAACTTATCTTCGTATGTGTATTTATCTGTATTCTTACATTCTTCCCTGCCGAAATGCTTGCCGATAAGTAAATGCAATAAAGCATCCAAACAAACACCGCAAAATACAATCGTCTTTAAAGCCGCTTTAAATCCCTTCTGTTCGGGATCAAGTCTTTTAATATATCCCAGCTCACCATTAGGCTTAGGGCTTACGCGCTTCTCCCAATCAAATTTCATTTCATGAAAAGATTCCTGGGCGATTGCATAAAATATTCGGACATTAGAAATAACAGGAATTTGAGTGCTACCCATATATTCTCCCTATAAATGTAAATTTTTATTCGCTATGGGGACATGCACATATAGGTGACAATCACTTTTAGTTTTTTTCAGTTTTTAATCCCTCCCTCCAAAAACACATACCGTAACCCCAACTAATTCGGGTTCAGATGTGTGTCTGGGAATTTTTTATTGCCCTTCGCTCCTTTACTTTTCTGAATGAGTTTACTAATACCAAGAATTATCCCACAGAAGATAGCTACAATGAGATAAATTAGTACTGCCGGTAAAACAGATTTTGGAAACTGGGTAGCTTGCCCCCAGTATCCTGAACCAATAGCTAAGAAAGTCGCTCCAACAAGCCAGACTCCCCAAAAAGCAAAACGAAGGAACACCCTAAGACGGTTCGTAATCGAGCGATTAAGAAGGCCAATTGTGATTATTATAAAAAGATACATAGGAACGTGCTGCCCAATCGTCATAGAAACTGCACATTTAAATCCCTGATTATCCGAGTAATCTTGATAAAGTTTACGCTCTTCTTGCGTCAAGCTGTTCCAATCTAATTTATTTTTGTCCATCATTTCTCCAAAAGCATGGCCTGCCCCTAACCGATAAAAGTAATTGAAAAATCCCGGCAGAGTAATAATTGCCAATAGACCGAATATGACTTGAAAAACTATGAAAATATTTTTTAGTTTCTTTGCCATGGTTCCTTAATGGAATTTTCCGGGTTATTCCGGGTTATTCCGGGGACACGTACCTAACCCCCGAGGAAGTTAACGGAAGTTAACGGAAGTTAACAGACGCTTTAGCTAACTCGTTAATATTCAATCAATTATAAATCAAATCCTTCCGCAACGTATTTGTTTTATATGCTACCTAACCCCAACTACTTCCGTAAAGCGTCTGCTGGTTTCTTGCTGGTTTCTCGTGCGTTTCCGCACGAATCTGAATTCTTGCGGCGCCGCAAGAATTGCCGCAGGCCACTCCCGGAGTGGCCGGGCTCAAAACAAATCAGAGTGAGTGCCGGTCCGGATGAAATATATGCCGTCTCCCTCGACTTTGTAGATCAAAAGCCAGTCCGGCCCGGCATGACATTCCCGGTAACCCTTGTAATCGCCCTGAAGCGGATGATCTTTGTTTGCGGCGGGAAGCGGTTCTTCTTTGACCAATGCCCGGATAATATCGTCCAGGATGTCAATATCTTTATGGCGCTTTTGCTGAAGCTTGTAATCCCGTCTGAATTGGGTGGTGTAAAACGGTTTCAACATGCCGTCACTTTTTCAAGTCCTTGAGCATGTCTTGCGCGTTATCAAAGCCGCGTAAACCGTTCTTTCCCTCAACATCACGCATGGCACGCAGGGTCCGCGCGTTCGGAATTCTTAAATCAAACGGCAGACCGTTTTCAAGTTCGACGCGGTGGTAAAAAATATTGATGGCCTCGGAAGCGGTCAGCCCCAGCACCTCAAAGATCCTTTCAACCTTGCTCTTTAACTTCGGCTCGGTACGGGCCCGGATCATGGCTGTTTTACTCATGTTATCACCCCTCATTCTCTGTCAAATTGTCCACTTAAAGTGTATCCCGTTTGTGATACAATGTCAAATTTTAATTCACCCCGCGATTAGGGGGACAACCATAGCGGATTAGGAATTAGGGAATTAGCAATAGAGAATTAGCAGACGCTTTTAGGAATTAGCAGACGCTTTAGCTAACTCGTTAATATTCAATCAATTATAAATCAAATCCTTCCGCGAACGTTAACGTGCCAGGCACTTTTACAAGGGACAGGTTAATTGGCTCACCTGTCCCCTTTTTTGGTGCCTGGCACCTTTACATTCTCCTTTACATTCCTCGTGCCCCCGGACACTCCCGGGGTGGCCGGGTCCATTATTTCTTCAATAAATTCAAGAAACTATCGACGATGCCCGTCACTTGTTTTAAAGTTTCTTCCCCCGGGACGGGGATTTGGATTGTCCTGCGGCCTGTGTTTTTATCCCTGTCGATCCTGATGCCCAGAGATGCCTTCAGGGCTGAAGTCCGCTTCTCTCCATTCTCTTCCCCCAGACACTCGCCCAACTGATTCAAAAACGCGGCCCCCATCTGTAAAACTGTTTTTAAGGCCTCCCCCCGGCTTGTTTGTGAAACTTGACTTTTTGGGGACGCTTGTGTCGGCGCGCCTTCCCCCTCATCGACGCTTTCCACTTCCTGCCGGGCTGTCTCCGTTTCCCTGGCCGCCTCTTCTGACACTTCCCGGCCTTCTCCCGTCGATTCAAGTGAATCCGTCGCCTTCTCCACCGTCTTCATAAACCGATTGAACCTTGACTCGCCCATAAAAACGTTGTTGTCGCCATTATCCAGGACACCGGAAAACATCGATTGCTTGAATTTCAATAATCCCAGCATCCCGTGCTCCACTAATCCCCAGACGCATACCTGAACCTTAATTAGTTCGGGTTATGGTATGTGTCTGGCAATTGGGTGAATTTACACTACAATATGTGCGTTTCCGCATGAATCTGAATTCTTGCGGCGCCGCAAAAATCCCAATTCTCGCCTTTCGGCGAGAATTCAAAACTCCCTCAAGCTTGGGCTACCTTATGAAGAATCTCGGAGATGAAGGTTTGATATTTTATCCCCAATTTCTTCGCCTTTTGCTTGATACTTTCCAAGTCATAGCGATTGACCCTGATATTGAGGACCGCGTCCTTTTTTCTCTGCTCGATCGCCGCGACGATTTCTTCATACTCCCGGCCGCGGACGGGAACGAATTCTTCCAGGCTTTGCTCGATGGCCATTTCTTCCTTGCTCAATTTTATCTTTCGCATCTTTGCTTGCATCAACCGTGTAAGGCTTGATAAACAGCCGTGGGATTTTTCTGGGCGACGGTCAACAATGCCCGGGCGGGACCCTCAGGATCCCTAAGCCCTTGTTCCCAGTTCTTTAAAGTGGACGGACTTACACCGATCATAAAAGCAAATTCGCTCTGCGACTGATGCAATTTGTGGCGGATCGATTTGATGGAAATCGCGTCAAACTTTGCCAACCGGGAAGCCTTCAATTTACCTTTCTGAATTTGCTTCATTTCCCTGATACTTTTAACCAGTTTCTGAAAGTGTGTCTTGTCCATACTAATCCTCCTCTATCAATCTCTTAAGGACCTTGATCTGATCGGGGGCCAGGTCTTCCTGCTTTGATTTTGAGTAAGCATAGAGCAGATAAATTTTATGGTCCACCGCGATCCAGTAATAAATGACCCTCAATCCGCCTCTTTTACCTTTACCGCCAGAAATCCATCGTATTTTCCTCAAGCCTCCCGAACCGGGAATAACCTGCCCCATGCCGGGGTGCAACAACAGCGTCATCTGCAATTGACGTAATTCAAAATCCGTTAACAGGCTGCGGGACGCTTTCGTAAATACGGACGTTTCAATAAACTCCACCTTGACCTCCTGCTACAAGTGTACTTCAATGAAGTACTATTGTCAACTCTCTTTCTCTCTGCGTTCCCGGCCGAGGACGTACCGGATTCGGAGTTAGACACATGCCGCCGGACACTCCCGGAGTGGCCTGGCTCACTGATGCCTGGACCACAATCCCCGCAAAAGACCGTCGCGCAGGTCATAAATCCAGGCATGGACGCTCAACGCGCGCCCTTTACGCCACGCGTCCTGGACAATCGTCGTCTGGCAGATGTTGTGGGCCTGCTCGAGGACATTGAGCTCGCACAGCCGCTCAAACCGCTTCTCTTTGCTTTTAATCCGCGCCAAAACGCCCCTATGCTTGCCTTCCACGTCTTTAATGTGCCGCAGCCAGTTGTCGATCAGGCCTAACTGTGCCGATTCCATGGCCGAGCGCACCCCCCCGCAGCCGTAATGGCCGCAGAGGATAATATGCTCTATCCCCAACACCTCCACCGCGAATTGCACGACCGAGAGACAGTTAAGGTCCGTATGGACAACGACATTGGCGACGTTACGGTGGACAAAAAGCTCGCCCGGCAAAAGCCCGGTGATCTCATTGGCCGGCACCCGGCTGTCGGAACAGCCGATCCACAAATACCGGGGGGATTGCAGCTTTGATAATTTCAGAAAAAACTTGGGGTCTTTTTTCTTGATCTCCCCCGCCCAGCGGCGGTTGTTGTCGAACAGATTACTTAAATCCCGCATGTTTTCCCTCCATTTTATGAGGTCGCTTTTTTAATCGCTTCGTACGTGACGTCCGTCAGCCGCGCCAATTCCTCAAGGCTCATCGACAACGGCGGCATGAGGACAATCACGTTGCCCAAAGGCCTCAAGATCACGCCGTGTCTGCGAACCTCTTCGCAAGCACGCGCGCCCACGCGTTCTTCCCAAGGGTACGGCTTTTTGGTTTGCCGGTCAGCCACCAACTCAATGCCGACCATAAATCCCCGTTGGCGCACATCGCCGACGTGGGGAAGATTATAGAACATTGGCAACTTTTGGCTCAAGAACTTTATCTTCGGGGCAAGCCTCGATAAAGTTTTTTCTTCTTTAAAAACTTCCAGATTCGCCAGGGCCGCCGCGCAGGCCAAAGGGTTGCCGGTGTATGTGTGGCCGTGAAAGAACGTCTTTTGATCCTTGTAATCAAAGCAAAACCCGTCAAAAATCTTTTGCGTTGTCAGCGTCGCGGCCAGCGGCAGATAGCCGGCGGTGATCCCTTTGGCCAGACAAAGAATATCCGGCGAAACTCCCTCCTGTTCGCAGGCGAACATCTTGCCCGTGCGCCCGAATCCGGTGGCCACCTCATCGGCGATAAAAATAACTTCATAGCGGCGGCAAAGCTCACGCATCCTTTTTAAAACACCTTTCGGCCACATGATCATGCCCGCGGCCCCCTGGACGACCGGCTCAACGACAAAAGCGGCGATCTGTCCGTGTTTCTTCTTGAGCATCGCTTCGAAGCGGTCCAGACACTCAAAGGCGTAGTCCGGGTATTTTTTGTCTTTGGGCGCGCGGTAACAATCCGGAAAGTCCACTTTGATCGTCTTGAAAATCAGACCTCTGTAGACTTTGTGAAAAAGTGCGATCCCGCCGACACTGACACTGCCCAGCGTGTCGCCGTGATAGGAATTCGCCAAATGCGCGATATATTTTTTCCCTTTGCGCCCGGCATTCTGCCAGTACTGGTAAGCGATCTTGATCGCCGCCTCGACCGCTGTTGACCCGTTGTCCGAATAAAAAACTTTGGCCAAGCCCTTCGGCGCGATACTGACCAGCTTCCGGGCCAGTTCGACCGCCGGCGTATTGGATAATCCCAGTAACGTGGAGTGTTCCAGCTTCTCAAGCTGTTCGCGGACGCGGCGATTGACGTGCCGGTGCCCGTGTCCGTGGACATTGACCCAAAGGCTCGAAACGCCGTCGAGATAGCGGTTGCCCCGGGTGTCGATCAAATAACTTCCCTTCGCGGCGTCGATCACGAGCGGTTCCTCGTTAAGCCAGTCCTTCATCTGGGTAAATGGGTGCCACACATATTTTTTGTCCCAGTCGACCAATTGCTTTTGCCGCGCCGTCGATACTCCTGCCGATGGTTCCAGAAGCCGTTTTAGATCGACCATGCCCGCGCACCGGCGTAGAATCTCCGGACGACGCAGACTTTTCAGATAAGGAATTGTCCCCAAAACAAGGACACCGGATAACTTAGCAATTTCCCGCGGATTAGTTCTCTCGGGAATCCCCCGTTTGCGGGAAGAGATTTCGCTAAATATAACGCCGCGCACTTCCAACCCTTTACGGCGGGCCTCCTCAATAGTCAGAAGCGTATGATTGATCGTGCCCAGTCCGGGGCGCGCGATGACAAGCAATCCCAGATTGAGTTCGCGCACTAAATCGGCGACAAAATAATCATCACGGAGTGGGACCACCAGGCCGCCGGCGCCCTCGACCAGAACAATGTCATGCTTTTGTTTTAACTGTTGGTAAGCCGCGAGGATTTTTGGGACGTCGATCTTGCGTTTTTGTCTTTTGAAAGCCAGATGCGGGGACAACGGTTCGCGGGCGAAGCAGGGGTTGATATCTTGAAGGTCATCTTTGAGAGATAAAGACTTCTTTAAGAACCGCGCGTCATCGCCCCCGCATTGCACGGGCTTCATGACGCCGACGTCGTACCCTTGATCTTGCAGGAGTGTCGCCAGCGCCAGCGTTGCCACTGTCTTGCCAACGCCCGTGTCGGTGGCTGTGATGAAGATATCTCTTCGTTCCATTTAACAGTCCAGGTTATCCGGACATCCGGAGATCCGGGACTAGGGAATCCGGATATCCGGGTATCCGGATTATCGGATTTCCGGAAACTGCTTATTTTCTTGCCACTACCCAAATCACCTCAAACGTCGCGCCGACGCCCCACTGATCGCCAAAAGTCCGGCTGTAATACGCGTCGGCCCGGTTGAGCCAGTCGCGGCCGATGAACAGATCGCCCATGAGCGCGTTGGCACCGATATCTTTGATCCACTTGACTAAAGCAAGCATATCCTGAAAATGGACCTTGATGCATTCCTCCTCGACATTTACGTCCCGGAACCCGGCTTTCACCAGCGCGTCAGCGACCTGGCCGCGGTCGGCCAGCCGCTTTAAAATAATGCCGCCTTTGGCCGCGTCGCGCGTTTTTTCCAACGCTTCAAACAATTCCCGGAACGTGCTGTAGCCGAACATGGTCAGATACAGTTTCCCTTCATTTTTAAGGACCGCGCGGCAATCGGCAAAGGCTTCGGGGAGATTCCCCACCCATTGGTACGCGAGATTCGACGCGATCAGTTCAAAGGCATTTTCCTTAAAAGGCATCCGGCGGGCGTCGGCCTGGACAATGCGGAAATCTTCTTCACGGCGTTTGGCCGCATCGACCATCCCCGCGGCGGAATCGATCCCCACCACGCGCGCGTCGGGAAAACAATTTTTCAGCCGGCCGGTGAACCACCCGGTTCCCATACCGACGTCCAAGATATATGTCGGTGTGGGAACTGTCCCCACATCCAGGATAGTGCCGTTGCCCTCATGCGCCGCGGCTTTCGCGAGAAGCTCGCGTCCAATTTCCTTGTGCAGACCGGTCAGAACGTCATACTGTAGCGCCGCGTCCGAAAACGCCCGGCGGATTCTATCGTCAATGAGTTTCAGGGGCATGGTTATAGTGTTGAACCTTTCAGGAATTCCTCAACGATCTGGTTGAATTCGTAAGGTTTGCTTAAAAAAGGGAAATGCCCGCATTGCTCGAAAAAATCAAATCGTGACCCGGGACACGATTTCCTCAAGAACGCCACGGTTTCCTTGTTGCAAATCTCATCGTCCCGGCCGTTGATGAACTGGACAGGGACGTGTACCCTTTTAAGGACTTCGCGCAGGTCTTCCTGTTCCAGGATATCCAGATATTCGACCAGCGCCTGTTTTATCGGCACGCCGTCAGACTGGCGGAATTTCTGCAGCCACTTGAAGCGCCGGCTTTGCCGCTCATCTTTTGTAAAAAGCGACCGAAAGAATACGTTCACGATGGACGGATAATCGGAGTCCAGCTGGCCGCCGAGCTTGCGCATCTTGTTGACGTCCAGGCCGTGCGGATAATCGGCCGAGCGGGAGAATTTCGGCATGGAACCCACAAAGATCAGCCGCCTGACCGCCTCCGGGTACAATTCATATAATTTCAAAGCGACGAGCCCGCCCAATGAACTGCCGATCACGGTCACATCGTTAAATTGAAACGACCGCAGGACCGCTTCCAGGTCTTTGACCATCACCTCGAGGCTGATCTTTTTCCACCCGCTTTGGCCGTGGCCGGGCAAGTCAATGGTCATCACACGATAATACCGGGAGAAAAATTTCGACTGCTGGCGCCAGATGCGTTTGTCCACGCCCCAGCCGTGCAGGAACAAAAGATGTTCCCCTTCGCCTTCGACGTCGTAGTGCCAGTCGATGCCGCTGGGAGTAGTGATGTGGGGCATAGGTGTAAAAGGTTACTTGGGAATTAGGTGACTAGGGAATAGGATATTTGGTATTAGGAAATTAGGATTTTGCCTAATATTCGGATATCCTAATTCCCTATTCCCTTAATCACCAAATGTCCGAATAGCCTAAACGAAGTTTAAGTCCTTTCCAATAACTCTTAGTTTTTCCAGCGTGTACTCCAAATCTTCCCGCGTGTGCGTTGCCATCACGGTCAAACGCAGCCGCGCCGTTCCGGCCGGCACCGTCGGCGGACGGATCGCGCTGACGAAAATCCCTTCCTCCAATAAGCGCCGGGAGAATTCAACGGCCACGGAAGATTCACCAACGACAATGGGAATAATAGGAGTCTGGGACTTAAGCGTATTAAATCCCATCTGGTCAACGCCCTTTTTGAAATATTCGGTGTTCATCCATAATTTCTGCCGCAGGGTGGGTTCATCGCGGATGATTTCAACGGCCCTTTGCGCCGCGGCCGCCACCGCCGGAGGCATGGCGGTTGTGTAAATAAAACTTCTGGCTTTGTTGATCAAGAAATCAATCAACGCCTTTGAGCCGCAGCAATAGGCACCGAAGGAACCGGCGGCCTTGGAGAGTGTCCCCATCTGGATATCAATTTTATCTTCCACGCCAAGATGTTCGGCCAGTCCCTTGCCGTTTTTGCCCATCACACCCAGCGCGTGGGCCTCATCGATCATGACCAGACAATCGTACTGGCGCGCAAGCTCAACAATCTTGTCCAACGACGCGATGTCGCCGTCCATGCTAAAGACGCTGTCGGTGATAATCCCGCGGCGGCGAAAGCCTGTGGCTGCGCGCAACATTTTTTCCAGGGCTTCCATGTCGTTGTGCGGATAGCGTTTGAATCTGGCCTGGCTCAAAATAATCCCGTCGATAATCGAGGCATGATTCAAGCGGTCAGAAAAAATAATGTCGTCACGACCGAAAACGCTCGATATAATTCCGACATTAGCCATATATCCCGTACTAAACGTCAAACAGCTTTCCGCGCCTTTAAACCGCGCGATCGTTTCCTCAAGTTCCCGAAGGGCCGTCATATTCCCGCAGACAAGCCGTGATGCACCCGAGCCGATGCCTTCTTGTTCAATACATTCCACCGCCGCCCGGCGCAGGCGCGGGTCGTCGGCCAACCCCAAGTAATTATTCGAACAAAAATTGAGGACTTCTTTGCCGTCCAAGATGATCTTCCGGCCCTGCGCGCCGGTCACATCGCGCAAACACCGCTTTAAGCCCTGGCGCTCTAACGCCGCAAGCTCTTCATCCCAATTTTGACATGTTGTTATATCCATTAAAAAATCCGAAACACAAATTGAGGGTCAAAGGGCAAGGAACAAGTAGCAAGGAAAATCCTTGTTCCCTGACCCTTGCTACTTGACCCTGGCATTGATTTTTTAGATTTTACCTCACTTGCACAACATCACCGGCAATTTTGCTGACGATGAGCCCGGCGTCGTTGCGGATCATCAGCGCGCCGGTCTTGTCCAGATCGACCGCCTCGCCTTCCACCTCGCCGCCGGGGTCGACCAGACGGACGCGCTTGCCCAACGTCGAGGAAAGTTCTTTCCAGCGCTCGACAACCGGCGCGAACCCCTGCTTTTTGAGACGCTCATACCAGGTTTCCAATTCCAGCAAAATTTCCTGAAGCAGCTCAACGCGGGACATCTTCTTTTGGGCTTCCTCTTTCAAGGAAGTCGCTTGCGGCGGCAAAACGCTCACGGACGTATTCACATTGATGCCGATCCCGATCACCACAAAACGCACGCGGTCGGTTTCCGCGCTTAACTCGGTCAATATGCCGGCGAGCTTGCGGTTCTCCACGAGAATATCATTGGGCCATTTGATGCGCGCCTCCACGCTGGAAACCCGCCGAACCGCTTCACAGACCGCAACCGCAGCTAAAAGCGTCAACTGGGCGACCTCCGTCAGCGGCAGTGACGGCCTTAAAACGACCGACATGTAAATCCCCTTCCCCTTCGGCGAACTCCACTGGCGGCCCAGGCGGCCCTTGCCCTTGGTCTGGCCCTCGGCGCACACCAGCGTCCCCTCAACGGCTCCCTCCATCCCCAACCGAAACGCGACATCCATGGTGGACGGGACCGTGTCCTCATAAATAATCTTCTTCCCCAAATATTGAGTTCTAAGGCCGTGCTGAATTTCCGAGGGGAGCAATTTATCCGGCGTGGCGACCAGTTTGTATCCAAGATGGGGGACAGCGACGACGTCGAAGCCTTCCTGACGCAGTTCCTGCATGTATTTCCAGATCGCGGCGCGGCTCATGCCGCAGCGGCGGCTGATCTCCTCGCCGGAAACGTACCCTTCTGACTCTTTCAGGAATTTGAGGATTTGAGTTTGCATCGTATTATTATTGAGAAGCAAGATACAAGAAATAAGAGACAGAGAAAAAATATAAGAATTTTTTGTTCTTGCTTCTTTGTTTCTTTGCTTCTTGCTTCTTAAATTCGCAATCCTTTAACTATCCGCGGAAGCTGTTCCAGTAAATAATCGATATGCGCCTGCGTTGTCCAGCGGCCGACGGTGACGCGCAGCGCGCCGTGGGCCAGTCCATCGGAAAGACCGATCGCGAGCAAGATCCGCGACGGCTCCATCGCGCCCGCCTTGCACGCCGAGCCCATCGAAGCGCAAATGCCGGCCATGTCGAGGCTCATCAGAAGCGATTCCCCGGACAATTTTTCGAACGCGAAGTGCGCGTTGTTGGGCAGCCGCGATGTGCGGTGCCCATTGATAACGACCCCACTGATCCGTCGTGGAATTTCGGTCAAGAGCTGATCGCGCAAGCGGGTTTGCGCCGTCATCTCCTGTGACATATTCTCATGACATAATTCCAAAGCTTTGGCCAAGCCGACGGCGCCGGCGACATTTTGCGTGGAGGCGCGCCGGCCGCCTTCCTGGCCGCCGCCCAAAAGAAATGAGGCCAGCTTCGTTTTCTTTCGGACATACAACGCGCCGACCCCTTTGGGCCCGTAGAATTTATGCGCCGACATCGTCAACAGGTCCGCGCCCAATTCATCAACATGAACAGGAATATGGCCGACGGTCTGGACAGCGTCGACCAAAAACGGGATCCCTTTCGCGCGCGCGATCTTGCCGATTTCCGCCACCGGTTCGATGGTTCCGATTTCGTTGTTGGCGTGCATGACCGCGACCAAAATCGTCTCATCCGTGATCGCCGTTTGGACCTGCCCGGGGTCAACCAGTCCTTCCCGGCTGACAGGAAGATACGTGATCTTGTAACCTTCTTTCGCTAAATATGCGGCAGGCGCTTCGAGGGAATGATGTTCGATTGTCGAGAGAACAATATGCCGGCCCTTCTCTTTAAAACTGCGGGCGATCCCAAGGAGGGCATGATTGTTTCCCTCGGTTGCGCCGGAATTGAAAATAATCTCCTCGGGCCGGGCGTCGATGGAGCGCGCGACACCCTGGCGGGCGTCTTCCATGGCTTTAAGGGCTTCGCGCCCAAAAGCATGAGGACTTGCGGGGTTTCCAAACCGGGTATAGAAATATGGCTCCATGGCCTCAATGACGCGGGAATCCGCGGGGGTCGTGGAGGCGTAATCGAAGTATATCCGTTCCATGATGTCCCAATTTTATCCCGGGGACATTTTATTGTCAACTTGTATTCGTGGTATAGTTTACGTTAGCTGACCAGATCATAACTGTCCATAAGACTATTGATGATGGCCATGCGCCGCCCTCACCACTTTGTTCAAACATTGCTGTTTACGATGGCCTTTCAAATAATCAAAATCGACCCGGTTCTGCACGAGAGACAGGATCTGTTCTTTATGGGCATTCTTTCGAAATGGTTTGGAACGCATAAATCACCTCCCGCTTGTCCGTCTGCTTTAAGCAGACGGACAACGCCTTTCTACGAACCCGACATCGCGATCTCCAGGACTTTGGGCTTGACCAACCGCTCGAAATCCCGGTACGCCATTTTGATCAACTCGCGATGGTTCCCGGCGTTGAAGGCGATCTCTTCATCCTCCGCCAGGCTTCTTTCCACATAAACATCCATCGCGTACAGATTGCCAAAAGGCGGCATGGCCCCGACCTCGCAATCCGGGAACATGTCCCTGAATTCGTCCTCGGTCGCGAGCTCCACCGTCTCGGCCCCGGTCACTTCCCTCAGGAGCGCGAAATCGATCTTGCGCGAACCAGGAAGAACGACCATGGACATCCGGCCATCACCGCCGTCGATGTTGACGATGACTGTCTTGGCGATCTCCTTGCCCGGGATGTGGGCGCTTTGCGCCGTTCCCTGGGCGGTGTAAGTGGTCAGATGGCTGACAACGCTGTATCTGACGTTGTTCTTATCCAGATAATTTCTTAATTTTTGGATGGGCATGACACCCTCCTTTCCTCAACAGCCTATTTGATATCCACCTTGATCTCTTTGGGCCTGGCATCTTCCCGCTTGGGAAGAGTGATCTCAAGGACGCCGTCTTTATACCCGGCGTTGACTTTTTGCGGATCCACGCCCGCCGGCAAGGTAAATGACCGGTGAAACGCCCCATAATAACGTTCGGACCGGACGTAATCCTTTTCCTTGATCTCTTTCTCCTCTCTCTTCTCACCCCGGATGGTCAGGGTATCATTGTTGACCGACACCTCGATCTCTTCTTTCTTCATTCCCGGCAGATCGGCGCGCACGCGGATATGGTCCTTTTCATCAATGATGTCCACCGCCGGCGCCCATAAGGCTCCGCCGTTTCCTTTTTTACCCGGGCGATGTAGCGTGAGATTGAACAAGCGGTTCATCTCTTTCTGGAATTCTCCCAGATCCTCGAAGATGTCCAAACCCGTTTCTCTTGGTCTCCATGGCACGAGGTTCATCGCGCACCTCCTTTCTTTTCTATTTACAAACTATTCGTTCCGCTTCAAGCCAATCTTCCCACTCCTGCCCGGGTTGACACCCTCTTTTCTCATAAAGCTCATAGGCTTTCTTGCGGATCTCCTCTTCCCGGGCACAACATTGTTTTTGCTCCACCCCCGCGGTCTTGCCTTTTCCTTGAGCCGTCTCTGTCTTTTTCGAGTTGCCTTTCATCATCAATCTCATGGCTCTCTCCCCCTTTCTTTATTTCTTGTTCTTTACAGTCCTTAAACACCGCTCAACGCTTGGCAGCAGCCGCTCGTAGATCTCGCTTTTCCCGATGAAATCCGTGACCGCGGCATTCTTGGCCGCCTGCCGGAATGCTTCCGCATCGAGCATCGTCAAAACAATGACATCGCAGTCAGGGTTCTCCTCCTTGATGTGTTTTGCCGCCTCGAGACCGTTGCCGTGCGGCAGATGGATATCCATCAGCACGATATCCGGCCGCACGCGGGAAGCCTTTGCCACGCCCATTTCCGCGGTACCGGCCTCGAAGGTCTCGACATCCAGATCATGCATCTCGAGATATTCCTTCACCTGCGCCCTGAAGTCGGCGCTGTCGTCAATGATGAGTATTTTCGCCTTCATGCCCTCTTTCCTTTCCAGGATTCATTCCGTTCCGTCCTGATTTCCAACTTCATTATAGGAATGATCACAAAGGAAATAAATCGGCAAATATACGCGGAAGACCCGGTGGAACTACGTAGGAAGAATCTTGTGTCCTGCGGGAGAAGAATACTTAAGCTAACCCTTTGGAGAGGGCGTATTTGACCAAACCGGCGGTATTTTTGATGCCCAGCTTATGGCTAAGATTGGCGCGATGGGTCTCAACGGTCCGGATGCTTAACTTCAACTTGGAAGCGATGTTCTTGTTGGCCATCCCGTTACCGATGAATTGGAGGATCTGCTGTTCCCGTTTGGTGAGGATGTCCAGGGAGGATGACTCCGCCTCATCAAGAGAGCGGACATAATAATCCGTCAAGAGTCGCGATATGGTCGGAGAAACGAACTTTTTCCCCCGAAGGACCATTTTAACCGCCATCAACAACTGGTCATAGGCGTCTTCTTTAAGGACATATCCCGACGCGCCATGGGCCATGGCGTGTTTGAAATGCTCCTGGTCTTTTTGCATCGTCAGGACAAGGACCTTGACCTTCGGGAATTTCACCCGGACCTCCTGGATCGCCTGCATCCCGTCACAACCGGGCATCGAGAGATCCATGATGACGAGGTCGCATTTGACGGAATGCATCAACGATAATAATTCATCGCCATCTTTGGCCTGACCGGCCACTTTAAAGGCCTTGTCCTTCTCGATGAGGTCCTTGAGACCCGCCCTCAAGATCTGATGGTCATCCGCTAATATAATCCTGTATACAGCACCCATGTTTATTCCTTTGGAACAACGGGGACTTTCAGCTGGACGGTCGTTCCCTGTTGAGGGACGGAACTGACCTCCAGATCCCCTTTTAACAACCGCGCTCTTTCGCGCATGGTGGAAAGTCCCAGGCCCTGCGGATCTTTCCCGGAAGAATGTTTCTCCCCCGGCGAGAACCCTCGTCCGTCGTCCACGATGTTCATGACCAGCCGGCCCTCCGCGATATCAATGTTCACATGGACGTGGGTGGCCTGGGCGTGTTTGATGATATTGGTCAGCGCCTCCTGAAGGATCCGGTAGAAATTGATCGGGTCGCCCTCAAACGCTATTTGGTCCAGGTCATCGTGTTGAAACCTGATCTTTATGGCTTTCTGCCGGAATTCCTCGACCAAAATTTTGGTGGCGGTGGTCACACCCAGCACCTGGAGCGTGGAAGGACGCAAGGCCGATGTTAAATGCCGGGTCTTCTCGATGATCTTGTCGACGTCCCTGATCAATCTCTCGACGGATTGTTTATGGGAACCTGCCCGCGGGCGCAGGAGGACAGATTGCAACAATATCTTGAACGTCACCAGGGACTGGCCAAGATCGTCGTGGATCTCCCGGGAGATGCGCTCGCGCTCTTTTTCCTGCGCCTGGATGATCCTCTGGGGCAGATGCTGGAGGGCTTCTTCCATCTCTTTACGCCCGGTGATGTCGTTACGGATCGCGACGTATTGGCAAGGCTTGCCGTTCTCATCCAGAAAAGGAACAATGGTCGTATCGACCCAATAACAGGTGCCGTCTTTGGCGCGGTTTCTGATCTCCCCATGCCAAACCTTTCCGCTGGCTATAGTGCGCCAGAGATCCCTCATAAATTCTTTGGAATGATATCCTGAATTGACGATGCGGTGGTCCTGGCCTAAAAGTTCTTCCCTGGAATATTTTGAGATTGCGCAGAATTTGCCGTTGGCATAAGTGATCTTGCCCTGCGCGTCCGTAAAGGCCACGATCGAGGAAACATCCAAGGCGAACTTCATGTCCGCCAGTTCCCTCTGGGACCGCTCCAGTTCTGGCTGGATGGATTGATTGGGATTCATGGGGAATATCGGGTAAGGATTCCAACACGATAAATTTAAGTTAGTTATAACACTTCCGGGTTAACTTGTCCAGCGGTTGACAAGACCAAAGGTGAATGATATATTGAGGGGCAATTTTGGGGCTGCCTTGGCTTTTATCTAAATTAAGGTAAAGCCAGGACTGCCCAAACTTTTCTTGATATGTTGTAGTTTGGGGCTGTAGCTCAGCTGGGAGAGCGCTTGCATGGCATGCAAGAGGTCACGAGTTCGATCCTCGTCAGCTCCACCACGCCGAAGTGGCGGAATGGCAGACGCGGCGGTCTCAAAAACCGTTGTCCTCAAAGACATGTGGGTTCGACTCCCTCCTTCGGCATTGTTTTTTTCGGCCTTATCATGATGAAAAAAATTCTCTTCCGTTTCTTCCTTATAGTTGCCGCCGCGAACCTCGCGCTTTGCGCCCACGCCCAGTCGGCAAAGGTCATCACGCTCAAAGACGGCTCGGTCATCAAAGGCGCAGTCACACAGCTTGCGGATGGTGTTTACACGCTGGAGACGGACAATTTAGGCAAGATCACTGTTCCTGAATCCGAGGTCGTCAGTATCGCGGCGGAGTCAGCGCCAGCGCTCCCGGCCGCAGGGAATATGGCAAGCGCGTCGCTCAAGGGACAAGCACAGGAGATTCAAACTAATCTCTTATCCGATCCTTCCATCATGGCCGAGATTCAAAACATCATGCAGGACCCGGAGATCCGCGGTGTCTTGTCCGACCCCGCGTTCATGAACGCGATCATGAGCTACGACCCCAGCCAAATTCAACAAAACGAAAAAACGCAATATCTCCTCCAGAACCCCAAATTCCGGTCGCTGATGGAAAAAATCCGGCAGAAGTTACCAAACCAGTCTCAATGAACTGCGTCGGGAATAAATTTCTTGCACGCGCGAACAACATCCTCGGGCAATTTGAATCTCCCCAAATCCCTTACAGGTACGTCCTGTTCACTTTCTTCTTCGCGGTAACCTTGAGGAATTTCCTGGAAACCTACCTCAACGGCGAGATCGCTTCACCGGATTTACTGTCCGACCTGGCGCATTACTATCTCTCTTATGCCTGCCTGGCCATGGCGCTCACTATTCTGTTTCACTTCGCGACCAAAGTCCCCATCGAGACGATCTCGCGCGTCATCCTGCCTTCATTTCTCATCCTCATCCTGCCTCCCGTCACGTGGATGCTCGTCCCCTCCTGGAGGAACTTCGGCATCGGCTACATGTTCCCGGATACGCATCCGGACATACTCTCGCGGTTCCTGACTTTTTTCGGTCCCCTGGATGATTCAGGGGTCACGCAGGGGATGCGCATCGAAATCGCTTTGGCGGTCGGCGCGAGTTTTATATATTTTATTCTCAAAGGCCGGAATTTCTTGCGGAGTCTCGGCTTTTCGCTTTTGACCTACGCGCTCATCTTTTTCTACTGCGCCCTGCCGTTTGCCTGCTGGACGTTGATGCGCGCACTCGGCCCTGGAGACGAAATAACGACACAGGCCATGACGGACTTCCTGCTCCTTTTGATACTCGCCCTTGCTTTCTGGCAATTCTATCTGTACAACAAAACATATTTCACGGAGATCTTCAAAGACATACGGCCTTTGAGATTATTGCATTTCGAATTTATGTTTTTCCTGGGTGCCGCCCTCGCCGAGGCGACTCACCCTTATCCATTGACCCCGGACTCTTCCAGTTTCTTCCACGGGATTTTCCTGATGACGGCCATAGGGTTTGGCTGGCTATTCGCCGTCACCACCAATAATATGGCCGATTATGATATTGATGTCGTAACCAACCCACAAAGGCCGACCGTCACCAAGGTGATCCCCGCTGGCCATTACCGGTATTTTCCGTGGCTCTTTGGAGGACTGGCCATGATTTATTCCGGCGCGGTTGACTCCGTGAGCCTCTTCTTGATGCTTGTTTTCATGGGGAATTATTTTCTGTATTCGATGCCCCCGCTGCGGCTCAAACGCGTGACCTTCTTTTCAAAGCTGCTGATTTCCTTCAATTCGCTGGTTCTCGTCCTGCTGGGACATCTCTTTCATTCGGGGGATTTTGGAATTCCCTTAAGCGTTATTTTCTTCTTTCTCGTCTGCGTCACAGCGGCGATGAATTTTATCGACATCAAGGATTACGAAGGGGATAAAAAGGCGGGAGTCAAGACCTTGCCTGTTGTCCTTGGCCTTGAAACAAGCAAGAAGATGATCGGCGTGTTCTTTATTATTTCCTATACCGCGGCCGGCCTTGCCTTTTCCAATTCCATGCCCTTGCTGATCATGGCCGGCGGCGCGGGCGTTGCGCAATTCCTTCTTATCAACAAGAAACCCTACAGGGAAGACCATGTCCTCCTGGTCTACCTTCTAAGCCTGGCTGTTTTATTTTTTTTACTTCGCTGACGACTGGCTGACATGCCTCAGTTGCCCCTCGCTCTAGCTCGGGCACGCCTTCGGCATAATATCGGATGTTTCATGCCTCAGTTGCCCGCAGGCGGCGCCGACGTCTCTTCCCCGCGGCGTTCGAATCGTAGCGTGGATGCCGCATTCTTCCAGGCGATCCCGGAAATCAATCATCTCTTTTCCTGACGGCGTTTTATGTCCGAATTCCGCGACGGGGTTATACGGGATAAGATTCATCTTGCAGATAATTCCCTTGAAAGCTTTCTTAAGACTTTGGACGGCTTTTTCGGTGCAGGTCACGTCTTTGATGAGGATGTATTCGAAAGTGATCTGCCGTTTCGTCGCTTTGAAATATTCGCGGCAGGCCGCGATCAGTTCGTCGAACGGGTATTTACGGTTGACCGGCATCAGGAGGCTGCGCGATTCATTATCATAACCATGCAGGGAGATGGCCAGCTCGATTTGCAGGTTTTGCTTCGCTAATTCCTTGATCTTCGGGACTAAACCAACCGTCGAGATCGTGATGTGCCGGGCGCCGATGCCGATCCCCTTGTCCGAATTGATGGTCCGGATCGCCTTAAACAGATTATCGAAATTATCCAGCGGCTCGCCGGTCCCCATAAAAACGATATTCGACAAAGGCCGCTTGTGTTTGAGGGCTTCTTCCCTGACCTGCAGAACCTGGGTGAGAATTTCCGCGCAGGTTAAATTCCGCTTCCACCCGCCCAGCCCGCTGGCGCAGAATTTGCAGCCGAATTTGCATCCGGCCTGCGTCGAAATGCAGGCCGTCGTCCGCGTCGCGGTAGGGATCAACACGCATTCAACCTTTTCGTGATCAAAAAGATCGAGAAGGAATTTGGCCGTTTTGTCTCCGGAGACGACTTTCTTTATAATGATATTCGGACTTAGATCAAAATCCTTCTTCAACCGCTCCCGTAATTCGCCCGGCAAATTCTTCATGGCATCGAACGACCACGCGCCTTTCTGATAAATCCACCCGAAAATCTGCACGGCACGGTAAGACTTCTCACCCCTGGAAGCCAGGTGCTGTGTTAATTCATCGAGCGACAGATCACGGATGTCGGGTTTGGGTGTCATCGCGGATATCCCGCCGGAGATTTAAGCCGGAGTTTCGAGGAAAGCCCCGATCTTGCGGAATTTGTTATAGCGCTGTTCGATGAGCTCTTCGCCGGAGATCGAAGATAATTCTTTGATATGTTTGAGGATGACCTCTTTTAAATCCGAGGCCGTTTTGACAGGGTCATGGTGGGCGCCGCCAAGCGGTTCGGAAATAATCTGGTCGACAATGCCGAATCCGCGCAAATTCTCCGCCGTGATCTTGAGCGCTTCGGCGGCCAAAGGGGCCTTGATGGCGTTACGCCAGAGGATGGAGGCGCATCCTTCGGGCGATATGACGGAATAATAGGCATGCTGTAAAATACAGACACGGTCCGCGATCCCTATCCCCAACGCGCCGCCGCTTCCTCCCTCACCGATGATCGTGGCAACGATGGGCGTTTTTAACCCGACCATGTCGCGCAGGTTCTCGGCGATCGCCTGGGCCTGGCCCCGCTCTTCAGCGCCGACACCGGGATAGGCGCCGGGCGTGTCGATCAAAACAACAATGGGCAAAGCAAATTTCTCGGCCAGCTTCATCAACCGCATCGCCTTGCGGTACCCTTCCGGATGGGCGCAGCCGAAATTCCGCAGGACGTTCTCTTTGGTGTCGCGCCCTTTCTGATGCCCCATAAGCATAACTTTAGTGCCGTTGATCCGGGCGAACCCGGCCACGATGGCCATATCGTCGGCAAACTGCCGGTCGCCGTGCAGCTCGACAAAATCGCTTGTGAACATACGGATATAATCCAGCGTGAAAGGACGTTCCGGATGGCGGGCGATCTGGATCCTCTGCCAAGGCGTCAGATTGTTGTAAATATCTGCCTTCATTTGCTCCAGCTTCTGCGTCAATTTTTTCAGTTCCGGCTCAAGGGCGATCTTCTTGCTCGAACTGAATACCTGCAGCTCCTTGATCTTGGACTCAAGCTCAAAAACAGGTTTTTCGAATTCCAAAGCGCTCATTTTGTCTCCACTGTAAAGAAGCAAAGAGGCAAGAAACAAGAGGCAGAGAACAGAAGCAAGAAACAAGAAGCAGAGAACTAGAACACAAATTTATTTTTTGCTTTTTCTCTACTTCTTGCTTCTTTATTTCTTTGCATCTTTTCTTGTTTCTTGCCTCTTATTTCTTTTCCTCTGATTTTATTTAATCCACGATAACGACTTCCGTCCCCAAAGGAAGCAAACTGTAGACTTCCTCCACATCCGCGTTGCGCATCCGCACGCAGCCGGCGGTCACCTGTTGTCCGATTGTTTCGGGTTCGATGGTACCATGAATGCCGTAACCCGGCATGTCGAATCCCATCCACCGGCTTCCGAGGACATTTTGCGGGCTATCCGGAGGGACGACGATGCCTTTATTGAACCACACCGGATCGACCAGTTTGGACGTGATCTTGAATTTCCCGACGGGCGTGCTGTTGTCGGTCCCTGTGGAAACCTGGTAAACTTTCAGGACCTCGTCGCCATTCTTCAAAAAAAGCACGTTCTGGGATTTATCCACAAAGACATTGAAGTGCCCCTGCCAGATGCGCAACTTCTGTCCCAGCCGGATCGTGTCGCTGTGGAGGTTATTGCTGACCTTGATCAGGTCAACGGTCGTGCCGTACTGGCCGGCCAGTTTCCCCAGGGTGTCGCCGGATTTTACTTCATGGACGGTCGATTCCGCCACCGGCGTGTTCGAGAAGATGATCTTCAGATTGACGTCCGCCAGCTGGCTCTCGACGTCCTCAATCTTGTTAAAATCCGCATATTGGCCCGATATCTGTTTATAAATCTCTTTGGCCTTGACCATATCCCCGCTCTTGCGCAAAGCGTTCGCCTCTTCATAGAGCGCTTGCACGGGTTTTCCTCCCGCCGTTGACGCTGCTTCATCGGAAACAACGGTCCGGGACTTTGGCCATGCTAACAGCAAAATCGCGATCACAAGCACGACACCGCCGCCGATCATAAGGACATTTCTATTCATGACACCTTATCTCCTTCCTGACGATGATAATACAAAATTTCTGCGTCATTACATCCTGTGATACAGCAGATAGGCCAAGGCAAAGCCGAAAACGGAGCCAATGATGACCTGCAACGGGGTATGCCCGATCAGCTCCATCAGACGTTCCGTCCCGATCTTCCCCTTCCAGTACATTTCATCCATGACCTGGTTAAGAATGGCCGCCTGCTGGCCGGCGGAACGGCGCACGCCTTGGGCGTCGAACATGGTGACCACGGCGAAAACGACCGCTAGGGCGAACATAACGGAATCAAATCCTGTCTCCAGGCCGGTGGTCGTTGCCAAAGCGGTCGCTCCGGCGGCGTGGCTGGAGGGCATGCCCCCGGTGCCGATAAACCACTTGAAATTAAATCTCCGTTCGCGGATAACACCCAAAATGACTTTAACCCCTTGGGCGATGGCCCACACCATGGCGGTAATGATCAATACTTTATTATTAAGGACGGAATGCATATCGATAACGTAAATTCCTGCGGGAGAGCAAAAACATTGACGCTCCCAAGGTTTTATGATAACTTACATTATAATTGTGAAGGTCAAAAAAGCAAGGTCTTTCCCCCTAATCCTTATCGGTTCTCCCCCCTACAGTCGTAAGTCGTTATGACTTACGACTATTCAAACCATGTTAGCCAAAGTCCATAGCTACGGGATCAATGGATTAGAGGCGTATCCCGTTACCATTGAAGTCGATGCCGGCCGCGGTCTGCCATCGACCATCATCGTTGGTCTGCCCGACAACGCCGTCAAGGAAAGCCGTGAACGGGTGCGTTCCGCCATCAAAAATAGCGGCTACAAATTCGGCCCCAGGCGGATTACGATCAACCTCTCCCCGGCCGACACCAAAAAGGAAGGGCCTTCCTTTGATCTGGCCATCGCCTTGGGTATCCTGGCCGCCTGCGAACAAATTTCCTGCGAAGGGTTGGAACAATATGTCCTGCTGGGCGAACTGTCGCTTAACGGCGATATCAAACCCGCCAAAGGGGCATTGGCCATCGCCCTTTCCATGACTTCCCGTTCCTTTAAAGGGCTCATCGTTCCCCAGGAGAACGCCACGGAGGCCGCTGTCGTCGAACGTGTCCCCATTTACCCGGTCAAAAATCTTCATCAGGTCATTGATTTCCTGAATAATCCCGGATCCATATCTCCCGTTACGTCCCACAAAAATGTTTTGTCACCGGTATCCGGCTTATCCGACCTTGATTTCAGCGACGTGAAAGGACAATCCTTCGTCAAACGGGGCCTCGAGATCGCCGCGGCGGGTGGACATAACTTTCTTTTGATCGGGCCACCCGGAAGCGGAAAAAGTATGCTCGCCAAGAGGTTCCCGACCATCCTTCCCGGCATGACGCCCGAAGAGGCGCTGGAAACGACGAAGATCCATTCCATCGCCGGCACGCTCAAGACCAGTAACGGCCTGCCTGCCGGGCAGGCAGGCCTGATGACAAACCGCCCGTTTCGCTCGCCGCACCATACCACTTCCGCGCCGGCCATCGTCGGCGGCGGCACGCATCCCAGACCGGGAGAAGTGACTTTGGCGCACAACGGGGTCCTGTTTCTCGATGAACTGCCCGAATTTAACCGCGACGTCCTGGAGGCCATGCGCCAGCCTCTGGAAGATCACGAAGTCACCATCTCCCGCGCGAACAAAACACTGCGTTTTTCATCCCGGTTTCTTTTGGCTGCCTCTATGAACCCGTGCCCCTGCGGGTTTCTCTCGGATCCGCGCCATCAATGCGCGTGCTCCACCCACCAGATCGAAAAATATCTCGCGAAGATCTCCGGCCCGCTGTTAGACCGCATCGACCTTCATCTGGAAGTCCCGGCGCTTCATTCCACAGAAATGCTCTCCAATACCTCGCACGGGGAGACATCTTCACAAATCAGGGAAAGGACAACGCGGGCCAGAAAGATCCAACAGGAACGGTTCCGGGACACGGGCATTTATGCCAACGCCCACATGAACCACCGGCAGATCAAACAATTCTGTTCACTGGACGAAGAGTGCAAGAAACTCCTCAAAATGGCCATCGACGAACTCGGCCTCTCGGCCCGGGGGTATGACAAGATCCTCAAGATATCACGGACCATTGCCGACCTGGCCGGCGAAGAAACACTGCGGACGGAACACCTCGCGGAGGCGATCCAATATCGAAGTCTGGATAGGCGGAATTGGTGCAGATAAAAGGATATTGGGTAAATTGGTAACTGGAGACTGGGTAACTGGGTTATTGGGCGATTGGGGAAAAATAGTATGAATCCATTTGAAAACTTAAGAATATGGCAAAAAGCCCATTCGCTGATGGCTGAGATCTTTGAAATAGTTAAGAAACTTCCTGTCGAGGAAAGATATCGAATAAAAGACCAGATCGAACGTTCTTCATCTTCCGTTGGGGCCAATATCGCCGAAGGCTATACCAGTTATTATTTCCAGGATAAGATCAAATGTTTGTATGTTGCACGAAAAGAGGCGGGAGAAACACAAAACCATTTACGCGTACTGGAAACCAGGAAATATCTTAACCCAAAGAACTCCAATAGATTGGTCAATGAATATCAGGGCCTAATTAAGGGGATCAATGCTTTTATTAACTATATACGAGACAAACAAAAAGCCGAAAAACAAAAACCCTAATTTCCCTTTATCCCAATAACCTGGCCCCTTAATATCCCAATTCTCTAATACCCTACTTTAACTCAGAGCGTTCTTTCTTGATCCGGATCTTTTCGTTTATTTTGTTGAGGAGTTCCTGGAAGGAATACGGCTTGATGATGTAATCGTCGCAGCCTTTGGTGAAGGCGTCCATCCACGATTCCTTGATGCCGGTCTGCATGATGATGATCACGCCGTCGCCGTAATTAACGCCCCGCAATTCTTCTTCCTGCCGGAGCAATTTCAGGATATCGACCCCATCCATGTCCGGCAGATTGATGTCCAAAAGGATAACGTCAAAAGGACCATCGTAGAAACACTTAATGAACGTCGCCACCGCTTCCTGGCCGCTGGACGCGGTCTGCACCCGAAAACCCGCCGCCTTCAACCTCGATTCGAGAGAATCACAGATGTCCTGTTCGTCATCGACGATCAGGACCGATTTGCCGGTCTGCGGCGCGTTTTGTGGATGATCGGCTGTCATGTATGGTTATTATAACGACTGCGAGGCGGGTTGCAATAACCACTTATATTTTTTGCCAGCCGGCCAGCGCCTGGACAACGCCCTTGCGGATCATCATCACCGCGATCGCCGCCAAAAAAAGCGCCATGATCTTGGACAACGCCCTGGCGCCGGAGCGCCCCAAAATCTTTATCAAAAGGTCTGACCAAATAAATATCACGCCGACCAGACAGATGTTCAGCACGACGGAAACCACGGTGGCCGCCACGCCATGCTGGTCGATCATGATCAAAGATGTGGTTAACACGGCCGGGCCGACGATCAACGGTGTTCCCAGGGGGACAGCGCCCAGTTCTTCGGAAAGATTCGGCCGCTCTTTCCACGGCTGTAACAAATCGCTGATCGAAAGGCACAGCAGGATCACGCCGCCGGCGATCATAAAATCCCACACGGTGATCCCGACAACGCGAAACATCCATTTGCCCAGGACAATAAAGGCGATGGCAAGCGACAAGGCCGTGGCGACCGACTGAAGGATGATCTTCCGTTTTTCTTTTTTTGTCACCCGGTGAGTGAGCGCGACAAATAACGGCAACAACCCGATGGGGTCTACCGCCACAAAGATCGGAATAAAAGCGAGGAATATCTCGTTAAACATAAGTTTTTGCTCCCTTCTAAAGCCCCAGGATCGCTTTGACTTTTTTCGAAAATACCGCGTCCCCGTCGGCTTTGTCGAAATAATCCCGCGCCCTTGGGATGCGCAACTTCTGCTCACGCACCGGCAAGACACTGGAAACCACAATCGGCACCGTGGATATGTAATCGCTGACGATCTCGTGGATGCCGCGCCCGTCCACTTCGGGCATCTGGATGTCCAGCAAGATCAGGTCGAGCTCGCGGGAATTACGCATCAGGACCTCGACGACCTCCAGCGCGTCGGCCGCCTCCAGGACCTCAAGCTTCATTTTCTCGAGCAGTCTTCGGTATTTATGCCGCATTTCCTTGTTGTCATCGACGATCAGTATCTTTCCCATGCTGTTACCTCCTTTTTCAGTCGTAAGTTATAAGTCGTACGTCGTAAGCAAAAGCTTTAATGTTTTTTGCTTATCACTTATCACTTACCACTTACCACTTATTTCAATTCCCACCGGACAGTGGTCGGACCCCATTATATCTTTTAAAATGAACGCGCCTTTAAGCCTCGGGCGTAAAGCAGGCGAGATCAAAAAGTAATCGATGCGCCATCCGATGTTTCGCTCGCGGCAGTTGCCCATCGGGCTCCACCAGGTATAATGGCCGCCGCCTTGTTCAAATTCACGGAACGTATCGATAAACCCGGCTTTAACGAGATTATCGAACCCCGCCCGTTCTTCGGGGGTAAAGCCGTGGTTTTTTTCGTTCCCTTTGGGATTGGCCAGATCGACCGGCGTATGCGCCACGTTGAGGTCCCCGCAAAAAACGACCGGCTTCTTCTTCTCAAGTTTTCTTAAGTAACCCAGAAAATCTACGTCCCACTCTTTGGTGCGATACGATAAACGTTCCAGGCCGCGTTTGGAATTGGGCACGTAGACATTGACGAGAAAGAAATCCTTGTATTCCAGCGTGATGACCCTGCCCTCGTTGTCGTGCTTCGCGTTACCGGTGCCGCTGGATACTTTTAAAGGCCTGGCCCTGGTAAAGACCGCCGTACCGGAATAACCGGGCTTTTGCGCGTGATTCCAATATTGTTCATAGCCGGGGAGGTCCGCCGTGACCGCGTCGTTGGGAGATCTTGTTTCCTGAAGGCACAGCACGTCCGGCTTGGATTTCTTGATAAAATCGAGGAGACCTTTGTTGAGCGCGGACCTGATGCCATTAAGGTTCCAGGAAATGAGCTTCATCGTGATGATGTTTCAAGACAGCTTAATGACCCGCCAAATCGGAAAGATGTTTGATGCGCTTGAGCATATTGGGATGGGTGCTCAATGACTCCATCACATGGTCGCCGAAATTCAGGGTGATCTTTTTATTGCGCAACATGGCCAGCTCGTAAGGGTCGATGGTGCCGCTGCGGTCCGCGTCGAGCTGGCTTAACTCACGGATTTCGTTCAGGGCGCGGGACGGATCGTTAATGAAAAACGCTTTCAACCCCTCCGCCTCTTTCAAAACGTCCTTGTCCAGCCGCGCCGAACCGTACACCAGTTTGTAAAGCGCGGTCGCCAACGCCTCCGGCCGGTTGCCCATCTCCACCGACCCGCGGTCGGCAAAATATTCCCGGATACGGGACGCGTACAGGACCAGCAAATTGGTAATAAAATAAAAAATGAACGCCGCCAGTCCGATCAACGCCGTATTGCCCCCGCGTTCGTTGCGCCGGCCGCCGCCGTAGAAAAGAAAATGCCAGGCCAGGCGGTACATGATCATCGGGATCACCGACAACAGCGTGATCGTCAATACGTCACGGCTTTTGATATGCGTCAACTCATGCCCCAGGACGGCCTTTAACTCTTCGTCGCTTAAAAGACGCGTGATCCCTTCGGTGACGCACACCCGGCCGTCGCGCACACCGCGCCCGAAGGCGAACGCGTTGGGGATCGCGACGGGAGAAACGCATATCCGCGGCATGGGCAAATTGGCCCGCCGCGTCATATCTTCGACCATTCCGTAGATCTTGGGGTTGTCCTCACGTTTGATGTAACGCACGCGCATCGACCACTCCACCATCTTGGGCCCGATCAGATACTGGATGAACATCAGCACGAAGGAAAACAGCAGGTAAAAATAAAAATTGCTCACGCCCATGCTCGCGGCGACCATGGCCACGACCGCGTAAACAATGGCGAACAAAACCGCCATCAACAACCACATCCTTAATTGCAAGAAAAACATATTTTCCTCCTTCAATGAGTGCACCCTTGACAATTTGATCAAATTGTCAAGGGTGAATTCCAACCGCAACTTATGTTCACTTCGTTCCATAAGTTGCGTTGTCATTCATTTCATCATTTTCCCGTCGAATTGTCAACACATTCGTTGTCCGGGTCCATTCTCAAAAATTAAAACTATAGTTTTTCTATGGTTTCAGGCCCGATGATGCCTCCCGAGATGACCGTCTTCATGGCCTCATCGATACTCCAGCCGGGATCAAAGGTCTCCGATTCCTTCATGAACACGAGAAATCCGGACGTCGGGTTGGGGACCGTCGGGACAAATATCTTAAGCAGTGTTTCGCTGGTCTTTTGGTCGGAAACCGTTCCGGTCACAAACCCGATCACCCGCTCGCCGGGCCTAAAAAAATCGATCAAGACGGCCTTTTTGAAAACCTGTCTTTCCGGAAGCGAAAGGGTTGTCGAAATCTGCTTACCGACCTGATAGGTGGTTTTAATCAGCGGAAGCCGTTCAAAAATATTTTCAAAGGCCTGAAAAAATTTCCTGATGAGAACATTGCTTGTAACAAGCCCCAGAAAATACAATAAAATCAGGATCAGAATAATGCCCAGCCCCGGGATGCGATAGCCGATGACCTTGGCAAGCGCGTTGATGATCTGCCGGTCAATCATCACATAAATGACCCGTATGACGATGATCGTCAATCCCAACGGGATGATGGCCAGCAATCCCCGGAAAATATACATCTTGGCATGGCTAAGAAAATTTTTCATTGTTTTGCCCTCTTAACGTTCAAGGATTTCCACCAGAAGAAACCGACCACCACGAACGTGATGACTGGCGCCGCGTAATGCGGCACGTGCACCCCGAAACTGTCCAAGGTCATAATGAGCCCTAAAAAGAAGATCGAATACATGGCGCCGTTCTTGAGATAGGGATAATTCTTGATCTTGTCCACGCCCTTGATGGTCAGTTGCCGGACGACGATCGCGCCCAGGCCGTTGCCCAGGATAATGATCGGCACCGACATGGTGAAGGCGAACGCCCCGATGACCCCGTCGATAGAGAACGTCGCGTCCAGGACCTCCAGGTACATGATCTTGCTGATATCCGATAAATGGCGTTGGTTCTTGAGCTCAAGCTCCACCCGGGCGGCGTGTTCCTTAAAGCCGTGGGTGATGAAAAAAGCGCTCGAACCGACGGAAGCGGCGAAGGCCATCAACGGATCTACTTTAAGCGCCTCCCAGATGATCACGCTCAAAATGACGGAAACCACCGCGAAGAACCAGACGCCCTGTTTGGAAAAGAAGCGCTCCACATGCAGGCCGAATTCTTTAGGTTCCAGGAACAGCCAATGGAAAAACAAAAAAATAAGAAAAACCCCGCCGCCGAGCAAAAGCGGCGGCGACGATTCTTCCAGGGCCTGATGGATCCGGGGATCGTTGCTGAAGCTTGCCGTCAGCGCCCCCCACGGCCCGATGGCCGGATTGGCCATCCACACGATGAACCACGGCAAAAGCCCGCGGACCATGAAAACGCCAAAAAAGATCCCCCAGACCAGGAACCACTTGCGCCATTTGACGCTCATCGTCGCCAGGACATCCGCGTTGACGACCGCGTTGTCGACGCTTGAGACGACCTCAAAAAGACAAAGGCCCAGGATGCTTAAGATAAGAGGTCCTATTTCCACAAGGTTACCACCGGCGCTTTGTGTTATACAACCAGACGAGATCTTTGGACAACCGTTCCACTTCCTCTTTTTGAGTCCCCTCGTAATACCCGCGGATATTGCCCTGCCGGTCGACCAGGACAAAAGAAGCGCTGTGGAAAATTGGTTCATCCACGGAGCCGACTTTAAAACCCCGCACGGCGGCCTTGGTGATGTCTTCCCGCGATCCGGTCAGAAAATGCCAACGCTTCGTGTCCGCCGCGTATTTTTGGGCGTACGCGGAAAGCGCCTGCGGCGTGTCCTGTTCCGGATTGACCGAGATGGAAACGAATTCCACGTCCGGATACGCCTGATACATATCCTGGAGGGATTTCAAATTCTTCGTCATGATCGGGCAGATGCCGCTGCAGGTGGTGAAAAAAAACGCCGTGACCCAGACCTTGTTGTCGAGCCGGGCGGAATCAAACGCTTGCCCCTGCGCGTCGATCAGCCGGAACTGTCCCACCCGGCCGTAGACCGGAAGAGATGACTGCGGGTGTTTCTGAAAAAACATACTCCCGATCCCGATAAAAACGGCCAATGTTATCGCCGTAAAAAATCCCGTCAAAAGTGTATTCGCTTTCACGCTTTGTCCTCTGCTGTCCTTGAAAGAATTGACGTATTCTACTACCAACGGCCGCGGGAATCAACCCAAGCAGTCACATACGCGACAAACTAACGGCGCTTTCAGTTCTTCCGCGGCCAGTTCGAGGAACTCCCGGGGCGCTCGCTCTCCCTTAACCAGCTTCTCAAAGGCGATCTTCGGGGCGGCTTGCCCCGAGCGAAGTCGAGGGGTGAATTTATTACGGATTTCAGATAAAATTTCGTCGTTCATTTATCCAGCACCTCGACAAATTCAGCCACAACGTGAAAATCGTCTTCACGAACATTCTCTAAGACAATATCTGGAAATTGTTTATTATCCGGCGATAAAATGATCTTCCTGTGCCGCCATTGGCCGTTACCTAAATCTTCTTTCTCGCTATGATAACGTTTAATGGTGTAATTCTTCCGCGTCTCCGGATCAGATACTTTGCGGGATTCAACCAATACGATCTTGCCGTTTCGACTCCCACCTTGATCGGGACGAAACAAACACCAGCTGCCGTCTTTGATCGTCGGCTCCATGGATTTGCCAACGACTTGAGCTATAAACATTTTAGGATTAAGTTTAAATATTCCTGCCAAAGGTTTCCAGCCGATTGTATCCGGCGCTCGCTGTTCAACAAATGATGTTGCCACCGCTTGCAGAGAATATATCGGGACATGCGTGATGTTTCTCTGGGCCGAGGTTATTTGCTCATCAGGGATCACATCGCTAAAAAAGAGATCAGACTTGTCAGTCTCAGTTTTGCTCAAGCTTCCATGGCTCGCCAATAAGCCGCCAATGGTAGCGCTAAGGCATATCTTTTCTGTCGGGACAATAACGTATCTCCAGGGTTTGACGATCCCGTAGTTGCCGATATTTTTCGACACCAGCTCGCAATACTTCTCAGCCGTCTTCTTTTTCTCCCGCACATCCGGGTCCCCGGCCTCTTCCCCCGGTTTGACCTCAACCATCACGATCTCATTCTTAAATTCAACGACAAAATCAGGCTCATACCGGTTTTGGGAATCGCCTGACGCATCGCGCCAGTATAATCCCTCAAACTGATTGGGTGCCGGACGCAGCCAGTCTTCAACGGATGAATCCTTGTCAAGGAGATAGGCCAAACGCCCCTCGAATGAAGAATCGAACCGGTACATGGAATGACACGCCTTCTTAAACCAGGCGTATACTTTTTCCCTTGGGAACTGGTCAAGCTGTGACTCCAAGGTAACGGGTTTCTCGCCTAACACGAGTGAAATATTATACTGCTCCAAATATGGGTTCGGTTCACGGATACCAGATTCAAGATAACCATCGGACACATATTTCTTACGCTCCAGTATCTGATCGTATATTTCCCCGGCGATCTGGCGGAAATTATTCTCAACCATCATCTTGAGGGCCTTTTCGTCGCTGACAAATGACTTGTAATGCGCGACCGTCTGGCTCGCAAGCTTGAGCAGTAATTCCTTTTGTTCGCTCTCGTAATCGACAAGGGGATAATCCGTGAGCGCGGCAATAATGGTATTTGCCGGACTTTGTTTCCGGCCTTCACCAAGGCTTGAAACCTTTGTCAGCTCTGTTTCCCGCGCCCCTTGCTGAACGTTGCCGAACAAATCCTTCTCTTCACTTCCCTGCAGCCTCTCTTCGAGGATTGAAGCTTCGGTCGCGTACCGGCTCATTTTCTTTGTGTCCAAATCGAAATCTTTAATAATGAGTTCCCCATAATGAGGAGTCAGCATCAACCGCGGGACAGGGATATTACGCGCCTCCATCGACTGCCCGGAAACACGCCTGACCTCTTCAAGGCCTCTCTTGGCCGGTTCGCTCAAAGAGCCCCAAAGCGTCCCTTCACCTAAAGGCTCCATCGGTCTTGGCTCATCTTTCCGATGCTGATGATAATCGAGAAAACTTGCCCCTGATGCTAATTGCTTGGAAAGAATTTCAACTGATTCATCCGTTTTGGCTTTGATCGTTGCCAGTCTCACGTCTTCCGGAGTATCTTCCGTGATCAGAGGGGCGACCTTCTTGGCGGCTTGCGCTTCAATGTCGTTCATGATCGCGGGATTACTTCTAATCTGCTCCTGGATTCCCGCCACAAATGCCGACGGCACTTCCACAATTTCTTTAACGATCTTTGTATCCTCGGATGAAACGCTTTCTATATTTGTCGGCTGAATGAGCTGGGATTTCCGCGCGCCTTCAACGACCTTCGCGTAATTATCGTGCGCCACGATCATCACCCGGTCGACATTTTTATTTCCCGTCCGCTCTCCGTAAGGCAAACGAAGACCGCGGCCGATCGTCTGCTCCGTTAAAATTTCCGAAGCCGAAGACCGGATCGGCGCGATCGTGTAAATATTGGCCACATCCCAGCCTTCCTTGAGCATATTGACATGGATGACGATCTCAACAATATTGTCCGGATGCTCCAGGGAAAGCAGTTTTTCAATCGTCTCATCCGCCTCTTCGCCCTTTGTTTTTGTATGTACTTCTATCACCTTTCCCTTGTAGGCGCCGCCCCGAAAATCATCGCTGTCGATCAGCGCGCGAAGCGCTCCGGCATGGGCCGTGTCCTTGGCCACCACCAACATCACCGGCTTGACTTCCGGCTTATTATTCTCCCGGGCAAACTCTTTCAAAGCGACTTTGGCGCGCTCATGGAAATAGGCCGCCAGTTGCAATTTCCTGGCATCCGTATCAATGGAATCTTCCTTCCACTGGCTGAAATCCACATCCGCTTCCGTCCCCACCCACGGATCTTTGACATACCCGTCACGGATGGCATCGCCGAGATTGTAGGCGTAAAAAATATTTTTCTTAAGCGGTGGTTTCACGTTCCTTCTTGTAGTTGTTGTCGAAATATACGGTGTGGCGGTAAATTCAAGCCCCATCAAAGGCTCAATGCGGTCCAAAGACCCGAACGCGGCTTCGGCGTGGTAATGGTGGGATTCATCCAACAGCACGACCAGATCATCCAGCGAAGACAAATAATCGAAGTATGTCTCTCCCAAGGTTTCGCTGAATTTGGTGATACCTTTTTCCTTTTCAATGTCTTTCTGCGCGAATTGCTGGACATTGAAAATGTTGATCTGGATCTGGTTGCCGAATAACGAAGCCGTCGCCTGGTTCTGTTCGTAATTGTCTTTAGTAATAATGCGGGTGGTGTTGATGTTGATCTCACCGATTCCCCGGAAGACATACTTTGGATTATTGGGCCGGCTGAAATCATCCACCAGCTTGCGGTAAATCGTGTTGCCCGGCGCCACCAGCATAAAATGCCGGATGCCGTACACCAGATGCAAATAGGCCGTAAACGCGCCCATCAAACGTGTTTTGCCTACACCCGTGGCCAAGGCGAAGGTGTAAGCCGGGAAAGTCCGCTCAAAGGCCTGAAACTGCCTAGTCTCGGGGATCGTTCGCGCGTAGTCTTTTGTGGCGGCCTCGACATCGCTTAGCCCTTTGCGATTTTCCCGCTTCACGCGGCCTAATACCTTTTTCCCCGCTTCTGATTCCAGATAGCCGGCAAAAAGCGCCAGACTTTTTTGTTGAGGCGCGCGCAGGCTCATGGCGTTGGTGATATATTGCAGGGCTTGGTCCGGGCTCATGAGGCTATTCGTCGTCATCTTCGATCCCGATTTCCTCGATTGGCTTTTCTTTGACCGGCAGGAGATATTCCTTCTTTCCGTAATGGCAGGCCTTGAGGATGGATTGCGGAATTTTCTTGATGGTAACGCGGGTATCGACCTTTTCACAGCCGGGTTCATATTTCTTGGGGCAAATGAGCAGTGTTTCATTGGAGCTTAAATGACGGACGATCTGCTGGACCATCGCCACCGACAGCATCTGGGTCGTCACATAAATACTGTTATTCCCTTGCCCCTTACCGTGCTTCCAGTAATTCTTCGGATCAGGCGCGAACGTGTAATTCGTCAGCTTGCACATGGCCCGGATAAGCTTCGTGTCGTTGTAGTAACTGTCAATCACAGGATTACCGAACTCATCAATCGTCACAAAACTCGGTGCCAGTTCATAAAACTTAAATCCACCACCACCTTTCCAATCCACTGCTTTACTGATACCGGTCTGATCACTGCCATCCACAACAGAAACGAGTCGTTTACGCACATGCGAATACGCCTGTTCCCCCATTTCAATACCGATATATTTACGCCCCATCTTGTGAGCAACTGCCCCAGTTGATCCTGATCCAATAAATGAGTCTAAAACCAAATCACCCGTATTTGAGAAATGCTTTAAAATTGTCTGTAAAAGAAGCTCTGGCTTTTTCCCGCCACGAAAATCAACAGCTCCTTCGTTTCTACAATTTCCAAACTGGGCAGCAAAATCATAAAAATTTTCAATGGGTGTAAGTTTGATAGCTGTAGGATTCTCCAACTGACTAAAAGGCACCCCTTGGTAATACTTTCCTTTTGTTGCTTCCTTCTTCTTGGGCCCAGTAAAATATCGAAACCCAAACTTATCGTCTCCAATCCCAGCAACCTTGTAAAGAACACCAAGACCATCCGTTGAAGAGCGATCTGTTAAATAATCACGAAAAAATCTTCCAGATGAATTCCCATCAAGAATTGTTCCAGAAGCCCAAATTTCTTTTAATCCTTCAGCGCTCCCCTCTTTTTCTATAATCTCGTACTCCCCTTCTTTAAAAATGATTACTTCCTTCCCTCCCAACTGAATTTTTCCCCCAGTACTTTTTTCTTTAATGTAAAATCGAAATTTCTCCAAAGATGACATTTTCTCGTTTTGATTAGGTTGCGCTCCATAATCCTTTCGATAAATATGAACTTGCTCGATTTCTTTATGAAAGGCCATGTCTTGTTTAAGAGTTTTTGCAGGATACCTAACCTGAATATAAAAAGTTGTTAGATAGTTTGAACGTCCAAATATTTCATCCAACATGATTTTAAGATACTGCCCTTCGGAATCATCGATATGGCAACAAATAAAACCATCTTTAGTTAATAATAGTTTCAAAAGTTCTAATCTTGGCTTCATCAACGAAAGCCAGGTGGAATGCTCCACGCTGTCATCGTAATGCTCAAAGGCGTTGCCGGTGTTATATGGCGGGTCGATATAGATACATTTTACTTTCCCTTCGCATTCCGGCAAGAGCGCCTTGAGCGCCAGCAGATTGTCGCCGTGGATGATCATATTCTCCGTGTCAGAATCGCCGTACGAGAGGTCCTTACGCTCCTCCAATATCCGCGGCTCGATATTGGCAATATCATATTCCGGATTATCCTTCCCGATCCAGGTGAGTTCAAGTTTTTGCTTCTTCTGCATTACTACCTTCCTATTTCACACTTTATTTTCCGCTATAATTCTGGCAATAATCAAGGCGCTTCGCCAAAAAACATATGCCAGAACACCAGAAAATATTAAAGATAATGTGCGTTCAATCTTTTTATTTCTAATAAATGGTAAATTTCTGAATTCGATTCTATAAAAAAATGCTTGAAAATAAATCCATAACGCCCCGATTGAGAAACCAATCAAAAGTGCCAATAATATACCCTTACCCTTCGCATATAAATATTGCAATCCCGAAAGAGCAAATAACCATCCTACCCAACTGAACCAAACAGGCGTCGCCTTTAAGGCAAAATCGTCAATTATCTGCTGCCATCCTGCTTCCGTTTCCTTCTTGTTCAAATCAACCGGAATCTTTCCCATACTTACTTTCTCAAAACTAGATGCCGTTTTAAAATCTGCGGCTAGATGTTGGCAATATCATATTCCGGATCATTCTTCCCGATCCAGGTGAGTTCTAATTTTTGCTTTTTAGACATTTCAAAACCTTTACTTCCCCTCTTCACTCTTTGGGTTTTCTGATTTCTGAGACTGTTCTTTCAACTTTTGTTCTACTTCTACCTCATTGGTCTGCCACCATACTTCTGCTGCCTCAACTCCAAATACATCAGCTCCTTTATATCCTGTCACTGACTCAAAGGAATCTATAGCTTCCTTCACGACATCCAAATTCTGGTCATTATGCGCGGCATGTAAAAGGGCCACTGGCACTCCTCCTTCCTTTCTATCTTTCAAACTTGACGTAGCCAACGCTCGAACAATCCAATTATTGTGACCAAGCATACTTTGAATCAACTCCTGTGTGGTTAATTCTTCATTTTTAAGATCAATCTTTGTTCCATCTGGCTGCAACCTCGCTAAATTGCGGCTTTTAACACGAGTTAACCCAATATAAAATCGCTTTACCTGGAACCATTCTGCTTTTGCAGCCGAACGGACTTTTTCATCGACTGAGGCATTATTGGCCATTCGCAGAAGTTCTTCATAGGCTTGACGGTTTCCATTATTTATAGCATCATCAGCCAGTTGAATCAGCCTGTCTCTTTCTGCAAGTCTTGAAACCTGATCAGCAAGATTCTTGTATTCAGCATCAAACTTCACTTCCATTTGATTTAAGTAATTCTCGAAAACAGCTGTCTGTCTTTTTGCCTCTTCTGCTTCAGGTTGAACTTCACTTTGAATGATTGTCCGCGCCTCTTGAGAAGCCACTTCCTGCAAAGTGTTTTGAATGTTCGGTTCTGCAAATTTCTTGGTGATTGAATCAGTTATATATATCGCTGATTCACGCCTTACCCACGCATAAACTTGCCAACACATTATAATGAATCCAATGATAGAACATACGCTCAACCCGCCTACTATGATAAGCTTCCAACGATTGAGCCATCCGAACACTTCACTTCGAATCTCATTTTTCAATGAGCTTATTACGTTCCGCTTTTCCACATCAGTAAATAGTTTTCCGACGGGTTTGACCTGATCTTTGTCTTTTGTTTTTTCTGTCATGTTAATTGATATATTGCTATGTTCCGCGGAGACTTCAACCGCCCCTCGATTTCCACCATACTTTTTGCCTGCTTTTGGATCGTAAGAACCTCGCAAAGAAAAGTTTGCCAACAATACCATACAATGCTATTATTGTGTTGGTCGGTTCCCCGCAAGGGGTAGGCCGTCACTCGACGATACGGCTATCCGCAAGGAAATCGACCCCATTTTATTTATGACCCTTTTACTCAAAAACAACCCTCCAGTAAATTCCAGTTTAATTTTTCCGAATCAGGCAAGCAGGTTAGCCCTACGCCCCTAACCTTATTGGGATAAAGAGGATGGAACGCGAAATTACATCTGATGCGTTCAAAATATTTGTAGGTGTCCATCGTTGCTTTGCCGTCCTTATCACGTTCCATTCCGGACCACGCCCGCCCGTGCTCTAAAAATTGACGGTAAATATTGTACGCGCAAATATCGGCAACCTGCAAAAAATTCTCTGCACAGGATTTCTTAAACTGGACATCAACGATTTTGTCATACCGATCCACATAGATTTCATCCATCCCCTCATTCCTCCGGTAAACATTTAAGATTCTGTCATGATCGCCGTGAGTCAATCTCAAAGACGATTCCATCTGATCAAAGATCAGAATATTAAGGTTTCCGGTGTACTGAATGCGCTCGAATAGTATTTGTGTCGTTTTCGACAGCGGGTGTCCTTCAACCGTCTTTCTTTTGGCATCGCCGTAAAACCTTTTGTCGAAAACCACGGCAAACAGCTTCAATCCCCGCTTGTGCTTGCCAATCAAATCAACAAAGCCTTCCCCGAACGTATTCAAATCCTGCGCCGTTATTTTATACGGATCAAGATAGCGTTTCTTGCGCTGATGTGGATTTCTCAGCCAGTCGGATTTCACTTCAACATTATGTGTCCCGAAGCAGTTCCTCTTTAAGGTGTTGATATCACTGTTGATCCCGCCTGTATCCTGCTGTTTAACCCGCACTCCGCACAAAACAAAATAATTGTCCTGCCAAAATCTTGGATAATCTTTAAAAAGCGGTGAATTATCGATGAACTCACGAGAATAAGGATTGATGTAATCCTTATTTCCGCTGTCATCAATAAAGACTTTATACAACATTTTCTAAAACACCTTCCACTTTACTAAAAACAAGTCTGTACTTTGAATTTTCTGCCTCAACCGCCCCTCGATCCTTCGATAAACTCAGGATCGAATCCTAAACTTGGTCGAGAGATTCGATTTCCTCAATCAATTTCCCTTTCCGTTCATCCTCGCCCAATCCACCGCCGGTTTACGCGCGATGCTTATGCCCAGGATGGAATATACCTGGCGTATTTACGCGCTTTACTATTGACATCCGACGGCTTGATCAACCCCGCCTCGATGCACGCGTCAATGACCCGCCATGACACGACATATTGGTCGTCATTTAACCCCAAACGCTTTCGAAACGACGTATTGGTCATAAAGTCCCTGGAAACCCATTTCAGGCAACAATGCTGATAACAGGCATTGAGACGTTCTTTCTGGGACATTTGTTTAAACTTCTTCGGGTGATAAACGATCGCCTTAAAAACGTTCGGCCCATTGATAAAATCGATCGGCGGCAAACCGTAAAACTCCACGGCAAAAAGCGCCTTATCAATGCCGCTTCCTCTTTCTTCGCATATCCCCATCCGGCGCATGAGGCCGGCGAAGATCTCATTACGGGATTCCGGGGCGGAATCGATGATCCTGTCAATGCCGACCGACGGCAGAAGTTCCCCTGGACTGGTGATCTCCATGCGGTCGGAATAAATTTCAACCATAGGGTTGGTTGAGGTAATAGTGAAATCACGATGGATCAGGGCATTGGCGGCCAATTCACGGATCGTTATTTCGGGATAAACGGAAACATTTTTCCGCAAAGCGTCTTGAATGACCTCGCTGGTGGGAAGCTGTTCCATAATGTAACGCATCATGGCTTGAAATCCCACCCCGTAACCCTGGTAGAATTCTTTCTCCCCTTCCGTCTCCAATTTCGATGCCCCCCGGTATTTAATGACTCTTACAGGAAGCCTTTCCTTGCCCGGGAATTGCCTTAAGTCCTTCGCGGCGACAATAGCGCCTAAATTCGTAACAGAACATTGCCCGCCATTGCGATACAGGATCTTTTGGTTGATCAAATGATCGATCATGGATTCCTGAGAATCGGACAAAGGGATATTGAGCAAGTTAAATAGCGATTCACAGTCCAAGAAATCTTTGATTTTATTTTGAGAACAAGCCAATGCCTCCAGCTCCTCAAAACGTACCTGCCGGGAATTTAAAACAGCATTGGCTATTTCCTGCAGGCTCATTTTCCTGGTTTGACCGCCGGAACGCAGATACGAAAATTCTATCCCTTTGCCGCGCATATGAACGGGTTTCTGAATCGATTCGGGAATATGAATAAAAAGCAGCGGGTTCTGGCGGCTGTCATCGAAAAAATGGTCGATCTTTTGCGGAGGCTCAACAGACTCTCTGGCTAAATTGCTCAATTTTCGAATAATTTCCTGACCTTCATCGCTTGTTATCCCCGCTTCATCACCTTCCGGAGTAATACCAAAAACAAAAAAACCGCCCCCTTTTTGATTCGCGAAAGCGGAAATATGTTGGGAAAATTTGTTTTTGTCCTCCGATAAAGAAAGTTTCCAATCCAGTTCATTGAGCTCATGAGCCACAGGGTTAAAACTGGCCGCTAAATATTTTTTAGCGATTAATATCCATAATTTTTGGGTTTCCATAGAACCTATCTTAACATACTGGAATATAAATGCAATATAATTGTAATATTATAACTTAATCAATACCATATAGTTATGACATAAATATCAAATGATGTAATGTAAAAATTGCATCAATTCTTCTTTCCTTTCATCCGCCCCCAATCCCCCGCCGGTTTACGCGCGAAAAGAAAAACCCGCCCAAAATGCGCGTTGGCCACAAGGCCAAGAGGCGTGGCGGGTATGTTGATTAAAGTATGGCTGCCAATATGGAGGCTGTCCATAATTTTTCTTGTCATTTTCTTCCGAAGAGAATATTTCATTTTAAACTATTTTCCATTTTATCAAAAAGAGCTCAGCCGACTGAATTTTCTGCCTCAACCGCCCTTCGATTTCCTCGATCAATTTCTCTTTGCGCTCATCCGCCTCATCCTGGAGCTTAAATAAATTTAAACGCATGCCGTTGCGTTTTTTCTCCATATCCTTGATCTGGCGCTGGGCTTTGACCTTTTCATCCAGTCGCACAATCTTACGGGCTTCTGTTTTCAAGGTCTTAATGTCTTTGCTTAACTTCTTCAATTCCAGTTCCAGACTTTCTTTGATATCATCCGCCCATTTATCCAGCTTTTCGACCTCATTATCAAAAAACTTTGTATTCCGCCCCGCGATCTTCGACAAAACATCCTGGGTCATGACTCCCTCCAAATCCCTCAACCACTGTCGCGCTTCTCCCGCGCTGAAACCTGCAGGCGAGATCTCCGCCGAAAGCGAAAAAAGCTTTCTCGCGATGTCAGGGTCAATGGAATTCCCCCGCTCGTCAACCGTAGCAATTATGATATGGTCTTCCGCTTCCAAGGCTTCAACTGTCAAATTAGATATCTTGAGCCAACCGCTTTTCCCCACCAAAGGCTTTAGCGCTGAAATCAATGCCGGATGACTGGAACAGTTAAATACGATCTCCGCCTCCAGGAGGCTTTCTCCTTTTACTTTAGCCAAAATCTTTTGGGCCAAGGGATGAGCCGGGCGGTACACATGCGCGTCTTCAATATTTTTTCCGATCTTGTAGGGCCCGGGATGAATTTCTTCCTGGGGAAATGGGTTCTTCTTGAGCATAAATGAATATTCTTCTTCGGCAAAATCCGCCATATCACCCAGATAATACCAGCTGATATCCCAAAGCCATCGCTCGTACGTATCCAGATACTCCCGGCTCTCTTTGAGGTTGACTCTTAACTTCTCATGGACTTCATCATCAAAATTTTCCAACAGTTTTTGCCGGGCATCTTTAAGCCCCTCCTGGATACTGGTATCCATTTCCTCTTGAAGCTCATCAAAGGCGGCGTTGATCTCCTTTTCATTCCGGCATGTTTGATATATAGCGGCAATGCGCTTTTCGAAATCCACGCCTGATTCTATGCTTCCCAATACCTCATCACTGGCGCCGAAGACTCCCTTAAAAAGATTAAATTTCTGATCTAACAATTCATAAACACGCCGGTCAGCGGCGTTCTCGCGGTTAACAAAGTTAATGACCACCACGTCGTATTTCTGGCCATAGCGGTGACACCGCCCAATGCGCTGTTCTATGCGCTGAGGGTTCCAGGGCAAGTCATAATTAATAAGCAGAGAACAAAACTGCAAGTTAACGCCTTCCGCGGCCGCTTCCGTGGCGATCATAATCTCAGCTTCCGCTTTAAAACAATCAACCAGGGCCGCTCTCATGTCTGCCGTCCTGGAACCGGTGATTTTGTCCGTATCTTTATGCTTTTCAAACCAACCCTGATAAATATCTTTGGATCTTTGGTCGTTATTGGAACCATTAAAAAGAACGATCTTGTCTTTATAACCACTTTCCGAAAGCAGCCGCAGGAGATAGTCTTGCGTTATTCTCGATTCTGTAAAAATAATGGCTTTCCTGGGAGCGCCCAGACCGGCTGCCATCTCAAACCCCTTCTCAAGAGCCGTCAACAAGGCTTCCCCTTTGGAATTCTTCCAAATTTGCTTTGCTAGATCGCGAAACTCTTCAAGGTCCTCCCTTTCTTGCTTCATAAACTGGATGTCTTCTTGGGAATATTTCTTTTTGGGGCCCTCACCTTCCCCCTCTTCTTCCTCATCGTCGATCCATTCATCTGTTTGAGTCTCGAGGTTTTCGTAATTTTCTTCGAGCTCCGGGATAGGGATCTCCCCTACCGCCGGTTGCTTTTGAGCCTCGTCGATCATTTTATTCAATTTATAAACAAGGCCGTTTAAGGTGCTGGCGATGGCAAAGGAAGAAGAAGCGAGGAGCTTGCGCAAGATAAGGGTGATCAATTGACGCTGGCTGAAAGGAAGGGCATAGAGCACATCTCTCTGCAAATATTCAGACATGCCGTCATAAAGTTCAGTCTCTTGTTCGGTCGGCACGTAATCCTGCGTTAAAGGAATGCGCTTGGTATATTTGATGTACTCCAAAACTTGCTTGCGCAGCGTACGTATACAAACAGGCTTCAGACGATTTCGCAGGTCCGCAAACATCTCTCGTTTCGGTTCGACCAGACCCAACTCACTGTCATGCATGGTTTGTTCACGGGAAACACGCGCATAATTCGCTTTAAAACTTTCCAAGTCGCCAAAAACGTGATCGTCAATGACACTGACCAAGCCGTACAATTCAAGCAAAGAATTTTGTAATGGCGTCGCGGTAAGCAATATCTTGGGGACGTCTTGAACAGCGCCCTTGATTTCTTTAGCGATCTTATTGCCGCTTTTGTAAACATTGCGTAACCGATGGGCCTCGTCGATCACGACCAGATCCCATTTGGTCTGTTTAATATAGGCTGATTTTGCGCGCGCGAAATGGTAGGAACAAATAACAACGGCGTCTTTCTGATCAAAAGGGTTGAGATTGCCGCCGTTGATTAAAAGCTCAAACGATTTCTTTTCCAGAATACATGAGGGCAGGAAAAACTTTTCCTGAAGCTCGACATTCCATTGTTTGCGCAAGCTCGAAGGAACAATAAGCAATATCTTGCGTTTCCTTTCAGCCCATTTTTGTGTCATCACAAGACCTGCTTCGATCGTCTTCCCAAGACCAACTTCATCAGCAAGAATCGCGCCTTTGGATAAGGGTGAACGGAACGCAAATAGGGCTGCTTCGATTTGGTGCGGGTTTAAGTCAACTTGGGCGTTAGATAAAGTAACGGAAAGTTTTTCTAAACTATCAGAGGGGCATCGCTTTGTAAGCTCATAGGCAAAATACTTGGCGTGATAATCGGTAAATTTTGTGTCCTCTTGAATGCCTTGCTTTGTCACAGCCATTTAGATTATATACCTCTATCGGTAAAGCTGAAATGCTCCTTGTGGGCTCTTTCACTTAAGTCGTTATTTTACAGGAGAATAGGAGTTTGGGCAAACAATAAAAACGGCGTAAAAACGGCGATGACCGGCCAAATCAGAAATGTCCCGGCGGTTACAATTTCAACCGCCGCAGGCGCAGGGCGTTGCTGACAACCGACACGGAGCTGAAGCTCATCGCGGCCCCGGCGATCATGGGGTTCAAAAGCAGTCCCGTCAAAGGATACAGCACACCCGCGGCCACGGGGACGCCGAGGGCGTTATAAATGAAGGCGAAGAAAAGGTTCTGGCGGATGTTGCGCATCACCTGCCGGCTTAATTTCAGGGCCTTGACGATGCCGTTCAGATCCCCCTTGACGAGCGTGATCCCCGCGCTTTCGATGGCCACGTCCGTGCCCGTGCCCATGGCCACCCCCACCTCGGCCTCGGCCAAAGCCGGGGCGTCGTTGATCCCGTCGCCGGCCATCAGCACCCAAGCGCCGCTCTGCTTGAATTCCTGGACGATTTTTCGTTTTCCCGCCGGGTCCACTTCCGCGCGGACATCGTCGATGCCCAGCTGCGCGGCAATGGCCTGGGCGGTGGCGCGGTGGTCTCCGGTGAGCATAATGACTTTCAAACCCAAACGGTGCAACTCGCGGATGGCCGCTGGCGTTGTCGTTTTGATCGGATCAGCGATCCCCAAAACTCCCAGGACCTCGCGTTCCCGCGCCACCCACACGACCGTCTGCGCCTTTGTCCGCATCCGCGCCGCTTGATCCTGAATGTCCCGCGGAACTTCTCTCACGCTATCAGTAATAAATCTTTCATTGCCCAGCGCGACAACAGCGCCATTGAGCCTTCCCCTCACGCCCGCTCCCGTGACGGAATCGAAATCCTCGATCTTCGGCACGTCCACGCCGCGGGCGCGGACGTGCTCGACCACGGCCCGGGCCAAGGGATGTTCGCTGGCTTGTTCCAGGGACCCGGCCACGCTCAAGAGCAGCGCCTCATCGACGCCGGCGGCCGGATGCACGACCGTGACTTTCGGCTTGCCTTCGGTGAGCGTCCCGGTCTTGTCGGTCAGGACATGCGTGATCCGCTCGGCCTTTTCGATGGCCTCGGCGTTCTTGACCAGGATCCCTCCCTGGGCCCCGCGCCCAACCCCGACCATGATGGACATCGGTGTGGCCAACCCCAGCGCGCACGGGCAAGCGATGATCAAAACGGAAACGGCGTTAACGATGGCGTACGCCAGGGAAGGCGGCGGGCCTATCCGCCACCAGACGATAAAAGCGATGACGGCGGCAAAGATAACGGCGGGGACGAAATATCCGGACACCCGGTCCGCCAGTTTCTGGATGGGCGCGCGGCTGCGCTGGGCCTCGGCGACCATGCGCACGATCTGCGACAATAAAGTTTCCGCGCCGACCTTTTCGGCCTTCATCACAAACGTCCCCGTCTGGTTGACCGTGGCGCCGATGACCCGCTCGCCGGCCGTCCTGGCAACCGGCATCGGTTCTCCCGAGATCATCGACTCGTCGATGGTCGTGCGGCCTTCGACAACGATCCCGTCCAGCGGGACTTTTTCTCCCGGCCTCACGCGCAAGAGATCGCCTTTGTGGACATCATCAATGGCGACTTCTTCCTCTTGTCCATCGCGTACGCGATGCGCGTTTTTCGCGGCCAGTCCCAACAGCGCCTTGATCGCCTGCCCGGTCTGGCTGCGGGCGCGGGCCTCCAGCAACTGGCCGAGCACGACCAAAACCGTGATCACGGCGGCGGCCTCAAAATACAAATTGATCCGCCCCTCCATTTTCAGATCTTCAGGGAACATTCCCGGAAATAGAACGGCGAACGTGCTGTAGCCGTACGCCGCGCCGACGCCCAGCGCGATCAGGGTGAACATATTCAGGGATCTATTAAGGAGAGACTGCCGGGCTTTGGTGAAGAAAAATCCGCCTGCCCAGAGAACGACCGGCGTGGCCAAAGCAAACTGCAGCCAGCCCGAAACCGCCATCGGGACCAACGCGTGAATGTTGAGGAGGGGACCCATCTCACCGACGGCAAGGACAATAACAGGGACCGTCAGCACCAACCCACCCCAAAATTTGACGGATAAGAAACGCACCAGATGACGCTCGCTGTCATCTCCCGCGGCGGGGCCGGTTGGCTCCAAAGGCATCCCGCACTTGGGGCAATCCCCGGGATGGTCCTGGCGGACCTCCGGATGCATCGGACAGGTGTAGATGGTTTTGGTACCCTTGGGCTGCGGCGATGGGACAGGCTCCCGGGATTGTTTTAAGAATTTGTCCTTGCAGTGCGGACTGCAAAAAAAATAATCCTTCCCGCCCTGATTGACCTTCGAAGCCCGCCGTTCATCAACCGTCATGCCGCAGATCGGATCTTTAGCCATGGCTCAATGATGGCTTTTGTGTTCGGGTTCTTCCTGTGCCGGCTGGTCCGCTTCCCCCTCGGCGGCGGCGTCGATCGTGTCGTCTTTGCCCTTCATTTTGGCGCACATCGGACACATCTTTTTCATCCCCCCCATGCCCATCCCGCCCCTCATGCCGCCCATGCAACCCATCTCCGTCTTGATCTCCGCTTCCTTGACGAGGTTAAGGTTCTTGTCATATTTATAAAGTTTATTCCCTGACAAAACGATGACCCCGCCGTCGCTGGAAGCGACCATGGCGGGCGAACGCGTCATCATGCCCTTACCCATCATCATGCCTTTGCCTTCCATCCCCTCTTTCTTCATGGCACCCTTCATCCCCTCGGCAAAGACAAAACTGGCGGATAAACATACAGCCATGCCCATAATGATAAAATAAGTTAATTTTCTCATGTTGTCTTACCTCCTTTGATTATTGACCTTGTTTTATTCCCATATTATCAAATCGCTGATGTTGTTAAAGGTCTCTGGAACAGTACCGCACGGTATTATACTCAAAAAAAGAAATAAAAAGTGAGAAGAATCGCGGAATTAAAAGACATCAACCGTTTGAACGGGAGCCTTCGAGCAATTCCCAACGCTCAAAGGTCTTGAGAAGTTCGTCCTCGACCTTTTCAAGCTTGTCTTTCAGGGAGGCGATCTCCGGGGGGCTCTTCTTAAAAAAATCGGGATCGGCCATCAGCGTGTAGAGCTCATCCTGTCTTGTTTCAAGTTTTTCGATCTTGGCCGGAAGCGCGGCCAATTCCTGTTCTTCTTTATGCGAAAGTTTCCGGGCTTGCGGTTTTTTATCCCTGACCGGTTCTTCTTCGGCGGCTTTGTTGACCAGTTTCGCTTTCGGTTCCGCAACCTTGGGTTTGCGCTGGCTCAACCAGTCGTCATACCCTCCGGGATATTCGTTGACCTCGCCCTCCCCTTCGAGCACGATGGTGCTGGTCACCACATTATTCAAAAACGCCCGGTCATGGCTGACTAAAAGGAGCGTGCCGGAATACTCGAGCAGCAATTCTTCGAGCAGTTCCAGTGTTTCCACGTCCAGATCGTTGGTCGGCTCATCCATGACCAGGACATTCGAGGGTTTGGTAAAAAGCCGCGCCAATAAAAGCCGGTTGCGCTCGCCGCCGGAGAGGACCTTCACGGGGGTGCGCGCGCGTTCCGGGGAAAAAAGAAAATCCTGCATGTAGCCGATGATATGCCGCGGTTTACCGTTGATCATGATGGTATCATTGCCGGAACCGCTGACGTTTTCCATCACCGTTTTTTCTTCATCGAGCTGTTCGCGCAATTGATCGTAATACGCGACCTCCAGGTTCGTCCCCAGCCGCACTTTGCCCCGCAGCGGTGTCATCTGTCCCAGCAACAGGCGTAACAGCGTCGTTTTCCCCGAGCCGTTGGGGCCGATCACGCCGATCTTGTCCCCGCGCATGATCGTCGTCGTGAAACTGTTGATCAAAGGCTTATTTTCGTACTCATATCCAAGGTTGGAAACCTTGATCACCAGATGCCCGGAACGCCCGGCCTCCTGCGCCTGCATATTCACTTTCCCGACGGCCTGGCGCTGTTTTTTCTTCTCTTCCCGCATCCGCTCGAGCGCTTTCACGCGGCCTTCATTGCGGACCCGGCGGGCCTTAACCCCCTTGCGGATCCAGACTTCTTCCTGGGTCAATTTCTTTTCAAATTCATGACGCTGCACTTCCTCATTCTCCAGCGCCATTTGTTTGCGCTCTAAAAATGTTTGATAATCACAGCTCCAGCTGAAGATCCTCCCGCGGTCAAGCTCCACGATCCGGGTCGCCAGGTGCCGCATGAACATGCGGTCATGCGTGACAAACAGCACGGTGCCGGAATAACTTTTCAAGAACCCTTCCAGCCAGTCGATAGAATCGATGTCGAGATGGTTGGTGGGCTCATCGAGAAGCAGGATATCAGGCTTGATAACGAGCGCCCGGGCCAGGAGCACCCGGCGTTTTTGTCCGCCGGATAACTGTCCAAATTCGGCTTCCGGGTCAAGCTTCATCTGAAGGATGACGTACTCGACCTGGTTGCTGATGTCCCAGCTTTCGGTGCGGTCCAGCTCCGCGTGCGCGCGGTCGAACTGACGCAGCAATTCGGGGGTGTGTTCGGTATGCAACCGGTGGCTGATATGGTGGTACTCTTTGAGAAGCTCGCCGCGTTTTCCTAAACCTGAGGCGACAATGTCAAACACGTTTCCCTGAATATCAGAAGCGATCTCCTGGGGCAAATGGGTGATCTCGATGCCTTGCTGACGGACAACCTCGCCCTCGTCCGCGCCCAGGTGCCCGGCGATGACTTTCATGAGCGTGGTTTTCCCAGCGCCGTTACGCCCCAGCAACGCCACGCGCTCGCCCGCTTCCAACTGCAGGCTTAATTGATCGAAGATGAGCGGCCCGCCGAAAGCGACGGAAATTTCTTGTAAACTGATCAGCGCCATAGGGGGATAGTATACATACGGAGTGGTGTTCGACCAAGGGATTTGTTGCAGTCCCGCGGCTTTTCTATATTTATTGAAGCCCCGGGATTTCCCCGCATTTCTATTCCTTCTTCGGCAACACTTCTGATAACGTCGTACGTAACATTTGTCTTAATGTGGCCTTCCCCTTCGAAGTTTTGAAGTAATGTTCCCGACGCGAAGCGTCGTGTTTACTCAAGTGCATCTCATAATAGATCAGTTTCAGAGGACGACGATATTGCGTGCTGGAATTGTAGCCGCGATTGTGTTCCTCCAAGCGGCGGAGGACATCCGTGGAGTATCCTATATAAAGCTGATGGTCTTTTAAGCTAAATAATATGTAGGTGTAATGCATATCCAAACAAAAAACCTATCTCCTTTTAGGGGGATAGGTTTTTGCATATCGGTTACCCTGAACCGCATGGGGTTCAGGGCTCATGAACTTATGGGTTCATGAATAAAAAGTTGGGTCCATGGTCTCACATGAGTCGTGAAACCATGAACCCAACGTGGTTCATGGTTGCGGGGACAGGATTTGAACCTGCGACCTCAAGGTTATGAGCCTTGCGAGCTACCGGGCTGCTCCACCCCGCGATATTTTTCAAAAATCGGACAACCACAAGGGTTGCCCCTACTTTTCCATCTTGTAAATTTTTTCGCCGTCCCGCACCAGGCCCATCCGTTCGCGGGCCACGCGTTCCAGATAAACCGGGTCCTCGATCAAGCGCTGTTTCTCTTCTTTCAACTCGTCGTTTCTTCGTTGCAACTCGGCGATCCTTCTCTCGTATTCCAGGTTCTTCTGCCGATGATCCTGCATAATACTAAACGAAGGCAGGAAAAAAAGCAAGATGATTGTGGCAACGGCGAAAAGCCAGAGGGCGTTTTTTAACATATCAGTGGTCAGTGGTCAGTGGTCAGTGGTCAGCATCAGATTTTTCTGATCACTGGTCACTGAACACTGAACACTTTTTAATAGATCTTCCCCCACATCGTCCCCGCGTACACGGCCTTGTTGCCGAGCTCTTCTTCGATGCGCAAAAGCTCGTTGTACTTGGCCAGCCGGTCGGTGCGCGAAAGCGACCCCGTCTTGATCTGCCCCACGCCGGTCGCCACCGCCAGATGGGCGATGGTGGTATCTTCCGTTTCCCCGGAGCGGTGCGAGATGATCGACGTGTATTTATTCTTCCTCGCCAGATGGATCGTGTCGAGCGTTTCAGACAAGCTGCCGATCTGGTTGACCTTGACCAAAATGGAATTGGCGATTTTCTTGTCGATCCCCATCTTCAAACGCTTGACGTTGGTGACAAAAAGGTCGTCGCCGACCAGCTGCACTTCCGCGCCGAGGGCCTGCGTCAATTTCTTCCATCCGTCCCAATCGTTCTCATAAAGCCCGTCTTCGACGGAAACGACCGGGAATTGTCCGACCATCTTCTTGTAGACATCGATCAATTCATCCGCGCTGATGAGCTGCCCGTTATAATTGTATTTGCCGTTCTCGTGGAATGAAGACGCCGCGGCATCCAGGGCGATGAAAATATCCTTGCCCGGTTTGTACCCGGCTTTGGCCGTGGCGTCCATGATCAACGTCAACGCCTCTTCATTGCTTTGCAGATTGGGCGCGAACCCGCCTTCGTCGCCGACGGACGTTGAAAGGTTTTTGTCATGGAGGATCTTTTTGAGGTTGTGGAACACTTCCGCCGCCATCTGCATCGCCTTGCTGAAGGTCGGCGCGCCGATGGGCATGATCATGAATTCCTGGATGTCGAGATTGTTGTCGGCATGGACCCCGCCGTTGAGGATATTCATCAAAGGGACCGGCAGGATTTTCGCTTTCGGGCCGCCGAGGTAGCGGTAGAACGGGACTTTCTTTTGATTGGCATCGGCCTTGGCCACCGCCATCGAAACGCCCAGGATGGCGTTGGCGCCGAGGTTGCCTTTATTCTCCGTCCCGTCGAGCTTCAGGACAATCTTGTCGACCGCTTTAAAATCCGGGCTTTTACCCTTAATGGCCCTGGCGATCACGGTGTTGACGTTGGCGACCGCTTTGGTGACGCCTTTTCCCAAATAACAGGATTTGTCGCCGTCACGCAATTCGATGGCTTCATGCTCGCCGGTGGAGGCGCCCGAGGGGACCGCGGCGCGTCCCAGGATACCATTCTTTAAAATGACATCGACTTCAACCGTGGGATTCCCGCGGGAATCCAGGATCTGCCGCGCTTTGACGTGTGCTATGGATGACATGACCTCGACCTTTTTTTAAAAGATTAACGAAAAAGAACAGGGACAAATTAACACAGTTCAACGATGAAGTCAAGGTCAAGATAGCAAACGGGGCGGGCAAACGCGGATACAGGTGTTTATTTTCTGAAAAAGTTGCCGCTATCTCAAGATAAGTTATGATATACTTGTTCTATCGTACTCCTATGCAAAAATTCATCATCTGGCTAAAGATCAACTGGATCAAAATTCTCCTCATCTCCGCTTTTTGCGGCCTTTTGTGGGGGATGGCCGTTTACCTTTCCTACATCGCCAGGAATTTCAATTCGCTGGAAAGTTTCTCCAAGAGCCAAATGGCCGGCATGCAGGCGATGAACCTGCCCATGTTCGTCTTCGCCCAGCTCTTGACCCTTCCCTTCCTCTTCGGCATGTATTACTACATCATGCGGGGCGGCGGCATCGGGACCATCAAGAAAACGCGCGTCGATAAACTGCTGGACCTCAAATGGACCGATATCATCGGCATGGAAGACGCCAAAAAAGACGCCCAGGAAGTCGTGCGCCTGCTCAAGGACCATTCCCTGCGCAAGGTGATCGGCGGGAATATCATTAAAGGGGCCATCATGATCGGCCCGCCGGGCTGCGGGAAAACCTATCTGGCCAAGGCCATGGCGAGCGACGCCGGCTTGCCGATGTTGTCGGTCGCCGGCAGTGATTTTGTGGCGATGTTCATGGGCCAAGGCGCCGCGCGCATGAAATCTTTATTCAAACAGGCCCGGGAAGAAGCGCGCATCCACGGCGGGTGCATCATCTTCATCGACGAGATCGACGCCTTCGCCCGCGAACGGGCCTCCAAAAGAGAACTCCCCAGCCTTTCCAGCGCGGACACCTCCCATAACGCCACCATCAATCAATTCCTGATGGAAATGGACGGGTTGCGCAACAATGAAAACAACATCCTCGTCCTTGCCGCCACCAACGTGGAGGAAGACGAACTGGACCCGGCCATCATGCGTTCCGGCCGGTTCGACCGCAAGATCCGCGTGGAGAAACCCAACGCCCAGGAACGGGAACTGGTCTTGAAATATTACCTTTCCAAAGTCGATGCCGCCCCGGAGATCGACATCGAACATTTCGCGGATAAGGCGAAATGGTTCTCTCCTTCCGATCTTAACAACCTGGTGCGGGAGGCGGGCGTTATCGCGCTGCGGGAAAACCGGCGCCAGATCACAGGGAAAGACCTCGAAACATCTTTGCACCGCATCATGATCTCCATCGAGAAGACCGGCGGAGACAAGATTTTAAGCGAGAAAATAAGCGTGAAGTGGGAAGAGGTCATCGGCATGGACAACGCGAAAAAAGAAGCCTGGGAGATCGTTGACCTGATGCGCGACCGCAGCCGCCTTAAAGCCGTCGGCGGAAAGATCATCAAAGGGGTGCTTTTACTGGGGCCGCCGGGCTGCGGGAAGACCTATCTGGCCAAGGCCATGGCCACGGCGGCGGGCTTTCCTTTCATCAGCAAATCGGGAAGCGAGTTCATTGAACGCTTCGTCGGTGTGGGCCCCAAACGGGTGCGCGACCTTTTTGAAGAAGCCCGGAAACTGGCCCGCGCCGAGGTGGGGTGCTTTATCTTCATCGACGAGATCGACGCGATCGCCAAACCCCGATCGTTCGGCGCGGATGAATACGGCGGCCCGACCGAATATAACGCGACGATCAACCAGTTGCTCACGGAGATGGACGGGCTGCGGCAAACGGAGAACAATATCGTGGTCCTCGCGGCGACCAACGCCCCGGAAAGCGCGCTCGACCCGGCGCTTTTGCGCGCGGGCCGGTTCGACCGGAAAATTTATATCGCCTTGCCCAATCTGAATGAACGCGTTGAACTGTTCAAGTTCTACCTCTCCCGCGTCCAGACCGACGGTTCCTGCGACCCCAGGGTCCTCGCCCAGAAAACCCTTTATTTCTCGCCGTCCCAAATCGACAGCATGGTGCGTGAGGCGGGGATTTTCGCCTTAAGGGAGAAACGCGACACGATCACCTTCAAGGACCTCTCCAACGCCTATGACCGCATCCAGTATGGCGATAAATCCAACATCATCATGACCGGGAACGAGAAGGTCTGGACCGCGTATCATGAAGCCGGGCACGCGATCATCGGCTATCTTCTTCACCCGACCGATGATGTCATCAAGGCGACGATCATCCCGCGCAAGGGGAGCCTGGGCATGATCTCCAGCCGGCCCATCGAGGAACTGCATTCGGCCAATAAAGAGAAACTCATGGCGGATATCAAGGTCGCGATCGCGGCCTACGTCGCCGAAAAGATCAAATTCGGCTCGACCAGTTCCGGCGTCGGGGGCGGCCCGGGCAGCGACTTTTATCAAGCCATGAGGATCGCCCGTTACATGGTCGTGAGCCTGGGGATGGGCAAATCCGGTCTCGTGGGAGATTTTCTCGCCGAGCGGTCCAGCTACGGCAACTTCCCCATCTCGGAAAAGACCAAGGAGACCATCGACCAGGACATCCAGGACATCCTGCAATCCTGCATGAAAGAAGTGGAACAGATCTTGCGGGAGAAACACGACCTTTATGAATATTTCGCCCAGGAGCTCCTTAAAAAAGGAGAGCTCGAATACGATGAGATCGTCGCCATCTTTGACCGCTACGGGCTTAAACCGGCCAGCCGCCCCACGGAAAGACCTTCAACACCCTGAAATCATGAAAAAATCATATTCCTTTCTCGGGATTTGCCTGATCCTCCTGGGGTTATTTGCCGGCTGTTCCAGGGCAACGCCGCCCGCGCCCCGGCCGCTGTCCGAAGCGCACCAGAAATTCCTCAAGATATGCCGGGAAGAACACAAGATCAAGGTGGTCCTCAAACCGCTGCGCAACACTTTATGGATCTACGTGCCGTTAGATGACGACCTCATGCGGGTCTCCTCCACGCCCGAGGGTGCGCGCAAGTCGGATACGGCGGAAGAACACCCGTCCGTCAAATATCTGGAAAGCGTTTACATCGAGCGCCGTTTCAAGATCACCCACGATATCCACCCCGACGAAAACTACCTCCAAACCCCCGGCTACCGGCTGGGCTACTCCAGCGCCTACCAGAAGATCAGCCAGCAAATCCTGACCGGCGTGTCGCGCGCCTATTTCGAGACTAAAGACGCGCCGCAATTTTTCGTCAGTGTGATCACGGATGTTAAAAATGGCGTTGAGATGGAGAATATTTTTTACCTGGAAGACCTGAAACAGTATATGGCGTTTGGGGCCCTGCCGCAGGAAGAATTCGTCAAAAGAAGCATTTATGAAGCCAGGGGAAAAACGGACTGGATCGGGGACACCGAAGGCCGGCATCTGGCGTATACCGAGATCACCCTACCGGAATTTCTGGCCAAACAGATCGCGACCAGGATCAATTTCAAATACCAAAAAAGCTCCTTCCCTCCTTCCCCCGACACGCGCGGGGAGATCCTCAAGGTCGTCGCGGAAACGTTCAAAAGTTATAAGTTTACGGATTTTAATTACGTCGAACTGCGCGACCTCAATACCGGCCGCACCGAAACCGTCTTACCGGCGGAACTGCAAACGGCAAGCGCTCCGCCTACTCCGACAACCGCAGAATAATCCCCTTTTTCCTGGCGCGATGGAACGCGAAGCGCATGAGGACCAACCCCAGCCCCAGATAAACCAGGGTGAGCGCTGTGCCTTTGAGCAGTGGGTGAGTGAATACCGAAGTGAACCCGAAGTATTGCCGCAGATATTCCAGAAAATAGGTGATGGGGATCCACTCGGCCACGTGATAGAAAAATGGCGGCAAAGTGGTGACCGGATAATAGATCCCGCTCAAGAGCATGAACAGATACGCGAACATCCATGCGGTGATCTCCGCTTTCTGTCCAAACATCAACAAAAGCACGTTGACGATTAACCCCAGCAAAAGCGCGCAACCGAAAATCCCGGCCAGGAAGATCAGCATCGGTCCCAAAGGCGGGGACGTAAAATCAAAAAGCGCCCTTGCGGATAATCCCAGCACGATGAAGATCACGCCCCCGCGCAGGATACCGTTGAACCACGCGCCGAAGAGGCTCTCCGTGATGCCCACCGGCGTCAGAAGCGTCTGCTTGACGCTCTTGGACCAGACCTCATATAAAAGGCCATACGCCACGTCCAGCTGGGTGACCTGCAGGACCCCGGCGGTGATGGCCCCGGTCAAAATAAAGGCCAGCGCGTTTTCTTGCAGTTGCAAAAAATCGCCCATAAGCCCGACGGAGACCAGGCTCACGCTGGGCCAAAAGACCAGTTCCATAAAAGTAAAGATGTTGCGCACGCCGAAAAGGAAATTGCGCACGAAAAACGCCTGGCACCGCTCGGCCCACTGGGCGATATCGCGCCAGAAATGTCTTTCCATCAGGATGCCGGCATCGGCGGCGGGACCTTCTTGAGGCGGCGCCGCGGATTCCAGGGCCTGTGTCTGCGCCACGGCCAGGTCGATAAAGATCTGTTCCAGGCTCTCCCTGTGATAAAATTGCTTTAATTCTCCGGGGCTGGCCACTTTTAAAATGCGTCCGTCTTTGATAAAGGCGATCCGTCCGCAGAGCGCCTCGGCCTCCCGCATGTTGTGCGTGGTCAACAAGACCGTCACGTTCGTTTCGCGCTGGATCTCCAGGATCCTCTCGCGCATTTTGGCCGCCACGTGCGGGTCGAGCCCCACCGTCGGTTCATCCAGAAAGATGATCTTCGGTTCATTGATCATGGCCTTGGCCAAGGCCAGCTTTTGCTTGGTGCCGCTGGAGAGTTCATCGAACGGGACTTTGGCAAAGCGCTGCAGCTCGAGCGCTTTCATAAGCCGCGCGATCCTCTGCTCCAAAACTGACGACGGCAAACCGTACAACCGGCCGTAGAAACGCAGATTCTCCTCAACGCTCAAGCACCAGGGGAAATTGGGATATCCGGAAGACATGTTCAAAAACGACCGCAGCCGCCGGGAGTTTTGCGGCGTGGAAGGAATGCCCAAAATCGTGACCGTGCCCGCGTCGGGCAGAAGGAGCGTGGAAAGGATATTGAGGAAGGTGGTCTTGCCGGCGCCGTTGGGCCCGAGGATGCCGAAGATCTCGCCCTCGGGGATCTGCAGGGACACATCGCGCAGGGCCTGGACTCTCTGCCGGCCCTGGCCGCCGGAAACAAACGTTTTACTTAAATGACGAACATCAACGGCAAACGACATGCGGCCATATTAGCATATTTTCTTCACCTACACTATATTCCGTTTAACGGGAAAGGTGAAGAAAACCCTCTGCGCTTCGCTTTGTCGGGAAATGCTGTATATTTCCTGAGTAAACCAGCAGGGGGTCACTTCATACTTCAACGCCTACTCCAAATTCCATTTGATAGAAAAGGTGAAGAAAACCCCCGCGGTTTTGGTTTGCTCGGGAAATGCTTTATCTTTCCAGAGTAAACCGGCATGGATGAAAATCCGCGGCCTTCAGGTTATGAGCGATTCAAGCGATGTCGACGATGTTTGCTGATTTTAGCTAACTCTTAACGGTGTTAGGGCTTGTGGCGAGTTGATTTGTTTGCTGGTTTCTGGCTTTTGCCCATGTTGGGGCTTATTCTGTTAGCACAGTGCTAGCATGACAACGATCATTTGTCGCTCATTTCACCTCAAAAATCGACTGAATTTTTGGTAATCCGTATTCCGCTCCTCCTGTGATTACCTTGAGATTGGGAAGGACTTGACACTGACCGGAACTGTGACAATGACCGCAATACACAGTCATTTCACCAGAAGGATGCTGTTCCATAACATCTTTCAAAACATCTCCAACAACTTTGCATGAAAAAAAAGGTAGCCAATCATCTTCTGAAATCTTCCCCTGATGCCATGTAGCTTCTTTGAATGGCGGGACATGGGTTAACACAATGACTCGTTGATGATCTTTTAAAGCCTGCGGAAGCACTTTTATAAAATGATTGGCCGCATGATCAGCCAGCTTCTTCATGGCTTTGATGCGCTCCGTCTTATCTCTCGACTTCAATTCGTCAATGTAATAGAAGTCGTTTAGTTCCACCGTGCTTCCAAAATAATCTCCAAAACGTCCATCGGCCCAAGAATCATGGCCGACCAACGCTGTTTCTTTCGTTAAAGAAATATGTTCGGCTTCATTTAGCCAAATCAGATTATCAGAATTCTTTGTAAGATCAGAAACGGCAGACCAAACATTTTTGAATGATCCTGTATAAAAATCGTGATTCCCCAAAACGAAATAGAACGGCCGCTTCAATGTTGAATCGGCCAGCTTCAGATAATTGACGACAGTATTGGCCTCTCCGATATCGCCTGACATAAAAAAGCAGTCTACTGGCTCCTTCGATAACTTCCTAAAAAAGTCATCAATCTGATTTTGTTTCAAAAAATTAAGGTGAATATCTGTTAACCAAGCGGCCTTCATTTTACATTTTTCCGTTCCATGTAATTACGCCATACACTTAACGAGTTAGGATTAACTTATAAACGCGGAAAATCAAGGGGTATCTGGGCTTTCTACGGGGGATAGAAAGGAAATATTAGCCCCAAAAACAACCGTTGGGGTCTAGAGCTATAATCTACAAATTCTCGGAGATAGTTCCTAAGATTTCATGAAATGGTGGTTGCCCTTGGTAATACAAGGCCGATGTTATTTTATACTCTTTTTCTATAAGCTCTTTTATCCGTTTATCGCTCAATTTAAAAGCCTCCTGTTCTCGAATGGGAAGCTTTCGATCTGCCGCTGGAAATCTTTTCTTTTTATGCGCTTCATAATTCTCTGTTCCGATAAACTTTTGAACAGCGTCATCCTTTAAAAGGCATGCGACATCATAATAATGCCTCGCGAAGTTCTCTTGCATCGTTCCTGTTTCTTGCAATTTACGAAATTTCGTCAAAATGGTTTGAAGCTTCTCAACAAACGTATACCCGGGATCATAACACCGCACTTGAACGGCTCTATTATCATTAACATCCATGCCCTTTTCTAAAGCAAAATCAAGAGCCCAAGAACTGATCGTCAAAGGATCATTCGGCGTAACCTCGTCGAATCCGACCTCAAACAAGACACCCTCCTTCAGTCCGCCAGCAAGCGGATAAGAGTCTTTGTAATAAAGACGAATGCCTCCGCTCATATACTTTTCGTTATCAAATTTGGTATCACGATTCACTTTATCGATACCATTAATCTTAATATGCTGAGCCAGCCAATCATAATACTGCCTGCGGCTTTCACAATGCTGTGGTTTATCATGATTTCGCCCTGTCATAACCTTCATTTCTGCGGGGGGATTAATACGGATGTCGATGTCTTCGGAAAACCTGTGAATGATACCGTATCCTTTCGAGAGCGACGTTCCTCCTTTGAGCTCGAAATCAAAACCGCTTTTTTGCAAACCATGCAAAACATGCATGATCCAATAATCTTTCTCAACCAAACTGACCTCAATTCTCTTCTGACGGTCTACAGCCCGCAAAAGCTCTTTGAATTCCGGGTGATTATGAAGATACTTAGGCATGGACTAAGGCCTCTTCTGACAGCCACTGGTTAAACAAAGTTTTCGTTCTCTCCCCGGCATAAGCATTGATTGCGCGTCTCATTTTTGATTCCGGATCTTTCAAGGCTTTCTCTTTAACATTTTTTAAGACATTTTCGCGGTCTTCAGCCAGCTCACTTAAATTATTCAACAAGTCAACCAACAAAAACTCCTCAGAAAGCGCCTTCGGGAATTTATGTTTTAAACGAAAATCGAACTCCTTGCCCCCCAAATCAAATAAACCATGCCTTTTATGATTATAGACCACCCGCTTGTTATATAACTGCGTTGTCCCGACACCCAAAGAATTATAAAGATTTGGCGAGGTTAAAAGAAAATCGTCGCTTTTTAAAAAAGCCCGCACCAGCTTTTCATCTTCCGGCGGCACAGGACCAAAGGAAGCTTGTTGTGGATAACAATACAATCCCTGCGACAATTTCTGCAAAGTCCCATCCTCAACCAATTGCTTTAAATGCCGGTCAACCGCGGTCGACCATTGTTCCAGATCAACCCGGCGATAAACCTGCCCCGGCCTTAAGTGCTTTTTAAGCTCTTCCAGTGCGTTCATTTCTTCTACCTCCTACCTGCTTCAAGTATAGAAGATTTTACTTTGAAATGCAATAACTTTAATTTAAAATTCATGCAAATTTAAAACAATTATAACAAAAACTGCGATATTTTTGTCACAAAATACGGGAAAATCGTGAAATGCAGTTTAGCAATGAACCGCCCAGAATAAACCGACTATCGATCATGAAAACTAATGATTGGTATCCCATACCACATACTCTCGGACCAGCCAAAAATTCGGTTTGGACAAGTTGGTGCAAACTGGTGGAAACCAAAAACCACGTCTCTCCCGTCGAGAAACGGGGTTTATATTGGTTGCGGGGAGAGGATTTGAATGGTTTCGCTTCGCTCAACCACTCCCTCGTCCCTTCGGGACTCGGTCGCCTGTGACCTTCAGGTTATGAGCCCGCCTGCCGGCAGGCAGGGGATTCAAACAATCTCGACAGTGTTGGATGATTTTAGCTAACTCTTAACGGTGTTAGAACTCAGGGCGAGTTGACCTGTTTGCTGTTATCCCGCTTTTGCCCCTGTTGGAGCTTATTTTGTTAGCACAGTGCTAGCACGGAAAATTAAGCAGGTCTTTGAACAGTCGGAGCCTGCACAACCCGAAAAGGAATGGTATTAATGGACGAATTATTGACCATTAATTCAAATTGATATTCTCCAAAAACAGGGAATTCAATTTGAGCAAAGTTGAGGGCTAATGGCACGCTGACTGGCCACCCTGTCGACTGCACAGGACGCTCGGCCTGAATTTTAGCTTTTACTGTCGCAATTCGGCCGCCATCCGCGTTAACAAGCAGAATCTCTAACTCATGAGTGCGCCCTAATTCAGCAGGACTCAATGTTAAACGAAACGCGATCCCCAAAGAAGGATGCCTAACTGGGGCCGCGTTAGCAAAAAGTGTATCTATGCCTCCGCCCGTAATATATAGCTTGCCATGATTTTCCTGAACAAAATCTGCCAATATTGCACTATTAACTTGCATGAAATTATTCTCCTATAATGTAGATTTCTTAGTCATCTTTATACCTGTACTACCTGCTGTTATGTTGGTACTGCCTTCAATTTCCGCTTTACCCGTAAGCGCTCCAGTTGTTGAATTCTTATCCGTAATTTTTTTATTTGCTTTTATCCATAATTCTCTGCTTAAAAGATACAAAAACACGGGGGCTGGAATAACATGCAATGGGCATTTTAATTCTTTCGCCGGAACTCGTTCTTTGACATCGGCATTATCTCGATTTACCAAAAAACAAATCGACACTCGCTCTTTTTCAGATGCAGGCCACTTCTCTAATGCTCGTAACCACTTGGCATTGGATTGTCCATATTTTGACTCAATGACCCAATATTTGCTGTCTGTTCCTTTATATATAAAATCAATTTCTTCGTTATCCTTTTTGCGCCAATAACCAATTTGCCCACCCTCTGCCTGTGCGTAAGCACTCAAGTGCGCGGCAACGGAACCTTCAACAATGTGGCCCATTTCTTCAGGTTGAAGCAATACCTCCTCTGTTCGCCCCAGAAAAGAGTTTCGCAAAGACGCGTCAGAGGGATATACTTTTGGTTTGGCTTTTAACGGTGCCTTCCCAGCTCGTTTCTGATTGTTCAAGCTACAGATAAAATCACCGTCTTCCAGTGCTTTCACATATCTCGCCGTCGTGGGACGGCTGACCTGTAGCATTCCAGACACCTTGGATTTATCTAACAAAACACCGGGATTGCGGCAAATATACTCAAAAAGCCTCTCGAGATTTTCGATGTCTTGCCGGGAGAACTGTGTTCTCATATCCTGATAAAGCGCTTTATCAACGACATCCGCCAGCAAACGTTGAGCATCGGTGAGGTTCAAATTAACGTTTGCTATTTCAGGAAATCCTCCATGCAAAAGGTAACTTTTAAACACCTCTTTTAAGTCACCAGAAATTCGATTCAGCACAGTCGAATCAAGCATTCCTTCTTGAAGAAACGATCGCCCTTTTAAGATTTCATTTTCCAAATAGGCGTTTGAGTTGGAATGAAAAATAAGTAAGTATTCATAAAAAAGCAATGCCGGCACGGAAAGAAAAATCCAGCGCCGCACTTCCTGATCCAGTACAGTTTGTATTTCCGCGGCAGCGCTGCCGGTGGCAATAATTCGATACTGACTGTTGACCAGCATCGATCGCACTTCCTGCGCCCAATCATCGGCGTACTGTATTTCATCTAAAAGAAAATAAATGTGTCCTTCCGCGGGTTTAAATTCTTTCTCCCAGACATTAAACCAGGCTTTCCATGGAATTTGCCGCAAAGGTCGTTTTTCAAAATCAACATAAACAATATTTTTCGCTTCGACTTCCCTCTCATTACGAAGCCAATTTCCTATTTGCCGTAATAAAGTGGATTTTCCAACACCTCTGAACCCTTTTAAAAATAAAGCTCTTTGCGAACCAATTTCTTCTAAATAATTAATAGCGCTATAGAAAGGATAGCGGCGTATTTGCGGAAGCTCTGGCCACTCCTTATTAACCCAAAAAGGATTGATCTCGCGCAAAGCACTTAATATTTCGGCCGAATTATGTGGTGCCATGTCTTTCTTCATGGTCAAAATATAACATGATATTGCAATAGTGTCAAATACTATTTACACATATAAATTATTGTGTAAATACACTATTACACTATGCGTTATTAAACATCGGAAATATGGGGGGGAGCATAAGCAAAAGAGGCTTGTAAAAATGTATACTTTTTGTTACTGAATTTTCGGCTTGCATCTCTGCGTCTTATTAAAACCGCCCCTATTTAATTAAATCTCCCCACGCCTATATAGTTTTTAAGGGGTAGGTGCCAACGGTCGGTGGCGGTTTGGATGGGGGTACGGCCGTGAGGCCGCTATTTTTTCCAGACTTTCGCCACGCCGGCCTCGACCATGCGGCCGTTGAGCCAGAGGCCTTCGGCGGCGACGCGGTGCAGGTCTTTTTCTTTGGGCAGGTAAAACACGTCGACCAGATAGCGGTCCCACTTGTCGTTCTTGTAGGTTTTGATGACGAGATTCTCCGCGCCTTTGAGCTCGTTTTCGACCCATTTCTTCGCGCGCTGGCCGGCCAGGGTGCCGATCTCCGGCGCGTCGATGCCGTTGAGGCGCAGGCGCTGGACGATCCACTTCCCGAAGCCCTGGTCGATGAGCACGATCGGCGTGTCCGCATCGGCCCAACGGCGGACCTTTCCCCGAAAAGTGAACAGGCCGCCGACCTTGGCATCGGTCACCTTCAGCCGGTAAACGCCGTCCACTTTTTCCGACGTATAAATATATTTATTGTCGAGCACGGCTTTCGAGGGAGGCGCTTCCACGCATCCGGCGAAGCCTAAGTCCACAAACCAGGGAGTGTCGAAGTTCTCGATGTCGTCGGCGCGCAGGAGCCGGTAGGTGTAAAGCTTGCCGCGCACCGGCGCTTTTAAATTAAACTCCGGCAGGTCACCGGCCGCGCCGGCGGGCATCAGCATCAGGCGCAGCTGGGTGGTATTGATCTTTTCTTTCTTGATACGCGCGATCCAGGCCTGCCGCTGGGCCGCGTCGGGGATATTCAAGAGATGACGATAATGCGTCCATTTGAGGTCCTTGTCGGGTTTAAATTTCGGGAAGTAACGGAAGAACTGCTCGCATTGCCATAAAGTGCGTCCATGCATCTCCAGGTCACGGGAAATGTCATCGTAGAACGCCCCGACGGCGCCGGGCGGCATATCGTGAGTATTAAAATAAGTATTGATCCTGCGGCCGATGGCCCAGTAGGAAAGGACCTTCTGGCGCTCCAGGAGCTCTTCGACCCTTTTAAGCCCATGCTCCATTTCCTTGCGGATGTCGGCGATGAGCTTGCGGTAGTCGGCGGTGGTGGTGAGCGGCTTGGGCATAGTTACCTCCTTGAGCAGATCAAAACTTGAGAACCACTTGTTTCTTCGGGCCGTTGTAGGTCAAGACACCGTGATCGAGGACGTCGCGGCCGATGAGGCAGTCGATATCGTGGTTCTGCAGGCTGGCGTCGAGCACCTTGACGATGGTCAGGCAGGTGCGCGCGTCGAAGGCCAGCGAAAGGTCGAATTCGTTGCGGGTCTCGGGCTTCTTGTGCGAGGTGTACACCTGCACCGTGCCGCGCGGGACCAGCTTGAGTTTCCTGACGACCCGGTGGCTGACCGCGGTCGTGCTGGCACCGGTATCAATCAGCGCTAGAACCGTAATGCTCGGAATTTCTTTATGTTCCGTTTTGAGTCTTTCGATGACGGGTTCAGATGGTTTAATAACGACCTGACAGGTGGGGCCGCTTTCGCGTAACCGGGGCAGATTGAAGGTGAAGGACCGTGCCATGAACCGGCGGTAACTTTCTCTTAAAACGAATGGACCGCTTCTTCCCGCTCCACTTCCTTGATGAAAAACGGGACGTTGCCGAACCCGTCGACGCCGGATTTAAGCGCCGCGGCGTAGGTGTCGTAAAACCCGACGACCTTGTCTTTTTTGATCAGGACGAAATGGTGCAGGTGCTCTTCGCAAAATTTATCCAGATGACAGAGGTAATACTTGTATTCTTTTTCCAGAAGCGGGGTCATGGGGCAGGGCCTGTTCGCGCGTAATCTCATGGTGTTTAGTATACTACGGTTGCGGCTCTCCGGCAGGTTTTTTTTCAATATCCCCGGCCGGGGCGGGTTCCTGCGCCGCCGGACGGCTGACGGGTTTATGGAGCCCTTCCTCATCTGTCTGTTGGGCGGAATCCTGAGAGAGCCCCGCGGTCATAGCCTTGGCGCGAATCGAAGGATCCAGGACCTTGACCCTGCGGCCTTTAATCTTCAGCCGCCCCTCGGCAAAAAGCGCGATGGCCTTCGGATACAATTTGTGCTCAACCTTGTGGACGCGCGCCTCAAGGCTCTCCAATGTTTCTTTTTCGGTCAGCTTGAACCCCTCCTGGAGAATAATGGGCCCGTGGTCCATTTTCTCGTCGACAATATGGACCGTCACCCCCGCGACCTTGCAGCCGTAAGTGAAGGTGTCCTTGATCGCCTGGATGCCTTTAAAGGCGGGCAAAAGCGACGGGTGCACGTTAAGGATCTTTTCCGGGTATTCTTTCAGGAAGAACGGGGTCAGAAGCCGCATGTATCCGGCCAGGACGACGAAGTCGATCTTCGCTTCCTTGAGATAGATCATGATGTCGCGGTCGTAACTTTGCGGGGAGGCATAATCCTTGCGCTCCAGGCAAAGGGTTTTGATGCCGGCGGCCCCGGCGCGCTTGAGCGCGAAGGCCTTGCGGTTGTCGGAAAAAACCAGGGCAAGGTCGGCTTTAATGGCGCCTTTTTTCACGGCGTCGATAATGGCCTGCAGATTGGAACCGTTGCCGGAGGCGAAGACAGCGAAACGCATAGATGACTCCTAAAAATAATAGTTAGTGTTCAGTGATCAGCGATCAGCGGTCAGTAGTTGATTCTGACCACTGGCCACTGGGCACTGACCACTTATCAATTATGCCATGCCTTTTAAGATTGCGCAATTATTCCGTGCCCAATGCCGCGAACCGGGATTTCGTCCGCAACCCCAGCAATCCGATCACGGCGCAGATCATCCCCACCCCGGCGAGGATCCAGGCCTTCGGGGTAAATTCGGCGAGCCAGGAACTGACCAGCATCGCCGCCAGGAACGCGCCGTGGATGACGATCTCCAGGGCGCTGAAGACCTTGCCGCGCATGTGCTCGTCGCTGACGACATGGATGATGGTGTTCGCCGCGATAAACATCGGGCCCGTCACGATGCCCAGCGCGAGGGCCAGGACCATCGCCGCGGTCAGGCGCGGGTCGAAATGGACCATCAGGGCGAAGGCGGTCAACAGCGCGCCGCCGGTGAACATGCTCCAGAACATCGTCTTGTACCAAACGAGTCTTTTCCCCCATTTGCCGTAAAGGACGGCGCCTAAAAACAATCCGACCCCCAGGCAGACGGCCAGGACACCCAGGTCCCTGGTCACGCTTTGGAACGATTCCTGGATAAAGACGATGATGACGACGTACACCGCGCCGGCGGCGGCGAGGATGGTGGAGATCATGGCGATAATAAGGCGCAGTTCCTTGTTGTGGGCCAGATAACGCAAGCCCTCCTCCAGCTCCGACCAGACCGAACGGCGGATGGGCCCCATGATCTCCTTGCCCGCCTTAAGAAGGCTCGCCTTGTCCATCTTGAGCTTCAGGGAAAGGTCGATGGAAAAAACAAGCGCCGCGGAAACCAGAAACGTCGCGCCGTCGATCAAAAATCCGTTACGCGCGCCGTAACGGTCGACGAGAAAACCGCCCAAAGCGCATCCCAGGACAAAGGCGACCATCCCCGTGGTTGAGACCAGCGTGTTGGCCATCAAAAGGCTTTCTTTCTCCACCAGGTCCGGGATGATGGACATCTTCGCCGGAGAATAAAAACGGCTGAAGCAAAACGCCAGAAAAACGACGACGTAAATGGGGACCATGGATTGTCCGGCGAAGAAAGCGAACGGGATGCTCAAAACCAGCAGGCCGCGGACCACATCGCAGATCAGGAGGGTCGCGCGCCGGTCCCAGCGGTCGACGAACACCCCGGCGAACGGCTGGACCAGAAATACCGGGACGATGGTGAAGGCCATCAGTTTGGCCAGTTCCATGGCGGAGCCGGGCACCCGCTCGGCAATGAGCCCGACGAGCGCCAGCTGGTTGATGCGGTCGCCGAACTGGGACACGAGCTGCGCCCACCAGAGCCGCTGGAAATTCCTGCTTTTGGGGTCGAACAAAAGCTTGATCATCCCTTACCCGCTATTTTTTCCGCCGCCTGAAAATACGCCCTGGCCCGGCGGGGCTGGCCCCGGCGTTCGTAAATCTTCGCCAGATGCCGGTAGGCATATTCAGTCAGCTGATCTTCTTCGCGTCCGAAGGCGATCACTTTCTTGAAATACGCGACGGCCAGCTCCGGCTGGGGACCGGATTCCAAAAGCGCCCCCAAATTGTACAGCGTGGCGCGCCCGCGCGGCTCAATGCGCAAGGCCTGGAGGTATTCCCGGACGGCCTCGCGGGACCGCCCCGTTTTCGCGTACATCACGCCCAAACTGTAATGCAGTTGACTGTTCCGCGGCCCATCGCTCAAACGCTTTTGATACTGCCGGATGACGGCATCATAAGTGTACTTTAAATTGTCCTCCAGCAGGCCTTGCATGTTTCCCGCGTCGGGGATCGCCTCATATTCGAAGACCGCCTCCAGGCACTTGCCCTGGTCGCAAAGGCTTTTGGCAAACCCGATGCGCGCGCGCGTGTCCCACGGTTCGGCGGCCAGGACCTTCCGGAATTCCTGCTCGGCCTGCGCGAACAACCCGACCTTGGCCAGGGCCAGGGCGTAGCAGATCCGCACCCGCGTATTTTGCGGATCGTAGGAAAGGGATTTTTCGAACATGCTTAATTCGTGGACGGCATGCAGGTTCTGTCCCGCGGTGAACAACAGAAAATAGATGAAAACCGCCGCCGCGAAAAACCGCGACGACCGGCGGGAAACGGCCCCGCGCCGGATGGCCCGCGCAAAGACTGTGCGCGCGGCCAGGACAAAGAAAGCGAACAGTCCCGCCGACGGGATGTAAAAAAAATGGTCGGCCGTGGCCGCGTACCCGGCGTGCGCCGGCAAGGGGATCAACTGCGCGACCGGCAAAAGTGTCGCCGCGAACCAGAACAACAGGAATTTCGCCCGCCGGCTCCATTGCCGGTGGTAATGCCCTGCCATCGAGCCAAAGATGACGACCGCCGCCAGCGTCAGCCACACGCCCCAATCCGCGAAACCCGTAAAGTACGCCGTGGTGCGGTCGAAATGAAGGTCGACGGGAAGAATGAATACCCGTAAATAGACCAGGACACTGCTTAAAAACGTCAGCACGCCGAGGACCAAATACTGCGCCGAAGGCCAGAAAGAGACATTGGTGATCCCCAGAATTTTGCGCAGCAGCAAATACCCCGCCGCGACCATCACAAGAGGGAGAATACGTCCCGCGGCCTGCGCGGTCAAAATCTTTCCCTTGTGCCGGCGCCCCATCCAGTACTCGTAACCGGCGATCAGAAACGGCAGGACCACGGCGGATTCCTTGCTCAGAAGCGCCAGCGAAAACGCCAGCAGCGAACCGGCGTAATACGCCTTGCGCCGCGGGTCCAGCCGCGGCCGTGCGACGTAGCGCAGGTACAATAAAAACGCCGCGAACTGCCAGAACGCGCACAGAAGGATCGACCGGCCGGCAATGTTGGCCACGGCCTCCCACTGGACCGGGTGGACCACGAACAAAAGCGCGGCGGCAAAATTCGAAAACTTTCTCTTCAAAAAGATGTTGAACGTAAAAAACAGCAAAACGGCGTTCGCCAGATGCAGCAGCAGGTTGGAAAGATAATAAAAGAAAGGTTTTAAGCCGGCGATCTGGTAGTCCAGAAGAAAGCTGAAGGTCACCAGCGGGCGGTAGTACGTGTTGTCCCCGTTAAAAAACGATCCGGTAAAAATACGTCCCAGGGAAGAAAAACTGCGCAGGTCCTGGTTGTTGACGATCGAGATCTCGTCGTCCATTGTCTTGAAGGAGCCGTTGAGGGCGACACCATGGGCGATCAGCCCGCCGAGGATCAACGCAAAAACCATCCCGCGTGTACTCCGGAACGTTTCCCGGAAGGTTTGCCGTGCGGATTGGAAGGATTTTGGGGGCACCAGACGGACACCGGAGGAATTCTAGTTTTTTCTAAAAAAATAAAAGCCGACGAGAGGAATCGAACCTCCGACCCACGATTTACGAAACCGTTGCTCTACCAACTGAGCTACGTCGGCAAGAATTATTCTTCACAATCGTGCGGATGCTCTATCCCGACTTCCAGCAAAGCTGGAACGTCGGGAAGCTACGCCAGCGCAAATTACCACAACGCAAGTTTTGCCTGCCTGTCCCCGCGACGGACGGGCAGGGGCAGACAGGGAACGGAGCCTGGTGCCGAGACCCAGGATCCCCCGCTGTGGCGGGGCTGGGCACAAATTAAATGCCGAGACCCAGGATCGAACTGGGGACGCCAGGATTTTCAGTCCTGCGCTCTACCAACTGAGCTATCTCGGCATGACATCGTAAATATCTTTTCAAATGGACATGGAATCCGCTTCCCCGGCTGGAACAAGTTGAACAATTCTAGCCAAGGGCGTGAAAAATGTCAAAAACTATTCATTAACTATTCATTCACGCGGCTCATGATCTTGACGAACACATCCTGGGCGAGGGATATTTTGGGGAGGTAGTGTTTGCGCACCTTGACGCTAAGTTTGGCGGAAGAAGAGCTCATTTCCATGATCACCACGGTCACGCTGGCGCCGTTGATCCTGGCCTTGATGACGCCGCCCGCCTCGTTCTTCGATTCGACCAGCCCCATGATCGAGACGATCTCAACGGCCGTGTCGAAAACCTGCGCCGTGCCGGATTCCGCCAGACCTTCAACGGTGTCGGGGCTGACGATATAACCGCCCAAAGCGCCGACCCCGCCGATGGCGAGATAAACGCACCCGCCAAGCCAAACGGCCAGCAAAGGAACGCACAAAATGCCCTTGACCCTGTTCATGTTTTTATTATAAAAAATCGGCCGGGAATATTAAACAAATTTTCCTTATTTTTTCCCTTATTTTTGCGCGCGGCGTGAATCAATGAAAGAGGGTGTTCTGCAACACAAACGCCGCGAAAACGATCGAGACCATCGACATCAACTTGATCAGGATATTGAGGCTCGGCCCCGCCGTGTCCTTGAAGGGATCGCCGACCGTGTCCCCCACCACACCGGCTTTGTGCGCGAACGACCCCTTGCCCCCGTGGCGGCCTTCTTCGATATATTTTTTCGCGTTGTCCCACGCGCCCCCGGCGTTGGCCATCATGACCGCCAGGACAAAACCCGAGGTCGTCGCGCCCAAAAGAAGTCCGCCCACGCTGTTGACCCCGAACAACAGCCCGACGACAACCGGCGTGACGATCGCCATGACGGCCGGCAGCCGCATTTCCCGCAAGGCCACGACGGTCACGATGTCGACACAACGCGCGTAATCCGGCCGGGCTGTCCCTTCCATTAACCCCTTGATCTCCTGGAATTGCCGTCTGACCTCCACGACGATCTTGCCGCCCGCGCGCCCGACCGCGCTCATCGTGAGCGAACAAAATAAATACGGCATCATGACACCGATGAAAACTCCGGCCAAAACCATCGGGTCCATCAGGTCCAACCTGATATTGCCGCCCTCCAGCTGAATTTTTTCTTTATAAGCCGCGATGAGCGCCAGCGCGGTCAAGGCCGCCGAACCGATCGCGAACCCTTTGCCCGTGGCCGCGGTCGTATTGCCCAGAGAGTCCAAAGCGTCGGTTCGTTCCCTGACTTTCGGTTCCAGGCCGGCCATCTGCGCGTTGCCCCCGGCGTTATCGGCGACCGGCCCGTAGGCGTCCGTCGCCAGCGTGATCCCCAGCGTGCTTAACATCCCGACAGCGGCGATACCGATGCCGTACACCCCGACACCAAGGTCCTGAAATCCTCCCGCGAAATAAAAGCTGACCACGATCCCCAAAGCCACAATGAGGATCGGAAACGCCGTGGACAACATCCCGACCGACATGCCTTCGATGATGGTGGTGGCCGGGCCCGTTAACGCGGCGTCCGCGATGCGTCTGACGGGTCCATAGCGGGAAGACGTAAAAAATTCCGTGGATAATCCGATGAGCAACCCCGCCGCAAGCCCCGTGATGATCGCCCAGGCAATGCCGGTATGCCCGGGCCCCAGGATCGCGCGGACAAAAACATAAACAAGGACGGCAATGAGCCCGGCCGACACGAACACCCCGCGGCGCAGCGCCATCAAAAGCGCGCCCTGCGAAGCCTCTTCCCGCGTGCGCACAAAAGCCATCCCGGCCATCGACGCCAGAATACCGACGGCGGCAATGACCATGGGGACAATAACGCCCGGCACTCCCAGGCCCGCCGACACGCCCAGGGCGGCCGTGGCCACGATCGACCCGACGTAGGATTCATACAGGTCCGCGCCCATCCCGGCGACGTCCCCGACATTGTCTCCGACGTTATCCGCGATGACCGCCGGGTTTCTGGGATCATCTTCCGGGATCCCGGCCTCCACCTTGCCGACGAGATCCGCGCCCACATCGGCGCCTTTGGTGAAAATGCCTCCGCCCACACGGGCGAACAACGCCTGAAAACTCGCCCCCATCCCGAAGGTCAGCATCGTGCTCGTAACCGCCGTAATCTTGTCCATTCCCGCCGGTAACGGATGGACGGAATAGTACCAGTCCAAACTATAATACCAAAGACTCAGATCCAGAAGCCCGAAGCCGACGACCACGAAACCCATCACGGCGCCGGCGGAAAAAGCGAGCCTTAACCCGGCATTAAGGCTCAAGCGGCAGGCGTTGGCGGTGCGCGCCCCCGAAGCGGTCGCCATCGTCATCCCGCAAAATCCGGCGAACGCGGAGAAAAAAGCGCCGGTTAAAAACGCGAACGGGACAAAGATCGTCGTATAATCAAAAAAAACCAGGACCAGTAATAAAACAAAAATAATGGCGAAAAATATTCCCGACACCCTGTATTGTCTCTGGAGATACGCCGCGGCCCCCTCACGCACCGCGCCGGCGATCTCTTTCATGCGCGCGGAGCCTTCGTCCTGTTTAAGGACCCGCAAAGCGAGAAGCAAGGCGAACCCCAGCGCGGCCAGCGCGGACAAAGGGACCATTAGAAGAAAATTCTGCATGATCGCCACCTCTTGGAATATTATCCCCGGTTAGGTTTGGTCCCGTGGTTGGCCTTTTTCGAACGCCAGCTTAATTTTCCCCTGCGTTTTCTCTTTTTACTCATCTGCGCACCCCTTTCATCTATAGATTTTCACCCTGAATTTTTGCCTTATTATACAGAAATCTGCTGAAGAATCAATCATCTTGCCGGGGCCGGCAACGCCGGATGTTGCCGTGATCTATTTGCGATTTAGCGAATACAAGACCAGTAATCCCGCCAGTGCCAGGGCCATCCCGATACCCGCGCGGAATAATACCACCACATCGGCCCAAAAACGCAAGACCAAGGCGATGCCGATCACGAGCATGACACTGCCGAGCGCGAACAACACGCCTTTTTTAGCAAGACAGGAAGCCATTTTACATCTCCGTTTAGTCGTAAGTCGTACGTCGTAAGCAAAAAGCTTACCACTTACGACTTACCACTTACAACTGTTTCCGAAGGTCTGCTCTTCCACCGCCGGTGCATCCATCCCCACTCGTGCGGGTAGCGGCGGATATACCGCTCGATCAAATTCGTCAAGCCGGCGATGTTGACGGCGACCGCTTCCTGTTCATCGGCGCGCTCCTGGAGCTCAAAGATCGGTTCCACCATGATGGTATGCGTGCCGTCTTTTTCCCGGACGATGAACATCGGGACGATCGGCGCCCCGGAGCGCCGGGCGAAGACGACCGGGCCGGTGGCGGTCGCGGCCTTTTGCCCGAAGAAATCCACGAACACCCCGCCGTCGCTGCCAAAATTCTGGTCCAGGGGGATAAACAACACTTCCCCGCCGGATAAAGATTTAAGGGCGTTGTTGACACATTCCCGACGGGGGATCGCGTAAACCGTGTTGACCCCGCACTCGCTCCTGCGCCGGAACAAATATTTCTCCAGCGCCGCGTCGCGCGCCGGGCGGATGATCGAGGCGGTTTTATACCCTTGCCGCGCGCAGCAAAGCATCATCAACGGAAAATTGCCGAAATGGGCCGTGACCGCGATCACCCCGCGTCCCTGCGCCAGCGCCTTGTCGAGATGTTCTTTTCCTTCCCAGCGCACCATCCGGTCGGTCAACCGCGGGTGCGACATGAAATAAAGCATCTCGATCATGCCGTAACCGAAATTTTCAAAACACCGCCGGATAATCCGGTCGATCTCCCCGGGAGATTTTTCTTTACCGAAGGCGACCTCGAGGCTTTCCCGGGCGATCCTCCGCTGCCGGAGCGTGAAACGGAACCCCGCCGCGATCAGACAACGCGCGAACAATTCCACCATCCCCAGCGGCAAGCGGTCAAGGATCCACGCCGATGTGAACAGGCCGTAACGCGCCATGGCCCGCTGCGTACTCTTTAAATAACGTTCAAAATTCATGAAAGTTCCACGGGAAGGAAGACGCGGGTTTGTCTGCCTGCCGGCAGGCAGGCTTATCCGGGCTCCAGGATCGCGCGGATCGTCGAGATCAGGCGTTTGGGTTGCAAAGGTTTCGTCAAATGGGCGGCGGCCCCCGCTTCCCGCTCCGCCCGGATATCCTCATCGGAGTCTTTGGCGGTCATAAACACGACCGGGATGCTCTTGGTGGCCTCATTGGCCTTCAGGGCCTTGCACACTTCCCTTCCTTTCATTTTCGGCAAAAATACGTCGAGGATGATCATGTCGGGCTTCTGGGATATGGCGATCTGCAACCCTTCCTCGCCCGTGCCGGCCGTCAAGACCGAACAGCCGTGCGTGATCAAAATCGGGCGGATGGTCTTGATCAAGATCTCGTCGTCATCGATCACAAGCAGGCTGTACCATTTCTTGAATTTTTTGCCGTGAAAATACATCCGGATGCCCGACTGGCTGAAATACAAAAAGACGACGATGTTCATGCAGATGTACGCCACGGGGACAATATCGATCCTGGGGATATATTTGGAAAAAAGGACGACACACATGAGGGCGCTCATGACCACGATCAGCTGGCGCCCCCACTCCTTGAGGGAGATGACGGCGATCGCCCCGATGAACATAACGCCGAAGATGCCGATATAGATATACGTGCGCAGCGGCAGTTCCGTGACGCCGGCAAAACGCATGAAAACCAGAAGCGAAGTGGCATACAATACGGCCAGGCCGGTCCCGATGATTTTAAGATCATAAATTTTCTTAAGCATGACTTGTCCTCCGGTCCTTTACGCCCGTTGTATCTTGACTTTGATTGAATATGCCGCGGCCGTCGCGCATAACGCCCCGACAGCCGGCAGCAGACAGAAAAGCGGCAAAGAAACTTGCTGCCGGCCGCTGATATTCCACAATCCAAGGGTGAGAAGCGCGACAATGACCATCGCCACCGCGTGAAAAACCCGCCACAATTTATGTCCCGCGAGGGACGCGATCCCGATAAAAAAATAAAGCGCCGAGGCGACCATCGCGACCCACAAGAACCAGTCTTCCAGAGAGGAAGGGGACAAACTCCGGACCTGCCATTTACTGATCATCACGGGGACAAGAAAAAGCAGCGCCCGCGCGCCGACAACGATTTCCGCCCACCATAAAATCTGCAATCCTAACGAGTTAGATTTCATTGACCCTTTCTCCTTGTGTTTATTATAAACGTTCCTTTAAAAGTGCAAAGTCTTAAATTTGTTTTCTTTCTGCCTTCGTTCTATTGCCAGCAAGCAGAACGAAGGCAGAAAGCCCGATGAGTATAGCGAAATTATCCCGGATTTCCCGATAGAAAATTCCGGGGTAATTTCGCTATATCTTACGAATCGGGCTCCATGCACCCAGCAAGCAAACCAGACACACCAGCAAGAACACATCCCCATAGCGCGTATAAAAAGTTTTCCGTTGATCAAACCGGACTTTCGCGACCGCGTAGCCCGGCACATAAGTTTTCTTGCCGTGTTCATCCTCCACGGCCCTGGTCACGCGCCCGGAGGCGTCGATAAAACAGCTCACCCCCGTGTTGGCGGCACGCACCAGCGACCGCCGGTTTTCCACGCCGCGGAAAACCGACGCCTGCGCGTGCATGAACGGCTCTTTGGTGTCCTTAAACCAGGCGTCGTTGGTCATATTGACCAACAGCCCCGCCCCCTGCCGGACGAATTGCCGCGTGAGCCCCCCGAGGGTATCCTCAAAACAAATAAGCACGGAAAAAGGTTTTCCGTCGCCCCATAATTTAAAGATCGTATATTCCTCTCCGGCGGTAAAATCGGCGATGGGGACAAGGTGTTCCAGGAACGGGAACAAAAAGCGCAACGGGATATACTCCCCGAAAGGCACAAGATGGACCTTTCGATATCGCTGAAGGACCTCGCCGTTTTTTGACAACAAGATCGCGGTGTTATAATAGCGGCCCCCTTCCTCCACGATCGCCCCGGCCAGGAGCGGGACACCCAGCCGCGCGACGAAACCCCGCAGTTCGTCGAATAATTCCTTATCTTCCCATAATATCCCGGGATAAGATGTTTCCGGCCAGATGATCAGGTCCGGCTTTTCTTTTGCGGCCGCCTCGGTCAGGATCTTGTAACGCGCCAGGATATCCGGCCAGGCGGGTTCATACCATTTCATCGACTGCGGGGTGTTCGCCTGGACGACCGCGATCGTGGCCTGCGGCGCGGGTTGGTTTTGTCCCCGGCGGACAACCGCCAGGCGCAGCATCCCGTACCCTAAAACCAGCGCCAATGCCAAGGCAAGCATGCCCCGCGATGACATGACTTTTAATCCGCGCGCGCGCGGATCTTCGCGGACACCCTCGAATATTTCCTTGAAGAAAAGATTGGCGAGAACGACCCAAAACGATACCCCGTAAACACCCGCCAGGTCCGCGGCTTGGACAAGCACAAGGTTTTTGTATTGCGAATACCCGAGGCTGGCCCAGCCGAACCCGGTCAGGAAATGCGCCCGGATAAATTCCAGAAGCGTCCACAGGCCGGCGATCCCGAAGGGTCTCCAGACTGTTTTTGATCCGGCAAGAAAACTATACCCGGCCCCGAAGAGCCCGAAATAGACAGCCAAGTACGCGACCAGTAAAATCATCCCCGGCAACGTCACGTGGATCAGCCAGTAAAGCGTCCCGGCGAAAAAAAAGATGCCGCACAGATACGCGCGGGTGAACGCGCGCGCCGGCGTTTGACCGTCCAGATTGCGCAGCAGAGGGACAAGTCCGACCCAGGCCAAAGGCCAGATATCGGTCTTGGGGAAGGCCAAAACAAGCAACCCCGCGGCGGACGCGCTTGATAAAAAACTCTCAAGAAGGTTTTCTTTTCTCCGGGACAGCAAATTCGCCTCCTACCAGTAAAACGGCGCGAAATACCTGACCTGGCCCAGCAGCTGGTCCAGCCTCACGACGGGGAGTATATTGATATATTGATCCGTCCAAAGACGCGTCTTCATAACGTCCCCGGGATCGGGTTCGATCCACTGGAACCGTGAGCGCAACGTCTGGAAATGGTCTTCATCCCAGGTCATCACGACCCAGGTCGAAACAATGTCGGCAAAAGAACTCTGCGCGCCGGTCTTGACGCCGACATGGGCGCCAAGCGAGGCGCCCACGCGGGCCAAAACATTCTTCAAGTTCAAATAGCGGTTGCTGATATGGAACAGCAAGATCCCGTTACCGTTAAGATGCCGACGGTAAAGCGCCACGCTTTCCCGCGTGAGAAGATGGAAAGGGACCGCGTCACCTCCGAAGGCATCCACGACCAGAAGGTCATAACGCGCCGCCGGGCTGTTTTCCAGCGAACGCCGGGCGTCTCCAAAGACGACATTGATCCTGCCCGGGGAATCCCGCAGATAGGTGAAATACCGGCCGGCAATAAAATAAATGTCGGGGTCGAGTTCGTAAAAATCTATCCTTTGGCGCGCGTCCGCATACGCCGCCAACGCCCCCGTCCCCAACCCGATCAGACCGATGCGTTCAAAAGGGAAAAGATGCGCGGCAAGGACCTCTCCCCCGGGCAATTCAGGGCTGTAATAAGCGAGCGGCGCGCCCCGTTTGTCCCGCGCGAGATACTGGGCGCCGTGCAAAGTCCCGCCATGATACAAACTCCGGATACCGTCGGAATCCACGAGTTTGCTGATCCCGTAATAATTCCTTTTGATATAGATAACCCCGTCCGTGTTCCACAGATCAAAGGGGTAATACGCGACGCCGGCCAGGGAAACCAGGCTCACGACAACCGCCAGCGGAGCACCTTTGAAAACAAAGCAAAACAGGAACCTGAACAGCATAAAGATCATCAACACCCCGAAAAAATTATATCCGGGGAACAACCGCGGCCATGTCACAACGGCAAGGGCAAGGGCGATGGTCCACAACGCGTGACGCCGGTCCAGATGGAATTTCTTCTCCGCGATGACCAGGGTCACGGCTATCACCACAAGCCCGGCCAAATATTCGATGAACGAAAAAGAGACGAGCGGGATCATCCATGCCGTCAAAAGCCCTCCCGCGAACCCTCCCAGAGAAAAAATGACGTAAAAAGAAGTGAGGCGCCCGGCCGTCTCCGGCCTGGACGCGAACAGCCGGTTTTGGCAATACATGCACAGGACAAACTGGATACCGCACAACAAGATCAGGGCGATTGTGGCCGGGAAGGTCCTCTGCTCAATGAGAAAAAACAAAAGCGCGGCGGACCCCAGCAGAAAGGGGATCTGACTTACGATCCACGGCGGGCACCAGGGTCTTTCCCGGAAATTAAGGACGAAAGACAATAAATACAGCCCCAGAGGGATGACCCACAAAAGCGGCGCGGGGACGATCTCGCTGGTGATGATATTCGTCGCGGAAAGAAATACGATCACGCCCGCGGCCCCCAGGAGGAACCACCGCGCTTTCCGCGAAAATCCGATGACCTCTCCCGCGGCCTCGCGCCCGTGGCCCGCGGTCTCCGTTATTTTTATCCGCCGGGACATCCAGATGTTCAAACCGATCAGCAGGAAATAAAGGACCCGCCAGAACCACAGCTGTCGCGGAAGGTCCCAATGCGCTTCAAAAACAAAGGGATAACTCAACAACGCCGCGAAGGACCCGACGTTGGATGTCGAATACAAGGCGTAAGGATTAAACCTTGGGGAAAGTGAGGACGCGGAAAGCCACATCTGGGAAGCAATGCTGACCGTCGACAAAACGAAGAAGACCGGCCCGATCGTCAGGCACAACCGCAAAAAAACGTCCAGCGCCAATGGCAGGGAACATCCCGGGGGTTCCACCGCCAAAGGGCGCCCCGGGAAAAATAACAGCGGTAGAAGGATCAAGAAAAGATGCACCCGGCGGTAGCGCCGCATCCCGCATCTTTGGATGAGCCCATGGGCGAAGAGATAACCCGCCAGCAACGCCGCCTGGAAGAACACGATGCAGGCCCCCCACACCAGATAACTGCCTCCATAATGCGGCAGAAACATTTTGGCGATGATCAGCTCTATTTGAAATAACAAAAAAGCGCTGATACCGGTGATGGCCCGCAAGAACCAAAGATCAATGGTGGGTGCGTTTATTGCCCGCAGCATTTTTTGTATTTTTTACCGCTGCCGCAGGGACACGGGTCGTTGCGCCCGACCTTCGGTTCGGTATTGTGGATGGGAGGCGGTGCCGGGGGCCGGGGCTGTTCACCGGGGATATCCCGCGCGCCGGGCATCACGGAGGGGACCGGCGGCCCGCCCCTGGCGAGGCTCGCCGAAGGCGGCTGTTGTCCCGAAAGACTGGAAATTTCATCATGGACCAATTTTTGGGGGACAGATCCAAAGACGCTCCTCATGCGCGCGGACGGGTCGACCCGCTGGATCTTGAAGATCATCTCCGTGGCTTCCTGGTGGATCGAATCATACATCGTCTGGAACATCGCGAAACCCTCGCGTTTATATTCGATAATGGGATCGCGTTGGGCGAAAGAACGCAAGCCGATGCCTTCCTTTAACTGGTCCATCGCGTAGAGATGATCTTTCCATTTAGCGTCGATGGTCTGCAACAACAGCATCCGCTCCATCTGGCGCAGCTGTTCGGCGCCGATATCTTTTTCTTTTGTTTCATACAACGCCAGAAGACCCTGCGTGATCGCCCCCTGGACCTGTTCCTGGGGCATCCCCGCGAGAGTGCTTTTCTGCCCGCCCAGATCAAAATGAAATTTCGTCTTGAGATAAAGATCCAGCCCTTCCACATCAAATCCCGCTTCCTGATCCCCGGCGAGGGCATACGTGGCGACGACCCCGGCGGCCATCTGCTCGATGGATTCGAGCATCAGGTGCTTGACGTCATGGCTTTCCAGGACGTAACGGCGGATCGAATAGATCGCTTCGCGCTGGCGGTTCATGACATCGTCGAATTCCAGCAGGTGTTTGCGGATCTCAAAATTATGCGCCTCCACCCTTTTTTGCGCGTTCTCGATGGCCATGGTCAGCCACGGATGTTCGAGCACCTGGCCTTCCTCCATGCCGAGCTTGTCCATGATCCCCATGATCCGGTCGGAGGCGAACAGGCGCATCAGATCGTCCTCGAGGGAAACGTAAAACCGTGACGAACCCGGGTCGCCCTGGCGGCCCTGGCGGCCGCGCAGCTGGTTATCGATGCGCCGGGACTCGTGGCGCTCTGTGCCCAAAACGTGCAGCCCGCCCGCGGCCACCACCTTTTCATGCTCCTCCTTGACCTGCTGACGGAACTGTTCGATGAACTTGCGCGTCAACTCATCTCTTTGCGCGTGATCATTTTTATCTTCCAGCTTTTCCTCGGCCAGACTTTTCGCCAGATGTTCGGCGTTACCGCCGAGCATGATGTCGGTCCCGCGCCCGGCCATATTGGTCGCAATGGTCACGGCCTGGTGGCGTCCGGCCTGCGCGATAATATGCGCCTCACGCTCATGATATTTGGCGTTCAAGACCTGATGGGCGATCCCTTTTTGCTTGAGCATTTTCGAGAGCATTTCGGATTTCTCGATGGAGATGGTGCCCACCAAAACCGGCTGGCCGCGCTTGTGGAATTCTTCGATCTCGGTGACCACCGCGCTGAACTTTTCCTTGATCGTTTTATAGATACAATCGGCATGGTTGACGCGCTGCAGCTTGCGGTTGGCGGGTATGGCCACGACGTCAAGATTATAAATTTGTTTAAACTCGTTGGCCTCCGTGTACGCGGTCCCGGTCATGCCGGAGAGTTTCTCGTACATGCGGAAATAATTCTGGAAGGTGATCGTGGCCAGCGTCTGGTTCTCGCGCTCTATTTTGATGCCTTCCTTGGCCTCGACCGCCTGGTGCAGGCCGTCGGACCAGCGGCGTCCGGGCATCAGGCGCCCGGTAAATTCATCGACGATGAGGACCTCACCGTCGCGCACGACGTATTCGACGTCTTTGGCAAAAAATTCCTTGGCCTTGAGGGCCTGCAGGATATGATGACGGTATTCGATCGTCTCCATGTCGTGGATATTCGCGATGCCGAAAAGCCTGGCCGCCTTTTCCTCGCCGGCCTCGGAAAGCGAGACCGCTTTTGTCTTTTCATCGGCGACGTAATCGAACCCCTTGGCCAGGTCCTCTTCCTCGCCGCGGTATTTCGCGCTGAGCTTTTCCTGGCCCTCATCGGCGATGCGCCTCCCTGTAAGCTGGCGGCTGATCTCATAGGCCCGGTAATATTTATCCGTCGATTCCTCCGCGGGGCCGGAGATAATCAGAGGGGTGCGCGCCTCATCGATCAGGATACTGTCAACCTCGTCGACGATAGCGAAATAATGCCCGCGCTGGACCATGTCCCGGCGGCTGATGACCATGTTGTCGCGCAAGTAATCGAACCCGAATTCGTTGTTGGTGCCGTAGGTGATGTCGCGGCCGTAGGCCTGCTGGCGGCTGGCGGGGTCCATATCATGCTCGATGACCCCGACGGTCAGCCCCAAAAATTCGTAGATCGGTCCCATCCAGGCGCGGTCGCGGCCCGCCAGATAATCGTTGACCGTCACGACGTGGACGCCTTCCCCGGTCAAGGCGTTTAAATACGCGGGCAGTGTCGCCACCAAAGTCTTTCCTTCGCCGGTCGCCATTTCCGCGATATTGCCTTCATTCAAGACCATCCCGCCGATGATCTGGACGTCGAAATGCCGCATGTTCAACACGCGTTTGCCCGTCTCGCGCACCACGGCGAAGGCCTCCGGCAAAATACCGTCCAGGATCCTTTTTCTGGCGGCGCGGAATTCCTTCCGGGCGGCGTCGATCTGGTTCTGCAGGTCATTTTTATCTTCCGCGGTGACGGCCTTCCAGTAAAGGTCTTCAAGCTGCCGCAAGTTCTCTTTTCCCGCGGCGATCATCTGCTGATACCGCGCCCGGAATTCATCCGTTTTCGCGCGCAGCTGGTCGGAAGTCAGCGCGGCCATCTGGTCCTCCAGGGCGTTAATTCTGGAAACAGTGGCGGAAAATTTCTTCAAGACTTTGATGGAGGGCAACGGCAAGTCCATGGGAACATGGACCGCGACCTTCGGAGCCAGCCGGTCGATGAACCGCTGGGTACTGGGGACGACTTGTTTGCGGATAAGAAAGTCAAACATAACTTTAGTGTTCAGTGATCAGTGTCCAGTGGTCAGTTCATTTTTCTGAACACTGACCACTGACCTCTGACCACTATTTTTCTGGTTTTCTTTTCAAATACGCCTCAATAAACATCCTCAAATCCCCGTCCATCACTTTGGTGACGTTGCCGGTCTCCACGTCCGTGCGATGGTCCTTGACCATCGTATAGGGATGCATGACGTAGGAGCGGATCTGGCTGCCCCATTCGATCTTTTGTTTCTCGCCGTACTCTTTGGACATGCGTTCGTCCTGTTCGCGGCGCTTTAATTCGTACAACCTGGCCCGCAAGATCTTCATGGCCACTTGCCGGTTCTGCAATTGCGAACGCTCGTTCTGACACTGGACCACAATTCCCGTCGGCAAATGCGTCATGCGCACCGCCGAGTCGGTCGTGTTGACGCTCTGGCCTCCAGGCCCGGAAGAACGGAAAATATCAATGCGCAGGTCGCCCGGGTTGATTTCGACGTCGATGTCTTCTTCAATTTCAGGGATCACATCCACGGACGCGAACGAAGTATGCCGCCTTTTATTGGAGTCAAACGGCGAGATGCGCACCAGCCGGTGCACGCCTTTTTCACCCTTTAAATACCCGTAAGCCATGTCACCTTCGATGCTCAACGTCGCGTTCTTGATCCCCGCGCCTTCCCCGGCGAGGATATCCAGGACTTTGACCTTGCAGGTGTTGTCCTCGGCCCAGCGGGTGTACATCCGCAGCAGCATGTTCGCCCAGTCGCAGGATTCAGTGCCGCCCGCGCCCGCGTTGATACTTAAAATCACGTTGTTGGCGTCAAACTGTCCCGAGAGGATGCTCTGGAGTTCGATCTTGTTGACCTCGGCCTCGAGCGCGGCCAGTTCTTCCTGCACCTGGATCAAAAATTCCTGGTCGTCCTGGGAAAGGGCGGTTAACTCGCGCAGGTCCTCAAGCCTTTTAGTGCTGTGGACAAAAGGCTCCACGCAGTTTTTCAAATATTTGAGCTCACGCATGGTCTTGTTGGCTTGAGCGGGGTTGTCCCAGAAATTCGGCCCCGACATTTGCTCCTGGATGGAGCGGATGGACTCCTCCTTCTGCGGCAGGTCAAAGAAACCCCCTCAGATGCTTGAGCTGCGCATCTATCGCGTCGATCCTTCTTGTGATATCGTCGGACATGGTGATTGTTTTCCTGCGCGTTCCGGATAGCCGGTTATCCGGACGCCCGGGTAACCGGGACCCCCTCTTAAATGTTTTTCATTGTATCATACGTCCCCGCAATTGCAACTACTCATCCGGCGGGAATTCGGCGGAAATTTTAACACCAAGGTGACGAACAACCAAGGCGACGAACAACACGAATTGACATATCCGGCCCCGGATGTTAGGATATCCGCCGTGTTTAAAGACCTCATGCAAGGTCTGAGTCATCTGGTCTATCCCCCGCATTGTCTGGTCTGTTCGACCCACGATACCGCCCATCCCTCCGGGTCCGGAGTCTGTCCGGCGTGCCGGGCCGCCATCGCATTGAACCGGCCGCCCTTTTGCCGTAAGTGTTCACGGTATTTGGGCAGTCATATCGGACAAATTCATTGCAAAGAATGCCGTAACGCCAAACCGTCCTTCGATTTCGCCTGGAGCGCGTGCCTCTACGAAGACCCGCTCAAGGGACTCATCCACCGGTTCAAATACAGCCAAAAAACACAACTGCGCCGCCTTTTCGCGGACACAATGATCTCCTTTATCAAGGAATACGACCTCGACATCGGGCAGTTCGACGCGATCGTCCCTGTCCCTTTATCTTCAACCCGATCGCGTGAACGAGGGTACAACCAGGCGCAATTACTGGCCCTGGAACTGGCCAAAGAATTCTCGATTCCCATGGAGGAGAACCAGTTGCGACGCACCCTCCATACCGCCCCCCAGAGCCTTCTGGACGAAAAACAACGCTGGACAAATATAAAGGGCGCTTTTACAATAAGAAAACTTAAAAACCTCCGCCGCAAGAATATTTTGCTGGTCGACGACCTGTTGACGACCGGGGCCACCGCGTCGGAAGCGGCGCGCGTGCTTAAGAGTGCCGGGGCGGGGACCGTGGGTGTCCTGACGCTGGCGATAACTGCAGAACGACAATAACAATTCGGTAACGGTAACGAAGCCCGTATCGGTTACGTCTTTCGGTTACGGCAAAAAACTTAACCATTACCCAATCACGAAACGGGCCTCGTCACCGTAACCCAGAAACGAAATCATGAAGATTCTCCGCACCTACATCTTAAAAGAATGCATCGTCCCCTTTTTTTTGTCTCTGGTCGTCCTGACCTGCGTCTTCCTTCTGGGCAACCTCATCCAGCTGGCGAACCTCGTCATCAATAAAGGCGTAAACCCGTCGACCATCGGGCACGTATTCCTGCTCTACATCCCCGTCCTTTTGGGCTACACGCTCCCCATCGCGTGTCTGGTAAGCATTATCTTTACTTTCAGCCGGCTATCGGTCGACAATGAGATCCTGGCCATACGTTCCAGCGGCGTGCATCTGGCGAGGCTCCTGGCGCCGCTGTGCGTCGTCGGGGTCGTGATCAGCCTGCTGGCGGTCGTCTTGAATGAACGTATCATCCCCTACGCCCATCACGAACAGCGCAAGCTCCTGAAAAACCTCGGCGTCAAAAACCCGGCCGCGCTCCTGGAACCGGGACTTTTTATCCACGCCTTCGCAAACCAGATCCTTTTCATCCACAGGATCGAAGATAATAAAATGTACAACGTCACCATTTACCAGCCGCAGCCCGACCGGCCGACGCGCACCATCATCGCCAAGCGGGGGGAATTCAGCGCCGTCCCCGGTAAAGACCAGGTCAAACTCAAGCTCATGGACGGCACCTCCGATGAACCGAACCTGGAGAACCCGGAGAATTTTTATAAACTGAATTTCAAAAATTATTTTATCACGCTGGATTTATCCAAAGACCAGAAGGAGGTTGAAAAGAAGCCCCGGGGGATGACGTTGAAGGAACTGCGCGAAGAGATCGACAAGCTTGAACGGCTGCTGGTCGATACCGCCCAGTTACGCACGGAGTATTACCGCAAGATCACCTGGTCGTTCGCCTCGCTCATATTTATCCTCCTGGGATTTCCGGCCGCCGTGATCACCCACCGGCGGGAAAAATCCGCCAACATCGTCATCGCGGTCGCGTTTGCCGCGCTGTATTACCTGCTGTCGCTGGGCTGCGAGGCCTTGAGCATCCAGAACATCGGTCCCGCGGCCTGGGTCATGTGGACGCCCAACATCCTGGCCGGTATCGGGGCCTTCATCCTGAATCAAAAATGCGTATCCTAGAACGCCATATCACCCAATCGATTGTCAAAACCTTCTGCGCGACGGTCCTGATCTTCTGCTTTTTATATATCCTCATCGACACCACGAGCAACCTCGATGAGATCATCGACCGCAAGCTTTCCCTGGATATCCTGCTGCAATATTATCTGTCATTTTTCCCCGTCATCCTGGTCCAGACCTCCTCGATCGCCTGTTTGATCGGCGTGTTATTGACGTTCAGCGGCCTCAACAACCATAACGAGATCGTCGCCATGCGCTCCAGCGGGTTGAATTTCTGGCAGATCACCCGGCCCGCCATCTGCTTCAGCCTCCTGGTCGCGGCGGCGGTTTTTTTCGTCAATGAACGCGTCGTCCCCGGCGCGGCGGCCACGACCGAGAAGATCCGTGACGAGAACATCATCCTGAAGGTCGACAAAATACGTAAAAGTAACGAGACGATCCGCAACCTGACCTTTTACGGTCTCAAGAACCGGCTATATTTTATCGACAGCTACAACTCGCGCGAGCAGACGCTCGAAGGCATCACCATCATCGAGCACGATCAAAACCAGAACATCCAGCAAAAGATTGTCGCCCTCAAGGGCGTCTGGACGGGGATCGCCTGGAAATTTTACCAATGCCAGATCACGATATTTAATCCCGCCAACCTCACCAGTCCGGTGAAAATCAAGGTGTACAAGGAAAAGTTGATGGACATCAAGGAAACGCCCGATGACTTCCTCAACCAGCGGCTCAACGTTTCCTCGATGAACATCCGGCAGTTGAACGAATATATCCGCAAATTCGCCTCCAGCGGCGCGCACAAGGCCCTACAAAGCCTGCGCGTGGACATGCACCAGCGGATCGCTTTTCCCGTCGGGAATGTGGTGATCGTTCTGGCGGGGCTGCCCTTCGCCCTGATGTTTAAAAGCCGCAAGGGGGCGACCTTCACGGCGCTGGGGCTGGCGGTGTGCGTGGGGTTTTTGTACTACGTGGTCAACGCGGTCTCCATCGCCTTCGGCAAAGGCGGCTTTTTCCCGCCGGTCATCGCGGCGTGGATAACCCCGATGGTCTTCGCGGCCATGGCCATGACCATCATCGAGACCAAGTCGCTGAATTAAACTCGAAATCCCTGTCTGCAACGCCGGGCTCAACGAGCCGGTTCTAACTTAATTTCCCCTTGCTTAATGGGGAGCATTACATCCATTTCTTGTTGTTCTTGCCATTGCCAAAGGCGTCGTAATCGAATCCGGCGGTTAGCTTGCCCTTCTCGTTGCTGAGGCCTCGGACCGAGCCAAGGGCGTCGTAATGATAATAATGGACTTTTTCCTTCAACTCGCCGTCGTCCATCTCATAGCGCTTCATGCTGATCAGCCCGCCGATCCCGCCGGGGAAGCCTAACGCCCGCGTGTAAGATTTTTTCGTGAATCCCGCAGCGTCTTTTTCAAAGAGCATCAATCACACTAACGCAAAGTGTTAATGGGAATCGACATAGAACTTTGCAAGTCTTTCAATTTATCGCCCAATTGCCTACCAAGCACAGGAATCGTAGCAACACTTAAAAATAAAATTAAAATTGATAATATTCCTGTTAAAACATTTGGCCTTCTAAAAAATTCTTTAACGTAAAAAAATAAAACAATGCCAAGAATAAAACTTATTACATAAATCCAATAAGAAAGAAACAAGGGCAACGGCAAAAACAAAAAGGTTAAAAGCGTTAGTAAGAAAGAAAGAAATTGGCTAACAATAAAACCCCATATTAATCCAAAAGCAATATTAATGGCCCTCATTTTTATTTCCTCTCTTTTCCAGCACTTTGGACCGCCACACAAAACCCAATACAATTTAAATTAGTGAAAAAAAGTCTATACCGCAAATCGCCAGTTGCTGCTGCATTTTTTAATTGTCTTGCTCTTTCAATCATCATTTTATCCTCGTCAATACTTTGTTTTTTTCTTGTCCCTGGAATCTCAAAAGCCCAATATTCAAAAAAGAGATTTTCACCTGGTGCCAATTTTTGCTCTCTGACTGTTCCTACAACAGGTTTTGTTATTCCATCGAAAATTTTTTCGCCATTCGGATAAAAATCAAAAATTAAGAGACCACCAGGATTTTCAGGGTCATCTATTACAATCATTTCATGCCCTAATTCTAATACTATATAAGAATCAAGTCCTAGAGGATCCACAAAATTTACTGGATTATTATGCACATAAGTGTACATATTAAATCCATCAACAAATTTCAACGGATCCGCCGTCAGCCACCGGCTGATTTCAGGGTCGTAGTATCTTGCGCCGAAATAATAGAGCCCGGCGTGGTCTTCGAATTCCTTGGAGCTGAAGCGGTAGGTGTTCCACTTCTTCCCGTGTTTGCTGTTGCCGAAAGCGTCATACTCGTAGTCCGTCGTCAAAGAGCCTTTGTGATCGGAAAGGTTAACGACCGAACCCAGCGCGTCGTAATGGTAGTAATGGACCTTCTCCTGAAGCTCGCCGTCGTCCATCTCATAGCGCTTCATGCTGATCAGCCCGCCGATCCCGCCGGGGAAGCCCAGGCCGCGGGTGTAGGACTTTTGGGTAAGTCCAGCAGCGTCTTTTTCAAAGAGCACGTTCAAGCCGTCATAATAATACCGCGTTATCACATCCCCTTCAACGGCTTTTCGCCTTATTCCGCTGCCGTCATATTCAAACAAAGCGCCGGGAATATCATCTTCGTCCGGATCCCCGATATATTCCAAATTCGTCAATCGGTTTTCATGGTCATAGCCGTAATAGGTGATTTCGGTTTCCTGCTCATCGTCACCCAGCTTTGTTTCTTTTTTGCTCATCCGGTTGCCATTATTGTCGTAGCTGTAATGAACCGTCTCCACCAAAACCGGCAGGCCGTCTTTTTCTTTATCCCGTGTCAGACTGATCAGCCGATTCCCGGCATCATAACTGTATTCTTTTATTTGTTTGCCGTCTTCCTCGCCTTTATGTTTGATCAACTCTACCCGGTTGCCAACCGCGTCGTAAGTGTATTGATGGTCATGCCTGATCTTTACCTCTTGCTTCTTTGTTTCTTGCTTCTTTTTCTCCCGCGCCAGCCGGTTGAGCGCGTCATAGCGGTATTCCACGAATACGCCGCCGCCTTGCATGATTTTAGTAACCATGCCGGCGGGGTCATACACATAACCAAAAACGCCGGCCTTCTTGTTCCTGGCGTCTTTGTTGACGACCAGCGACGGCCGGTTCATCACGTCATAGCTATAGTTGATGGAAGCGCCGTTGGGGTAGGAAATCCGCGTGATATTGGAGAGCGCGTCGTAACTGTAAGCCGTGGTCCCTTGGCCGTCAGTGACCGCGGTTAAGCGGTTCAAAGCGTCGTAACCATAACTGACCGTTTCCCCGTCCTGGTTGGTCATTGTGGCACGGTTACCCAACGCGTCGTATGCGTAACTTATTCTCTCGTTACTCTCCGGGCCTTCGATTTTAAGAAGGCGTCCCAAGGCGTCATAGCTATAAAGAGTCATCCCGCGCCAGTCCGTCATAGAGACCTGGCGGCCCAGAGCATCGTAGCTGTAAACAACGCTTGTGCCGTCGGGATATTGTGTCCTGGTCAGGCGGTTTAACGCGTCATACGTATAGGTAATCGTATGGCCATTGGCATCCGTCTTGCTCACAAGATTGCCGACCGCATCATAACCGTAAGTTGTCGTATGCCCCAAAGGTGTGGTTTCGCTTAAGAGTCGCGCGGCGGCATCGTAGGCATAATTTGTCGTATGGCCGTTGGCGTCGGTTAAAGCCGTCGTGTTTCCGGCTTTGTCATAGGCATACTGCGTTGTCCCGCCTGACGCGTCGGTTGTCCGGCTTGGACGTTCATAGGCATCATACGCATCGGCTGTGGTGTTGGATTTCTGGTCGGTGATACTCAAACGATTACCGAAGGCGTCATAGGCGTAAGACACGTTTGTGCCATCATTAAAATGTACGGCTGTCAGGCGGTTAAGCGCATCGTAAACAAATTCTGTCCTAGCACCTTTGGGATCCGTGACCGCCACGTTATTGCCGACGGCATCACAGGCGAGTAATGTCGCGCTGGAAAGCGGATCCGTTGTTTTGACCAATTGGCCAAAGACATCGTATTCAAAAAGACCAGTATGCCCGAGGGCATCGGTTGTGCTCGTCATATTGCCATGAGTATCATAAGCCATCTGTGTTGTATGTCCCAACCCGTCGGTGAGGCTCAAAAGGTTCCCTTTGACATCATAAGCATAATTGGTTATGTTGCCCAAGGCATCGGCAACAGAATCAAGCAAACTGAATCCCTGTGTATAGCTGAAACCTGTTTCGTGCCCCAACGCATCGGTCATTTTGATCAAATTTCCTTTACTGTCATATTCAAAAGAAGTCGTATTGCCGCGGGCGTCGGTTGTTGCCGTGCGGTTGAGATTATCGTCCCAAGCCGTTGTTGTCGTATTGCCCAGAGGATCGGTCACCGAGGTCGCCAAGCCGTACCCGTTTAATCCATACACGGTTGCGTGTCCCAAAGCGTCGGTAACCGTTGTCTGTGTATCGCTGTCAAAACTTAACGTGACTTTGTTGACATCCCCGTCTTGCCAATTCATGACGGCCCGGTCTTCACTATCATAGGCAAAGTAAGTTTTATGGCCGTTAACGTTGGTCATTTCAGTAATATTGTGGTTGGCATCGTAAAGATAACGCGTGATATTGCCGGCGGCATCCGTGATCGTTGTCAAATTCCCGTTGCCGTCATATGTATATTGAACAACATGGCCCGCGGGGTCCCGGGCCGATTGGACCCTGCCATTAGAATCGATGGTTAATGTAATTCTTCGTCCTCCGGCATCTTCGATATAGGTGTCTCCCGCAGGATCAAAGACAAAGGTGAGGGTATTCCCGTTACGGTCAGCCATCGTTGACATCCGCTCATCCTGGTTATAATTGGCGACGGTGCCGTGTTTGTCGGTGACCGTAAAAGTTCCATCGGGATTCTTGACCAGCGTGTCGTGATTGCCCGGAGAAGCTGTATAACCGCCGCCTGTATCAGGCTCAAAGTACCGTCCCACCCCGTCTTTATCAAAAATGATCACGTTGCCGTTCGTATCTTCCGTTAAATTGACGTCATAAGCGCTGCGCCAGCCGTACCCAAAGAGACCACTGAACTCCGTTTGCGAACGGTACGTGCGGGAGAGCTCCAAGACCGGCCCGCGGCCTTTCACCGCGAAGTCCTCGGCAAGAACGAACATCTCCCCTGTTGCGGCATTGATGGGATCCGGGGTCAAATTCATGTTTTCCAAAGCGATCAACTGTGGTTTGGCGAGGATCTCATCGGGCGTGGGGGGAGGGAGTTGGGCGTAACTAGAGAAAATCCTTTGCGTTGTGCCGTTGGGAAAACGAAAATCTCCAAAAGCGCGCCATTGCTCCGCGAGGACTTGAGCGCGTGCCGCCGCAATGAACGGTTCCGGGACAACACAATAAATCAATGTCTTGATATGGCTGCCACCTGAATAGCCCCCTGTAGCAATAATGGTGGCCGGTCCATTGCCTGCCGCTCGAAACACAAAACCTGTCCAATACCCTTGGGGATCACCGACCGGATTCTGCGGGGTGCGCGACCAGAGTAAATAATATTCCATATACACCGCACGCATTGCCGGCTGGAAGGGATTACAATTATCTCCAATGCTAATATACTCTTGAAGTTGCGAAGAAACGACGGGTTGAACTTGCTGGGCAAATCCGGCGGTCAAAAGAAATGTGGATAACAATAATAACGAAAAGAAACCGTAAAAAACCCCGCCTCTTGGCGCGGCTAAGAAACGGGCATATCGGTCCCACAAGTTCTTACTGATTCGGTAACTGGCTATCCTGCGCATTATAGGATCCTTCCCCGATGTTCGCCTTCGGCGGAGTTGGGATAGTTTTGCGTGATCGAATCAAACTACGGCAAAAATAACATATTTTTTCGCGAATAACAAGGTGGGGGTAACAAGTCCGGACGGGTTCTGGACGGGGCCTGTCCGGAACGGGTCCGTGGACGGGTTATATTGTTTTAGTTCTATCTTACTGGGAAACAAACAGTTATGGAAGGAACCCTGCAGAAAAAATCTTTATTGTGCAGATATGATGATGGCCATGACCATCATCGAGACCAAGTCGCTGAATTAATCCTTTTTCCCTTCCGGGAGTAACCCGCTCACAGAAAAATCCAGGATGATTTCTCCGCGTTCTTCCCGGACCTCGAAGGCGCGCACACATTCATGCTTTTCATTGCCTTGTCCCGAGGCAAGATCAAATTTATGACCGTGCAACGGGCAAACGACTTTGCCGTTACCGACCACACCTTCCGATAACGGACCTTGACGGTGAGGGCATCTGTTCTCGATAGCGGAAACTTTGCCATCGCGCGCGCGAAAAACCGCGATCTCTGCTCCTTTGACGATATAACAGGCGCCCTGCCCCAGAGGGATATCATTTACATTTCCAAGATTCACAAGGTATGAAGTTCTCATAGTGATTCTCTTTTCATTCTTAGGGTTAAGGTAACGATGCCCGTATCGGTAAAGGTAACGGTATTCGTCATTTTTTGACCTAACCGTCACCCAATGACGAAACGGGCTTCGTAACCATAACCGTTACCTATCCATTATTATTGGTTTCCCGCAAGACCTCGACCAAACGCGGCCCCTCGAACTGGTGCTCATACGCCGGCTCGCGCGCTTCCCCCCAGGGATCACGGTAAGCGTCCACCGCCTCCTGGATCTTCGCGTCCAGCCGGGCGCAGATCCCCAGGGAATCCTCCACCAGGATATTTTTCAAAACATCGATACCGACGCGTTCCACAAACCCGTAGGTACGCTCCAGATATTTGGCGTGCTCCCGGTAATACTGCATGAACCGCCCGATGACCCTGACCGTCTCCTCATGCCCTCGCGCCGTGTAAAGGAGGTCGCCTTTACGCACCGTGCCGCCGGCCGCGCCGCCGATGTAAATTTCCCATTTATCTTCGCCGATGGCGACCACGCCGATGTCCTTGACATAGGCCTCAGAGCAATTGCGTGGACACCCGGCCGCGGCGAGTTTCATCTTGTGCGGCGATTCGATCCCCTGGAATCGGCGTTCGATCCTTTGGGCGAGTTTGATGGAATCTCCCAGGCCATAACGGCAGAAATCCGTCCCGACACAGCTCTTGCAGGTGCGGAAAGCTTTCGCGTACGCGTGGCCGCTGGGCATCCCCAGCTCTTTCCAGACCGCCGGCAGATCCGCCTTTTTGATCCCCAACAGATCGATCCGCTGGCCGCCGGTGATCTTGACCATTTTGACCTGGTATTTGACGGCGGCCTGGGCAATGCGCATCAGTTCATCCGGCGTCGTTACCCCGGCATAAATCCGGGGGACGACGGAAAACGTCCCGTCGCGCTGGATATTGGCGTGCACGCGGTCGTTGATGAACCGCGCGTCACGCTCGTCTTCATATTCGCCCGGCCAAAGAGTTTTTAAAAGTGACGCCAGGCCGGCCTTGCTGTCCGCGTCCTCTTTCCCGTCGGCCAGGGCCGCGAACACGGCGCTGACCGATTTCAATTTCTTCGCCAGGACCTGCGCGACCAGCTGGGATTTTTCCAAAGGGATCCCCGGCACGTAATAATGTTCCGAAGCGTCATAGGAGACCTTCCCCACGCACGATTCGATGATCTGGGCGATCATGCCGCGGCAGGAACCGCAGCCTTTGCCCGCCTTTGTTTTGGCGCCGACCGCGGAGACGCTTTGGCAATGATCGTTAACAATGACATCGACGATCTCTTTTTTACACACGCCGTTACAATTGCAGATCTGCGCGTTGTCGGGCAGGTCCGCGGCGTTCAAGAAGGCCTCCCCCGAAACGGCGCCGAACAAAAGTTCCGACGGGTTCTCCGGGACCTTTTGCTCCGCCTTGAACATCCGCATGAGCGTGTCCGCGTATCCGGTGTCCCCCAGGAGGATCGCGCCAAGGATCCTTTCATCACGGATGACGACTTTTTTATAAATATTGCGTTTGAGTTCGCGGTAAACGACCAATTCATCGGAGGGCTTCTCCGCGTCTTTGGCGCCGATGGAAACGAGTTCGACGCCCATGACTTTCAGTTTCGTCGCGGTCTTTGAACCCTCATACCGCGCCCGGGGGTTAGTCCCCGTGATGACATCCGCCAGCACCCTGGCCTGTTCCCAAATCGGGTCCACCAGGCCATAAGTCTTCCCGCGGTGCTCCACGCATTCTCCCAAAGCGAAGATTTCCGGGACATTGGTGCGCATCTGGTCGTCGCAGACAATACCTTTGTTGACAGTGACCCCGGAAACCTGCGCGACCTCGGTGATCGGGCGGATGCCGGCGCTGATGACGACCATATCGGCGTCGATCGCGGTGCCGTCCTGAAATTCCAATCCCGTGATCTTGCCGTCCTCCTCGCGGACGCGCTTTGTCCGGCCGTTAACAACAACGGTGATCCCCATCGCCTCCATGGTGCGTTTGAGCATCTGGCCGGCTTCCTCATCCAGCTGGGCGGGCATCAACTGGCCGCCCGCTTCCACGACGGTGACTTCCACATTGTGCGTCAATAATCCGCGCGCGGCCTCCAGTCCCAGCAAGCCTCCTCCGATGACCGCGGCCTTGCGGCAGCCATGAGCGAATCCGGCGATACGCCGGCAGTCGTCAATGGTGCGGAACAAAAATACCCCGGGCAAGTTTTGCCCCTCGATCGGCGGAACAAACGGGCGCGAGCCGGTGGCGATAATGATATGATCGTAGGGTTCTGTGACGACGGCGTCTCTGTCGAAAAGGCCGTCAGAAAAATCATAGGCGTTGACCTCCGCCGGCAATGGATACCCCACCACGCAACGGTGCGCGGTGTCGATCCTGACGGCCTTCACCCCGGCATAAAGGAAAATGCCGTTTTCGCGGTACCATGTCAGGGGGTTGAGGAAAATTTCCTCGGGCCGCTGGGACTGATTAAGCAGATTGCTTAACAGGATCCGGTTATAATTGCCGTAAGGCTCGGCACCGAACATGACGATTTTAAACATCCCCTGCGCGCGGTTGAGGATCTCCTCCACCACCCGCGCCCCTGCCATGCCGTTGCCGATCACGACCAATCGTTTCTGCATCTTCCGGCCTCCTTAAAAATAGAAGCCCGACATCCTCCATTGGGATATCGGGCTTCTATGCCTATAGGCTCACCCCCGGCTGATTCATCCCGGGAATCTTGATATTTCGGGATGAATCAATCGCCTGGGTTATTCGCCGCCGCTGCGGCGAATAAAAAACCCTGAACCATTTTTGGTTCAGGGCTTCCGCGTCCTGAAATTTCTTCACTGAATCCTCTGAAGGGAAGCTTCCTCGCTCACCCTTCAGCGTTTGTTACAACGAAAATATAACATATCCCAGGCAACAGTCAACATTTATTTTCTTAAAACAACGTGTAAACAAACGGCGCGACGGCGGAAGACTGCGCGAAGATCATCAGGATGCTGAGCAGAACAAGGATAATAATGATCGGCGCCAGCCAGAACCTCTTTCTGACCCGCAAAAACTCCCACAATTCTTTTAGAATAGAGATTTTGGACATCAGCTACCTCCTGTCGTAAATATCCTCGTTATTTAAAACTGGTTTTTATAGCGCCCCACGTCGGAAGACCCTCGAGTCCTCAAATGCCAATAACTTGCGGCCTTTGGATCGATGGTCCGGCTCAAGAAATCTTTTTTCATCATTTTAAGAATGAGGCTTGCCGGGAAAAATATCGCGAAAAAAACCAGCGTCAGAACGGCCATCATGACCAGTCCCCCGACCTTGTGTCCGACCCTCATCCAAACATCGTAAATCTTTCGTAAAAGTTGTGGCTTAAGAAAAGCGATTAAATAAAGTACCGTGGAAATAACCAGCCAAACCAAACGCCCTCCCGTTATGCCTCCCGAAAGAGCATGTTGCGCGATCGTCGCGTAGAACCCCCAATAAACCAGATGATACGCCCAGCCGTGCGTGAACAATTTTGCGATAAGGAACAAAATGGCCCCGAGGGACAGAACAAAGACGATAAAGGAAACCTGCAGGCCCGCCTGACCCTTTAAAACCAGGAAGGCGATGATCAAGGCCAACCCGAAACCGAATGTTTTAAGTTCTTTCTGCGTGCTATTCATGGTCAGTCCAGAATCGTGGAAATATCCTCTTTCTTGTATTTGTCCTTGTCCGGCTGTTTCTCTTTTTCGAACAAGAAATTCCCCATCAGCAGATAATCCATGTTAGTGCACATAAAACAGCGGTAAGCGTCTTCCGGCGAGCACACGATCGGTTCGCCGCGGATATTAAAAGAAGTGTTGATGACGACGGGACAACCCGTCAAGGCGTCAAATTCCCGCAAGATACCGTAAAAAAGCGGATTCGTTTCTTTGGAGACCGTCTGCACCCGTGCCGACCCATCCACGTGCGTGATCGCCGGCAGGACCGAACGCTTGACCTTCAGCCGGGCGAGGCCCCGCGCCCTTGCATCGACGTTCGGCAAGAGCTTGTCATCTTTGACCTGCGCGACCAAAAGCATGTAGGGACTTTTGGTGCCGGGCTTCCAGTCGAAATATTCGTGTTGTTTTTCCTCCAGGACCGCCGGGGCGAACGGTCGGAACGACTCACGGAACTTGGTTTTCAAGTTCAATGTCGTTTGCATTTCCTGCGAACGGGCATCACCGATGATCGAACGGCCTCCCAGCGCGCGCGGCCCGAATTCCATACCGCCCTGGAAGATCCCGATGACCTTTTGGTCGTTGATCAACTCCGCGACACGTTTCGCAAGCGCATCGCTGGAAAGACGCTCATGAGGGAGCGCCTTTGTCTTGACGAACTCCTCGATCTCGCGCGAATAATCCGGTCCCAGAAACGATCCTTTCTGAAAATCCTGCCGGTTGTCGGCATGGCGCGCATTCCCGAGATATTGATACCAGACCAGCAACGCCGCGCCCAGCGCCCCGCCGGCATCCCCGGCCGCGGGCTGGATCCAAATGTTCTTAAACGGAGTTTTCTTCAATATCTTGCCGTTACCCACACAATTAAGGGCGACCCCGCCGGCCAGACAAAGATTATCCTTACCCGTGACTTTATGGACGTGGCAGGCCGCTTTGACCATGATCTCTTCAGTCACTTCCTGAATGGACCGGGCGATATCCATGTGAAAAGTCTGGATCTCGCTTTCGGGCTTGCGCGGTGGTTGGCCAAACAATTTATGAAACCGCTCGTTGGTCATGGTCAATCCCGTGCAGTAATTGAAATATTCCATGTTCAGACGAAACGAGCCGTCGGATTTAATATTGATCAAGCGGTCCCTGATCAGATCGACATATTTCGGTTCACCATAGGGGGCGAGCCCCATCAACTTATATTCACCGGAATTGACACGGAACCCCACGTAATACGTGAAGGCCGAATACAACAACCCCAGCGAATGCGGGAACTTTATATCGGCCAAAAGTTCGATGTGGTTATCCTCGCCCGCGCCGTAACTGGCCGTTGTCCATTCCCCCACCCCGTCAAGGGTGAGGATGGCGGCTTCTTTAAATGGCGACGGAAAAAACGCCGAGGCGGCGTGCGATTCATGATGTTCCGGGAAAAGGATCTCCCCGCTGTAATTGAGCTTTTCAGCGACCAGATCTTTCAAAAATACTTTTTCCTTGAGCCACACCGGCATGGCCTTAAGAAACGATCTCAACCCGACGGGGGCGTAGGAAAGATAGGTCAAAAGAAGACGGTCAAACTTCAAAAAAGGCTTTTCATAGAACGCGACATAAGACACGTCAGCTATGGTGATATCCTCTTTTTGCAGACAATAGGCAACGCTGTTGGCGGGGAAAGACTCATCGTGTTTTTTGCGGGTAAAGCGTTCTTCCTGGGCCGCGGCCATGATCTCGCCGTCTTTGACCAGACAGGCGGCGCTGTCGTGATAAAAAGCGGAAATGCCCAGGATGTACACCGGTTTCTTATTCGCCATAAATCTTATCCGACATGCTCTTCGGCCGTCTTGTATAGCGCCTCGCGTCGGGCCTTGATGTTCTCATCGGCGAGGAATTCATCGAGCGTCGTGCCCTGGATATCGATGTGTCCGTGGGGCGTGACCTCGATGATCCGGTTGGCGACCGTCTGGATGAACTGATGGTCGTGGGACGAAAAAAGCACGGTCCCCTTGAAGCGTTCCAGCCCGTCGTTTAAAGACGTGATCGACTCCAGGTCCAGGTGGTTGGTCGGTTCATCCAGGACGACGACGTTCGGTCCGACGAGCATCATCCGGGCGAGCATGCAGCGTACCTTCTCGCCTCCGGAGAGGACGCCCGCCTTCTTGAGCGATTCTTCCCCCGAGAAAAGCATGCGCCCCAGAAACCCGCGCACAAAATTCTCGTCCTGTTCCCTGGAATATTGCCGCAGCCAGTCGATAAGGTTCAGGTCAGCACTAAAGTATTTGTTGTTGTCCTTCGGAAAGTACGCCCGGCTGGTGGACGCGCCCCATTTGAAACTGCCGCTGTCGGGTTCCAGTTCACCCGTCAAGATCTGGAAGAGCGCGGTCTTGGCCAGCGCGTTACGGCCCAGAAAGACGATCTTGTCGCCCTTATTGACATGCACGGTCAGGTTCTTGAACATCACCTGGCCGTCGACGGACTTGCCCAGATCGCGGATATCCAGGATATCGTTGCCGGCGTCGCGTTCGAACTGAAAGTTCACATACGGGTATTTGCGCGACGACGGCTTGATCTGCTCGACGGTCAGTTTCTCCAGGATTTTTTTGCGGGACGTGGCTTGTTTGGATTTGGAGGCGTTCGCGCTGAAGCGCGCGATAAATTCCTGCAATTCTTTGCGCTTGTCTTCGATCTTTTTGTTGGCCTCGGAGCGCTGGCGCAAGGCCAATTGGCTTGACTGCAGCCAAAAGGTATAATTGCCCGGATAAAGCTGTATCTTCCCGAAATCGATGTCCGCGATATGCGTGCAGACATTGTCCAGAAAATGTCGGTCGTGGGAAACGACGATCGCGGTATTCTCAAAGTTACAGAGAAATTCCTCCAGCCACATGCAGGTTTCCATGTCGAGCTGGTTCGTAGGCTCATCCAAAAGAAGAATATCGGGGTTGCCAAACAGCGCCTGGGCCAACAGCACGCGCACCTTTTGGCTGGCCTCAAGCTGTTTCATCTGAAGGCTGTGCAGATTCTCCGGAATGCCCAGATCGCTTAAAAGTTTGGCGGCATCGGCTTCCGCGTTCCAGCCGTCCATTTCCGCGAATCTTCCCTCGAGCTCCGAGACCCGCATCCCGTCGGCATCTGAAAAATCGGCCTTCGCGTACAACGCGTCTTTTTCCTGGACCACCTTATAAAGTTCCGCGTGGCCCATGATGACCGTGGTCAAGACCGGATATTCATCGCAGGCGAACTGGTCCTGATTGAGGGTGGAGATCCGCTCGCCGGGGGTGACTGTCACCTTGCCCGCCGTCGGGTCAATCTCGCCGGAGAGGATCTTCAGGAACGTGGACTTGCCAGAGCCGTTGGCGCCGATGAGGCCATAGCAGTTACCTTTCGAGAAGACGATATTCGCCTCCTCAAAAAGGCGTCTTTTCCCGTATTGTAATGTCACACCGTTGGCGGCGATCATTGAGAACTCATCTTAGTATCTATGCTTGGGGCAAGTAGCAAGGGTCAGGGGTCAAGGTTTCTTATTCCTTGACCCTTGTTCCTTGCCCCTTGACCCTACATTAAAATCGTGAATATTAACCCTTTTGTATACTTTAGGGAGGCGGCTTCCAAGACTGCAGACGATCTCGTAGGGAATCGTATGGGCGAGCTGGGCGAGTTCATAGGCGCAGACGCCCTCTTCCCCTTGCTTTCCTAAAATAACAACCGGCATTCCCAGGCGTGGATTCTTGATCTTTGAAACGTCAACGACGATTTGGTCCATAGTCACCCGGCCAAGCACAGGACAACGCTTGCCACCAATCAAAACGTCGGCCTTACCCGACAATCCGCGCAGATATCCGTCGCTGTAGCCGATCGGCAGAGTAGCGACCGTCATCGGACGGCGCGCGATAAAAGTGCGGCCATAACTGATGCTTCTTCCCTTCTCTATTCTCTTCAAAAAAATAATCCTGGAATGGACGCTCATGGCCGGACGCAAGGCAATTTTCTTCTCTAATCCCGGACGCGGATACAGGCCGTAAAGCATCAGTCCCGGCCGGGCGAGATTCAAAATCTTATTCGGATATCCAGCCAGCCCCATACTGTTGGCCGCGTGGACGTAAGGAACGGCCAACCCACCTTCCCTGATCTTTTGAACGAGCCTGGTCAGTTGCTGGATCTGTCTTTGCGTGAAGGCGCGGTCCGTATCCGCCGAAGGGAAATGGGTGCAGATCCCCTGGACCCGCAAATTCCTCAGGCGGCTTAACTTTTTTATGAAATCCAGGGCCTCTTCATGCCAGACCCCCAACCGCCCCATGCCGGTGTCGGCTTTGACGTGGATGTCTACCAGCCGCCCCTGTTGCCGCGCGTACTTATCCAGCGCCCGAGCCAGTTCAAGGCTACATACCGTCGGGGTCAGATCGTAATCGACAATGTCTTTAGCCTGTTCGGGAAGGGTCGTTTCAAACAAAAGGACCGGCGTCCGAATGCCGGTCTGACGCAAAGCGACCCCTTCCGTCAGATTCGATAACCCGATGAAATCCACCTTCTCTTTGACCAACAGCTTCGCGATAGGCGGCATCCCGTGGCCGTAAGCATCCGCCTTGATGACGATGAGTATCTTCGTCTTGCCCGCCAACCGCCGGAGAACCCTGAAATTATGCCGAATGGCGTTTAAATCAATCTGCGCCCAAGTTAAACTTCTATTCATCGATTCCTCGTGTTTAGTCTGTGTCCTTAACGCGGGTCCATAACCCGGCCGATAAATAAAATGCTGTCTGAACTCTTGTCGCGGATAATGAAAATAAATGGATGATCGGCGCGAAAAACAGGCCTAAACTCCAACAATGCAGCGGTAGCCCTCACAACCACAGCGGTGGCCGCCGCGGCTTCAGTCCCTTCCTCATTCACATCCACGAAGGTCTTGTGAATCACTTCGGAGATGTATAAACCCACCGGGTCTGGAGTCATCCCCGAAAAGTCCGCCGCCGCGTCAAACGCGTCTGTCATGCCCAGAGACTTGAGCGCCTCGCTTAGGAGAAACTCGGAGGTCATCCTGAATTTGGGCAGTGAAACAATAACTTCTTGTTTCTGCAATGTCGATACCCAATGATTAAAATTCTCCGCTTTGAGCAAACCTTCAAGTTCTTTGAGGCCTTTCCTTTCTTTGGGAAGAAGAACCACCATGGATAGTTTGCCCCCCTCATAAGGCATCTCAAGAACTTGCGTCGTTTCGTCCTCGGAGTAATGAAATTCTCTGGTCTGGCTCATCATCGGAACTTCGACTTTTTCTCCGCTCATTAACTCAAACGGCTCCAGCCCGGTCCTTTCCTTTTTAAACTGTGACATCCATTTACCCTTGAAATAAATAGCGTTGGTCAAGACCAGTCTCGTCAGATCCGTCAAGATGCCTGGCTTGATTAATTCTTTTATCTTGTCCCTGGTCTTTTCCTCGACCCATCTGTTGATAGTCGCGCGGGCCTGCTCTGCATTCTTTACAAAATCCGCCTCCTTAAACCCGGCGTCATAATAATCCCTGGTGATATCAATAAATTCCTTGTGGAATTCATACCCGGACTGTCCCCAGAGGGCGTTGGCGATAGAAAGCTCAAAACCGCTTTGGGTTGGTTCAGCTTGCAACTCTTGCATGAGCACGGAGTACCCCGGATGCAAGCGCCCCTGGCCTAAAGAAAAATGCAAGGTTTGGGCCATCTGTGTTTCGGTATTTCCCCTGGCCCCCGCGCAGGTCATTGCCAAAGCCGTCGAGATGCTGAAAGGAGAAAAGAAAAGGTTGCCGTCGTCTTTCCCCACCCGGGAATAAAGATCAAAGGTGAACTGATGGTTACCTTCCACGACTGAATCCTTGTCGGTTTTTTCCAAAGCAAATGAGTTTGTCCCTTGCCACGCGGCAAATACCATCAACAGCGCACACAAGACAATACGATTTTTGTTCTTCATGGAATCCATCGCCCTTTCATTTCAATTTCTTGCCATTCTGTGAGTTACCTGGCAATCTTCCCGGACACGAGTTCTCCGGGGACGCGTAACTGATCCCAATTTCCGGCACGCACCGGAAATTACTATTTCGCCAGCTTGTCATACTCCGCGTGAGCGCCTATCCAGAACCTCACTGCCCCTTCCTCGCTTTCAATGCCCAAAGCGCGGTATTGCATGCCGATTCTCACTGACCAATACTTACGAACTTTCTTCAAATGTAAAGATGTATGGTGAGGATTTTCCTTAAGCAGTTTAAAATTTTTGTCGGCTAATTGTCGAATATTGGCGGGGAGTTTGTAATAGCAATCCCGGAAGGAAGGATTGGCAAAATGCCTCATAATTCTTTGCATTTCCCTTTTGCAAAATCTTTCAAGGCCTTGCTGCCGAAACGATCCAGTTTTCCTGAACAAACATCCTTTTCAAATTTCCTGTCCCATTTTTCAGCCTCAACCCTATGAAACCACGCGCTAAACCGAACGAAAGCTTTCTCCGGCAAACTCAATACATCATTCTCTAATTCTCTGATCTTTATCATAGCTCCTCCTTGCTCTGAATTGCTTAAGCAAAGTATATCATAACTATCCACTCTCTACTCTCTTACTCTCTGCTTTTCTGCACCTGGCAGTCCTCCGGGTACAAATACAGCGGAACAAGGGTTTCCGCCACGTCGTAGTCTTTCGCCTCAAACCGTTTCAGGGCCAGGGTTGCCAGATGCTTCGCCTGCGGGTACATTTGTTTTTCATCGGCAAAGCGCGCTTTGATCCCGGCGGCCTTTTCAATGGTCTCACGGAAAAGCGGCACGCCGTCGCCGACAAATATTACTTCACCTGTTATTTGTTTTAACACATCCTTAATATCCGCCAATAAATATTTGCTCTTTCTTTTTAACTCGTTTCCTTTTTTCTGATAAAGGCACGCGTAGACCATATTCCGCTTGGCATCGCAGACGACACAAATTTGACCATCTTCTTTAACATTAAGAGCAAGAACATCCAGGCTGGAAATGCCGACGACGGGTTTTTTAAGCGCGAAGGCCAGCCCCTTGACCGTCGAGAGCCCTACCCGCAGGCTGGTAAATGATCCCGGCCCAAGCCCAACGGCAAACCCGTCGATCTGGTCCAGCGTCAATCCGGCCTTCTTTAATATCCCCTGGATCGCCGGCATGATCGAATCGGAGAGGACCTTCTGAAGAAAGATGCCGCGGGAATAAAGCGCCTTCCCGTCCTTCGCGACCGCGAGGCTGAAATGTTTGCTGGAAGTATCGAGGGCTAAAATATTCATAAGACGGTTAATAGTTGATGGTTGATGGTGAATGGCGAATAACATGCAAATACCGCTTTCCGACCGCGGAAAGCTTGATCGAACGTTCATTCTCGCCTTTATGCTTTAGTTCAACGCGTAGATATTCTTTCGGCATCAATTGTCCAAGCCGCTCGGCCCATTCGATGACGGCGACCCCGTCGCCGTAAAGGAATTCCTCGTAGCCGATGGAGCTGATCTCATGGACCGCTTCCAGGCGGTACAGATCAAAATGGTACAGCGGCAAGCGGCCGTGATACGCGTTCATCAAAACGAACGTCGGGCTGTTGACTTTTTCCGGGGCGATCTTCAATCCTTGGGCGATACCTTTGATCAGTGTGGTCTTGCCGCTGCCCAGATCGCCCTCCAAGCACACGATGTCACCTTTGCGCAAATGCTTTGCCAGCCGCTCGCCAAGGCGCAAGGTCTGGTCCGTGCTCTTCGATAACACGTTGATGGCTTTCATCAGAAATGGGTATAACCGCGGGGCTCAATCTTTGCCAGCGCGCCGGTTTTATTCTTTAACAATAATCCTTTGGCATGGGGGACGATCTCTCCAATCGGATAAAACCGGAATTGTTTTTGCCGCCCCCAAAAGGCGGCCTTCCGGCGGGGAACCGTAAACAAAAGCTCGAAATCCTCACCGTCGTAAAGCGCCTGGCGTACATTGGCGCCGGCGCGGCGCGGAATTTCGTTTTCCTCTAGAACAGCGCCGACCTTGCTCTCTTCCAGGATGTGCCCCAGGTCCGCCGCCAAGCCGTCGGAGATATCAATCATGGCTGTTGGCTTGACGTGGCGGACCAGATACCGCGACTCTTTAAGCCGCGGAGTAAATTTCAAGTGCCAGCCCGTGGATAAAGATTTCCCCAAAGGGCCGGTCACAAAAATCTGATCGCCTGCCCTGGCGCCGCTTCGGTACACGACATCACTTTTGCCGGCCTCGCCGGTCAAGGCAATATTGATCACGACCTTCGTGCTTTTGATCGTATCCCCGCCGACGATGGCAACGCCGAATGGACGCGCCAACGCGTCCATCCCTTGATACACGTCCCGGACAAACGTCCAGGACAAATTCCCAGGGACACCCAGCGACACAAGCGCGTAACGCGGCACCCCGCCCATGGCCGCGATGTCGCTGATACTGCACGCCAGCGCCTTGCGCCCGATCAAACGCGGCGGCGCCTTGCGCTCAAAGTGCACGCCCTCCAAGAGCATGTCCGTCGTTAAGAGAAGATACCTCCGGGCATCCAGCGGCACAACCGCCGTGTCATCGCCGATGCCATGAACCACATAGGGTTCATGGCCGTAAACCCCACGTGGTTTACGGCCCTCAACAACGGCCGCGCCGCTTCCTCGACAATTCTTAAGAAGCTCAATCAACCCGAATTCGCCAAGTTGGGATAACTTTGTAAACATATTTTAGTCGTAAGTCGTAAGTTATAAGTCGTAAGTAAAAAAACAAAATCATAACTTCTTCAAATCTTTTCTTTATTGCTTACTACTTACGACTTACCCCTTACGACTGACCTTGAATATTTTCTTAATGTTCGTGTAAAACGGCCGCCGGATAATCCCCTTCTCCGTCACGATCGCCGTGATCAGCTTGTGGTCCGTCACGTCGAAGGCGGGGTTGTAGACGTTGACACCGCGCGGCGCCGTCGGGCAGCCGCCAAAACCCAGGACCTCTTCCCTGCTTCTTTCTTCAATGGGGATCTGTTTGCCGTCGGCGATCGCGAGATCAAAAGTAGATTGCGGGGCGACCACGTAAAAAGGGACCCCGTGATGTTTGGCCAAGACCGCCAGCATATACGTGCCGATCTTGTTGGCCGTGTCGCCGTTGGCCGCGATGCGGTCCGCGCCGGTGAAAACCGCGTCGATCTTGCCCTGCTTCATCAACGTCGCGGCCATGTTGTCGCAAATCAAAGTCGTATCAATGCCGGAACGCAAAAGTTCCCATACCGTCAGGCGCGCGCCCTGCAACAGCGGGCGCGTCTCGCAGGCGTACACTTGAAATTTCTTACCCTGTTTCCTTGCCGTGTACATGACTCCCAAGGCCGTCCCGTAATCGACGGTCGCCAAGGCCCCGGCGTTGCACACCGTCAGAATCGAGGCGCCGTTTTTGATCAGCGCGGCGCCGAAATCCCCCATTTTGCGGCAAAGTTTACGGTCCTCCTCATAAATCGCCAGCGCCTCTTTTTTCAAAATGTTCTTCAGCTGCGCAACGCTTACCCCGGGATGACGTTGAATAACCTGTTTCATCCGCGCCAGGGCGTTAAAGAGATTCACCGCCGTCGGGCGCGAGGTGGCGATGTAACCGCTGACCCGTTCAACGTGCTTGAGGAAACGCTTGCGGTCGTTGCCGGAAAAAGATTTGATCCCCAGCAGGACTCCGAAAGCCGCCGCCACACCAAGCGCCGGCGCGCCGCGCACGCTCAAACGCCGGATCGCCTGCCACAGCCGTTTAACGTCGCGGCAATGGATATACTCCAGCTTGTGGGGAAGTTTGGTCTGGTCGATGAGCTTGACGTGACCGTTGACCCAACTGATCGTTTGAATAGACATTTACTTATTTTCTTTCGTTATGATCTTGCCCTGCGCGTCCAGGCGGGGAAAAAGCGCGTCATGACTTTGTAATTTTGTCCCTGCCTTAAGTTGTCCCCAGCGCGGCTCTGTGCCCACCGCGCCCAAAGTTTCCAAAACCGTTTGCGCCTTGGACGGTATAACGGGCGAAAGAAGGACCGCGCTGATGCGTAGCGCTTCCGTGGCCGTATAAAGGATCGTACCCGCTCTCTCTAAATTCTCTTTCGCTTCTTTCCAGGGAGCCTGGTGCTCCATATAAACGTTCGTGTTACGGATCAACACCAAAACTTGCTCAAGGGCTTCATGGACACGCATAGCATCGATCAACTCTTCGATTCTTTTGGCCAGCCCGTCGGCTACCTTCCTGATTTCCTTATCTGGCGCCCACGCCTGACCTTCATTAGGGACACAACCGTCAAAATATTTTCCGATGAGACCGCTCACACGATTTAAAAGATTCCCAAAGTCATTGGCCAGGTCGCTGTTGTAGCGTTTAATAAAAGATTCCAGGGTAAAATTGGCATCCTGCCCCATGACCATCTCGCGCATCAGATAATAACGCACCGGGTCAACGCCGTATTGATCAACGAGGCTCAAGGGGTCAACGACATTGCCCAGCGACTTGCTCATCTTTGTCTCACCGATCAGCCACCAGCCGTGAGCGAAAATGGTTTTTGGCAGAGGCAGCCCTAAGGAAAACAGCATCGTCGGCCAATAGACCGCGTGGGTGGTCAGGATATCTTTGCCAATCAGGTGGACCGAGGCCGGCCACCATTTCTTGAATTTTTCCTCATCCGTCAAATACCCTGCGGCGGTGATGTAGTTGATGAGCGCGTCGAACCAGACGTAGGTGACGTAATCCTTGTCGAAGGGGATCTCGATGCCCCAGCCCATGCGCGATTTGGGCCGCGAGATGCACAAGTCTCCCAAGGGCTGACGCAAAAAACCTAATATCTCATTCTTGCGGTGCTCGGGCTGGATAAATTCCGGATGGGTGCTGATGTGCTCGATGAGCCTTTGCTGGTATTTGCTCATCTTGAAAAAATAGTTGCGCTCTTTTAATCTTTTGACATCACGGAAGTGGCCGGACTCTTTCTCCGTCTCCGTGATGAACCGCTCATCGGCGACCGAATACCAGCCTTCGTATTCATCTGAATAAACATCACCATTATCATACACTTTCTGAAGCGCGGCCTGGACAGCCTTGACGTGGCGGGGCTCGGTGGTGCGGATAAAATCGTCGTTGCGGATCTCCAGCTTCTTCCAAAGATTGGAAAACCTCGGGGCGAGCTCGTCGCAATGCTGCTGTTCCGGCACGCCGCGCTTCTGCGCCGCCTGCTGGACCTTCTGGCCGTGTTCGTCCAACCCGGTGAGAAAAAAGACTTCGTCGCCCTCGTTACGATGATACCGCGCCAAGACATCAGCGAGGATCGTCGTGTACGCGTGCCCGATGTGCGGGTTATCGTTGACGTAATAGATCGGGGTTGTCACATAAAATCTAGAACACATTTTCGCCGCTCGTATTTCGTGTTAATTCGCCAGTTAGCTGGCGAATTCAACAGATATCTGTTAAATTCCCTCCAGCCCGTCTAAAGAACATGCCGTTCTGGAGGCATATACCTAATGAATCATTCCGGACAGATCGGTACGGTCCCCGGGACTGCTCGGAACTGCTGTCCCCCTGTCCCCTTTAATTGTGCATAGCACGTTTTGTTTCGTTTTGTTTTCGTTTTGTTTTCCCACCCGCGCATCCTAGAACCTTTTTTCAATACGCTTTCTGAATAAACCGTTCCTTAACTTCCCTCATAGTAAGATAAATGACCGCAATGATACTATATAAAAGCAGGGGGGATAATATAAATAACCCTATGCAAGCTTGACCGCGATACGGGAAACCTATCAGAAAACTTGTTATATTTAAGCCAATGTATAACCATGAAATTACAAGAATAGTTTTTCGCGCCCAATTATATAAAAATAATATTGCAATATTAACCGTAATATAAATCACTCCTAAAAAAGGTAGCCACCACCACCAATCGCTGATATGGGTGGTACTGCTATGTCGCCAATAACTGATACGGATAGCATTAAAAGATGACCTACATAAATATGCAAGACCAAGGCCTAATAAAATTCCAACGCTGCTGAATATTATCAATCCAAGAGACGGCTTTTTCATGGATACCCTCCGTTAGGTTAAACGTGCCAGGTGGCATGTTTACTTCGTTTACCCTGAGGAATTCCCGGGGCAATTCCGGGGCAATTCCGGGGACGCGTACCTTTTTCCAGGCCGATTCCCCCCCGCCCCTGCCGCGGGCAATTCCGCAGACGTCTGCGGAATTCAAGTTTACACTACAATTTCGTCACATGTGACGAAATTGGCCCGTTGCACTCATCGTCCAATTTCTCCATTTCTCGAAGGACCTTAAGCGAAACTACCCGGGCCGCTTCAGATTCCATTTTCAATTGCTTTCGCGATAACCAGCGTCTATTATTTCTGGACTTTTGAGTTTTCATCAGGGTTCCTGATGTAACAAATTTGCTGCAAACGTAACAGGATTGAAACAATTAAAAACCACGGAGCGGGCCCCGTGGCTTCAGAAAAATCGCTTGGCAAACAAGATCAACCGGCCACGGCTTTTTCGAAGATGGTCCTGATGATCTTGCCTTCGCCGGCGTCGACGGTCACCAGACGCTTGAGGATGTTGACGTCGATGACCTTGCCCTTGCCTTCCCCCACAGCGACCTTGTCCCCGACCGAGGGCAGGTCTCTGGAAAGTTCTTTATACACCTGGAATTCGTAGGCCATGCAGCATTTGATGCGCCCGCACACCCCCGAGATGCGCGAGGGGTTCAAAGGCAGTCCCTGCTCTTTGGCCATCTTGATGGAGAGCGTGTGGAATCCCTTCATGTAGGAAGAGCAGCAAAATTCCCGCCCGCAGATCCCGTAGCCGCCGACGATCTTCGCCTTGTCGCGCACGCCGATCTGCTTGAGTTCGATGCGCACGCGGAACACCTTCGCCAGGTCCTTGACAAGGTTGCGGAAATCCACGCGGCCGTCGGCCAGGAAGGAAAAGATGATCTTGCTCGCGTCAAAGGTGTATTCGGCCTTGACAATGTTCATATGGAGATTGCGCTCGTTGATCTTGCGCACGCAGTTATCGACGGCGTCCTGCACCTTCGTGCGGTTGTTGGCGATCTGTTTAAGGTCGCCTTCGGTGGCTTTGCGCAAGATCCGGCCCTGGGGTTTGTGTTCCGTTTTCGCCGGGCACATGGCGCCCACATGGGAGACGACCAGGCCGAACTCCGACCCGCGGTCGACTTCCACGATCACGTAATCCCCGCGCTCGCAGGCGACGTCGTTAAGCTCGAAATAATCCACGTCGCGGTATTCGCCAAGCTGGACTTGCACTATTTTGCCCATAACATTTCTCCTATGATCGACAGCAGTATCTTCACGTTAAGGTTTTCGACGAGCAGCCGGCACGCGTTGACCGTTTCCCGGTGGATGCCGGTCAATTCCTCGAAAGAAAACCGCCGTTGAAAGTTCTGTAGTTCCCGGATCCGGCCGGCGTGCACCAGCCGGGCGTCCTTGACCCCGGTCCGGACCAGCATGCAATCCCTGATCCAGCTTAAAAGAATATCCAGGAATTCCCTGGTTTTCACTTTGTCGGCTCCGATTGTTTTAATAAGCGCCTCACGCTCGCGCCCGAGGATATACCGGTCGATGATCTCATCTTTGGCCGCGCACAGACGGTCTTCTTTAAGCCGCCGCGCCTTGCCCAGACACCCCTCGGCAAAATAGGCCAGAAAGTGGGCCTGGTCTTTGTCCTCATCATAGTCCTGGACCAGCCGGGCCGCAAGCGCTCTTTGGGACGCCGGGACAAAGGGCACCACATGGCAGCGGGACTTGACCGTTTCCAAAACCCGCTCCGGGACCGCCGTGGTCAAGATCAGCAGGCTGTTCGCGGACGGCTCCTCAAGAGTCTTCAACAACGCGTTGGCCCCTTCGGTCGTGAGATTTTCGATATTGTGAATGATGAAGATCTTTTTTTCGGCCATAAAGGGCCGCAGCCTGACCTGGGCCAAAAGTTCACGGACCGCGTCGATCTTGATCGACTCCCCGGGCGCCACTTGAAGGATGTGGACATCCGGGTGGTTGCCTGAATTGATCTTCAGGCACGGCAGGCAACGGCCGCAAAAATACGCATCATCACTCTCTTTTTTGTTCTCGCAGTTCAAGGACCCGGCCACGGCCAAGGCGGTCGCGGCCTTGCCGATATGCGCCGGGCCCGTGAAAAGATACGCGTGCGCCAGAAGCCCCCTCTTCTCGAGGGCGGCGAAACGTTTTAAAATGTTTTCATTGAATTCAATATTCATGTGAGTTGTTTGAGTCCATTGAGTTCGTTGGGTTGTCAACCCAATAAACCCAATCAACTCTATAAACCCAATAAACTATCAATGTGTTTACGCACGACCAAATGGATCTCTTCCTTGTTGCCGTCCACCTTGATCAACTTGATCCGCCCGGGTTCCTGACGGGCCAGCGTCCGGTATCCCGTCCGCACCCGGTCATGATACAAAATGCTGCGCCGCTCGATGCGGTCTTTGGGACGGCGGATCCGGCCCAGGCCTTTCTTCGCGTCGATGTCGAAAAAAAACGTCAGATCCGGGGTGACGCCGCCGGTCGTGAACCGCCCGAGCTCTTTGATCCACCCGATATCGACACCATTGCCGTAACCCTGATAAGCGACCGTCGAGTCCAGAAAGCGGTCGCAAAGAACGACCACCCCTTCGCGCAATGCCGGGATGATCTTCTCGCGCACCAACTGCGCCCGGGCCGCCATGTACAACAGCGTTTCGCATTCGTCGCTCATCCCGGCGCTGCCGACGTCAAGAAGGATGCGGCGGACCTGTTCGCTGATCCTGGTCGCGCCCGGCTCGCGCAGGAACAAAACTTTCCGTCCCTTGCGTTTCAAATAGCGGTCGACCAGCCCGATCTGGGTGCTTTTTCCGGAACCCTCCGAACCTTCGAACGTGATGAACCTGCCCTTCAAGCGCGCCTCCACACTTGCCCGTCTTTGGTATCTTCGACAATGATCCCTTTTTCCTTGAGCGCGTCGCGGATCTTGTCGGAGCGTTTGAAATCTTTTTTCGCCCGGGCCTGTTCGCGCTGTTTTAAAAGGCCTTCCATCTCCTCCTCCTTCGGACCCGCCGCGGCCGCGGCGCGGGACAACGACAACCCGAATATGTCCGTGCACAACCGGGTGACCGTCGCGGCCGCCTCTTCAACGATGCCGGCATAATCCCTCTTGTCCTGACCGGCGTCGATGAATTTATTCGTCGCCGTGACCAGATCGAACAAATGCCCCATGGCCCTGGGGGTGTTGAAATCATCGTCCATGGCCTCGAGGAACTTTTCCAGGTGTTCCCCGATAAAATCCATCTCTTGCGCTTCCTGCGTGGGCGGGATGTTCATCCGGGAAACACGCGTGAACAGGACCTCAAAACGCTGGAGGGCCCGGCGCGCTTCTTCCATTTTGTCCGGCGTAAAATCGATCGGGCTCGCGTAATGCGAGGAAAGGAAGAACATCTTGAGCTGGTCGACGCTGTATTTCTTTAACGCGTCCTGGACAGTGATAAAATTCCCCAGCGACTTGGCCATTTTCTGTCCCTGGATCGTAAGGAGTCCGTGGTGGATCCAGTATTTGGCGAAAGGTTTGCCCGTTAAAGGTTCAGCCTGGGCGATCTCGTTCTCGTGATGGGGAAAGATCAGATCGCGCCCGCCGGCGTGAATGTCGAGGGTCTCGCATTGGAGATGTTTTAAGCTCATGCAGGAACATTCGATGTGCCAGCCCGGCCGTCCGCGGCCCCAGGGGCTTTCCCAGAACGGCTCATCCTCTTTGGAC
>Ga0209211_10000304_pt1 | contig 108552 bp, 104 predicted proteins | sample RifGroA2_FD_183992 | JGI IMG/M metagenome (GOLD analysis project Ga0209211, IMG submission 183992) | Groundwater microbial communities from Rifle, Colorado, USA - Groundwater A2 (SPAdes) (version 2) | ecosystem: Environmental > Aquatic > Deep subsurface > Groundwater | place: Rifle, Colorado...
ACAATTAAAGCAATTCTGCAATCTCGATGATCAATCAATTCTCCTTTTAAAACAAGCAATCTCCAAACTCAATCTTTCTGCCAGAGCCTTTCACAGAGTAATTAAAATCGCCCGCACAATTGCAGACCTTGAAGGTTCCATCAAAATTCAATCCAATCACGTCGCAGAGGCACTACAATACCGTCCTCAGGTCGATAGTTAGAAACATTAATTTGTAATATCGCACAACTTATTGCCTATTTTTAAGATAAATTTGACCTTGATAGCACTCCTTGATATGCTTAGCTTCGTAATTAGCAGGCTAATTAATATGTCTGCTTAACTTTGAAAATATTTTTGATTATGTCAAATTTGAATTTACTTCTTATTTAAGCAGGTTTATTTCTTCAGTATTACTGCATATTTACTAAAATTAGAATATGAAAATTGCATTTATCGCATCATTTGTACCACGCAAATGTGGTGTTGCCACATACACGAGAGATCTTTCTTTGGAAATACACAAAAAACGTATTCCTATCTCAATTTTTGCAATGGAAAATCCCATGATTCCTACTGTATATGCTCCTCCGGTAATGGAAACTATTCAACAAGAAAAAATCGCTGATTACCAAAAAGTTGCAAAACTTCTAAATTCCAGCTCTGTTGATATTGTGCATTTGCAGCACGAGTTTGGTCTCTTTGGAGGAGCAGATGGTGAATATATCCTGGATCTTGCATCACTACTTAATAAACCACTCGTAGTTACATTCCATACAGTACTACTAACACCAACGGAGCATCAGAAATACATTATTCAAGAACTTACACGGTTGTCAAGAAACGTGATTATTATGGATGAAGTGGCAAACAACCGACTAGAACAGGTATACGGACTTAACCCCAGCGATAGCGTTTTTATACTGCATGGCGCTCCAATTACTACGATGAAGAAGGATGTTGCAAAAAAAATTATTAATTTTCCTTACACATTTATTTTACTTGCAAATAATCTGCTCAGTAGAAATAAAGGTATTGAATATGCAATCGAAGCAGTCGCACAAGCTGTTTTAAAAATACCAAATTTAGTATTTCTTGTATTAGGAGAAACACATCCTCTTGTCAAAAAAACTGAAGGCGAATCATACAGAGAAGAGCTTATGGAGCAAGTTATTAAATTAAAACTCGAAAAGCATATTATCTTTATAAACAAATATTTACCACTTGAGCAGTTGCAAATATATTTGGCTGCTGCTGATGTATATATTACTCCTTACCTTGATCCTCAACAAATTACATCAGGTACGCTCTCATATGCAATTGGCGCTGGAAAAGCGTGCATCTCAACTGAGTTCATATATGCCAAAGATATTCTCGCAAAAGGCCAAGGTATACTGGTGCAGTTTCGTGATAGTAATGCAATTGCAAAGGCTCTTGTCCAATTGTATAAAGATCCAAAAAAGCTTCGAAAATTAGAAACGAATGCTACTAACCTACGAAAAGATATGCGTTGGTCGCGCGTTGCCCAAAAACATATCTTACTCTACGAAAAAATTCTGCAACTGAATGATTCACAAACAATAGCTAAAAAAATTCTACGTGCTCCGCTTGATATTTCATACCTCTCTCATTTAACTGATGCTGTCGGTGTGATTCAGCATACACATCACATCATTCCAGATAGAAAATTTGGATATAGTACCGACGATAATGCACGGGCACTCATCGTAGTGTCGCAGTTATATAAACAACATAAAACAGACGACATTTTGAAACTTATCAAACTTTATGTGACTTTTTTAAAATTTGCTCAAAGTGCAAATGGCAAATTTCATACATTTCTCAATTTCAACCGAAGCTGGGACGACACAACCGATGTTACCGATCCATATGGAAAAGCCATGTGGGCATTAGGCTTTAATTTATATCTTAACGACAATCCACCTTTTGCACAGTCTGTCCACTCTCTTTTTGTCATGAATCTAGAACAGATGGATAATATCCGCGATCTAAGAACTGCAGCTTACACGATGCTTGGGCTGTACTATTATATTCTGACGTATGAATCAAAGACAGATGCTGCAGTACAAGCAAGCGTTTATCTGAAAAAATTAGCTGATTTTCTCATTGGCGCATATGAAAAAAGCCACACAACCAGTTGGGATTGGTTTGAAGATACAGTTACATATGATAATTTCCGTCTTCCGCAGGCACTTTTTGCAGCTTACATGATTACCCGAAACGTTAAATATAAAAAGGTTGCAAACTTAACTCTGCAATTTATCACAAATTGCAATTATGATAAACAGAAGAGTTATTTTGACTTTATCGGACAAGATGGTTGGTATGTAAAAGGAGAAAAAAAGGCAGAGTATGACCAGCAACCACTTGAAGCTGCGGCAGCAGTTGATGCATATGTATTTGCTGCTAAGGCATTACATAAAAAAAATTATCTAAGTCGTGCACTTCTTGCATTCGAGTGGTTTTTTGGCAATAACCGCAATCATAGATATATCTATGATGAAAATACTAAGGGTGTTTTTGACGGGCTTACCAAAAGAGGCGTCAATCAAAATGAAGGTGCAGAATCAACCGTTTGTTTTTTGATGTCTTGTTTTTCTTTACAACACTCCCTAAAAAAGATTTAGCACTAATTTTTTTTCGACAGTAGCAACTCCTATCACACGATCAGCAGCACCATAGTAGACGTAATAGATACCACCCTTTTCGATTGCTCCGCAGGTAAATACGACATTGGGAACAAAACCAAATGTTTCATAATCAGTTTCAGGTTCAAATATCGGTTCTGGTGAACGATATAAGATTTTTGTTGGGTCATTCCTATCAAGAAACATGATGCCCAATCTGTAGATATTTTCTTCATCAACACCATGATAAAAAAGAAGCCACCCTTTTTCGGTTTCTATAGGAGGCGAGCCGATACCAGTTCGCTTACTATCCCAAAACCCTGCTCGATTATTAAAGACGGGATATACTTGCGGCCACAAGTTGAGTTGATCTGATTTTGCAAAATAGCTTATGCTGTTTTCTTTCCTATAAAGAAGCCAATACTCACCGTTTATTTTTTTGGGAAATAAACTCGCATTTTTTCCCACTATATAAGGCAGGATAATACCGTGTTCATGGAAAGATCTAAAGTCTTTTGTTGAAATCATAGCGATATGGGCTACCATGTTAATTAATTCTGGCCAATTGGGATTTATTTTTCCTTGTGGGTTTTCGGAGACTATTGTAAACGTTATAAAAAACATATCATTTATTTTTACGATTCGAGGATCTTCGACACCAAGTTTTCTAAATTTTTCTTCTCTTGCGAAGTAGACAGGCTTTTCTCTTCGTTCGAAATGAATTCCATCATGACTTGTGGATAGACCAAAGCGTGAAGTAGACTCGTTTTTTCCTCGCGCTCTGTAAAGAAGATATACAATATCCTTTGATACAACTGCACCAGGGTTGAAAACAAGCCTATTCTCCCATGATAAATTCGACGGCGTAAGAATGGGATTTTCTTTTGCGCGGGTAAGCTTGACCATAAAAATAGTTTATACCTAAAATACTTCAACTTGCATCTATTAAAAAGAATTTTAGGTACATAATCGGTTAACGAGAGTTGCAAACTCGAGTTAAACGAGTTTATATCACTTGTTATAACGGCACAATACTACCGGGGTGTGGGACTTGCCTAGGCAAAGTAGAAATTTTCTCACCGAAAAACTAATGCGAAAAGAGAAGAAAAGCTCGCGATAAAGGGGTCGACATACACATATCAGTCCCGGCTGTTAAAGTCGAAAAATTAACCGGCAAATTTCAGGCCGAGTCATCATCACAGATTCAAAAACGAGTTCAGAGAGCTCGCGACTTTCAGCTTAAAAGATTCAAAGGTTTAAAAATTACCTCAAATTCCGAGATGAACAATAAACAATTAAAGCAATTCTGCAATCTCGATGATCAATCAATTCTCCTTTTAAAACAAGCAATCTCCAAACTCAATCTTTCTGCCAGAGCCTTTCACAGAGTAATTAAAATCGCCCGCACAATTGCAGACTTAGAAGGATCAGAAAAGATTAAATCAAACCACGTCGCAGAAGCCCTGCAGTATAGACCACAAGTGGATAGTTAGTCTGTTAGAATAAACGAGTGAAGAGACTTGTTATCATTTCAGTAATTTTTATCCTTGTTTTTATAATTGCTTCTATAATTACAGCGATTATTATTAGCTTTACGGTTGTAAAGCCGACCACAGAGGCAATCAATCAAAAACTTGCCGAGCATTTTGCAAAGATTGTGCGTATTCCTAAAGGTATTCTGCCTCCAAATATCGGGTTTGACTTAACAAGTTATTCATGGGAAATGGAAACTATCGAGAAAGAAGTAACCGGAATTAAGTTCAGTTATAATCCTGCTTTTGTCAGAAACCAAAGCGTTATATTAGCTACTTTAGAAATGCCCGAAGGAGGGGACGTCAGCATTTTTAATAAGGTCTTGGGTGCGGTTGTTTCCGATAAACAATCGCTAAATTCTGCGCTTGATATTGAGAAAGCAAATTTATCGGCAAATCAGGATGCCGGATATAGTAAAATTAACCTTTCAATTAAGCCGGAAACCAAACAAACAATCAAAATAACTTGGGAATACGATAAAAGTAAGCTGGGCAATGATCTAAGTCAAGACTATGCTAAACTTGCTAAATACCCCCCGTCGCTGTTAGGGATATTTTACGGTTTGCCCCACTTAATCATAGGACTGCTTGGAGGCTAATTGTCTCTAGAAAAAACCCCACTAGATCACTTTCGTAATTTGTCTTGGGGCTTTTTCTATATCTATGCTTGAAGATTACTAACCACCAATTTTAAACATGGTCGTGCCGCAAACTGGACATTTCCCTTTCATTGCTGGTTTGCCGTTTTTCATGGTTACTTTTTGAGCATTGGGGTCGTCCCTCTTTTCGCGGCACTTAACGCAGTACATCTGAGTCATTCTTTTAATCACCTCCTTAGGCAGTCAAGTCTTGAAGTTCTAGGTTCATTCTGAGGCTACCTAGCTTCGATTAGCTTCAACCATAGCACAGGCTTGAAGCTAAAGTCAAGGGAGCGCAATATTGGGCAAAAATTGACGAAGTAGTACGAGGGCAACCTGAACAGTAATAATTACGGCAGTCAGGACCATAATTTTTAAAAGATCGCCCCTAACGTAGCTATAGTCACCCTCAATTTTTTTGGTTAAATTGTGAGTTTGGTTTGACAACGGGGAAGCCTTTAATGTTGTCTTTTCAGTTACTTCTTGAGCCGAGTTGGTACTGGTTTTAGTTTCGATAAAAGTAAAACGACGAGCAGCGGCAGCAATTTTCTCTCTCTTAGTCCTAAACGGCATCTTATTTTGGATATCTTAACACATTATAATCAGTCCGAAAAAAATATTTGTAACTTGGCACTATGACGATTTGAGTTTCTTAAAACCCTGACTGCGGGATTGACAATTTTAATACCTGCATGGTAAAAGAAGGGGTACTAAATTTATCCAAAGTTTATGTGGCAACAGGTAGGAGCCACTGAGTATTTAATAGCGGGACTGGCAATTTGGCTTGCGATTTTAAGTATCTTTCTATTTAAAACAATCAGTCATTACCGAAAACTTACAAAAGGGGTAAAAGGACAAACACTGGATAAAGTTTTAGAAGAGATTATCGACAAACTTAATTTACATGATCAACAGAAACAACAGCTCATCAAACATATTCAAAAACTCGAAGATTGGCAAAAGATTTGTTTTTCCAAGCATGCACTCATCCGTTTCAACCCTTTTGAAGACACTGGTGGTGATCAAAGTTTTGTTTTAAGCCTGCTTGATGGGACTAACAATGGAGTGGTCATCTCATCTTTGCATTCAAGAGGCGGAACCAGAGTTTATGCCAAAGGGGTTTTCGGTGCCAAACCGACAACCCACCCGTTTTCCAAGGAGGAAAAAGAGGTAGTTGAAAAAGCTGCCCGCCAAGTCTGACTTGGCAACAAAATAACTTTGAATAAGAAAAAACTGCTACTTATTATTGCCGGAGCGTTGGTTTTATATTTAGCCTCGGCCGGACTATCTTATATGGTTTTTAATACGGTTTTAAAAGGACCGGTCAATATCGTTACACCTTTTGGCAGTCTAACTGATGTTACTTCCCAACAAGAAGAAGGTTCTAAGGATAAGCCCTGCCCATTAAACGGCGCTCTTTACACCAAAAGTAGGCAAGAGAAATGGCAGGAAAGAAGGCCGCTTGGCGTGATGGTTGAAAACCATCTGGATTCAAGACCATCGCTCGGTTTGTCCCGTGCCGATGTAATCTATGAAGCTGTTGCCGAAGGCGGCATTACCAGATTTTTGGCACTTTATCTTTGCCAAGACGCTGGCGATATCGCACCTGTCAGATCCGCCAGAACTTACTTTTTGGATTGGGTGTTGGAATATAATGCACTCTATGCTCATGTCGGCGGCGCCAATACGCCCGGACCGGCAGACGCTCTTGGTCAAATTAGACAATATGGAATTTTAGATATGGATCAGTTTGGTTTAGGCTTTCCGACTTACTGGCGAGGGACGGATAAACTTGCTCCTCACAATGTTCATTCAACCACCAAAAAACTTTGGGAAGCAGCAGAAGAAAGAGGTTTTGGTCCAAAAGATGAAAAAGGCAATCGTTGGGACAAGAATTTTATAGAGTGGAAATTTAAAGACGATGCTTCACTTAATGACCGTGGCGATCAAAAACCAGTGGCCGTACCTTTTTGGACGCAAGCTCCTGATTACACGGTAACTTGGCAATATGATAAAAATGCCAATTTATATCGCCGATTTCACGACCAAGCAGCTCAAAATGATCCAATAACCAATGAGCAGCTTTCTGCCAAAAACGTAATCGTCCAGTTTCAGACTGAAAGAACCGCCAACGACGGATATCCTGATGGCCATCTGCTTTACGGCACGACCGGGTCCGGCAATGCACTTATTTTTATGGATGGTAAAGTAGTCAAGGGAAAATGGATCAAGAAAGACAGAACGTCAAGAACTCAATATGTCGACGAGCGCGGCAAAGAAGTTCAATTTAATAGAGGACTTATTTGGATCGAAACTGTACCTGTTGGCAATGTTGTCGAGTATTAAACAAACATTTTCGGTCTGCTGGAGGTCCTACCTTTAAAGAACTGCCATATTAATCTGCTCAGTAATTTCTAATTTTAAATTTGAAATTTTTAATCAATATTTAATTTTAAAATTACAAACATTTAAGTTTCAATATCAGCAATGCTAAAGCATTCGGATATATCAGGAAAGCCTCGCTTCATACCGAAAGCTTGAAGTAAATGGCTGATATAAAAATTGAAAATTATAAATCGAAAATTTAAACAATGTTAGTTGATATTTTAATTTCAAAAGTCAGGGTTAAGGTCTTAGAGCTTTTTTTAGGAAATCCCGGTCAAATCTATCATGTCAGGGACATAGTCAGAAGAGTCGATGAAGAGATTAATGCCGTCAGGCGCGAATTGGCAAGGCTTGAAAAAACCGGACTTCTAACAAGTGAATGGCGTGCCAATCGCCGGTTCTATGCAATCCGCCGCGAGTTTATTTTCTTTAACGAACTTTTATCGATTATCAATAAAAGTGTTGGACTCGGCGGGGCAATTATCGCCAATAAACAAAAACTTGGCAAAATAAAATATGCAATGCTTTCAAGCTCGTTTGTCAAAGGCAAGCCTTACACTCAAAATGATGTCGATTTATTTGTAGTCGGCACCATCGTTTTACCGGAATTAGGTGCAATTATCCGCGAGGAAGAGGCCAGACGCGCAAGAGAAATAAATTTTACACCGATGGCCGAAGAGGAATTTAATTTCCGCAAGAATCGTCGTGATCCTTTTGTGATGGGAATTTTGGCAAAACCGCGTGTGATGTTAATCGGCGATGAAGAAGAAATGGTTAAACTTTAACTTTAAGATACGCTTTCCCCAATTTTAGTATAATTCTGATTAATGCTGAAAAATCCCAGAAGGATTCTTTTATTAATTGTTCTTTTAACAATCGCTGCTGTTTTCCTCGATCTCCCCAAATTTAAAATCAGGAATATAGAAATTTCCCACCCCAAGATAAATACAAAGCTTGTAAAGCGCGATTTGGAACCAAAACTTGGACTTGATCTTGCAGGCGGAGTTCAACTAACAATGTCTGCCGACATGCAAAATATTGACCCACAAGATCGTGATGCCGCTCTTGCATCCGCCAAAGATATAGTCGAAAATAGAATTGATTCCTTAGGCGTTGCCGAACCGGTAATTCAAACCGCCAAAACGCAAGCTCAATACAGACTTATCATTGAAATTCCCGGGATTTCCGATATCGATCAAGCAGTTGCCACAGTCAAAAAAACAGCTCATCTTGAATTTAAAATTCTCAAAAAAGACTCATCCGCGGAAGCAACCTATGCCGCAAAACCAGAAGATTTTGAAGCCTCCGGTCTTACCGGTAAAGACTTAAAAAGAGCAGCCGCTGCGCCAAGTCAGGATCCTGGGACTCCCGGCTATGTCGTCAATCTGACATTTAATCAAGATGGCGCCAAAAAATTGGAAGTGATTACCGCCGACAACCTTGAAAAGCCAATGGCTATGTATCTTGATGACCAACCGATTTCTTGGCCGCCACCGGTAATTAAGGCGGTAATCACAGACGGCAATGCCCAAATCACCGGCAACTTTACATCAGATGAGGCCAAACAACTATCCATTCAACTTAATGCCGGTGCTCTGCCGGTGCCCTTAAAGATTGAAAGTCAAACTCGCGTCGGGCCGACCATCGGCGCAGGTTCAATTCAAAAAAGTATTTTTGCGACGGTAGTTGGTCTTTTGTCCGTTGCACTCTTTATGGTCATTTATTATCGCATTCTTGGTATTTTTGCAGTTCTGGCACTTTTTATTTATACCCTTATTGTATTTGCAATTTTCAAAATAATTCCGGTTACTTTGACCTTGGCAGGCATTGCCGGTTTTGTTCTTTCTATTGGCATGGCCGTTGATGCCAACATTTTAATTTTTGAAAGAATCAAGGAAGAAGTTCGCTGGGGCAAACCAAAACATGAGGCTCTCTTTGCTGGTTTTAACAGGGCTTGGTCTTCAATTCGCGATTCCAATGTCTCATCACTAATTACCACTGTTATTCTTTTTAATTTCGGCACTGGCTCAATTCGCGGTTTTGCCTTAACTTTGGCAATTGGCATTTTAGTCTCAATGTTTTCGGCAATTACCGTGACTAGAACTTTTATTAGAGTATTTTGGGTACGCCAGTCATGAACATTATTAAATATCGCAACTGGTTTTTTGTTCTGTCTCTTCTGATTATAATTCCAGGCATTATTGCGCTTTCGGTTTGGGGCCTTCGACTGGGTATTGATTTTGCCGGCGGAACGCTTTGGGAAATGAAATTCGAAAAGGGAAATATCGAAACCTCACAACTTCATCAAGTTTTAAATTTAGAAAAAACCGAAGTTTCTTCTATCGCCGCAACTTCCCAAAATTCATTTTTGGTCAGATTGAAGATTACTGATGAGGCAAAAATTAATGATCTTAAAGATAAACTTACAAAAGATTTTGGTAGAGTCGAAGATGTCCGTCTGGAAACTGTCGGGCCGATAATTTCTAAGGAACTGACCAGAAAAGCTGCAACTGCCGTTTTAATTTCAATTTTGGCAATTGTTGCCTATGTCACTTGGGCTTTTAGACAAGTTCCCAAGCCGGCGACATCAATTGCTTTTGGTATCACCACAATTATTGCCCTTATTCATGATGTTATTGTGGTGGTAGGAATTTTTGCCATTCTTGGCCATTTTTTTGAAATCGAAGTTGATTCGTTATTTATCACAGCCCTTTTGACCGTAATCGGTTTTTCGGTTCACGATACGATTGTTGTCTTTGACCGTATCCGCGAAAATCTCAAAAAGCATGGTGATTTTGCTTTTGAAGAAGTTGTTAACCATTCGGTTGTCCAGACTTTTGCCAGATCCCTAAATACCTCACTGACCGTTGTATTCGTGCTTCTGGCTCTTCTTCTATTTGGCGGCGCCTCTATTAGAAATTTTGTACTGGCCCTTTTAATTGGAATAGTTTCCGGCACCTACTCCTCAATCTTCAATGCCGCCCCACTTTTGGTCGTCTGGCAAAAGTTAAAGGTGAAAAATAAAGAATGAAAGTTATACTCCTTCCGGGAAATGGGTATCATGACGACATCAATAAATATTACTGGTTCCCGTATTTAATTGAAAAACTGACACTTTTAGGCTTAAGGATTATTGCCAAAAACATGCCAGATTGGTATCTTGCACGGCGGAAATATTGGGAACCTTTTATCATTGATACATTAAAGGCAGATAATAACTCAATTCTTATTGGTCATTCATCCGGAGCAGCCGCGACTATGCGTGTACTTGAAAAAATAAAAGTTTTAGGAGCGATTTTAGTTGCTGCACATTATACAGACCTTGGTTATAAGGAAGATAAATTAAGCGGTTACTTTGATGATTTTTGGAAATGGCCAACTATTAAAATGAACGCCAAGTGGATTGTCCAATTTGCCTCCAAAGATGATCCATTTATTCCAATTGAACATTCGCGATTCATTCATAAAAAATTAAACACTGAATATTTTGAATTTGAGAATGAAGACCATTTCGGTTTTTCGAAACCTAAAACAGAATTTCCGGAAATTGTGGAGTTGATTAAAAAAAAGATTAAAAAATAATTCTTCAGTTTTTTAATTCTTTTAATCTTTTTAGTAAATATTCCCGATTATTCTTTTTTTCATCATCAACCACTTCCTCAAAAAGTTTATTTAAAACTTCTCCGACTTTTGGCCCCGGTCCAATATCAAGAATTTTCATCACATCGTTCCCGTCAATTTTAAGATCGGAAACCGTGAAAGGTTTTTTCATTACCTCTTTTAATCTTTGTCTGAAAAGCTTAAGTCTCCAAGACTCCGGCTGCTGCAAGCCTCCGCCAAGCCTATCGCCGATTCTCAAATCCATTATGTCCTCAATATTTTCTACCCCAATATTTTTAATAAAGCGCCGCAAAGCCTTATCAGTCTGATTTTCATTAACCGTAAACTGGTGCCAGCGGACTAATTTAAAAAGTTTCTCTCTCTGGATGTGTGATAGATTCCATCTTTTGGCAATTACCAGAGCTTGTCTTGAGCCAATAACCTCATGATTATGGAAAGTCCTTATCCCGTCTTCGGTTACTTCAGCCACCTTAGCTTTGCCAATATCATGAAGAAGCGTCGCAAGTTTGGTGATTGAATCTTTCGATGGACAATGTTTTAAGCTCATCACACAATGTGTTCCTACGTCGTAAATGTGATGGCGCTTTGGGCTTTTCTGTTCAACCTCAAAAGATTCGTCAAGCTCCGGTAAAAAAACTTTCAACAGCCCTGTTTCCCTTGCTAAGAAAATTCCTTGAGCCGCATTATCATTCTCTAAAATTTTAAAAAGCTCATCACGGATTCGTTCGCCGGAAATCAAAGAGAGCAACTTCGCATTTTTGGCAATTGCCGACAGGGTTTTTTCTTCAATTTTAAATCCTAAAATCGTGGCAAAGCGGACTGCCCGCAGTAAGCGTAAAGCATCCTCACCAAAACGTTTATTAGGATCACCAACCGTTCGGACAATTTTATTTTTTAAATCTTTCTGCCCGCCATATGGATCAACCAAAGTCAGGGTATAGGAACTAGAGGTTAAGGGATAGGTCTTTTGTCTTTGACTAGACGCTAGACTCTGATCGCTAGGGTCTACTTTTAATGCCATGGCATTGATCGTAAAATCCCGTCTGGCCAAATCCTCATCAAGCGTCTTTCCCCAGACAATGACATCCGGATGCCGTCTATCCGTATATTTCTCTTCTTTTCGGTAAGTGGTGATTTGAACTATCTGACCCTTGACCCTTGACCCTTGACCCTTAACCCTAAGCGGCACACCGACTGTCCCGAATCGATTGTTATAAAAGGCATTTTTAAAAAGTTTCAGAATTTCCTCGGGTCTGGTATTGGTCGCTAGATCCCAGTCACTCACCGACTTTTTAGAAAGAACGTCCCTAACCGCACCTCCGACAATTGCCACCTCAAAACCAGCTTTGGTGATCTTATCTAAAATATTTAGAACTTCTTTATCAATTGACATAAGATTTTTAACTTAAATAAATTATAGCAGCTTAAAAGCCCTAATCAGCATACAGGGAGTGATTCTTGCTACAATATTTTTGTGAGAGCAAATGTCTGGAAAGTCGCGGCAAAGCCGCCATATCCTAAAAACAAAAATTGGCTGCTAAAGCTACTAGCCCAAAATAGAGGATTGACTACAAAAAAGAAATTGAACCAGTTTTTGAACCCCAGGCTTGAGGACGTCTTAAAAATTAACCCTTCGGATACTAAAAGAGCTCTAGAACGTATTATCAAAGCCATCAAAAATAAAGAGAAAATAATTGTCTATTCCGATTATGATGCTGACGGAATTTGTGCAACTGCCATCATGTGGGAAACTCTTTACGATTTAGGTGCTCAAGTTCTTCCCTACGTCCCACATAGAATAAAGGAAGGATATGGGCTTTCAAAGGGGGCAATAGATAAGCTTGCCAAAAAGGGAGTAAAGCTAATTATTACCGTTGATCATGGAGTCACCGCCAATGACCAAGTAGCCCATGCTAAATCCCTTGGTCTTGATGTTATTATCACCGATCACCATGTCTTGCCCAAAAAACTTCCTCAAGCTTCTGCAATCGTTCATACAACCGACCTCTGTGGAGCAGGGGTTGCCTGGCGTTTCTGCTTCAATATTGTCAAACGACTAAAATCTAGCTATCAAGAAACTTTGATTGAAAAATTAGAACTGGCAGCCTTAGCAACAATTGCCGATTTAGTGCCTTTACTTTCTGCAAATCGGGCAATTGTTAAAATTGGCCTAGAAAAACTCCGAGAAACAAAGCGGCCCGGAATTAAAGCGTTAATAAAAGCGTCAAATCTTACTACTCAACTTGGCACTTATGAAATTGGCCATATTTTAGCTCCCCGTATCAATGCCATGGGCAGAATTGAACATGGTATTGATTCTTTAAGGCTTCTTTGCGCCAAGAACCAAAGCCAAGCCGACGATTTAGCCCAGCTCCTTTCAAAAACCAACAGCAAAAGGCAGGATTTAACAACAAAAGCAATTGCCCATGCTATTGATATGGTTGACGGTGAAAGTCCGATTGGTATTATCTCTCACCATCTTTGGCATGAGGGCATAATCGGTTTGGTAGCTGCCCGTCTTGTTGAAACCCATCACAAACCGATGGTTGTTATTTCCCAGGGTGAAGTTTATTCAAAAGGGTCGGCCAGGTCCGTGCCGGGTTTTAATATGGTTGAGGCAATCCGTTCCGCAAGCGAATTATTGGTTGACGCTGGTGGCCATCCGATGGCTGCCGGATTCACCATCGAAACAAAACATATTGAGGAATTCACTAAAAGATTAACTTCCTATGCGCAAAGTCAAATTAGCGGTGAGCTTTTAAAACCGATTATAAATATTGAGTGTGAGCTAGATAAAAATAGTATAAATGACAAGACACTGGCAACCATCAAACTTTTTGAACCTTATGGAGTTTCCAATCCCCAGCCGATTTTTTTAACGAGAAAAATGTTAGTTGAGGATGTCAGATCTGTTGGTGCAACAGGTCAACATTTAAAACTGCAACTGGATGGTTTTGGCGCAATTGGTTTTAACATGGGAGGGTTAAAAGCAGCAATGAGGCCTGGTTATTTAGTTGACCTAGTTTACACTTTGGCAGAAGACAGTTATAACGGCCATGGAAAACTCCAGTTAAAGATCAAAGATTTGGCCATTGTCCCAAATTAGTTTAAAATGTTGATCATGGAGCGAACCTTAGCCCTTGACTGCAAAGGTAAAGTTGGCCAGAAGGTTATTCTTTTTGGTTGGATTAACACGGTTAGGGACCATGGCAAAATTACCTTTTATGACCTAAGAGATGCATCCGGTATTATCCAGACAGTTACCAAAAAGAGATTCGATGTCTCTGCAGAAGACGTAGTCAAAATAGAAGGAGTCGTCACTAAACGCCCCCAAAAGCTTATTAATCCTCAGATTGCAACCGGAGAGATCGAAGTAAAAGTAGATTCCCTGACAATAATTGGCAAATCAGAAACTTTGCCTTTTCCCATTGACGATTTGGGCCTTGATATCGAGGAAACACTCAGACTCAAATACAGGTATTTGGATTTGCGCCGAGAGCGCTTAGTTACCAATCTTAAACTTCGCCATCAGATGATTAATTTCATGCGCCAGTTTTTAACAAAGCGTGGTTTTGTTGAGATCGAAACGCCGATTTTAACCAAAGCCACGCCCGAAGGCGCACGCGATTTTATCGTGCCGTCGCGTTTGCAGCCGGGTAATTTTTATGCCCTGCCGCAATCACCGCAGCAATATAAACAGCTTTTGATGGTAGCCGGTTTTGAAAAATATTTCCAGATTGCCCGCTGTTTTCGGGATGAAGATCCCAGAACCGACCGCTCTTACGGCGAATTTTCCCAACTTGATCTTGAAATGTCATTTGTAAATCAAGAGGATATTCTTCAATTAATTGAAGAACTCTTTGCCGAGATTACTGAAAAAGTCTTCAAAAAGAAAGTTTACAAATTTCCCTTCCCAAGAATTAGTCATCAAGAAGCAATTGCCAAATATCAATCAGATAAATTTGATTTGAGAGAAAAAAAAGACCCAAATGTCTTGGCCTTTGCCTTTATTGTTAACTTCCCGCTTTTTGAGAGGACCCAAAATCAGCCGATTTCACCAAGTCATCATCCTTTTACCGCTCCCAAAGACGAAGATATTCCGCAACTTTTTAAAGATCCGATGAAGGTTAGATCATGGCAACATGATTTGGTCGCCAACGGTCTTGAAATAGGCGGCGGCAGCATCCGAATTACCGATCCTAATGTCCAGCGAAAAATTTTTAAGATTTTAGGCTACAGGGAATCTGAAATTGAGGAAAAGTTTGGCCATTTACTTAATGCTTTTATATACGGAGTACCTCCTCATGGCGGCATTGCTTTGGGTTTGGAAAGGATATTAATGGTGGCAACCGGCGAGGAGAATACCCGGGAAGTTACCGCTTTTCCGATGAGTTCATCAGGGCAGACCGCGGTTATGGATGCTCCCTCAAAAGTCGATGAGCAAACGCTCAAAGAATTAAAGCTGAAAAAGTTGTGAATCTTTCGCGTTTCCTCTTAATATTTTTAATTTTAATCTCACTTCTTGTATACTTTTTTTTAACCCGAGTCCCCTCAAATAAAGTGACAACAACAGGCGAGTTACCCAAGCTTTATCCTTATCCCGTAACTATTGAAAATCCCCAAAAACCTGCGGAAATTTCCGCAAAGTCAGCCATAATTATTGATGCTAAAACCGGCGTTGCACTTTTTGAAAAAGATCCGGATACCCGCCATTTGCCCGCTTCAACCACTAAATTATTAACAGCCATAGTTGCGCAAGAGCGATGCGACCCCCAAAAAGTTGTTAAAGTCGAAAGAGTAGTTGAGGAGGGAACACAAATGGGGCTTTCTGAAGGCGATTTAGTAAGCGTTGGAAATTTGCTTTACGGTCTTTTGGTGGCATCGGGAAATGACGCCGCCTTTGTTTTGGCCGATTCTTGCTCGGATTCTTACATTCATTTTGTCGCCTCTATGAACCAGAAAGCCAAGGAGCTGGGAATGAAAAATAGCCATTTTATCAATCCGGCCGGTTTTGATGATCCGCTGCAATACTCAACAGCCAGGGATTTGGCTAAACTTGCTAAAGTTGCTGTTGCCAATTTGCAAATAGCCAAAATCGTTGCAACGAGAAGTATTGTTGTAACCGACCAGTTAACAACTAAAACTTACTACCTTGAAAATATCAATAAATTGTTGGGAGAGGTCGAAGGACTGGAAGGAGTTAAAACCGGCCAAACTGAAGGCTCCCTGGAAATTCTACTAACTAAAACTACAAGAAATAGCCATACTATTATCACGGCTGTACTTGGATCTGATGATCGCTTCAGCGAATCAAAACAACTGATAGAATGGGTCTTTGCCAATCACCGGTGGGTTAATCCTGAGTAGTCCAAGAATCATCAACCGCGCTAACATAAGCTATTTGTCCGTTGTCGCTTTTGAAAACATAAACAGGCTGCAAATAATTTTGGAATTTTCTTGTTTCAAGATAGGATAGAACTACATCCCTGATTGGAATTGTCGAAGTAGTTGGAACTTTGTTAAAAGCACCAAAACCTGTTTTTAACTGTTCAAACGCCTTGTTTGTCCCTTTTAAAGGATATGTTGCAAACTTGTGTGGCCTTATTGAAAGTCTTGAAAGCTCTGCTTCTACAATTCTTCTTTCGGAAACTTGTGCCTTTACCGGTGGATTATTTTCTTGTGGGCTAATTACTCCAAGGTCATCTAAACTATTTCTTTGAAAACTCACTTCTACTAAGTTGGCAGATGAAAGAGCTGGAGTTTTTGTCAAGTTACCCCCATCCAAACGAAAATAGGCGGTTTGGATTTTATCCTGGGGAAAATCATCTTGTGTGATATCAAAGTTGTTAAAGAAGTTTCGGGCTAAATCAATTGCCGCCTCAAGAGATCTTGGCCGAGTTGAAATAACCTGCGGGTCGTTTTGATAATTACTCGCCAGTACGAAATTACCACTGGCGATATTAACTGTAATACTACGGTCTTCTTTAGGATCTTGAAATTTAAAGGTATTACCTGCAACTTCTTGTGGTTCGCCCGTAAAACCGATTTTGGAGACTCTGATTTTAGTTCGCTCGAGTGCCCCAAAAGAAGACTCATCAGTATCTATCGCAAAAACTTTGGCCTTATCTACCAAATTTGGTAATTGGCCGCTGATTGTTTCAATTTTAAAACTTGTATTGCTTTTTATCTGATAGCCCTCAGAAAGATCAAGCTTCGGCAATTTGCCGAATGCAACCGTTGCCGGTGGCGGTTTAGGAGGAAAGACCGTACTTGCGATAGTTTTACCAAGAACAATTAGAAGTACCAAAACTAAAAGCGCCCCAAGCCCCCAAATTAGCCACTTAAATGCTTTCCTGGAAAAAAATGCGGTTTCAGTTAAAGATGTCATTGTTTGCCTATGATACAATTTTACCATGTCACGCGTGGTAGTCAGATATGCTCCGTCTCCAACGGGCATCCCCCATATCGGTAATATCAGAACCGCCCTTTTTAACTTCTTATTGGCCAAAAATCAAAATGGGCAATTTATCCTGCGGATTGAAGACACCGACCGCAAAAGATTTATTCCCAAGTCTATTCCCAAAATCAAAGAAAGCCTTCTAGTTTTGGGTTTGAAATGGGATGGAGAGGAAATTTATCAATCAAAAAGGCTTAATTTATACCAAGAACATCTCGAAATCCTCAAGAAAAAACAACTCACTTATAATAAAGAAGGTGCTTGGTACTTTAAAGTTGAAAAGAGCAAGAAGATCAGTTGGCAAGATTTACTTCACGGACCAATCAACTTTTCTTCGGATGTAATTGAGGATTTTGTAATTGTTAAATCCGATGGCTTTCCGACTTATCATTTTGCATCGGTAGTTGATGATCATGAAATGCAAGTATCCCATGTGATGCGTGGTGACGAATGGATTTCTTCAACCCCCAAGCATTTACTCCTCTATCAAGCCTTTTCTTGGAATCCGCCTAAATTTATCCACTTGCCGCCGATTTTAGGCCCTGACAAGAAAAAGCTTTCCAAAAGGCAAGGCGCCCGATCAGTCCTCGAATACATCGAAGATGGATATCTGCCGGAAGCTCTTGTTAATTTTCTGGCTCTTTTAGGTTGGTCACCCAAAGGAGACAGAGAGCTTTTTATACTTGATGAGCTCATCCGCGAATTTTCCCTCGACCGGCTCAACAAAAACAGTCCGATTTTTAATATTGAGAAACTCAACTGGTTTAACAAAAAATACTTGCAAAAATACACGAGTGATGAACTTATTAAAAAAATCAGAAATTTTTCAAAATTGGCCAAAACTGTTAATGATCAACATTTGGTCAAAATCAGCCGTTTGGTCTGTGATCGCTTAACGACTTTGGCTGATTTTGATTCGATTGCTTCAATTTTTTTCGAAAAAGGCAAAGAAAAACCACCACAGAAATCAAAAATCGAAAATGCCAGAAAAGCCATAGAGTCAATCATTACCTGGGACGAGTATTCAATCGGTCAGGTACTGGACGAATGGATCGCAAGTAATCATTTTGAAAGCTCGGATTTTAAAAATACTCTCCGTCTTTCTGTCTTTGCTGATAATACTCCGCCAATCTACCAAAGCCTAGCAGTTTTATCCAAAGAAGAAGTGATAAATCGAATCGATGATGCCATCAAAAAAGCAAAATAGGGTAGTCGTTGCTATCTTTGCTCACCCGGATGATGAGGCCTTTGGTCCATCGGGTACCATTGCCAAACTTGCAAAAAACCACAATGTTTATGTTCTTTGTGCAACGCGCGGCGAAGCGGGTTTACCAGCCGAAGCTCAAGCGAAGGCGGACGGCAATCTTAAAAATATCGGCAAGGTGCGAGAAAAAGAACTGCGTTGTTCTGCCCAAATTTTAGGAGTTAAAAAAGTTTATTTTTTGGGTTTTGTTGACGGTACTCTTTCCAATGCCTTGTATCATCTCCTGGCTGCAAGAATCAAGCAAAAGCTCAAGCTTTTAAAACCCCAAACCATCATAACTTTTGAACCCCGGGGAATTTCCGGCCACATTGATCATATCACCGTATCTCTAGCAACCACCTATGTTTTTTACCACCTTCCCTTTGTCAAAAAATTACTCTACTTCTGCATATCGGAGGAAGAAAGAAAATCGGTTAAAGACTACTTTATCTACTTTCCCCCGGGTTACCCAAAAAGCCAAATTGACCAAGTAGTCGATGTTGCCGATGTTTGGGAGACAAAAATTCAAGCAATGATGTGCCACAAATCGCAAATTACCGATGCCAGAAGAGTTCTTAAAATACGCCAAAAATTCCCCAAAGTTGAACATTTTTTAGAACTTGCCAAGTGAAACTTTACAATTCCTACTCTGAAAAAAAAGAAACTCTTGACCTTTCACATCCAATCGGCCTTTATGTTTGTGGAATTACTCCTTATGACACAACACACTTAGGTCACGCTTTCACTTTTTTGGTCTATGATGTCTTGGTCAGATATTTAAGATTTTTGGGAAACAAAGTCACCTATGTCCAAAATGTTACAGACATTGATGATGACATTTTAATTAAGGCCAAATCCCTTGGTACAACTTGGCAAGCATTAATCCAAGCCGAGACGAAAAAACATTTCAAAAACATGGCTGGTCTTAACGCTCTAGCCCCGGACATTATCCCTTACGCCACAGGTCATATTAAAGAAATGATTAGTATTATCAAGGTTTTAATCGCCAGAGGTTTAGCCTATGAAAAAAATGGCTCTGTATATTTTAAAATTAGAAGCGACAAGAATTTTGGCAAACTTTCCAAACTCGGCTATCGGGCAATGCTTCAAATTGCCAATGACCGCGGCAATTTTCCACTTGATCCCAACAAGCGCGACCCTTTGGATTTTGTCCTTTGGCAAAAACACAAAGACGGTGAGCCCTCTTGGGATTCACCATGGGGCAGGGGCCGACCCGGTTGGCATGTTGAATGCTCGGCAATGGCTATGAAATATTTAGGTCCAACAATCACTATTCATGGTGGGGGAGAGGATTTAATTTTTCCTCATCATGAGGCCGAAATTGCTCAAAGTGAAAACTACACAAAGCAGAAATTCGTCAAAATTTGGATGCACACCGGCATGGTTTATTGTGACCAAAAGAAAATGAGCAAAAGCCTCGGCAACATGGTCTTTGTCTGCGATCTTTTAAAAATTTACTCTGCCAACACCTTAAGACTCTATCTTCTTTCTCACCACTGGCGCCAATCTTGGAATTATAATGAAAAAAAGCTAGAAGAATCGCAGAAGACAGCCAAAATTTTAGAAAAATCAGCCACCAAATCAAGTATGGATGATCGAGAAGTTCAAAAAAATCTACCGGTCTTTTTTACAGCTCTTGATGATGATTTAAATATTCCCCAAGCTATCGAGGTTTTGGTCAGTTTTGCCAAAAGCAAAAACCTGCCTGCCGGCAGGCAGGGGCAGGCAGGGGAGTTAATTACCAAATGCGGCCAAATTCTCGGGTTAAAATTTTAGAGATTGATACCCAAATTTAATGGCAAAAATATTAAGCCTAAAAACAAAAACAAACTTGGCAGTTACGCCGTTTCCGCCGTTTAATTTTGATACTACTGTTTTTAAACCTTCTCACTATCCAGATTCACTCAAGATATATCAAACAGGAAAGTACTGGTTCGCTATGAGATATAACAACAGGGTCTATGGAATCAAGATGAAAAACGAGGGGACTGTGGATAATCCAAAAATTATGATTACTATTTTTTCTGAATCTAAACTCGCAAAAACAGAAGTTGAAAGAGTAATTGACGAACTTAAATTTAGATTTGAATTTAGCCGCAATATTTCAGAGTTTTATAAAAAGTTCAAAAATGACAAAATTCTCGTGCCATTTATTAAAAGATGTTATGGAATGCATGGGAGTTGTGCCCAAAGTTTATACGGACTTTTGATGATAGGGATTCTTCTACAAAATACAGTAATTAGAAGAAGTGTTCAAATGACAAAAGACATGCTTTTAAAGTATGGAGTCAAAGTTAAGTTTGATAGTAAAGAAGTTTATGAATTTTGGGAACCCAGAGACTTAAAAAATGTGCGGGAAGAAGATTTAAGAAAACTAAAAGTCGGGTATAGAGCAAAATTATTTATCAAACTTTCTAAAACGTTTGTTGAAGAAAAGATTGACGAATTTGAACTTAGACAATTATCTGTTGGGGATGCAAAGGAAAGACTCTTGAGACTGTATGGTGTTGGTCCGGAGACTGTTCGTATTTTACTAGTAGAAGCTTTGCATCATTATGAAATTTTTGATCATGTTGCGCCTTGGCAACAAAAAATTCTATCAAGATTACTTTTTAATAAACAATTGGTTCCAACCGAAAAAATAATCAAGTACGTTAAAACTCGTTGGGGAAAATGGTCAGCCCTTGCGATACTTTACATTTGGGAAGATATTTTCTGGCAAAGAAAAGAAGGGAAAAGGATCAATTGGCTCGAGAAAGAAATTAGATTATGAATCTTGTTGGACTATTTTTCCCTGAGGTGTTTGAAAAACTCTACCTGCTTTAATCTCTTTTTGGCCTCTTCTTTGGTATGATATGGCCCGCCAAGATTGCGGCCCGTCTTTTCCGAAAGCACGAAGTAACCTTCTTTACGTTTGACTATCATTGGCGAAATTATACTACAGTAGATTAGTGAATTTGGTAAAATATGTAATGTTTTGCCGGATCGTCTAATGGTAGGACCGCAGACTCTGGATCTGCGTATCTAGGTTCGAATCCTAGCCTGGCAGCTGTGGCGATAAGAAAATTTGGCGGGCTTGACTCGCCATAGGCGGGTTGAATGGGACGACGGATTTCCCGCCAATGGCGGGATAAACTGGCTTGCCACGTAATTGCGTGGATCCGTTTATCTAGCTTGTCCCGCTCTAAAGCGGGGGTTCGAGTCCTAGTCCGGCAGCTAAATTTTGGCCACTTTGTTAGCCTCAAAAATTATCAAAAATAGACAATTTTTGGGATAACCTGGCTTGGATTCGAACTTTGGAATTGTATAATTTAATTATGAGTAGTCCGTTTCCAAACACGCTTTTCCATGCAATTTCTCAATCAAGATTACGAGAGGCGGTAACTAAGCCTACATTGCCTGGTCATTCAAAATTCCACTATGACCCAGAAGGCAAGATCCCCGGGATTTGGCTAGCAGATGAACTTAAATTTGTAGCATCAGATAATCCTTATGGGAAGGAAGAAACAGGTGAGATACTGGACATCTGGGACAAAGATTTTATGCGGGAGGTTACGGGTCGAGATGATGCTGAGGCTTTAGTAATCAAACGCCAAAGGCCCGCAATTGTTCTTCAAGTCGAGGGGTTAGATGAGGGCGACTTACTGCAACACCCTTTGTTGCACAATCATTTTTTTTACACAGGAGATATCCCGTGGGAAAAAGTTAAAAAATTTTTAGTTCCCATAAAAGATAAGGAAGCTGAAGATACCGCTAGAGAGCTTGCAGAAACCCTCAATAGAAATGCAAGGCGTACTGTCGATGTTGAGACTTATGACCAAATGGCTTTTGAACCAACATTCGAGATGAAGAAGGAATTACGAAATGAACTTAATCTTGGAGAAACCGGTAAAGGTAAATTAACATAAGTATTGAATCTGAATGTCTATTTTAGTTTTGCAGAAACTGCACTGACTTCTGATAAACTAATTCGGGGTATTTGATCATTTCTACCCAATTTGCTGTTCGGAAATCATCAACTACCCCAGCTCGTTTGTTTCTTTCGCCGTTAGAGAAGAATCAATCTTTCTCTTTATTCCTTTAGACTGTTTACCAATAAAATTTACAGGGCCATAAAAATGGACTTCAGTTTTGTTAAATGAATTAGTAGCTTCGGGGTGAAGTAAATCAGTTATTTTTGTCTTAAAGCTTGCTAAACCTTCAAGGATTTGTTTCATTTTTTACCTAGTTCAATAATAAAAACCTCTCCGATATCGGGTATGGTTTGTTTTTCCCAGTCATATCTTCCGGAATAAGTTTTCAAGTCTAGCCTGTTCGCTTTAAAGAAGGATTTGCCTGAAACAGTCGCCCCTGTTGTATCTCGGGTTATTTTAAGAATTCCGTTTTCTCGAACATTAATGAATTTAAATGCAATTGCTTCATTGCCGCTATCGTAAAATAACACGCAATATTTAAAGTTTGTAACGTTTGTTGATCTACAAAATCCAGAAGAAAGTCTTATGAGTCCGGATTTATTTATCCCAATTTTTGTATCTCCTCTGGAATATACACCGTCGAACTTCTTGAATGAATAAGTTTTCATACTCGTATTGTAATACTAATTGTAATTCAAATCAAGTATCATGTATGACGTGTACAATGATCTAGAATACCTTGTCGGACCAGTTACCTTTGGGGTGATACAGTATGGAAATTAAGTTATAATGGCCGTAAGGGGTTCTGACCGTAGTACTCAATTTTTCAGGACTATAACCCTAGGCACCGCGTCCGGGACTATATGATCGAAGGGGTCTACACCTGTACGCTCAGTTCTGACGAGCACCCCTAGGAGACCGTCATCGCTAGAATAGCCTAATGGGACTTGCTAAAAGCCTCGTTAGGCTTTCTTTTAATTCGAACCGACTATATAAAGCTAAGGGTAACCATAGAGATCGGGGAACTCTGTTGTAAGTTATAATTCTTCCATGAATGATTTGTTAACAGAACTAGGTCAGTTAATTAATAAAAAAAACTTGTCTCGTGGAGCAAAGAAAAGACTAAGAGTAGATTTAAATGCGATAAGTTTGCGTCTGGTTAAATTTGAATACGAAACTAGTGGAATAGTTGAGAATACTTTTGACGTCCCGGAAACATTTAGACGAATGTACAAGCATCTCGATACTTATTCGAAGATTGCTAAAACATGGAGTTCTATATTATCTAATCTTCCTATAGATAAACAGACAAACATTTTAGATCTTTGTCCCGGCTACGCACCAAAAATTGAGTTAGCTTTATTTTATCTCGGATATAGAGGAACCGTTACCATAATTGATGAGGATAATACTTCAATGAAGCAACTTGTCAAATTTATGGCACTATTTAACCCCCAATTCAAAATTGTAACCATGAAACGAGATTTATTTTCTCCTCTCAAAGAAAAATTTCATCTTGCCGTTGGCAACCATATAATTGATGATCTCATATTACATTACTTTGCTAAGAAGGCTGGAATTAATACTAATGAGTTCTATGAAAACGAGCAGGCTCTTGTCGACTTTTGGAAAAGGGTTCTTTTAAATAAAAACGAAAACCAAAAAGAAATTACTCAAAAAATATCCGACATATTTAAAACAATTATTGCAAACGGAGGTTATTTATGCTTGTCGCAATACAAGAGTTATATGGATAAAATGCTAGACTTAGAGAAGGAATTTTTATTCTCGAGAGCAGTTTTTACAAAAATAATCAAAAATTTAATGAGAAGCGAATTTATCAATTTAAACGTTAAAAATTACGAAGCGAAAAATCAATATTTTTCTGCTCATGATGTTGTAATTTTAAAAAAAACAAAATGATGGAAACACGAAGTATTCAGTCTCGAGATCTAGTCGATTTACGTGTAAAGCTTACCAACCTTGCTCGGAATATTAGAAGAACAACAATACCGGATGACGTCGAGCTAATTTACCCACAATCATCAAGAGATGATACAGTTTTTTTTAAAGGATCAGTATTAAAGAGAAAAAGAATCGTTCTACTTGCCCCTGCATGTGTTACTGCAACATGCACTATGTGCCCTTTACCAAACGAGGCTCTTGATCGAAAAACCAGGCCCATTTCGCCCGAGCAAATCATTCAACAGTTCGAATCATCTTTTGAGGGAGAAAGGTCTCTCGATGACTACGAGCTAATAACTGTTTACAATAATGGAAATTTCTTTGCCGATTTAGAACTAGACCGGGCAGTTCGAAAGCACATTTACAAAAGAGTGGGCGAGAGCAAAGCATCAATACTTGTTGTGGAGTCACTGCCGCAATTCATTACGCCAGAAAAGGTTGAAGAAGCAAAAGAGCTTCTAGGGCAAAAAGAACTTGCGGTGGCTATCGGTTTACAGTCATCCAACGATTTAGTTCGAGAACTTGCTGTAAACTCAACATGCACAAAAGCTGCTTTCGAAAGAGCTGTGCGGTTGTTGGGGGAGAATGGATATAAACCGCTCACATTTCTTATGATCAAACCCCCATTTTTGACTGAAAAGGAGGGAATCGAGGATGCTGTAGGCTCCATAAAATATCTAGCAAGTTTGGGTATTGATGACCCTATATTATGCGCAACTCGAGTGGCACCGAACACTGTAGCAATGCTCCTTCGTGAGAAAGGGCTTTTTAATCCGCCATGGATTTGGTCAGTTGTTGAGGTTCTAAAAAAGAGTTCAACTGTTAGTCCTAGCAGTAGACCTCGAGTAGTGTTATCAGAATTGAAGCCAGAAATTAACTTAGATTCCGCATGTCCTCAAAATTGCGATTTATGCAGTACTCGAATTATAGATTTGATAGATTCCTACAATAAAACCGGTGACGTAAAAGTTTTTAGAGATGCAGATTGTGATTGTAGGGAAACTTATAAAGCGTATGTTGATTCTGTAGAAAAAGACATGGGGCGAGTTTCCCTTTTGGAGAGAGTCAGAGATTTTTTGGATGGTATATTAATAGAAAGTTGATTGAGATGCCAAAGACATATATCAACCATTGAAGACTTTTCACTGAAACCTATATATTTCATAAAATTTTTGAAGTAAGGATAAGTTTGCGATAATAATACGGGCTTTTCTAAGCTCTTATAAAATCCCACATTGAGTCTCCATAATTTGATTGAAAATTCCAACTCTTCCGTAGGAGGTATCATTGCTCTACTGCGAAGTGAAACATAAGGCAGTAGATAAGGAACTCGGCAAATTTCACCGTCTGGTAAAGTTACCACTAGCCCAGAATCTTTTGAACCAATAATAAAGTCTCTTAAATCTACTACATCGATCAAATTGAAACTTTTTCCTGGTACGTACTTGCCCGTCTTTAAATCTTCGTGTAATAGCTTCAAGGTACTTTCTATCTTTATTCTCCGGGGTAATAGCGATAAAACCTTTCCTCCTGTATACCCGGTCGCAACATCATCATCCACCAAAACATATGTTCCACTTGGGATATCTGAAATTTGCTTATCAACTAAGGGGTATCCAAGTCTACCAATTACAGCTCTTGGTTCTAGCTGTCCGTCACAGATATCAAAAAGCCTGGATACATATAATCTGTACCCACCATTTGTACAAACATCCATGTTTATTACTTTTTTAGATTTGTTGAGTACGTTGATAAAATTTTGTTGTGATTTTAGATTTACGACAACTATTGAGTCTTTCGAAAAAATGGCTTGCAAATAGTAGACGAAATCATTCAAAAAACCTCTTTTTGCTTCTAGAACTTTTTGTTCACCATGGGATTTTGATAGTTTTTCAAGGGCCCAAAGGCCATCATTTCTTACAGCGTAAATTTTTTTTAAGGAGTCGTCACTTTTATAGAAGTTTTGGAAACTTATTTTTTTTCTCAATTCGCTTGAGGAAATACTTGGCTTCGTCCTAGATTGAGATGTAAAAATAATGTTTTTGGGTTTTGCTATTGGAACTTCGCGTGCAACATCCTCAAGTTTACTTTCGTAGCCCTCTCTTTTTACACAAACGCAACTGCCTTTATCTATAAATGCTCTCGAAAAAACAGCATTATCACTACCGAAAACATAAACAACTTCAATTTTTAGTCCCAAATGAAATTGAAGATAACCCTCTAGTCTTAATATTGCATCGGTATAAGTTATCGGCACCTTGTTATATCGCGCTTCCCATGTGTCAATCATCAACCAATCGCTGTCACGGATTGCTTTCTCGCAAAGATCTATTCGCGAAGACGAATCAAGGTTTAATGAATCTGTGTATTTATTCCATACATATTCATCATGTGATGGTGATATATAACCGCCAACAACGGTTTTATTTAATTTCTCAACCTCTAATTTTGCGAGTTTCATCATTTCGATATGCCCCGTGTGAACGGGCGAGAATCCACCGGTAGAAAACAAGACAACTGGGTGAAAACGCTTGTCTTTTTTATGCCGCTGCAAATTATCCGAAATTTTCTGAAAAGGGGTGCATAACCAATTATGGAAATCTAATTTAGTAAGCGATCCTGGTTCAAGTCCATCATCAAAAAATCCCGCTTCAATTACCGATTTTATGCTTTTATAAGCAAAATAAGTTTTTGAAAGAAATGGGTCTCGTAATATTTTCCACGCAAGCCTGAGATCGTTTATTTCGTACTTATTTTCTTTTTTTAACCTTAGATAAGCAAGATCCAATTTAGAAGCAACATCAGTTCTTTTTACCCCAAACAACTTCCAGAGGTCTTCATTATTTTTTATTTTTAAATACATTAGTTCTCCCAACCCCCTGGAACAAACCTCTTGTAGATATCGAAATGGACAGAAGGCGATTTGCCCAAATATTTATGCCTGTTGTATTGATGTATTTTTTCTAAACGCTTAGATAACTTTTCAAATTGTTTCTTCGACTTTGCGTTTAGTTTTTTAGAAAATTCTATCTTTTCTTTTCGAGTAAATGTTAGGTACGTGATATATAATTCCACAAACTCATATGTTGTTCCAAATACTTCTTCATCTGTTCTTCCATCAAACATATCACCACTTGGTTTTATATTGATAATTTCCTCAGGAATATTTAAGATTTTTGCAACTCGACACACCTCACTTTTATGAATATCTGAAATAATTTGTAAGTCTACCATCCCATCTGAGGCTTTGCCAAAATACCCTAGATAAGCTCCTTCATCACGATTTGTAGTTCCACAGACTACTGCAGGAGAATTTGCCTGATTTAAAAGGCTAGTAATATAATAGAGAGTCGGCGTTTTTATATAAGCCGCTAACTGCCCGGCTGCCCAGTTTTTGCCTTTGAGATTAATTGACTTATCTATTGTGTTTTTAAGAACTGTGTGGCTCTTTGTTAAATCAACAACAATCTTTTTTGAATTGAAATACTTCGCAATCTCCTCTCCTCTTTTTGAAGCACCTTTTTGATTGGTTGCCGCTAATGGAGAAAAAACAGGCATCAAGATTGCATAAATATTTTTAATAGGTGAATTTTTGTGACGCGAGGCATTATGAACTATTCCCAAAACTACGGCAGAGTCAACGCCTCCGCTTACAGCAACAACACAAGACTTTAGTTTAAAATCACTCATGTATCGATTCAGCAACATCGATTTATTTTTAATATAAAGCTGTGGATTAAAATCTCTTTTTGCACGAATAATAGTAAGGACATCAAGTAATCCTTGCTCCAAAGTTTTTCCTGTTTGGGGATTATTAATTCTCATTTTTGTAAATTGTAGAATGAATCTAAAAATTTACCAAGAGAGTATTATCCTGAGGTTCTGACATATCCATACCCTCCACCCTCTGAAGACCTACGAGGCGGACGAGGGGTAGGCGGATTATAAGCAGGAGATGAGGATGCAGAACTTGACGATCTTCTACTTCGACTAGGGCTGGTCACCTCTTCCTCCTCTGCTACTTCTTCTTTTTGCAGTGCCGCGATCAGGTCTATAGCACCCTTATGAACTTCAACAATTGATACCAAAGACTCTGTACCGTCCCTGGCACTTTTCAGTGGAATTGTGATCGAGTTATTAACTGGGTCTTTATCGATATTTGCAAAATCTGGTTGAAATTTGCTATCTTCCAGTTGTTTGGGCACATTAATTTTATCTATCCCTTTTTTAGACCCAACTACTATTTTATACTGATTCTTTTTGCCACGTGTGAACACAAACACAATGTCTTCTTCCGGATCAAGTTCCTTTCCATTTTTATCTTCAAAAGAAAACGGTATTCTGGCAATTTGCGGTTTTAAACCCTCTCGTATCAAATTTCTTTCTGCAATTCCATTTGTAAGTAAATCAACGTTAATCGAATGAAGTTCGAAAGGGTTTTGGGATTTACTTTCGAAAGCTTGTCGGAGTTTTTCGCGAAGTTCTATAAGTTCTTCATCGTTGGTTAATTCTAGCGCAGATGTAATTCTAAAAAAAAATGCTTCATCTCCATTCTCAATAGAGTCGGCAAGTGCCTTTTTTACTTTTTCTCTTTCTTCTCCCAAGCGTCTCTCGTTAATCCGAATCTGGCCATCAACAATCATAATTGGTGTGTCGGATTCTAGCTCTACTATTTCTGTATAAATTAAACCAGTTAAGAATCTTGGCCCCATCGAAGCCAACGGAATTCCCTCAGTAGGTTGGTCAGTTCCAAGGGGACTATCTGTTACTTGATCTGGGTGTTCTGATTGTTCAGATGGTCTTGGCACAGTTAGTATTTTATCATGAGATTATTATATGCTCTAAAGCTTAACTTATCTGCCAGTCGTGTTGCCATTGTTCAACTTGGACGCCCTTCTTTGCAGCTCTTCCAACCCACTCTGGAGGTCTTGGATTGTTTTTTGACTCGCCTAGTACATCTTCTACTCCGGACGCTTTGATTAAATCCAAAACTATTTCTTGATCTTCTCTATACATTCCTGCCAAATATTCTTGATAAACTGCCTCCATGAATAAATCGTGCCAGTTATCGTTGGTTTTAACCTGCCCACTTCTGAATAACTCGTCAACATCTATAAGGGTCGTTTGGGCAGCTTTTATGCTATCAAGAATCCTTAATAAATTACGTCGAGTGTAAACGTAAGAACCTCCTTTGATGTCCTTTTCTGATCCAATTTTGCCAAGAGACGCTAAGTTTGAAAGATCACCTTGAAAAGCGGCTAACCATTTAATAACGGCATCCACGTTTGGTATGTTTTCAAGATCTCTGTACTCTGTTCTTACGTCTTTTTCTCCCTTATAACGCCTGTTCTGCCAAACTATATCGGGTTGTTCACCTTTGATTAAAAATCTCAAAAACTCTTCATATTCCTTAGTGGTTAATCCTTCAACTATTCTATCTTGCAGTCTGTTTCTCCTTGCCTCGGATTCTTCAAACCTGCCTCCACCGATGCCAAAAGGATTTTGAGCTGCTACATACCAATACCTGCTATCAAGACCAATAACCCCAGGTACAATTCCACCATTGTCAATTATTGATTGCTCCTCAGGCGTTAAAGGTCTTATAATTTCTCCTTCATGTTCGACAATTCTTAATTGAGCCATTCTTTCAATTGCTGAGTTTTCCCGCTCAATAACATTACCCGGTGCTAAATTTGGTTCGTCAGCTCCATAAACGCTGCCATACATCATAGATCCTGCGAGTGTTCCATTTTGCCAGCGCCATTGGATAGTATCATCGAGACCATCAATCCCAAGAGCAGCGGCAATTTTTTTACTTTCAAGGAGCGTCAGAGGTCTTGATTGTTTCTCTGCAGACTCGACAATTTCTTTGAGGCTCTCAGGTAAGTCTGGATCAGCTAGGAGTTCTTTAAAACGAACTGCAAGTTTGGCATCAGCGGGTACAAATCTTCCAATTGTGTCACCAGGATCGGAATCCTTAGAATAATTATGTCTCAGATAACTCCTGTTAGTAAGCGCACAAATCACCTCAGCTGCATATGATTTCGAAACACCTGTAGGGCCTTCGTTTCTAGATGCAATCCCTCCTTTGAGCCGAACTGCCATATCTCTTATCAAAAGAACAGTTGGTGTATCCCAACAGGTAGAGGCTTTTAATAGCTCGATTTTCGGGATGAAACGTCTAGCATTAACATCTTCAGGCAATGGTAACCTGTCTAAAACAACATCCAGAACCCTTACTTGGTTTTCTTTAGGATATTCCTGAATGACTGGGACTTCCCCTAATTTTCGTTCAATGTCTCCCTTTTCTGTCATTTCAACTAACCTTTCGTAAGTCCAACAGGTGGTCTGTGATCTCCCGCATTTTATCTTCTGTATTTTGCTCTGACTCGTTTGTGACGAGGAAGATTTTTGCTTGACTCGGGATTGTAGTGTTTCGCAGGTCAAATGACCCCTGATGAATATCAAACTTGTTTGATTCCCGCAGTTTTATCAGTTGATCGTAAATAACTGGATCAAAATTTACAGAATTTGCGAAAACAACTATTACTTTTCCTTTTGAAAGATCCTCGGCAAGGCTTTGGAGAAATCCGAATACATCATTTTTTTCTTCATGAGTAACTTCCGCATAATCTACGTTCAAAAGACTAAAAAGGTCCCTGATCTGGTTTCTAACATTTGTAGGCGAAATAATTCCCTCTATTGTGTTATACGAGGAGCTGTGAGGGTGTAAATGGAAACTTAGAAATCTAGCAAGCTGTTTTTGTGCGTTCATATTAACGATAGAAAAACTCTGGATGCTTTACCATATACTCCATGATTATAGCAAAAGCCCTGCCGAATTCTTCGGCGTCTGTGTATGAGTTTCCAACCTCATCAAAATTAGCACCAAGAGCTCTCGCAATATCTCTTTTTACTCTTTCATGGAGTTCAGGATAAGAATCATTAACGAAATCGGTTCCTGGACCGATACCAAAGCCTGCTGTTACTACGCTTCTGTCAGACCTTACTTCACGAAGCAAATCGAGTACTTCTTCCTGCGATGTGCTGGTTGGCTCACCATCTGTTAAGGTAATAAAATAATTGTTGTCCAGTGGTAGACTGGACATTCTTCTTTTTAAATATCTGTAACTTGCTTGTGTAGCCTCATATGTAGGTGTACCACTTCCTCCACAATCGGATAGCATTTTTCCAAGTACATCTCTATCTTGATTTGTTAGTTTCTTTTTTCCAAAATCCTTATACAATCTGACTTTTCCTTTGAAACTGTCTCTAAAACCTATAATTGCAAATTCAAGACCGAATCTATTCATTACTTCAGAAAAGGCTGCGACCATCTTAAACGTTTCAAAAATTTTACCTTCCATTGATGGACTAAGATCAACTAAAAGTAGAAATCTATAGCTTTTTTCGGTGGGTCTACCTTTCGCTTCAAAAGCATTATATTTTCTGGGATCTGCCTCCATTTGCATTGCTTTTCTCATTGATGGCCTCAAACCGGTTGAGGAATAGCGAATACTCGGTTCTTCCGTCGGTTCAAAAAGTGTTTTAAATTCTTTTTCTAGTCTTCTTCTGACAGCATCTACATCAGGCATAGATAGGACAGATTGGTAGGGATCCTCTTGAATTGTTTCGAGTGCTTCTTTTCGCCTTTTTTCCATATCTCTTGCAACTCTTTCTGCCTCCTTTTGTTGCTCCTCTTTTGCTTGACTAGTTTTTTCTCCTACTCGCCTTTCTTTGTGAGATTCTTGGTGTCGAGGATCATTTATATGCCCTTTTAGCTTTTCGTTTGCTTCGTCTTCTACATCCTCCAGATCTTCTCTTGCTCTCTGCTCGAGACTGTCTTTCGACTCACTCGAAAGATTATCGTAAGCATCTTCTATAGCTTTCTTTGTTTTGTCAGAAAAGTCGTCCCAAGGAATTCTCATGTCAGATCCATTCTCACTTCGACCATCCTCTTCTCTGCCTTGAGCACTCGATCCTTGTGTTCCCTCAGCAGGTTCAGCACTTTCTTCTTGCACATTCATACCTTGTTCACTACCAGAAGAATCTCCTGACTGTTCTCCTTGCGTTTGTTGCGTTTGACCATTAGCCCCAGATTGACCGTCTTCTCCTGTCTGTTTTTCTTGATCTTTCTCTGCTCTTTCTTGCCCTTGAGGTTCACCAGACTGCTTGGGACCTTTTTGGCCTTGTTGTCGATTAGCCTCTTTTACTTTTTCTCTAATTTCGTCTTGTACATCTTTAGGTAGCGCATCAAACGGTATAACCATAATTTGTCCTCCTCCATGCTGGCCCTGGCCACCACCTTGCTGATCTTGAGAGAGCATGTCTTTTATCATATTGACCATATTCTGGTCTTTTAAGGATTCCTCTACTAATTGTTTATATTTGGGCCAGATCTTTTCTATGAAGACTTCAGTGCTTGCGATAGCTTCTCTCTGAACATCAAATTCATCCTTAGTTGTGGGGGTTATTCGGTAAAACTCATCAAATGCGTCGATCGTTTCCCTAATTGTTCTTCTGACATCCTCATCTGGGATTTCTTCCAAAAAATGTTCTTTGTCTTCTTCAGTCTTGAGCCCATCTGTAAACTCTCTTTTGTACCAATGATGTATTATTTCTCCTCCCCATTGCATGAATTTAGGTACGTACCCTAATGAATTCCGGGCGTCTGCTAGCATGCCTTTGTAGTCTAAGCCTCCTCCAGGACTCAGGTCGCGTTCTATATACGCTCTGATCCAGTCTCTGGAGCCAGGCCTCATACTCATACCGGCTTGGTTTGCTCTGGGATCCTCACAAGCGTTGAAACCAAAGGAAAAACCTGGTTCTTGCCATAAATCAGTAACGTGTTCCGCTCTTGATACGAGTCTATGATTACCTTCATGAGCAGCAATACCTTTGACAACATCCTCGGGTTCTGTCGCCAAGTCCTTAGCATCCATATTTACGTGATTCTTAACAAAATCCCAATGCCAACCACTTCCCCATGGACCAACACCAACTGTCATGCCATAATCTCCACCCATAAAAAGTGCAATTACATCTGCCTTTCTTCTTATAGTTTCGTCTATCTGGGGTTGTCTTTCGGTTTGATCATTCATTGGTATTTATTACATATATTAAATGGCTTGTTGTAAGAGAGCATATTTTCGATGATAATATCGCTGGCTTCTCTTAGATTTTTATTTTTAATTAACCCTGAAAAAATATTGATCCCTGGTGAAATAAAGAGATTACTAACTGCGTAGGTTGGTCTATGTTTTCGAACATCTTCAGTGACTAATTCTAAGCAAATATATCCGAGCCTGGGAAAGCTGTTCATCACTTTTTTAGCAGTTTCAATAATTTGCGGGCTTATGCTGTCAGTTATATTTTCATAATCGTAATTACCTTCGATCAAAACCATCTTTCCATTTTTTACTATTCTCTTAAGGTCGACTCTTTTTGAATAAATTTTTAGAGGTATTTGCAATGGATCATTCGAATTTATTCTTTTAATGTTCTCTTGTTTTATTAGATCGTTTAATTTTGTAACACCATCTACCTTTAAATAAACTTTCTTCTCTAAAAGAGCGTTGTAAAAATGGTTATTTGTGATAAAAACTCGTATTTTATCGTGATTACTGTAACTGTTTACCACCACCTTTATTTTAGAACCTTTTAATATTTCAGTCCAAAAGTGTCTACGTGATAGTACGATTCCCCACATATAAGGTATTGAAGGTGTGAAATCTCCGTAAAATTCATAGCTGTTGCCCTTAAAGTTTATTGAATATATTGCTGTTCCTTTAAGTCTTGTGAATGTGGCGCCCTTATTTAATAACTCTTTTGCGATCTTTTTCGACGCAGTAGGAAGGTCAAAATCAACAATTCCTTGTTTTGTTTTCATATTACGGGAGGAAAAATAACATCTACTATTGCGTTTGCAACATCTCTTGACTTTCCTTTCTCGGGCATCATATGCAAAGACAATCCAGGAGCGCTATTTAATTCACAGACCTTGTAGTCATCCATATTTTTGGAAATATCACTGCATAGGAGATCAATACCCACAAAGGGCACATTTAGAGCATTTAATATTGCTTTTGCAAGTTTTTTGTAAGAAAGATGCATACTATCTGTAACATCGTAACAGTTTCCTCCAGTTGAAACATTTGAATTCTTTCGCAGAAATACTTTTTGTCCTTTTGTAGGAGTCGCAGAAAAGCTTAAACCCTGTTTCTTAAGATGATTTTTAGAAATATCGTCTATTGCAATTTTGCATAAACAAGTATTTCTAGGATTCATCCGTCTATAATTTTCTACTTTAATTAGTTTCCTAATTGTGCTTTTTCCGTCACCCGTTATATTCGCTGGGGTCCTTTCTACTGCGGCGATGAAACCGCTTTGAGTAACAAAAATACGATATTCCTTTGCTTCAAACTGTTTTTCGATGAGGAAATAAGCCGACTGGTTGTATTTCGATAGGAAAGTAACAATTGCAATTTTGAGATCCCTAACACTGTTAATATCCATAATCACGTTTTCACCATGAGAACTAATAGTTGGTTTCACTACAACAGGAAAGCCAATTTCTCTTGCGTAGGTAAGTGCTGTTTTTTTGTAGTCTCCGTCAAAAATCTCGCCAGTATTAACCTTGAACCCTTTACTGCTTAGAAACTTTTTTGCATAGTATTTATCATCAATAATGATTCCTTTAGTAAAGGGAACCAAATTAGTGTAGATGTCATACAATACTTCCTTGTGTCCCTTGTAGCTTGCTTGGACGAAGTTTGTTTTTCTAATTGGTTGCAATGCCACGCCTCTTTTTCTCATTGCTTCCAGCAAGAGCCTCGAATTAAATGAATGTTTTTTAAATAAAACATCAATACTATCCATAATTTTCCTAAAACGTACGCTTGATTATAGTATAGTCAGGGTTCAATTCAAGAATACATAAAAAATACCCGAAGAAAGAAAGTCTTAGGGTTGAATTTATTAATTCAGCAGACGGAAAAAAGATCCAACTTTGAATTTCTCAGTTTTCTTTTGCAGTTGTTCTATTAATCAAAAGAATGTAAAAAATTGGGGTTTTGAAAAAATCCAAAATCCATATGGACTGGAATGTTTCCGGAACGAATTGATGACCATAAGCAAAAGTATCATCTTTAATTACGTTCCACTTTAACTCTTTGGCCATTTCGGTTAACCCAAGCTCCTTATCTCTTTTGGGATTAATCCATACTATTCTTATAATCCAATCTTCAGGTATTGTTTCGCCAAATTCGTGATAAAAAAGTCCTTTTATTATTTTTTCAACTACAGAGTTTATCCTCTTATAGTCCAGGTCGCTTACTCTGTACATAGTTTTCGGGCCCAAATAAATACCTGACTTGGTATATAAATTGACTTTTTTCATTTGACTAAACATCTGAATTCCAAGTGCAGGCTTTCTTTTTATAGAGCGGGAAACTTCATTTTCCATCAGCTTTTTTGCATGATCAGACCTGTCCATAAGAAATCCTGCAAGGAATTGTCTGAAGAAGTCCTCATTCTTTTGGAAGTTTTTGTTACAGTCACTGCAGGATGGAACAGTTATAAGCCGATTCTCGGGCACACCTTTGAAAAATTGTTTTGCAGGTATATGTTCTCTAGTGTTAGCGGGGTTTCCACAGAATACGCACGTTTTACTTGTTTGCATTGGTGTAGTATATCAAACGATATCAAGTCTTTTTTTTTGAGACACCCTTTTTATAATCGCAGATTACATCTGCTCTTGTATCGCAAGAGCGATATACTGTCTCATTTGTCTCATTTAGCCTCGGAGTGAGACACTACCGGACGTACTGCTATAGCGATAGAATGGGGTCAGACCGAGCTGCTCAGCACGACTGTGCAGCCCAAAGTGACCGACGTGTGTAAGTAGCCTGAATTGGCTTGCTAATTTTGTAATTTTCCCCCAAACATTCGTACCACACGCTCGCAATCCACGTTTTCGTTACAAAGTTTAAGATGAAACCAGTGATATAATATTTTCAATGGAAACAGGAGAATTAAATGCACCTTCTTTTAAACAACAGTTCAAAAGCCGTGAAGAACTTCATTTTCCGGAAGGTAAAATAACGGTTGTTGACGTTGTTCCTAGAGTCTTGTCAGACGAAACCCCAGTTCTACTTGTTCCTGGATGGTCTGAAAATTATGATACGTATAAGAAAACTTTAGCTGTTGGTTTTAATGAGGGGCGTAGAATTGTAACAGTTGGACAATCAGGAAACGGTCAATCTCCAGAGAGTCAAGAATATCCTGAAGAAGAACTTAGAAAAGCGCAATTACTTCTTAATGTGCTAGGAAAGAAAGGAATTGAAAAAGCAGATGTTATTGCACATTCCGAAGGAGCCATAAATGGCTTAATTGCAGCGATTATGAAACCATACCAGTTTCGCAATATTGTTCTTGATAAACCCGCGGGATTCATTGGAAAAGACACAAAAGCTGCCTTAACAGGACGATTTATAAAACTATTGCTACAGGAGATAATTGCCAGACCAATTCTACTTACGGATTCGACTAGCTCAATAAGGGCAGGCGCAAGAACCGCTCGATACATTGCAGAGAATCCGCAAAGAGTACTTAAGGAAATGGATGCGTTGACAAGTGTTGATATTACCGAGATAATGACGAGCCTTTCAAATCAAGGCATCAAATTTAGCGTAATAGCAGGGGTTAACGATCCGCTTTTTCCGGTAAGTCGTCAAATTGCAGATATGCGAGAGCATGGTAATGTACCACCTCTAAAAGGCTACTATTCTGTAATTGGTGGACATAATAAGCTTTCAATTGATGCAAGTCGACATGCATCGCTCGCTTTCAATGCGCTTGAAAACCTAAGGGATTTAAAAGATTCTAGTTGATTATTATAATGCTTAATCTGCTCGAAACCGACTTACTCGTTTTGAAGTTATAACGACTAAACAGGTGAGTTATTATAGGTTTTATGTTAAAATACACATCTATTATGTCAATAGAGCATATTAGACCACGAGAAATAATAAACTTAGGACAACCAGATACTTTACTTATCAATGTTCCTGCTACTTTTCAACAGGGGATTATTCCTGACGATGAAGAGCCTCCTTTTGGAATGTTAAGAATAGCTGTGGCAAGCGAAGAGTACGGTTATAAACCAGCATTATTAGACGCTCATCGAGGAAAACTAACTCCTTCTGAAATTGATGATGTTTTATATGGATTAAAGCCAAAGTCTGTAGGAATTAACCCTACATCAGTTAATGTTCCCGAAGCTCAAGAGATAGCTGAATTATGCGCTCATCATGGTATTCCTTTAATTCTGGGGGGGGTACACGCTACCTTAGACCCTTTTACTGCCTTGAAGGAAGATTTCCCAATGGCTTTGGCTGTTGTTAAAGGAAAAGGAGAAAAAGCTATATTGCACATTTTAGATGATATTAAAAATGGGCAACGAACAGAAAAAAGAGGAGTATATTATCAAAATGCTGAAACAAGTAGAAGAGATTTTGCTGATTATTATCCTTTAGACGAACTTCCTTTAATTGACCAAAGCAGATGGGTTGAAAATCCATTAATTGGAGGAACAGTTGGAATTAATGGACAAAATGTAGAATTGATAGAGATTTCATTATATGAAACAGCAGGGTGTCCTTTTCAATGCACATATTGTGCTACACCAGCCCTTGTCGGTAGGAATGATGGATATAAAACATATTATCGTCCCAACATGGATAGGATACTGGCAAGCACAAAATTGGCTGTGGAATTAGGAGCAAATGCCATCCACTTTATTGACGATATGGCTTTTGTTAATCCTGGTCACTTCCGCAAGTTTGCCGACGGAGTTGAAAAATTAAAACTACAAAATCAGCTTTATTGGAGAGGAATGACTCGAGCGTCAATTATTGCCGATAAATGCTCAGATGAAGATTTATCTATTCTTGCCCAATCTGGTTGTTGGCGTATTGCTATGGGAGTCGAAAGCGGCGACGAACAAATATTAAGACGAATTAAAAAAGGCATTACCACACACCAAGTTAGAGAAGCAGTTAGTAAATTAAGAGCAGTTGGCATTCCTCAAGTAAAGGCTTTCTTTATCATGGGTTTTCCTGAAGAAACTCTTGAGCAAATGGAAACTACCCGCAAATTTATTATGGAGTTGAAGCAACTTGGTTTAACAGATATCAGCATCTTTCAATTCAAACCATATCCAGGCACAGAAGAATGGCAACACTTACAACAAACAAATCCTGAGGTTTTGGAAAATTTATATTATATAAGACATGGAGGCAGTACCAATATTGTCAATAGAAAAATAGCTAAAGATGCTTCGTTGCCTGATGATTTAAAAATTGCTGCTGTTCCAAGTAAAATTGTAAGAGAAATGGTAGTAAAAACTTTGGAAGAATTTTATGGACACTAAAGTATTCATATCATATAGCTTTGCCGATAAAAATAAATTCAGATTTTTTGATAAACAGTTAAGAAGATTCCTAGAAACAACTTTTGGTATAGATGCATATTCTTTTGTTTTTGATTTCAAAAAAAAGACAGATAATAAAACCCTAATGAAATTAGCTCTTGAAAAAATTGACGAGAGCGATTTACTTTTAGCTGAATTAACCTATAAATCAATAGGCATAGGGATAGAAGTTGGCTATGCCAAGGCAAAAGGCAAAAGAATAATCTACATGCATCGAATTGGAACAGAATTATCAACTACAACAAGTGGTGTGTGCGATATTAGAATTGAATATAAAGATATTTCAGATTTATTAGTTCAACTTAAAAAGGTTTTAAAAAAACAATATGTTCGATAATCGTCTCATCTACTACTCCCTATAGGGTGTTGGACAAATGGAACGATTTTAGGTTAGCAAACTTCAACAAATACCACCTTCCAACAAAAATCACCTTCCACTTGAACTACGTTGACACCTTTGCTTTATAAGGATGTTTAGGAATTACGAAAGGGTAGGTGCCAAGTCTTCGACTCTGAGGTCTAGCGACCTCGTCGCTCAGACTCGAAGAGCTAAGTCAAAGGGATGATCACTGTGAAGTTTGTTCCGTGTCCCTTACTGCTGACAACCTCGATCTTGCCGCCGTACCGTTTGGTCAAACAGACCCGTTGTTTGGCAAAGACGTAGCGTTTTACCTATTTTCTTTGCCAATTTACACCCTAGGCCTGGGGCTTATCAGGATACTTATTCTGTTGTCACTCATCATTTGCACTGCGGTCTATGTACTGCGGGGTAGTCTTAGCTTATCTGCGCTTTTTGGCAAATTCGGCTTTGATAGATTAATTGAAAAACTCGGTAGTCCGCTTGCAAAATTGGTGAAAATTAAGCTGCCGGACTAGGATTCGAACCTAGATAGACGGATCCAGAATCCGTCGTCCTACCATTAGACGATCCGGCAATATATAAAATCTTGCCCACAAATTTTATCATTTTTTTTCATTCGATACACTTTTTCCTCCGTCACCACTAAATTCATATTTAAATCATGTTTTTCTTGAGGAATCTCATCAACAATTTGGAAATCGTAAGCTAGACCAATTCTTAAGGCCTTGGACTTTGAGAGAAGTTTGTCAAATACCCCTTTGCCATAACCAAGACGCACGCCGGATTTAGAAAACGCTAAACCCGGCAAGATGGCAACTTCAATCAGTGACGAATCGAAAGGCTCAATAATTTGCGGCTGAAGAATTCCCTTTGGCCCTTCTTCTAAATCTTGCCAACTGGTAAATTTTGCAAATGAATAATCATCATATTTTTTCGAGAAAGCCGGCACAAATATATTAGCTTTTTTTTGAAGTAAGTCATCGATTATATCTCTGGTATCAACCTCATTATTGATCGGTAGATAGAGGCAAAAGGCTTTTTTGTCAGCAAATTCCCGCACAGAAAGAATTTTTCTGGTAATTTCCTGACTGACTTGGGTAATAAATTTTTTGGAAAACCTTAATCTCTTTGTAAAAAGAATATTTCTAAGTACTTTTTTATCAAAATTATTCACAAAAGACCACAGAGTAAAAAATTTGTACTTGAGCAAATTTAATTCTCAAAATACACATCTGCCTACTTTTTAGCGGTTTTCATTGCACCCGTAGTTTTAGTCACTCCTAGTTCAGCTAGAGTAACAACTAAGGCCAGAACCAGCACCCAAAGAATATTGGAAATTCCCAGGGCAGTTACTATTGCCAGTCTTTTTATAACCCAGATGATGACTGCATTGGCCACAAAGAAAATCGCCGGCCAGATATTTTCGTTTTTTATTTTATAACCACTTCTTTCAACAGCGAAAGGAACTAAGTAAATCAGTAAAGTTAAGATAAATCCCGAAATAACTGCCGCCAGTGGGCCTGAAAGATTGTTATTTCCCAAAACTACATTATTTCCCAGAACTGCCGCCGCTAGTAATAAAACAACCGAATTGGCCACCCAAAAGCTTAAAAAATTGACCGCCTTTTTTTGATCCAAAATTATCACCTCCTTATCTAGTAAATTTGCTTCTAACTGTTAGAATAGATGAATTATCTCTGTCAGTCAAATGCATCTTAGGAAATTGTTATTTATTTTTTTGATAATAGTCCTACTACTTATTGCCTTTTTGGTTTTTCGATTCAAAGGAGCTTTGCCTGCTGTTTTGCCGCCACAAGAAAGACCAAAAGCAATGGTGGTTGATAACGAACTTGGTTTGAAATTACCTGAAGGATTCAATATAGAAATTTTTGCCGAAAATTTAAAAAGTCCAAGAGTCCTTACATTTGACAGTCTTGGTACTTTACTTGTAAGTGTCCCCTCGGAAGGAAAAGTTGTTGCTTTACCTGATAAAAATAACGATAGTAAGGCAGATGAAATTATCACTCTCATCCAGAATTTAGATCGTCCTCATGGGTTGGCAATCCAAGACAGCAAGCTTTATGTAGCCCAAGTGTCAAATGTCCTGGCATTTGATTATGACAGTCAGAATCTCAAAGTTACTAATCAGAAGTCAGTCGTCGATTTGCCTCCGGCAGGTCGTCACTTCACCAGAACCATCCGCTTTGGTCCGGATGGTAAGCTTTACATTGCCGTTGGTTCCACTTGTGATGTCTGCGTCGAAAAAGATGAGCGAAATGGTACCATTCTGCAAGTAGATTCCCAAACTGGCCAAAGTCAAATTTTTGCCAAAGGCCTTCGAAATAGCGTCTTTTTCACTTTTGATCCCCAAACCGCCAAAATCTGGGCGACTGAAATGGGTCGCGACTTTTTGGGGGATAATTTGCCGCCTGATGAAATAAACATTATTGAAGAGGGTAAAGATTACGGTTGGCCTTTTTGCTATGGTAGGCAAGTTCACGACATTAATTTCGATAAGAAAGTTTACGTTCAGATTGTTCCCCAACCACCATGCGGCCAAACCGAGCCGCCAATTTATGAAATTCCGGCACATTCCGCCCCACTGGGATTGGTATTTATCACCTCAAGCCACTTTCCAGATGATTGGCAGGATGATTTGCTGGTTGCCTATCATGGCTCATGGAACAGATCCACTCCTTCCGGTTATAAAATAGTCAGGCTAAAAATAAATGATGAGAAAGTTATTAGTGAGGAGGATTTTATTTCTGGTTTTTTACCAGCTTCGCCCACAGGCGAGCAGGGGACGCAGACAATTGGCCGACCAGTTGACTTAATATTCGATAAGGAAGGTAGCCTTTATATTTCTGATGATAAAGCAGGAGTTATTTACAAATTAGCCAAAAGATGACTAGGTTTGACTTTGACTTACCGCATATAGTAGATTGAAGTTAGATTATGGTTACACAAGAGCAAGTTGTTGAAAAATTAAAGGCTTGTATCGATCCGGAACTTGGGATTAATATCGTTGATTTGGGCCTAATTTACGCTGTCAATATTGAAGACAGTCGGGTTAATGTTTTGATGACGATGACTACCCCAGGCTGTCCACTCGATTCATATTTTGTGAAAGATATTACCACCAAGGTTAAAAGTCTTAAGGGTGTTTCCGGTGTTTCCGTTGAAATGACTTTTGACCCTCCTTGGAGCTCCACCAAAATGTCCGATGAATCAAAAGAGTTCCTCGGATTTGTAAATTAACCCCTTGACTTCGGGTTTTCTTCGGTCTAAAATATGCCTGTTTATATATAGTTTGGGGTGAATTTTTGGGGTCTTGACAAGGTCAAGATATAGTGTCAATCTGAAATTAGACCACAATATATTGTGCTTTTGGCGGTTTTGTGAAATTTCAGTCTGCAGCCCAAAAGCAAAATTTTCAAAAAGGGCAGTTTAAGTAATTTTGTGAAGTGATAGGAAAGCGGGGTCCCCAAAGTGAAGCTTTGGGGTGAAAATGTGATTTGTCCGTTTTGTTCACACGACTTTACGCGGGTTATTGATAAAAGAGAGGGTTCTAGCGGAAAAACGACCAGAAGAAGGCGTGAGTGTCAGAAGTGTGGTCGCAGATTTACAACTTTTGAAAGAGTTGAGACCCTAGATCTTTTAGTTATTAAAAAAGACGGCAAAAGAGAAATTTTTGACCGGCTAAAGCTAAGAAGCGGCATTATAAAATCATGCGAAAAGAGGCCGGTTTCGGCAGAAGAAATTGAAAGAATCGTTGATGAGGCAGAAGCGGAGCTAAGAAAAATCAACGTTAGTGAAGTTTCAAGTAAAAAGATCGGCGAGTTGGTTATTAAAAGACTAAAGAGACTGGACGAAATTGCCTATATTCGCTTTGCCAGCGTCTATAGACAGTTTGCCGATCTTTCGGATTTCGAAAAAGAGCTGACGAAATTATCAAAAGGCTTACCTGCCAGTTCGCTAGGCAAAACAACCAGAAGGCAAGGCGTTAAAAGCAAAAATGAGGAAAGTTAAAAAATCAAATCAAAAATTCACCAGAGTTGATGCCCGCGGAGTTGGCCGTAAAATTCCAAAAGTTCCGGCTAATCTTTTTGAGCCAGCTTTATCCGAAAATGCCGCTTATATCGCCAATACCCGTTACTCTTTTCGTAATGACAAAGGTAAACCAATTGAAAGTCCAAAAAAGCTCTTCTGGCGTGTTGCTTATTATATTGCAGCCGCCGATCGAATATATCATGATGCCAAAACACACCGCAAAACTGCCAAGGAATTTTATAAGTTGATGGCAACTCAACAATTTATTCCCAATACTCCAACTCTTGTTAACAGCGGTAAAGTTGGTCAGTCGCTTTCTGCCTGTTTTGTTTTGCCTGTTGAAGATGACATGGAATCAATTCTTAAGACCATGCGTGATATGGCAATGATTCATAAAATGGGCGGTGGAACCGGCTTTTCTTTTTCCAAACTTCGTCCAAAAGACGATATTATCGGTACTTCAAAGGGAAAATCCACTGGGCCGGTTGCCTTTTTGCAGGCTTACAACGATGTAACTTCGCAGATTAGACAAGGCGGAGTTCGCCGCGGCGCCAATATGGGAATTCTACACTATACCCATCCGGACATTCTGCGTTTTGCGGTTCACAAAATTGATGAATTTTCACTGACTAACTTTAATATCTCCATCACCGTAACCGAAGATTTTATGGAAAAAGTAAAAGCAGACGCCAAGTTTGTCGAAGACACTGAGCACGGTCGAGGTGCGGATGGCGAACTGGAGGTCGATGAGATTATAGAAGAGATTAAAGAGGCATATACAATACGGGATCTTGACCTTAAAAATGTGCGAGTTGAAGAAGCAGTCAGTAAGCTTTATGAGGCGTGCCGAACTACCCATAAAGGCGAAGGCTATAATCTTGTTAATCCCCGCACCGGTGAAATTACGGATCGTCTAAATGCCAAAAAAGTATTTGATCTGGTAACCAAATTAGCTTGGCAATACGGAGACCCGGGCATGGTTCTAATTGATAGGATTAATAATTCCAGGGCTAATCCCACTCCAAACTTAGGTCAAATCGAGGCAACTAACCCTTGCGCCGAACAGCCGCTTCTACCCTATGATGCCTGCACACTAGGTTCAATTAGTCTTTCAAAATTTGTCAAAGATGAGGCATTGAATAACTTACCAGAAGAAAGCTTGTCCTTTGAAGCGCGGGCGTTGGAGGCAATCGATTGGGAAGGATTAAGACAAGCAGTTCACACGGCCGTCCATTTTTTGGATAACGTTTTAGATATGAATGAGTATCCGGTTGCCGAAATAGACGAGATGACTGCCAAAATTAGAAGGATTGGTCTTGGAGTAATGGGTTGGGCTGATATGTTAGTCAAACTTGGTATTGGCTACAATAGTCAAGATGCTTTCTTATTAGCCGAGGAAGTAATGAGGTTTATCCAGAGGGAAGCCGATAACGCCTCTTGTAACTTGGCCAAAATCCGCGGCGTCTTCCCGGCATTTAAAGGCTCGATTTACGATAAAACCGGTGAGATTCGTCCCAGAAACGCCGCCAGAACCACTATTGCTCCAACCGGCACCATTTCTCTTCTTGCCGATTGTTCCAGCGGAATCGAGCCTTACTTTGCCCTTACCTTTGCTAAAAACACTATTGAGGGCAAAAGGCTTTTTAATAGCAACCCTTATCTTTTAAAGGTTCTTAAAGAAAGAGGGCTTGATTCTGAAGAACTGCTTGCCAAAATTGAAAAAAATCGCGGTTCCATCCAAAACATTGATGAATCCCCCCAAGATCTTAAAAGAGTTTTCGTCGTTGCCGGCGACATTAAACCCGCCGATCATATCCGGATGGAGGCGGCTTTTCAAAAATACACCGACAACGGAATTTCCAAGACAATTAATTTTCCCAATGAGGCAACTGTTGCGGACGTTAGAGAAGCTTACTGGTTGACATACGAACTTGGCTGCCGAATGACTACTATTTATCGGGATGGTTCAAGAGTTAAGCAAGTTTTGGAAGTTAAAAAGGACAAATCTTATTATGATCAGCTTGCCCCGCACCATCTTAGAGTAGGGTTGAGAAGTGGAAGTTTTGTTCAAGATGAAAACCAGCCGCTTGTTCCCAAGAAACGACCGACACCTCAAGAGGCTTGGGGAATGCGGGTTCGCAAAAAGGCCGATGTCGGTTATGTTTATACTTCTGTTTTTCGAGATAATGACGGTGCACCTGTTGAAGTTTTTGTGACTATCGGCAAAACCGGCGGTTATGTTGCCGGTGCTGCTGAAGTTACCGGTAGGCTAGCGTCGCGCGCCCTAAAATACGGCGCATCTCTTGAAGAGATTGCATCTGATTTGGTGGGAATATCCTGCGGTACGCCCTACGGCATTGGTCCTGAAAGCGTACTTTCCGCCTTTGACGCGGTTGGTAAGTCGCTTATGGAAATAGCTCGTGCCAAACAACTCCAGCTGCCGGTTATTGAGCAAAGCAATGAGGAACAAGTTGTAAAAGTTGTTAAATCACAACCGTCAACCCAGATAAATGGCGACCCCACCAAAGTCTCTCCAAACGGCCAAAGTCCTAATGGCCAAATAGTTGCCGACGGCAAAGCCAAAAAGGTCCAGATGACAATACCAGGTGGTATTGAATATCAAATTGATGCTGGTCTTATGCCAGGTATCCATGAGGAAAAGATTATTGAAAATAAATTTGTAGTCTGTCCTGATTGTTCAAGTCCGGTAGTCTTTTCGGAAGGCTGCCGCAGGTGCATTAATCCTACCTGCGGCTGGAGTAAGTGCAGTTAGGCTTTACTTAAGTTGTAAAGCTCGGTTTTGTAAAAGCACCGAATACATTAAGCAATCTTCGGCTTTTCGAAGATCATTTTTTTGCTTTAAAGTTTCTTCTATTTTTCCTAACAATTTAAGAAGCGCCACATTTTTATTTTTTTGCGACTTTATAAGCCACCTTTTGGCCTCTTGATTGAACCTTTTGGTATTGGCCAAAGAACCCCTTTGAATTGATTGGACAATTCGTTTAAGATCGCTTGACAGTGAAAGCAAGGCTAGTTTTTCCATAGAATTTGAAAAAAATATTTCATCAAGTCTTCGAACATTGTTCTTCTAGTCGGATCTTGAATTTCATTACTGAAATTTTTGTCTTGCGGGCGAATATTGATTATTGAATTATTATCAACCATTAAAGTTTCCAAATCGATCCCGCCGCCCCAAAGATCAGTCTGTTCTGAACCTTGTTTTAAAAGTTCCACTTCATTTTCAAAATGTCTGTTGGCACCGGCCGAACAGATTTTTTGACTGATATCTACAACAGTCTTGATGTAAGTTTGAAATTCCAAAGATACCTGAGCCATTTCTTCTTTGGTAAATGGTTCTTTTTTGGTAATAATCACAGAGTCAATCATACCAGAATTTACCAGTTGAAAATTCTCTTTGCTTAATTTTTCTCTCATTGTTAGACTGAAATTGTGAGAAAAGGTTTTATCCAACCTTTAATTTTGATAGCATTAGCGTCGATCTTTGTTAGTGGAGTTATCTATTTTCGCTTCAAAAATAAAGGCCCAAACCAAACGGCACTCGTGGTGTCGTCGTCAGTCTCACCGGACGCATATTCAGGCTGGAAAACATACAAAAACCAAGCCTACGGTTTTGCTATTAGATATCCAGAGGAATGGTTCGTTAAAGAGTACGGTGACTGGGCAACAGATTTTTTGGCAACCGATTCAAATATTCAAGAAGCATCTCCCTCTGCCATTAAAGTCAGATATTCAAGATCAACCGATAAAGCTGATCTTGCTGGGTTTGAAAAAATTTATAAAGCCAAGGTAGGAGAAGATATTTACGAGCCACTCGATGTCAAATCAATTATTAACAAAAATAAGAATTTTGAAGTTAGTAACTACATGGCAGTCGATTATTTTATAAACAGAAACTTCTCAGCTCTTGAAGGTCCTCGCACCCAGCACAGGCATATTTATGAAATTAATAAAGATAATACGATCATAAGGTTTTTGGCAACTGCCCAGACAGAGAATGAATTCAAAATATTTGATCCAATTTTTCAAAAAATGATGTCATCTCTTAAGTTTTAGCTCTTCCTGATAAGGTTTTTCTTAAAGGCTGCCGCACTCCTATTAACTCAAATTGTGGCTTACAGAAAAGTGCAGTTAATGGGATAATTTTAAAAGCGATTCAAGCACGATTCGAATTGCATTATCTACACCTTTCTCTGCCTTTTTATCATCCGTTAATTTATAAATTGCTTCTGGGTTTTTCTTAACCAGTTCTGGTGGTTCGGGTGTTTTAACTACTAGGATAGCACCAGCTTTTAAGCCTCTAAGTTTTGACACTAGAAATACTGCAGAACATTCCATTTCCGAACTTATAAAACCAATTTTGGATATTTTTATAAAATTTTTCTCAGATTCGTAAAATGCGTCATGTGTTCTATTTAAACCTTTAAAATATTTGATATTTATATTCTTTGCTGAAGCCTCTAAGGTTTTTATAACTTGAAGATCGGCATTAACTTTTTTGATATCCGGTTGATATTCTCTTGTTGTACCATCGAGGCAAATTGTTGAAGTGGGAATAACGATATTCCCAGACTCCATTTCAGAAAGTAGCCCACCGCAAGTGCCTAACCTAATAACGATCCTGGCACCGATTTTTGATAGTTCTTCAACTGCAATTGCCGCACTGGGACAACCAATGCCTGTTGAAACTAACGAAATTGGCATTTTTTTGTATTTAGCATTAGCAATTCTAAATTCTCTGTTAAAGCTTATTTCCTTAAAATCTTTAACGTATCTGGCAACCCTGTCGATCCTACTGGGATCACCCGGTAGGATAACAAATTTATTAATTTTGTTTATTTTTAAATGGGGTTGTATCACAAGTTATCCTCTTCCTCTCCAAACTTTTTCTTCTTGTCTTTCTCCTTTATTGACATGCCTTGCCGCAACAAAAAACCAATCGGAAAGGCGATTGATGTACATTTGTGTATTCTTGTTAATAGTTTCTTCCTTACTCAAAGCTACAAGTGACCATTCCGCTCGTCTAGCAATCGACCTTGCCAAATGGAGTTTTGATCCAACTTTGCCGCCACCAGGCAAAATAAAGTTTTTGAGCACAGGCAAAGAAGCACTCCATTTATCAATTTCCCTCTCAAGTCTTATAACGAATGACTTCTTAATTCTCGGCGCTTTGATTTTAATGTCAGCTGGAGTCGCCAGGTCAGCTCCAAGCACAAAAAGTTCAGATTGAATTCTAAGAAGCTTCTTTACAATCTTCTTATTGTCAGTTATTGTTTGAGCTTGCTCGCCTCGCTGCGAAGCGGGTCGAGAACCACTTCTTGACTCACTGCGCTCGCTCGAAGAATATTGTTGAAGATCACTGATTATTAAACCGATCAGTGAATTCAACTCATCAACCGTCCCATAAGCGGCAATCCTTGCCGAATCTTTACCAACTCGCCTACCACCAAATAGGGAAGTAGTGCCGCTATCTCCGGTTTTAGTGTATATCTTCATGCCAAGATTATATATTAGAGCGCTAGCGAAAATATACATCAGAGTAGCGCCGTTTCTAACAGATTTGACAAACCCTCCCCAGTAGGGTAGGATAAAGTATGTATATGCAAAAGGCAGTCAAACAAAATGCCCTCAAAAGATTAAAATCTGCTCGTGGGCATTTGGATCATGTAATTTCTTTGGTTGATAAAGAAAAATATTGCATCGATATTTTGCAACAATCCTTGGCTGTCCAATCTGCTCTTCGGGCAGTTGACAACGTCATCCTCAAAGGCCATCTTGAGGAACATGTGGCCCATGCTATGCATGGTAAAGATCAGCAAAGGTCGATTCAGGAAGTTGTCGATGTTTTTGAAAAAGCACGAAAGTGAGGTGAAATAAATGTTTGCCGACATGATGCGCTGGGGAACTGAGTCAGGACAAAAACTACCATCTGATGACCGCTATTTTGGGGGTTATCACCCGATGATGGGCTGGATGGGCGCAAACCCTGGGGCTTTTTGGATCTTTGGGATTTTATGGGTAGCTACATGGGTTCTGGTAATTATTGTTTTGGTTGCTCTTGCCCGTTGGCTTTGGAAAAAAGGAGATAAGGTTAAATAACCCTCCTTCGCACAAGGCTTCGGAGGGTAAAGGAGGTGAATAGAATGAAAGAACAAGCATTTGCTAATGCTTTAGCGGCAGTAACCGGAATTGTCTATGTAGTTTGTTCTCTTTCGGTTGCCCTTTTCCCAGGGTTTTCCAAAGTGGTTGGTCAAAGTTGGTTTCATGGTATGGACATAGGTCTTATTTGGACTGGAAATGCCAGGGGAAATTTCTTACTGGGGATAATTTCTGCGGTAATCGGAATGTGGTTGGCAGGTTATATCTTTGCTTGGTTTTACAACCAGTTTGCCAAAAACAAATAAGGTAGTCAAAAAGAAAAGACTTTAATTGGGTAACCCAAAAAGGTTACCCTTTGATTAAAAATAACATGGACAAGAAAGAATCAATAAATCAAAAAGTTTACACCTGTCCAATGCACTCGGAAGTAATATCCGATAAACCCAGCAGATGTCCCAAGTGCAAGATAAAATTAATCTTGAAAAATGAATCAAGAATTATGAATCATGAAGAGAAAATGATCACCCATCACGATTCACCAGTAACCACTAATCAGAAACCAATCACTAAACTCTACACCTGTCCAATGGATCCGGAAATAACCTCAAAAGAGCCCGGCACTTGCCCGAAATGCGGCATGGATTTAGTACCAATGGTAAAAAACGATCATGACCATGAAGGCCACTTGGGGATGGAGGAGGATTTCAAAAGAAGATTCTTTATTGCTTTACCTCTAACTCTGATAGTCCTTATCCTTTCACCAAAAATTCAGGATTGGTTTAACTTCTCAATTCCCCAATTTCCCGGATACAACTTAGTTCTTTTAATTCTGACTTCAATTATTGTTCTTTACTGCGGCTGGCCGTTTTACAAAATGGCCAGGGGAGAGCTAAGAAAGAAAAATCCGGCAATGATGACTTTGGTTTCCCTTGCAGTTTTGTCTGGATATTTTTTCAGCATTGCTGCCACCTTTATTTTTAAAGGTGAATCACTTTACTGGGAGATTTCAACTTTAGTTTTGGCTTTTCTTTTTGGGCATTGGATGGAGATGAGAGCAGTTCGCGGTGCAACAGGAGCGCTGGCAGAACTTGCTAGATTGATTCCCCCAACAGCCCATTTAATAAAAGGCAATGAAATTGTTGATGTCCAGACAGATCAGCTCCAAAAGAACGATACCGTTCTGGTTCGACCGGGCGAAAAAATTCCAATCGACGCAGTAGTCATCGATGGCCAAAGTTCCGTGAATGAGTCTATGGTTACAGGAGAATCAAGACCTGTTTCCAAACAAAAAGGGGATAAGGTAATCGGCGGAACAATTAATAACGACGGTTCATTAACTGTTAAAGTTACAAAAACCGGGGAAGAAACGGCAATTGCTCAAATAATGGATCTCATTAGGGAAGCTCAAGGATCAAAACCTCAGGTACAGAGATTGGCGGATAGAGCTGCCGGGTGGCTTACATATATCGCGTTAATTGTCGGCACATTTACTTTCCTGTTCTGGTTTTTTGTAAATCCCCAAGGGACTGTGTTTGCAGGCACTCTAGCGATTACCGTTATTGTTATCGCCTGTCCACATGCTCTTGGGTTAGCAATTCCCACAGTTACTACAATAACTTCAACTTTAGCTGCCAAAAACGGAATCTTAATTAGAGATATGAGAGCTATCGAAATTGCCCGCAAATTAAATTATGTTGTTTTTGATAAGACAGGTACGTTAACTGAAGGAAAATTCGGAGTAAGTGGGGTTATCGCTCTTGGCAATGAATCCGAAAAAGAAATTCTAAAACTGGCTGCTGCAGTCGAAGTCCAGTCTCAGCACTCAATCGCCCAAGGAATAGTTAAAGCTGCAAAAGAGAGAAAAATTGAAATCCCGCAAGTCAAAAATTTTAAATCTGTTCCCGGTAAAGGCGCTAAAGGCCAGGTTGTGGGCCGGGAGATTCTGGTTGGCAATCAAACCTTTTTAAACGAGGAAGGAGTAGAAACCGAACAGTTTGAGAAAAAAATAACCGTCTCTGCCGATCAAACTTTCATCTGGGTGGCTCAAGATAAAAAGGCTATTGGCGTTATTGCTTTGGAAGATGTGATTCGTGAAGAATCGAGAAGAGCCATCAAAGCACTGTCTGCAATGGGTATAAAAACCGCAATGTTAACCGGAGATAATGAACAAATAGCTGCAACTGTTGCCAAAAAGTTGGGGGTTGATACTTATTTTGCCGAAGTTTTGCCTCAAGATAAAGTGGACAAGATTAAAGAACTTCAAAAAACAGGTAATATTGTAGCAATGGTTGGAGATGGAGTAAATGATGCCGCTTCTTTAACCCAAGCACATGTGGGTATTGCTATCGGGGCAGGGACAGATGTAGCGGTTGAGTCCGCCGAAGTTGTTCTGGTCAAAAACGACCCCCTAGACGTTGTTAAAGCCATAAAGCTTTCGCAAAAAACCAATACCAAAATGAAGCAAAATTTGGCATGGGCTACTGGTTACAATGTTTTTGCCATTCCTCTTGCTGCCGGCATTCTTTATTCAGTAGGCATTCTCCTTCGTCCTGAATGGGCAGCTCTATTGATGAGCGCAAGTTCCATTATTGTTGTTTCTAACGCACTACTTTTAGGAAAAGAGAATTTGACAGTTTGATAAAAGAGGTGAATTTTTATGCTTTGGTTTAAAAAGGGAGAAGTCGAAACTGACCCAGTTTGCCTGATGAAGGTGAATAGAGAAAATGCAAAAATTACACAAGTTTACAAGGCCAAAACATATTATTTTTGCTCTGAAAATTGTAAGGAACAATTCAAACAAAATCCTGAAAAATATTCATCATGAATAAATTATTTTTGAGCATTGCGAAAAAATATGCTCTCATATTCAAAAAACATGGCTTTTTAATGGTCTTGAGTTGTCTAGTTCCTATTTTTGCCATTGGTCTTTTTGCGCTCTTTGGGATCAGTCAAAAAAGTCTTCTCATTTTACTTGTACTAGCTTGTCCTCTAGGACATATTCTTTTAATGAGGGGACATGATGAAAAACATCACAAATAATTTGTCGGACTGGAAAATATGGAATTATTGATAAGTGCATCATTTATAGCTTCCTTTTTCGCAGGCGTTGCAGCCTTGTTTGCTCCCTGCTGTGTCACAGTTCTTCTACCCACATATTTTGCATCAATTTTTAAACAACGCTCAACCATATTCTTAATGACATTTGTCTATTTTTTTGGACTGTTGGTAGTTTTTCTGCCAATCGGTTTAGGAGCATCTGCTATTACTCAATTATTCAGTACTTATCATAACCTTATTTTTTCCTTGGGTTCTCTATTTTTGATACTCTTAGGATTAACCTTAGTTTCTGGAATACAGTTTTCATTACCTGTATTTGTCCATCCACAACTCAAAGGTAGTGGTCTAGGATCCGTCTTCGTCTTAGGGATATTTTCGGGGATTGCTACGACTTGTTGCGCGCCTGTTTTAGCTGGGGTTATAGCCTTGGCTGCTTTACCCGCCTCATTTTTCTTAGGCGGAGCGTACACTCTTGCCTATGTTTTAGGTATGGTTATTCCTTTATTTATCCTGAGCGCGCTTCTTGACAAGGGCAAGTTTACCCAGAAGTTTTTCACCTTTAGAAAAACAGTAAGCTATAGCTTGTTAGGGAAGAAAATTCGCCTGACACTTTCGAATCTTTTCTCCGGTCTGATGTTTCTGGTACTTGGAGCATTTATTCTTTATTTAGCCTTAACCAACAATCTGATAACCCACGCTTCTTACCAAGTAAGCATCAATGTATACCTTACTAAACTAATCCAATTTATCGGAAAGTACACCGGAGTGATTCCAGAATCTATTTGGGCTATTATTTTCTTTATTGCATTTCTGACAATTGTCACAATATCAATCAGGCAATTGCTGAAATTAAAAGTAAAAAGCACACCAGGGAAAGAAGGTGATCAAAGGTTAAAAAACAAGTAATTTTTTGGATAATAGGAGTTGTCCTTTTTGTCTCCGCTGTAGTTGCCGGGGCAATTCTTTTATCCGGTAAAAGTCAAGAAGAATCAATGGACCACGGTGCACATATTGCAAGTGATGAGGAAAAATTGAACACACTACTCGGCAAGGAAGCGCCCGATTTTACCCTAACAAGTTATGACGGTAAAAAATTTAACCTTAAAGAACAAAGAGGCAAAAAAGTCGTTTTGTTTTTTACCGAGGGAGCAATGTGTTACCCATCCTGTTGGAACCAGATAGTAGCTTTCGGTAAAGACAATGCGTTTAACAATGAGGACACAATGGTCCTTAACATCATGGTTGATACTAAAAACGATTGGAAGAAAGCTGTTGATAAAATGCCCGAGCTAGGTGCCTCAACCGTCCTTCTTGATTTGACAAAGAATGTTTCAAAAGATTATGGAATGCTTTCACTCCCGTCTTCTATGCATAAAGGGCAGTACCCGGGACATACTTATTTGATTCTTGATAAGGATGGCATGGTCCGCTTCGTTAGAGATGATCCTCAAATGGCGGTTAGAAATGACGAATTGAAAGCAGAACTTGCGAAGATAAATTGAAGAATCTTAACCTAAAAATTATTCAAGGATCAGCCCTAAAGGGACTCTTAGGCACCTCTTTACTTTTAGTATTTTATTTCGTAATCGTAACTTCAATCTCCGGTTGGAACTTTGCGCAAGATCAGTTTTTGCGATTCTGGTATTTTATTTTAGTCCTTGCTTTTGGATTCGGAATTCAAGTTGGATTTTATAGCTACCTTAAAAGCGCAGTCCACCAGAATGTCTCAGCAAAAGTAGTTGCCACATCAGGCGCAACCTCAACAGCGGCCATGATTTCCTGCTGCGCTCATTATCTTGCCAACATTTTGCCAATTCTTGGTATCACCGGATTAATTACTCTTATCACTCAGTATCAGATCCAACTATTCTGGGCAGGCCTGGCCGCAAATCTTACGGGGATTTTGTATATGGCCAATAAAGTTTTTGGCTTTGTTCAAATTACCAGGAGTAAAATTTAGTCATGCGCTTACCAATTCGCCAAATTGTCATTCTTTTGGGTCTAATAGTCGTCGGAGGTATCCTTCTTTCTATTTTCTTCTTTAAGGATAGATTTCTTGGTAAAAAAAATGATTTGGTGAATAATAGCACGTCTTCTCCAGGTCTAACCAGTCTGCTGCCACAAATCAATTCAGAAGGCCCAGTTACTATTAAGGTTTCACCAAGAGACCTTTCGCAATCGGCGACAAGTTGGAATTTCGAGGTACTTTTGGATACACATTCGCAGAATCTAGACCAGGATTTAGTTAGAACATCAATCTTAATTGATGACACGGATAATTGGTTCAAACCGACCGGATGGCAAGCCGTCCCTGCCGGCGAGGTAGAACCACCGCAAGAACATCACCGCCAGGGAGTTTTAAAATTCAAACCAATTTCTCCAAGACCTAAATCAATCGAACTGAAAATACTCAATATAGGTGATATCAATGAAAGAATTTTTAAATGGGAATTATAATGAGTTACAATAATTTCGCCAATGGCAAGAACAATCTCAACAGTTTTAATCTTTGCAGCCGCTTTCGGTTTTGTTGAAGCCGCGGTTGTTGTGTATCTCAGGCACCTTCTGGGAATTGGTTTTACTCCTCCCCATATCGACCGCAGTGAAATTCTGTTTTTAACCCCCGGTGTTGCCTTCTTGGAGCCTCAGACTGCCGTCAAAATTATTGCCGATACCCAGATTCTAAATATTGAAAGGATGCGAGAAGCAGCAACGCTTGTCATGCTTGCAACTATTGGAGGGCTTGCTGGCAAAAAATTATTGGATAAAATTGCTTTCTTCTTTTTAGCTTTCGGTATTTGGGACATTTTTTACTATATCTTTTTGAAATTAACAATCGGCTGGCCAAAGACTTTTGCAGATCTTGATATCTTCTTTCTCTTACCAACCCCGTGGGTCGGGCCAGTTCTAGTTCCAATAGCCATATCGCTAGTTTTGATTATTGGATCGCTCCTTTATCTGATGCGAAAACAGAGCCGTGTTAAAATTAACTCAAGGTGAGTGTTGCCAAATACTTTTTAGTGATTTTAATCCCCTTAGTAATTATTTTGGGTAATTTCCGATATTTAGTCTTTAATTTTGGTTTCTACCAAAGGCTTTATCAAAAAACAGGAGTTTATCAAACCTTCAGCGATCGCGAGATCGCAAATTACGCAACTGACAACCTTTTTGGCTACTTTCGAGGAAAAAATCAACTCGATCACAATTTTTTCTCAACTCAGGCTAAACTCCACTTGGCAGATGTCAAAAACATCCTTAAATTAACATCCAGCTTATTTTACCTGTCTTTGACGACAGTACTGACGATTTCAATCGTTCTTGTTTTTAAAAAACAATATAGAAATCTTGCCACATCATTTTTTATCTCATCAGTCGTCACTTTGATTTTTATGGCACTTTTAGCTTTAGGTCTGTCACGGTCATTCGATTTGATATTCGTTAAGTTCCATCAAGTTGCCTTCAATAACAACTTGTGGCTATTTTCCGTGGATGATAATTTGATAAGACTTTTTCCGCAACAATTCTTTATTTTATTCGCCAACTCGCTTGCTTCAAATATAATCTTTTCTTCCGCCTTTATTGCACTGGTATCAGCCATACTCGTTAAAAAAGTACCGAAATGATTCCAAGAGAAATCTTACTTGGTCCTGTTACGATTCATCTATATGGTTTGATTATCACCATGGCTATTTTTCTGGGATGGTTTTTGGCCAAAAAAAGAGCCCACTTTTATGAAATTTCCAAAGCAATTTTTGATGACCCGATTCTTCTAGTTCCCTTAGTTTTGGCAATTGTCGGTGCGCGACTTTATCATGTAGTAGATTTCTGGGATTATTATTCGCAGAATTGGAATAAAATTTTTGAGATTTGGAATGGAGGATTGGGTATCTGGGGAGCGCTTGTAGGCGCTGTTTTGGGTTTTTATCTAATTTCCAAAATTAAAAAAATTGATTTGGCAAGTATCCTTGATTTAGCATCTCCTTCCTTACTCTTAGGTCAAGCTCTTGGGCGCTTTGGTAACTTTATCAATCAGGAAGGCTTTGGTCCGCCAACAAATTTACCATGGGGTATCTATATTGGCCCCGAGAATAGACCTTCTCAATTTATCAACTCCACCAGCTTCCACCCGACCTTTTTTTATGAAGCAATTTTGGATTTTATTTTTTTCTTGACTCTTTTATTTTTGAGTCAAAAGTTAAAGGTCAAAGGCCAAGTGTTTGCACTGTATCTTATTTTTTACTCTGCTACTCGCTTTATTGCCGAGTTTTGGCGCATTGATACTTGGGTGATAGGGGATATTAAAATTGCCCATGTTATCTCAATCCTCGCTTTTCTTTTAGGTATTAGACTTTTTATCTTGCAAAATCGAAGGGCTTGACATAACTTAGCACTCGTGGTATTCTGACTGCTAATTAAGTCTGACTTGGCTAACCCTAAAGAGATCCGGTATGGTCTTATAGACATACTTGGTACAATATACGGTAGAGTATCTATATCAGCAAAGCTTTAAATTATTGTACTTAAGAAAAATTTATGGAAGCTTTCTGATATTTTTCAAAAACTTAATTATTACAATTAAGTTAGGAAGTTTTTAAAAAATGGCCATTTTCTTAGAACAACAAAAACCAAGACTTAAAAACGAAATCCCTATTGTTCCACTTAGGGACACAGTCGTTTTTCCTTCATCGATGGTTCCTATTACCGTTGGCAGACCCAAAGTCAAGCTCGGCTTAGATAGTGCTTGGGCAAGTGACAGACTTTGCGTTTTTGTCGCCCAGAAAAATCCCCGAATTGAAAATCCCGCCCCTAATGATATTTATTCTGTCGGTACTGTCGGTTTAATAAGACGACTTTGGAAAGTTGATAATGAATATAACTTAGCAGTCGAGGGTTTAAGTAGGGTTTATCTTAAAGAATTCAGCCAAATCGATCCCTATATTGCGGTTAGGGTTGAAGAAATACCAGAACTTACCCAAAAAACCGAAGAAATTGAAGCTCTTTTTAGAAATACTTTAACCAAAATTAAAAGATACGGCGAACTGGGCGGGATTTTAACTCTTGAATCTTCAATTCATATTTTTTCAACTGACGATCCTAATCAACTGGTAAATATTATTGCTGCCTCAATTGATCTTAAAACCCAAGACAAACAGCAAATTCTTGAGATGGTAGATACTAAGGCAAGATTGGAACGGCTTTCGGATTTATTAACCCGTGAAATTAGAATTCTGGAAATATCTTCAAAGATTGATACTGAAACTCAAGAAAGAGTCGGCCGGGTAACCAAAGAAGCAATTCTTCGCGAAAAAATGAAATCGATTGAAAAGGAATTAGGCGAAGATGAAGACGGCAGAGAGATTTCCGAATTTCGCAAAAAGATTAAAGTCGCCGGTATGCCGCAGGAGGTCAGGACCAAAGCGGATAGGGAACTAGACAGACTTGCCAAAATGTCATCTTACAATCCGGAATCCTCATATATTCGCACGTACCTGGAATGGTTGGTAGATTTACCATGGCAGATTAAGGATAAAAAGACTGCCGATGTCGATTTTGCAGCTAAGGTTTTAGAAGAAGATCATTATGGTTTGCCAAAAGCCAAAGAAAGAATTTTAGAATATCTGGCTGTTCATAAATTGGTTGGCAAAATTAAGGGACCGATACTTTGTTTTGTCGGGCCGCCCGGAACCGGTAAAACTTCAATCGGCAAATCGATTGCCAGAGCGCTTTCGCGCAAGTTTATTAGAGTTTCCTTGGGAGGTATTCATGACGAAGCAGAAATCCGAGGCCACAGACGTACTTATGTCGGTGCACTACCGGGAAGGATTATTCAGGGAATTAAAAATGCCGGAACTAAAAATCCGGTGTTTATGCTTGACGAGATTGATAAAGTCGGTACGGATTTTCGCGGCGATCCGTCGTCAGCTCTTCTTGAAGCACTTGATCCGGAGCAAAATAATTCATTCTCCGATCATTATCTGGAAGTTGCATATGATCTTTCCGATGTGATGTTTATTACTACTGCCAACATTTTGGATACTATTCCACCGGCACTTCGCGACCGTTTGGAAGTAATTAGCTTTCCGGGTTATACCGAGGAAGAAAAGTTTCACATAGCTAAGCAATTTCTTATCCCAAAACAACTGGAGGCGCATGGGCTTTCAAAAGAAAAAATAGAACTTTCAGATAGCGCTATTAAAGAAATTATTGCACATTACACTAGAGAAGCCGGCGTCAGAGAACTGGAAAGAGAAATTGCAGCCATACTGCGCAAAGTTGCTAAGAAATTTGCATCACATGCCAAGCAAAAGAAGATCAAAATTATCCCCAAACAGCTTCATAGCTATCTTGGTCCTCACAAATTCTCCAAAACGCTTGCCGAGACGCACGACGAAGTTGGTATGTCTACAGGACTTTCAGTCACTTCGGCAGGAGGCGAACTGATTTTTGTTGAAGTTACACTGATGCCGGGCAAAGGTCATTTAATACTTACCGGCCAGCTTGGCGATGTGATGAAGGAGTCTGCTCAGGCAGCGCTTTCTTATGTCAAATCAAGAGCAAAGTTCTTAGGTCTTAGGGATAATTTTGCCGCCAAAATCGATGTCCATATCCATGTCCCCGAAGGTGCTGTTCCTAAAGAAGGACCATCCGCGGGAATTGCTATCACCACCGCTTTAGTTTCCGCTCTTACTAAAATTCCAGTCAGGCGCGAGGTAGGAATGACTGGGGAAGTGACGCTTCGCGGCAGGGTTTTGGAAATTGGCGGGGTTAAAGAAAAAGTTTTAGCTGCTCACAGAGCAGGTTTAACAACCATTATCTTGCCAAAAGCCAATGCCAAGGACTTGGAAGAAATTCCTAAAAATGTCAAAAAGGACATGCAGTTTATTCTGGCGGAACATATGGATGAGGTTTTAAAAGTTGGTTTAACTCACGCCCTTCCGAAAGAAAAAACGAAAGAGCAAATTTTGAAAAAGAAAGAAAAGATTCTCGGGATTTACTCACCTCCGCCGATAGCAAGTTAAAATTTTTGAGGAATTAGCGCTTGCAAAAATTCCCTAAAATTTGTATTATTCCCAGCAAAGCTTTGCCCATCTAAAATATTACGGTGGATTTCTTAAACATTAACCCCACTTTCGCCCTGCCTTTTGCACTAGCTTGCTCAACAGCGGCTATTTTGTATGGGGTTTTTACTTCATTTAGAATAGTTTCCCAAGATGCCGGGTCAGTTAAAATGCGCCAAATCGCAGATGCCATAGCCGAAGGCGCAACCGCTTATTTAACACGCCAGTATTCGGTTATTGCGATTGTTGCCGTAATTATTTTTGTAATAATCTGGTTAGTGCTTTCTCTTGAAATTGCCATTGGTTTTGCTATCGGTGCAGCTGCTTCTGCAATTTGCGGTTTTATCGGTATGAATATATCAATTAGGGCAAATGTAAGAACAGCCCAAGCTGCCAAGAAAGGTTTAAAAGAAGCACTTTCTCTTGCTTTTGCCGGTGGTTCTGTCACCGGCTTTTTGGTTGTGGGCTTAGCTCTGCTTTCTGTTTCCGGTTATTTCGGAGTAACCGGCAACTTAAACGGATTGGTTGGATTAGGATTTGGCGGCTCTTTAATTTCGATATTTGCAAGACTTGGGGGAGGTATTTACACCAAGGGAGCTGATGTCGGTGCGGATCTGGTTGGTAAAACCGAGGTAGGCATTCCCGAAGACGATCCCCGCAATCCGGCGACCATTGCCGATAATGTCGGCGATAATGTCGGCGACTGCGCCGGCATGGCAGCCGATCTTTTTGAAACGTATGCGGTGACCCTAGTTGCAGCCATGCTTTTAGGATCATTTATCTTTCCGAATAGTATTGGCGCCATTGTTTACCCGATGACCTTAGGCGCAATTGCCATTATTGCAACGATTATCGCATCGCTGTTTGTAAAACTTCCCAGAAATAAAAGCATTATGGGAGCTTTGTATGTCGGTCTGATTATTGCAGCAGCCCTATCTGGTCTTGCCTTTTATCCGGTGACAATTTTATTAATGAATGCTAACGGTTCATACGATCCATTCAATATTTATCTGGCCTCACTTATTGGAATTTTAGTAACAATTTCTATTGTTCTGATAACCGAGTTTTATACTTCCACAAAATTCAAAACCGTTCAAAATATTGCCAAGGCTGCAACAACCGGCCACGCCACAAACATAATTGCCGGTCTTGCTTATTCTCTCCGGTCGACATTTTGGCCGATAATCGTAATTTGTGCCGGGATTTTAATTTCATATTCGCTAGCCAGTCTTTATGGAATTGCCGTTGCTGCTGTTTCGATGCTTTCTTTAACCGGCATCATTGTGGCAATAGATGCTTATGGCCCCATCACCGATAACGCCGGCGGAATTGCCGAGATGGCTAATTTACCAAAAAAGATCAGAAATATTACCGATAGTCTTGACGCGGTTGGTAATACGACAAAAGCCGTTACTAAAGGTTATGCGATTGCTTCTGCAGCGCTGGCTGCCCTAGTACTTTTTGCTGCTTACTCCCAGGAATTAATTGCCCATGGTTCATTTGTCGAATTTACTCTTTCGGACCCTAAGGTTTTAATTGGACTTTTAATTGGTGCTTCACTGCCTTTTCTTTTTGCTTCATATGCTTTGGAAGCAGTTGGCATTGCCGGAGCGGCGGTTGTTGATGAAGTTAGACGCCAATTTCGCCAGTTCCCTGGAATTTTGACTGGTCGCACAAGACCCCAGTACGACAAGGCTGTGGATATCGTAACCAAAAAAGCCCTCAAACTAATGGTGACACCAGCGCTTATTCCCCTTATTGCACCGGTTCTAGTCGGTTTTACTCTCGGCACACAAGCTCTTGGCGGATTACTGATAGGTTCGATAGTTTCCGGAGTTTTTGTGGCAATTTCCATGACCACCGGTGGTGCTGCTTGGGATAATGCCAAAAAGTTTATTGAAGCCGGCAATTTTGGCGGTAAAGGTTCAGATGCCCACAAAGCCGCAATTACCGGAGATACGGTTGGAGATCCTTATAAGGATACTGCCGGGCCTGCAATAAATCCGATGATCAAAATCATCAACATTGTTGCACTCCTTTTAATCCCGTTATTAGTTTAGGGAAAAACTAGACCCTAGACGCTAATTTACTAGTCACTAGTAAATGATCCTTCTTGGTTTTGCAGATGGCGATGTTTCTAGTATTTCTAAAGCTGGGGTAGGGCTTGGGCCAACAGAAGGTTCACTTTCCAAACTGGCCGAGCTTGTTGCAGTTTTAAAGCGATTTTTAATTCCCGGTTTGATATTGTCAATTGTTAGAATTGTATTAATAAACTCGCCAAAAGCAGCATCAAAATTATCATCAAAATTATAACCTTCTTGGTAATTTTGCCACTTTTTAGAAATTGCCGAAAGTAGGACTTCATGCAGTTTTAATCCTTCAGTAGTTTCATCGGCAAACGCGACAACTGATTGATTTTGTGATCTTGCCTTTTCCATTTGTCGCTTCATAGAATCTAGTCTCCCCGAATATCTCCCCAAGCTTTTGCTGGCATTTTTTACATCACCTTTTTCAAGAAGTAGATATGATTCTTTTAATCTTTTTCCGGTAAGAATAAAGTCAAAACGCGCCTTTTCTAAAGATGAGGGGCGAAAAAATCTTGATACCGTTTCTTTTGCGGTAATTAGAAAATAAAGGGGGTTTGATGGTAAGAATCGAAGCGGTACGGTTTTTTCCAAAGCTTCATTAACTTGTCCTTCGCTGTAACTTGGGAATTGATAATCGGTATGGGCCAAAGACAAAGGGACATTTAAGAAAATTAGTAAGAAAAAAAATAGAAGGCAGACTGAAAATATTCTCATAACTAAAAAATTATCCCAAAAATCAGAGATTTTTGGAGTAGCGCTACGGGGATTTGAACCCCGGTTTCGTGGATGAGAACCACGTGTCCTGGGCCTCTAGACGATAGCGCCGTGAAAAATCGATCGCGCCTATTATACCAAATAACTAAATTCTTGACCTACCATTAAATTTGGAATAGAATTAGCTTTCCAAATATCGACAAATATGGATATGGCTCAAAGTTCCAAAAAATTTATTTTAACTCACGAAGGTTTAACCAAGTTCAAAAGCGAATACGAGGAGCTTATTGGGGTCAAGAGACCCGCAGTCATCAGTAGAATTCAAAGAGCTCGGGAATTTGGCGATTTATCTGAAAACTCCGAATACGATGCCGCCAAGGATGAGCAGTCTCTTTTGGAACTTAGAATAGCTCAACTCGAAGAGATTCTTTCAAAAAGTCAAATCATTGAGCCTATTAAGAAAGCGGACTTTGTGGTAATTGGCTCAACAGTTGTTATTGAAATGAATGATGAGATTCATGAATTTACCATTGTCGGATCTATGGAAGCAGACCCAACAGCCCAAAAAATTTCCAATGAGTCACCTATTGGAAAAGCAATACAAGGTCTTCAGGTTGGCGAGACAATTGAGGTAGTTGTCGGTCCTGTTAAGAGTAAGATTAAAGTTTTGGAGATAAAATGAGTGCACCAATAGTTGTTTTCCCAGTTGAAAATCTTAATTTAACGGCTTCTGAGAAAGAAGTCCTCAAAAAACTGATCGAAGCGGCCAAAGCCATTGCCCCTATATACCAAAAACAGGAGAACTCTAAATATTTGGGAGCAAACTTTTATCCCTCCAATGCAACCAGGGAAGAGATTCTTGAAGTTTCAAGACATAATTCAGAAATTCTCTCGCCATACACAATAGTGGAAAGGAACGGAAAGAATAAATTAGTTGCTGTTCCATATCACATAAAATTCAAGAAAGATTTAGAAAAAGTCGCCCGTCTTTTAAGAGATGCAGCAAAACTGACTAAAAAAAGAGATTTCGCCAGTCGTCTAGAACTTCAGGCCAATGCACTTTTGGATGGCAATTATGAGGCTAGTGATATTTACTGGATTACCATGAAACCCTACAAAATCGATATTGTCATTGGACCGATTGACAGACTTGATGACAGACTTCTTTTCAAAAAGGCCTCCTATGAAGCATGGGTGGGAGTGATGGATAAGGATAAGACCAAAAAGGCCAAAATCATCCAGCAGACAATTTATGATGTCCGAAGAAAGATTATTGCACCTTCTGAAAAAGCCGAATTTCTAGATAAAACCACACTCAGAGTGGACAAGACCTTAATATTCTCTGGCCTCTTTGCAAGAGGAATGTTTACAAGCAATAGTTTACCTGTTGATCCCGTCTTGATGGAAAAATACGGAATCGAAATTACCTTTTTCGATACTTCGCTAGATTTTAAATTTAACAAGCAACACTTGCCAATTTTTGAGAGAATATTTGAGAAAAAATTTCAGAAAGAGTACACCAACGAGTGTCTTAGAGAAGGTTCATTTAGAAATGTCCTTTTGCATGAAATAGGACACTCCCTTCTTCGGTATAAAGATTCTGAGTTGAGGCTAAAAGAACTGTTTCCTGTTATCGATGAGCTTTCTGCAACAATTTATGGAATTAAATGTTGTGGGTCCCTTGTACTAAAAGGAATTATGTCTGAAAGAGAATTAGAGGCAATAATGATTATGTTTATCTGCCGGGCTTTTACTTGGTGGATTGATTACCAAACACAGAAATCGGTAGAAGCATTCGCCATCGGCCACGCTTTGGCCGTCAATAATTTTCTGTCAAATGGCGCTCTCAAGGAGTCGAATGGTATTTCATGGCCAAATTTCACCAAGCTGTTCTTAGGCATCGAAGAACTTTCCGATGCCCTAGAAAGACTAATCTCAGTTGGTACATACCAAGATGTCAAAGCTTTCATTGAAAAATATGGGTCTTTTATGATATACTCTAGCTTCAAAAATCGCCTGAAAGGGCTAATTTAAATTATGTCGCGACCAGAAAATGCTAGTAGGGTACCGGTCTCAGAAGGCTTAGGGTGGACGGCACCGAGTCTTTACGAGGGTGACCTGTCACATGGTCGACTCACGGAAGTAGGAGCCATAGATCCCGAGAGATCAGCAGAGATATCTGCGCTAAGCAAGTCAATAATCAGAATAACCGCTGGACTGGACATGCACTTGAGGCAAAAATCCAAGGGTAAAGATTTTATAATAGATGCATATGCCTATCGCCCCAAAGAGCGAGAAATCGACCCTCAAATTACACCAGAAGAAGCAATCCCAGACCTTTGGGCTCATGTCAGGAAAATCGATCAAATTGGCCTTGATAATTTAGCTCCAGAATGGCAAGTGATTAGAGACAGCCAAAGGGCACTTGCAGTCTTTCTTGAAGAAAAAGAAAGGCTCGCCAGAGGTGAACCTAAAACGCCATACGAAGAATACTTGGAAGCAGTAAGCGGATATCAGCCACGCCTCATTCCAACAAATGAATTGGATAAAAATTGGGAAAACGTAATTGAGATTCTGAAGGGCATGGGAGAAGAATTTAATCGAGAAAGTGAGGGCAGTGTAAGAGCAGTTATTAAAAGAAGAAGTAAAGACACTCTCAATACCGATCCTCAAGAAATAGAACGTCTCTTTTGGAGGTTTGATAGGCGCAACCGCAGCCAGTTAGCCCAAATTCTAGGTCCCGAGATCAAAAATGTCAGATTTGATTTTCGTTGGGAAGATACCGATGCCTGGTGGAGATTTTTTGAGGTTATGGGAATTGACGGGGCTAATTATCTTCGTGCAAACTGGAATGAACAACATAGAGATTCATATGATGATGGCTGGATCGAGGTGTATGCAGGACACGAACCAGTGCATTTTATATTTGGAAGTAAAATTGCAAGAGAAATTTCAGAAGGCAGGCTTGATCAGGCAGCCGGGTTATTAGTTATTCCGGGGCCCGTCGGTTTTCAAATGGAAGGTATGGCCCAAACTATTGGTGACGTAGCAGATTATGGCATTACTCAGGATTGTGAGTTAGCAGTTGAACTTTATAGGATGGAAAAAAGGGCCCTCTCAAACGGTCTATATCTGGTTGAACACGGTATGTCTGTCGATATGGCAGCCATAAGAATTAGGAAATTTATGCCACGGTTAACCTTAGATCAAATCCGCAAGACCTTAAAAGAGGGGACTGAAAGACCTTTTGAAAGAGCCTTTTTACCAAATTATGGCATGTCCGATTATGCAATTATGCAGCTCGAAGAGCGCATTGGAAGCGTCAAAGCCTTCTTTGGTTATTGGTTTACTAGGCCGCTCACGCCTCGGCAATTCTTAAACCCCCCGCTGGAAAACTTGGTTAATTTCGAAGGTAGTGCGCTTGATTAACAGGTTCCACCCCCTTTTTTCTTTAGGCCATAGCTATTTCCAGAGATCACCAGCTAAGATAGGATCACGCTTAAGAAAATTGACGAGAGCCACAAGCGAGGCTTATACTCTAAAGCATTATGGAACCACTCGAGAATTTGCGAAAGATTCGCCTTCAAAAACTTGCCAAAATCAAAAAACTCAAAATTGATCCTTATCCTGCCAAAAGCAATAAGAAAAATCCTGTCGCCGATTGTCTAAAATCCATCGGTAAGGTTGTGGCAACTGCCGGCCGCATCATGTCAATTCGTTCTCATGGCGGTTCAACTTTTGCTGATTTAGTTGATGAATCCGCCAAAATCCAGCTCTTCTTCTCCAAGAGTCAATTGTCAATTGTCAATCGTCAATTGTTGGAACTTCTCGATATTGGTGACTTTATCGAGATTAGCGGCAAAGTTGACAAAACCCAAGCCGGCGAAATTACCATTTTCGTTTCCGATTTTAAACTTCTGACAAAATCAATCCGTCCATTGCCCTCAACTTGGTATGGATTACGCGATGTCGAGGAAAGATATCGCAAAAGATACCTTGATCTTCTTTTGAACCCCCAAATTAAAAGAATTTTCGATCTGCGATCACAAGTTATCCAAGCTCATCGTCAGTTTCTCCTTGAACATGGCTACATTGAGGTTGAAACTCCAGTTCTACAATCTCTTTACGGTGGCGGATTGGCCCGACCTTTTAAAACTTACCATAATGCTTTAGGTATCCCTTTATATCTTCGCATCTCAACCGAACTTTATTTAAAAAGATTAATTGTTGCCGGTTTTGAAAAAGTCTTTGAAATTGCCCGGGTTTTCCGAAATGAAGGCATTGATCGGGCTCACAATCCTGAATTTACAATTCTTGAAACCATGACTGCCTATGCCGATTATCAGGACAGCATGGATTTAATTGAAGAAATGACCGAATTTGTTGTTAAAAAAACAATCGGCTCCACCAAAGTTAAATATGGCAACTTGACTGTCGATTTCAAAAGACCCTGGAAAAGATTAACAATGGTTGATGCTGTTAAGAAAGTAACCGGAGTCGATTTTAGTCAGATTGAAAAATTTGCTCAAGCCAAAACTCAGGCCCAAAAATTAAATATCGAGCTTAAGCCTTTTGAAAATTCTGTCGGTTTGATATTGGCCGCAATTTTCAAAGAGAAATCCGAAAAGGAGTTAATTGCGCCAACCATAATCTATGATTTCCCAATCGAAACCTCACCATTGGCCAAAAAAGCAAAAGACCCCCGCTTTGTTGAGCGTTTTGAACATTTTGTGGCCGGCATGGAGGCATCGAACAATTATTCTGAGTTAAACGATCCAGGCGATCTTGCCAATCGTTTTGTCGATGAAAGGAAAAAGGAAAGATTAGGGGAGGAGGAAGCCCATCAGACAGATACCGACTTTATTGAGGCTCTTGAATACGGCATGCCTCCAACTTCCGGCATTGGTCCATCAATGGACCGTTTAGTGATGATTTTAACTAACTCACCATCAATAAAAGATGTCATTTTGTTTCCGACACTCAGGCCAGACCTACCTCCCCGAAAGCGGGAAAAATGACAAAAGAGGAAGCACTCAAAACTTTAGAAGATCTCAAAAATTCTCCAAACATGGTTAAACATGCTCTCGCTTGTGGTTTCGTCATGAGAACGCTTTGTCATCACTTATCCTCTCAATCTTCTGACTTGCCCTCCGAAGCCTTGGCGAAGGAGGAGTCTTTCGATCTAGACGATTGGGAAATTGTCGGCCTTCTTCATGATGCCGATTATGAATTGACTAATAAGTCACTGGACTTACACACCGAGGAAACTACCAAGAAGTTAAAAGAGACAGGTGCCGATCAAACAATTATTGATGCCATCCGCGGCCACTGTGATAAGGCTCCCCGAGAAACTCAGATGGCCAAAGCCATTTATGCTTGTGATGAGTTGACAGGCCTTATCGTTGCCTGTGCTTTAGTTCAGCCTGACAAAAAATTAAAATCAGTCACCGTCGAGTCAGTTCTGAAAAAATTCAAAGACAAATCATTTGCCCGTGGCGCCAGTCGTGATCAAATAAAGACATGTGAGACGGAGTTAAATATTCCATTAGAAGAATTTACCAGCATTACCTTGAAAGCCATGCAAGAGAAAGCAGGAGAACTTGGTCTATGATCGTTATTGTCATTGCGAGCAAAGCGAAGCAATCTAAAAAGATTCTTTCGCTAACGCTCAGAATGACAGAGAGACTGGGATGAACAAGGCAGTTCTTAAAAAAATTCTTAAGGTTTTTTTAACTTTGCAATGGGCAAAGGAGCTCCCTCGGCAAGGTTTTATTGCGCTTGGTTTCAAAAGAAACGAGGCGGATTCGGTGGCCGCCCATTCATGGACGACCGCGATGTTGACCTATATGTTGGGAACAGAGATGATTAAAAACGGTCAAAAAGTTGATCTTAACAAAGCCATTAAAATGGCCCTTTTCCATGACATGGCCGAGACTATTGTCGGTGACGTCGGTACCTTTGTGAAGGGAATGGCCTCTGGTGCTTTTGCGGGAATCGAGGAAGAAGGGCTCAAATGGTTAGTCAAGGATTTACCAACAACCAAAGAAATCACATCTTTGGTTAGTGAATATACTCAAAGAAAAACTTTGGAAGCACGGCTTGTCAAGCTGGCTGACAATCTTGACGCTCTTGCCCAAGCCAAAGGTGTACCGGCAGCCAAGGATGCCTTAAAATATTTTAAGGAGGTTTATCATATAACCAAAATTCCATTTCATAAAACGGCAGTAGGAATGATTCTAAAAGACGAAATCGAACCGGAAAGGAGCTGGCAAAAGAGGTGAAATGTTAGACATCAAATTTATCCGCCAAAATCCAAAATTAGTTTCGGAAAAGTCCAAACAAAAAGGCTATTCTGTTGACATCGACAAACTTCTTAAAGTCGACCAGCAGCGTCGAGAGTTAATTGAGGAAGTGGATCACTTGCGATCCGAACGCAAAAAAGCAGCCGAAGCTCGCGACGAAAAAAGGGGTCAGCAACTTAAAAAAGAATTAAAGGAGAAAGAAAATAAACTCGAAAAGTTAACTGAAGAATTTTACTTTCTAATCAGAGAAATTCCAAACTTGCCGACAGACGATGTTCCTGTCGGAAAAGACGAAACAGGAAACAAACCAATAAGAAAGTGGAAAATACCCAAAAAATTTGATTTTAAAGTAAAAGATTATCAGGAACTAGGGGAGTCATTAGATATCGTTGATACGAAAACTGCATCAGAGGTCTCAGGATCAAGATTTGGATACATAAAGGGTTCTCTTGTGATTGTACAATTCGCACTTATTCAATACGCTCTTGAACTACTTACAAATAAAAGTCAACTTGCCAAAATCTCAGAATATAATCCAAAACCTTTTGTGCCTGTTATTCCTCCGGTAATGATCAAACCTACAGTTTTTGATCAGATGGCAAGACTTGAGCCAAAAGAAGAGAGATATTACTTGGACAAAGATAACCTTTATTTAATAGGTAGTGCAGAGCATACATTAGGTCCAATGCACATGAATCAAACATTAAATGAAAAAGATCTGCCAATAAGATACGTAGGGTATTCAACTTCTTTTCGACGCGAAGCAGGATCTTACGGCAAGGATACAAGAGGGATATTTAGGGTCCATCAATTCGATAAATTAGAGATAGAAAGTTTCACTATTCCAGAAGATTCTAAAAAAGAACAAGATTTTATTGTCGAAGTTCAAGAATATCTTATGCAGGCTTTAGAGATTCCCTATCAGGTTGTTATGATTTGTACTGGAGACATGGGGGTTCCCGATGCTAGACAGATTGATATAGAAGCCTGGTTCCCTGCGCAGAATAAATATCGCGAAACTCACACAGCAGATCTTATGACCGACTATCAATCCCGTCGACTTAATACAAAAGTCAAAAGAAAAGATGGCGGAACCGAATTCGTTCATATGAATGATGCAACAGTCTTTGCAGGCAGAACTCTGCTTGCCATTATGGAAAATTACCAACAAAAAGACGGATCAATTTTAGTCCCCAAAGCCCTCCAAAAATACACCGGCTTTCCCAAAATTCCTTCAGCAAAAATCGGTTGACAATAAATTTTTCATATTTTAATTTGAGAATAGCGAAAATTAAAATATATCAGAGGAGCGCCATTAGTATGACTGAAACCGAGTCAAACTCGGTGAAAGGTGCCAAGGCGACCTGCTGATATACATAATTTGAAATTAGAAGCCTCCGGAATGCTCGCGGAGGCTTTTCTTTTAGTAGTCATTCTGGGGAGTGTAACGACTTCAGAATCTAATCAAGGTACGGATTCTGGCAAGCCAGAATGACAGAATGGTGAGCTTGCGAAGGTACAAGATGGGTTCTATAATAAAACTCCATGAAACAGATTCTGCCCGAGGATGAAGAAAGCCTTTTGAAAAAGCGCAATCGGTTAAAAAAACTTTCCCCAAAAACTCACAAAATTGCCCATGAATCTGGCAGATCTTTAAAAGAGTTATGGAGAAAAATAATTGAGAAAGCAGAAGGGAAACAGAGATCAAAAGTTTAATTTTACTCTTCGAGCGACCCGCCACAAATTCAAAGATATTGGCGGGGAAGTCGAGAAGTTTCATTAATGTAGTTCTCGACAGGCTCGAACAATAAAGACGATGTTTGGAATTTTAAGTCGATTCTTGGATTCTAACGAAAAACAGATTAAAAAGCTTGAACCGCAAGTTGAAGCTGTCAACTCCTTAGAGAAAAACTTCCAAAAATTATCGGACGAAAAGTTGCTCGCCAAAACCGCCGAATTTAAGCTCCGCCATGAGCGGGGAGAGTCACTTGATGATTTACTGCCCGAGGCCTATGCGGCGGTTCGCGAAGCATCCAAAAGAACATTAGGACAGCGGCATTTTGATGTGCAAGTTTTGGCCGGAATTGTTCTGCATCAGGGCAAAATTGCCGAGCAAAAAACCGGTGAAGGAAAAACCTTAACCGCATCGCTTGCCCTTTACCTCAATTCGTTATCGAAAAAAGGAGTTCACTTGGCAACAGTCAATGATTATCTGGCAAGAATCGGTCTGGGCTGGATGGGACCGATTTATTCTGCACTGGGAGTTTCTGCCGGTTGCATTATGCAGGAGGCGGCATTTGTTTACGACCCGAAATTTGAAGATAAAACCCAGACCGACTGGCGGCTTCGCCATCTTCGGCCAGTTGATAAAAAAGAAGCATACCAGGCCGATATTACTTATGGAACCAATAATGAGTTCGGTTTTGATTACCTCCGTGACAATATGGTTTGGAATCTTGATGAAATGGCTCAGCGAACTCATTTCTTTGCCATTGTTGACGAAGCAGACTCTATCCTTATTGATGAAGCCAGAACCCCGCTGATTATTTCTGCACCTACGGCTCAAGCTACGCAGAAGTACTATCAGTTTGCAAAATTAGTCGGGGAATTATCAAGCGCGACTGATTATGTTATCGATGAAAAATTAAAGACCGCCAATCTTACCGAGCATGGAATACGCAAAGTCGAAAAAAGATTGGGTGTCGAAAATCTTTATGAAAAGGATTTTGCATCTATCCATCACATTCAACAGGCACTTCGCGCCAGAACGCTTTTTCAAAAAGACCGTGACTACGTGGTTAAAGATAACCAGATTATTATTGTCGATGAATTTACCGGCCGACTTATGCACGGGCGTCGTTGGTCAGAAGGTCTGCATCAGGCAATTGAGGCCAAAGAAGATGTAAAAATTCAGCAGGAATCACAAACCCTAGCTACTATTTCATTCCAGAATTATTTTAGACTTTACCAAAAGTTATCCGGAATGACCGGTACGGCGGCAACCGAAGCAGAAGAATTCCATAAAATTTACAAGGTGGAAGTAATGGTGATTCCGACAAATAAACCGATGATAAGAAAAGATCTTTCCGATGTTGTCTATAAGACTACAAAAGCAAAATTTACGGCAGTAGCCAATGACGTAGTGGTAAGACACGAAAAGGGTCAGCCGGTTTTAATCGGTACCACATCGATTGAAAAAAATGAATTTTTGTCTTCTCTCTTAAAAAGAAAAGGCATTCCTCACGAGCTTCTAAATGCCAAGAACCATCAGAGAGAAGCGGAAATTATTTCTCAAGCAGGTCAAAAAGGTGTGGTAACTTTGGCAACCAATATTGCCGGTCGGGGAGTCGATATTATTTTAGGTGGCACGCCGCCAACCGATAAATTAGGAAGACCACAAACTCATGGTCGGGAATTTGAGAAATGGCAAAAACAACATGAGCAAGTTATTGAACTGGGCGGACTTCATGTAACCGGAACGGAAAGGCATGAGGCAAGAAGAATTGATAATCAACTTAGGGGGCGCTCCGGTAGGCAAGGTGATCCGGGATCCGGCCGTTTCTATGTTTCGCTTGAAGATGACATCATGCGTCTTTTTGGCGGTGAACAAATTGCCAAAATCATGACGACATTTAAACTTCCCGAAGATACTCCGATTGAGCATGCAATGGTTGGTAAAGCTATTGAAAATGCCCAGATTAAGGTCGAAACCCACAACTTCGATATTCGCAAGCACTTAGTCGAATACGATGATGTGGCCAATAAGCAAAGAGAAATTATCTACGGCATGCGCCGGGAAAATTTAGAAGCGGCAAAAGACAAGCAGATGGCTCAGAAAATGAAGGATGAAATAAAGGGTAAAATTGAAAGAGAAATTGAAAATTTGGTGCTAATGCATGCACCAGAGGGAATCGCAAAACCAGAACACGAAAAAATCATCCAAGAATTTGCAACTATTATTCCATTTGATGATGCATCAAATGATAAGCTCTTTAAAGATGCTTCAAAAATTAATGATCCTCAAGAACTAATACGTTTTCTTAAAGGTGTCATTAACGAGGTTTACACCAGTCGCGAAAAAACACTCGGCGAGACTGTTGCCAGGGATATCGAGAAATTTGTCAATCTTTCGGTTATCGACACCCTTTGGATCGGACACTTGGATTCACTTGATGATCTGCGTGAAGGAATTGGGCTTCGTGCCGCCGGCCAGCGCGATCCACTTGTTGAGTATAAACAGGAAGCTTTCAATTTGTTTGAAAAATTGATGGTCTCGATTGATTATGAAATAGTCCACCGCATTTTTAAGGTTCAAGTAAGACAAGAACCAACAATTGAAAGAGTTGAGGAACAAGGTATCGAAGTCCATCCAGAAGCCAAACTTACCCCAGACGTCGATCAACAGTCAGCAATTGATTCATCCCAATCGTCTAGCATCCCAGTTGTCCAGCAACCTATTGAAAAAGAAGACCCCATGGAAATGACTGATGAGGAACTTGATGCGGAAATTGCTAAGCTTGAGGCACTGGAAAAGAGTCCACAGTTAGAAGTTGACCTGCTTCGTCAGCGAAGCGAGGCGAGCAGTTCACAGCCAGCCGCAAATAATCCATTAAATTCCGCAAGCAAACCAATTCGTGTTGCAAAAATCGGCCGCAATGACCCTTGTCCATGTGGATCAGGTCTTAAGTGGAAAAAATGCGGTCTTATAAACGCCCCCGAACATAAAGGTTAATTTTTCTGATAAAATTCGACAAAGTTATGAGGGAAAAAATTTTACTTTTAGTAATTCTACTTGCCGCCGCGGTCTTGAGAGTTTTTATCATCGTCCGCGACTCTGTGCCCTTTGCCTATGACATGGGTCGTGATTTGCTTTGGGCAAAAGATATTGCCTTTTATCATATTCCGACTTTAATTGGCCCGGCAGCGAGTATTTGGGGTGTTTATTTCGGCCCACTCTGGTTTTATTTTCTTTCCATTCCACTTTTACTCTCAGGCGGAAACCCACTCTCCGCAGTTTATGCAACCGGATCGTTAATTATTCTTTCGGCAATCTTGGCCTTCTATTTGTTTAAGAAATATTTGGGCAAAACCTATACGTTCATTTTGGGCATTCTTCTTCTTTTTAATGCAGCGAACATTAATAATTCAACATATTCTTTTCCTGCGAATATCACCTCGATTTTGACGGTATTGATACTTTATTTTACTTTCATTTCCATCATCAAGAATCCATTTTTTATTACCCCTGCCTTTTTCTTTGTAGGTTTAATGTTCCATACGGAACCTGCTCCTGCGGTTGTATTCACGCTAATTCTGATTTTTATGCTTTTCTATCTTAAATTTTATGATCCCATCAGAAAACCCACATCCCAAAGCGCCTGGATGAACGTAAATAAGTGGGAAAATTTTTTTAAAGTTTTTTCTCTTTCCTCGGCTTTTTATTCCATTCCTTTTTTACCGCATTTATTATTCGAAATACGCCATGGGTTTATTCAGACGAAATCATTAATTGCTTATTTCTTGGGTCAAAATCCTTCCCTATCGGGACAGCTTCCGCTTCTACAAAGGATACCGACAAGGATTTCTACCTATATAGACTTTTTCAAGTCAAGCTTTTCTCCCCAAAACGAGATCTTTGCCCTTTGTTTAATTCTTTTGTTAATATTTGGAATTTATAAGTTTATTAAAAATAACGAAGATAGGGATCTTGCTTTTCTTCTAAAAATTAACATTTACATTCTAGCTTTAAATTTTTTGATTAGTACTTTCCTAATATCTGTTGAAATTAAAACATGGTATCTTTATGGCCTTATTATCAACATTGCATTTCTAGTTATATTTGCTCTTCTTGGATGGAAGTCAAGGATATTTACAATAGTATTCTTGGCGATTTTTCTTTTTGTAAACCTTTTGTCATTTTCAAAAAACGCAACGATTGCTCAAGCAAAAGCAGACCCTGCCCAGCTTGCAAATCAACTCCGGGTAATCGATTTAATTTACAAAGACGCTAAAAGTCCTTTTTCTGTTTATATTTACACTCCCTCGATTTACGACTTAAATTATCAATACCTCTTTTGGTGGCAGGGAGTGAAAAAAAACAGAGGTCTACCGGAGGATTTTGCCTATTTGCCCAACAAGCCGGATTACGTCAGGAATAAATCGAGATATTTTCCAAATCCCAAACAGGCAAATACTGTTTACTTAATTATAGAAAAAGCGCCGGAAAATGAATTTTACACAAGCTTTGATTGGCAAACTAATTTCACAAGCTTTAGAATTGTTTGGGAAAAAGACATAAACAATGTGATCAAAATTCAGAAAAGAATCCCCGAATGATATGAATTCAGTCGATAAGCATAATTTAGAAATAATGAAAACAGCAAAAGGTTACAATTTGTGGGTTTTTTCGAAGTTGAAACCCTATCTTGGCAGCCAGATTTTAGATGTAGGCGCTGGTATCGGAAGTTTCACTGGAATGCTTCCCAGAGGTAAATCGACAGCCATAGATATTGATAAATTCTATATTCAAAAACTTCAAAAAAAATTCGGCACAAATGCGGGCTTTGGTGATATCGAAAAAGGAAAATATTTTTTCGGCAATAAAAAGTTTGATACCATCATTTGTCTAAACGTTCTTGAGCATATTAAAGACGATCGGTTAGCTTTAAAAAATATATGTAAACTTTTGAAAGGGAATGGGAAATTTATTGCAACAGTACCAGCGCATAAATGGGCTTACGGCACAATGGATAAATACCTTGATCATTTCAGGCGATATGAAAAAAATGAACTGATTAAAAAGTGCAAGGCGGCAAAATTAGAGCCTATCATTGTTAGACGCCTAAATTTTTTTGGATTGATGGGATGGTTTGTAAACGGCAAGCTTTTAAGAAGAGACATTATACACAAAGTTCAGCTTACTATTTTCGAAAAGCTTGTGCTTGCGTTAGTTTCTTTTGAAAAGATTATTGAGCCGCCATTGGGTTTGTCCTTATTCCTTGTTGCTCAAAAGAAATGAAACTTTCCATAATTTTGCCGATATACAACGAAGAGAAAACAGTCAGGGAAATAATAGAAAGAGTAAAAAAAGTTAAATTGCCAAATGGATTTAAAAAAGAAATTATTGCGGTCGATGACGGTTCAACAGATGCTTCCTTTAAAATAGCTAAAAAATTAATTGATGGTAAAAAACTAATAAAGCACGAAGTGAATAATGGAAAAGGCGCGGCAATAAAGAGTGCGCTTTTAAAAGCGACAGGCGACCTTATTATAATTCAGGATGCGGACTTGGAATACAACCCTGCGGATATTCCAATCCTTCTAAGACCATTTAATAGTAAAAGCGTAAAAGTAGTATACGGCTCAAGAGTATTAGGCAAAAATAAACCTTCTCATTGGACATTTGACATTGGTGGAAGATTGGTAACCTTGATTACTAATCTCCTTTATGGTACCAAGATTACTGATGAGCCAACAGGCTACAAGGTTTTTAGAAAAGAAGTGTTAAAAGGTATAAAGCTTAATTCAAAAGGCTTCGAATTTTGCCCGGAAGTTACCGCCAAAGTTGCCAAAGCGGGCATAAAAATTACCGAAGTGCCAATAAATTATCAGCCCCGGCCAGTATCTGAGAAAAAAATTAAGTGGTATGATGGTCTAGCAGCTATTTATTATTTATTAAAGTATAGAATCTCCGATTAACTTCGACTCAATCATTTTCTATAACATAAACAACAACATCTCCGGATTCATAGGAAGCTATAATTTTTTCTCTGTCAGGCGATTTATCGCCTAATGTCCCAACTATAATAGTTTTTGTTACATCGTCTTTTATTGTAGACGTAGGAATCAAACTGTACGCTTGATAAAGCCATTCGAGATACTCATACCAAGAGCTGCTGGCGGGTATTTGTCCTTTTACAGTGTATAATTCGGTCCAACCGTCCTCAATTTGAGATGGATTTACAACTAAATAATAATTTTCTCCTTTTACGTGTTTTATGCTATTTTTAACGAGCCCGATTTTTTTATAAAGGGGATTACTAACCGCGGAGTTTAAAATTGTATAAGAGTTAATAGCCAAGTAAGCAAAAACAAGCAAAAAAAATAAAGTTCTGGATTTGTTTTTGATACTGGCCAAAAAACTCCCTGTTAATAAAGCAAAAGTTGGGAATATTACGGTAAAGTAACTTTGACTGAAATTTCCATGAAATATTCGATTAAAGATTAAAATTCCCAAGATAAAACTTATCATCATTATCCATAAAATTCCAAATTTCCTCTTATCAAAATTCTTGTCTCTGAAAAACAAAACAATACTGCCGATAAATATTAAGATTGTTGCGATTTGTGTTAAAGGAGAAAACAATGGCTTTGGATAAAAACAATACCCATGGCAAATATTTTGTTCAAAAGATTTACTCGGCTGGGAGGCAATCATTCTTGAAAGGGTATTAAGAAAATCAGCTGTTTGAAATTTTTGAAAATAACCTGGAGAAATAGCTTGCTGGTCGAATGGTTTACTAATTGTCTTTAATAGCGGTCCAGAGACTGCATGGTTATACATAATTTCTGCCAAGATGAATGGAGCTATAAACAGTAAAATAATTGATAAAAAATAAAAGGTATATTTGGTAATAAGTGGCAGTTTATAAATTACCCATATCACAGAAACCGCAATAATCACTACTAAAAGAGAAAGGTCCGAATTAAATGTAAATCCAATGGGTAAGGCTAAAAGAGGTATATATTTATAATTTTTGTCGATGATCTTCAAAAGGCACCAGAGTGCAAGCACAGCCATCAGTCCGTTCAAGGTGAGTGGCCATATTCTTCTCTCTAGAAATGCAACAAGAAAGGAAGATGCATACAGATAAGCTGCAATAAGACCCACGTTGTTATCTTTTAGAGACCTTCCTGCCAAATATATAAAATAAGTAGTTGCCAAACCGATGACCGATGCAATAATCCTCAAATTAACAAGGTCGAAGTTCGTTATCAAATAAAATGGTGTTAAAAGATAATAGAAAATGGGACCAAGACCAAATTCAAGAAACAAATTAGGAATAAGAAGTGTAGGAGATTTATCCCAAATGATATGTCTTATGGTAGCGGTTAGAATCTCATCATCTGCATTCCAGAATTGTAACTCTTTGAAATTATAAAACCTAAAAAAAACGGCAATAATAATTATGAATAGTAGAAGGATGTTAGTTTTCCTCAGGAGCTTCATAACATGCATATATTATAATTGATTCGCAACCAGCGGATATTTCAAATGGAGAGGATCAACCGAACTAAAATTCTTGGTGTAAAAATAGATTTTTGGATCATCGTTTTTATTTTTCTTTTATTTTCGACACTGTATAGTCTACTTGCAGTTATTCGCCACAATCATTTTCAATCCCAAGGAATCGATTTTAGTATTTATGATCAAGCCTTATGGTTATACAGTAAATTCGAATATCCTTTCTCAACTATTACCAACTTACCCGATTTAGCTGACAGGTTTCGGCCAATAATGCTTCTTTTGTCTACACTTTATTGGTTTACTGAAAACGAAAGGATCTTATTATTATTTCAAGCCACGATACTTTCTTCAGCAGTTTTCCCCATATGGTTAATTGCAAGAAGATGCCTCCCTAGAATATTAGCGATAGTAATTGCATTTCTTTATATCGACTTTATAGGAATTCAAGCTACTGCGGTTTATGACTTTCATGAGATGTCTCTATTGCCATTTTTACTCGCATGGCTTTTTTACTTTTTGCAAAAAGAACGGTGGATTTGCTATTTTTTCTTCCTTTTTCTTGGCCTTGCCGTTCGTGAACATGTAGGGTTCTTACTCTCAACTTTGGGCATTTATATTTGGTTAGTTAAAAGAAGTTGGAAAATGGCGTTTGCTACCGTTGTTATTTCATTCACTTGGTCAATCTTAGCAATTAAAATTTTTATGCCAGCATTAGGCCAAAACGACTACTCTTCCTTTGTACAAGAGAACGAGAGTCTAGAGAGTGCCCTGATTGGATATTTAACAAACCCGCAGTCGATTGTTAGCAATTTCTTTCTACCAATTCTCAAAACTCAAACTTTAATCTGGTCTCTTGTTTCGTTTGGATTAGTGCCAATTATCTACATGCCTTTAATGCCCGCTAGTCTTTTCCAATTTGCAACTCGTTTTTTAGATCAACTGCATCCTGTCCGTTGGACATTGTTTTTCCACTATAGCGCTGAATTGGCAGTGGTGCTTGCAGTCGCCACTATTTTCGGTTGTGTAATAATTTTGCAAAAATTTAGAAGTATTAAATACATAGCGTTAATTTTGGCGATGTTATTAATGTTTGCTCATATAGGGACAAATCTTCTTTTAGATTCTCCTCTGAAAAATTTACTTAAGCCTCAATTCTATAAACATCAGTCGTGGATGGACAATACAAGATTGGTTTTGGCTCAAGTGCCCAAGAATACCTCCGTAGCTTCTCAAAATAACCTTTTACCTCACCTTTCACACAGAAAAGAAGTATATCTTTTACCAAATGTGAATAACGCGGAATATGTGATTGTTGATTTGCATCCTGGACAGAATGCTTGGGATTTTTATAACCAAGGCTTAGAAGGAACTAAATCAATACTTGTTCAACTAGTAAAAAGTAATTCTTACAAAGTAGTTGTATCCTCTGGCGATGTTTACCTCTTGAAAAAATTTTGATAAACTTCCGAGGACTAAGAGTCCCCGGTTAGGCCCGCAGTCCCGATTTAATCAGGACGAGGACCGCAAGAAAATTTCATAAACTTTCTTCTTCTCCTTCAAGTTTACATGAGCGAGTAGATACTTTAGTGCTCGCAAGTATGTATTCGCTTTCGCATTCATCCCCGCCTAAATATTCAATTTTTGGCGGGGTGTTCTGCGAGCGAATATAAAAATATCTAAATCTGCGTAAGTAGCTAGTTAATATTTGACTTACTAAGCCGACTTTTTAATACTAGAGATAGATACATGAATTTGAAGAAAGGGATTAGTCAGCTAGCCACTTTAGCTGTAATATTTGCCATCTTGATAGTTTTAGCCTCACCGGCCAGAAGATATATTTACTGGTCCTACCAGCATTTAGGGGTAAAAATAGGTATTAATTTCAATAACATCGCTTCGAAAAGTTATGTTAGCTTTATTAAATCCCAGTCCGGCGAGCTTGAAAAAGATAATCAAGCAATATTTTTAAATAGAAATGTGGCGTTTAAAGATGCCATTGCCAGCAAAAGAGTTGATATTTTGGGTGAATCGACTGCTGCTCCCGGCGAAAAGTGGATTGAAATTGATCTCTCAGATCAGCGGCTTAATATGAAAGAGGGAGACACAACAGTTGGCAGCTTTTTAATTTCCTCTGGAAAGTGGGCCCCGACTCCGACAGGCGAGTGGCGCGTCTGGACTAAACTTCGCTATACTCGCATGCAAGGGGGCTCCAAAGCTCTGGGTACTTACTACAATTTACCTAACGTTCCTTATGTGATGTATTATTACCAGGGTTACGGTGTCCATGGAGCTTATTGGCATAACAACTTTGGCCAACCGATGAGCCATGGTTGTGTCAATATGAAACCGGAAGAAGCCGGAATTGTCTTTAACTGGGCTGATGTTGGAACTCGCGTCGTTGTCCATAACTAATAAACTGTTGCAACTCAAATATCATTGCGCTATCATTTCTTTGTATTCTGATAACTGCCCCTAAATCTCCTGCCCCGAGGGGGTGAGAAAACTTGGGTCAAAAAGGCTTAATAGCCGGATTTTACGCATCGATAATCGCTTTGATTTTCGGATCGCTTGTCGGTAGCTTAGGCGTTTGGTCGGTATTTGCGGCAACTTCAAAAACAGTTTTAGGCGGCTGGCTAATTCTTTTAGTTATCGGGTCGGCATTGGGATATTTATATTCCTTTGTTAACTACGACAAATTTTTCAAAAAAGAGTTTGTAGTCAAAGGCGCGGCCTACGGAATAGTCATTTGGATTATCACATTAATTTTAGCAGGCATCTTTCCTATTTTAGGTCAGGTTGCTTTTGCTCAGCCACTGCGAACAGTTTTATTTGTCCAAGCGTTAACCCATCTGGTTTGGGGAGCGATACTTGGATATTTATTCCAGCAGCAATAATTTTGACGAAGGTCAGCTATTTTTGGCATGATTATAGTCAGTGACTTATCTTTTGGCAATTTTAGCAGGTGCACTTCAGGGGCTGACGGAATTCTTACCGATTTCATCAACCGGCCATTTAATTATTTTTGAAAATATCTTCCGAATATCACAAAAAGATTTTGGCCTTGCCTTTGACGCTTCACTTCACTTGGGAACCCTTCTTGCTGTTTTGATTTTCTTCTGGAAAGATTACTTACAAATCTTAAGATCTAAAAATCAACTCTTGTTCAAGTTGGCTATAGGTACTGCTCCTGCTGTCTTTTTTGGTCTTTTATTTGAAAGCCAAATCGACTCATCCCTTCGCCAGATTTGGATTGTCGGTGTGGCCTTGATTTTATTCAGCGCTGTTTTTATTTTGGCCGAAAAACTAGGCAAACAAACTCGGTTCAAAGATCACACCACACTTTTGGATGCTTTAATCATTGGTGTTTTTCAATCAATCGCCCTAATTCCCGGAGTCTCCCGTTCCGGCTCAACAATTTCCGCCGGCCTCTTCTTAAATCTCAAAAGAGAGGAAGCTGCCAAATTTGCCTTTATGCTTTCCGGTCCGGTGATTTTCGGCGCCGGGGCCAAAAAATTTTTCGAGGTAGTTTCAACGTCGACCCTTAGGGGATCTGACCTTAACTTCTTTCTAATCGGCATGGCAACCTCCGCCATTTTTGGCTATCTGACCATCAAATACTTCCTCAAATACCTCTCCACCCGCACCCTTTACCCATTTGTATTTTATCGAGTTGCAATCGGTTTGATTCTTTTGGTATTTTCCTTTCTATCCCAATAGTTTGATAACCTGATCTCCATCTGACCTGGATATATCAGCAGGTCGCCTTGGCACCCTTCGTCGAGTCTGACTCGACTTCGGTCATGCCAATGGCGCTCCTCTGATATATCTCTAATGAGATATAATTCACTTGCTATGGATTACCAACAAAAGCTCAAAGAGCTGACAGATCGCTACAATTTGATCAGGAAAAATTTTAGCAAGGACCAAAAAGGCCAAGATTTGGACGATTTGCAGGCTCAAAGTCAAAAGGCTGATTTTTGGCAGGAGCCGCAAAAGGCCCAATCTGTCATGAAGAAAATTGCTGTTCTTGATGTGGAGATTAACACTTTTGACCAAATCGCCACAGAACTGCACGGTCTTGAGGCTATGGTACCTCTAGCCGAATCGGATCCCCAAATAGCTAAAGAGCTGGAAGAGATTCTTGTCAACATTGAAAAAAAATTAGAAGGTCTGGAATCTAAAATGTTTTTGTCAGGGCCATATGATGCCAATTTTGCCATTGTCTCTATCCATGCCGGTCAAGGTGGGGTAGAGGCTATGGACTGGGTAGCTATGCTTTCTCGGATGTACCAAAAATACTTCTTAAATCAAAAATGGAATTTTGAGGTTATCGACGAAATTCCAGGTGAGGAAGCCGGTTTCAAGACCGTCTCGATGACTGTCAATCAGTCTTATGCTTATGGTTTGCTTCGGCGCGAAGCCGGTGTCCATCGTTTAGTTCGTCAATCCCCATTTAATGCCGCGAGTCTTCGGCAAACCTCCTTTGCTCTAGTTGAAGTCATGCCCGAAATCGAGCAAAGTGATGAAATTGAAATCAAACCCGACGATATTGAATTTGAAGCTTTCCGTTCAGGCGGTCACGGAGGCCAAAATGTCAATAAAGTCTCCACAGCTGTGCGAATCAAACACAAACCAACCGGCATTGTCGTTACTTGCCAAACCCAACGTTATCAAGCCCAAAATCGCGAAAATGCCATGAAATTACTCGTTGCCAAACTTTGGGTTCTCAAACAGACGCAAGATAAAGAAACTAAAGAGGCAGTCAAAGGAGCCCATGTAACCCCCGGCTGGGGTAATCAAATCCGCTCTTATGTACTTCACCCCTACAAAATGGTTAAGGATTTACGCACTAACTGGCAAACAGCCGATGCTGCAGGGGTTTTAGATGGTAATTTGGACGAATTTGTCAAACAGGAGCTTACCCTAAGTGTTCCTCTTTAATTTTTCAATCAAACTTGTTGTTCAAAACTTACTCTTGATATAATCAGAAGACTAGGCTAAACTTTATTGGCGGCACACTATGAAAGAACTCAAACCGTCCCAAGATCAATCACAGCCTCAGACTGGATCACAGTCACCATCTTCTTCGCAAATCCAATCTAAGGCAAGGCTTATCTTAAGAGCCGTTCCCAAAAGAGAGAATTTAGGCAAGTTTCTTCCGATTATTATTGTAGTTGTCGTAGTAGCTGCCGGCATATTTTCCGGCCTTGTTTTCTCATCACGAAATAAGAATGCCAAAATCCAAACCAAGGCTGCAATTGATGAAGAGCAATTAACCGGTGAGCAGAAACAATCATTTGCCCAGACTTTTCGCGACGAGGCCGAGGGTGTTATCGAAAAAAATGACGAACTTGATAAATTTGCTCAGGGACCATGGAAACTTATTCGTCCTGGAGGAGAGAGTCAAACAGCATACCTTACATCTTCCGTGATGGATTTAGATGAATACATTGGTAAAAAAGTAAAAGTGTATGGTGAAACATTCGGTTCGGGTCAAGTAGCATGGTTAATGGATGTCGGTAAAGTCGAAGTCATCCAATAATCCACCAGCCTCTGCCTCATGATACAGTTTGAAGAAGTCATAAAAAAATACCCCAACGGACAAGTAGCTCTTGAAGATATTAATTTAAAAATAGAAGACGGGGAATTTATTTTTATTGTCGGTCCCTCAGGCGCCGGTAAATCAACGATGCTTAAATTAATTACTCGGGAAATTTTGCCAAGCTCCGGAAAAATTTTATTTAATGATGAAAACATTCTGCAGTTTAAAGAAGGCAAAATTCCCCATCTGCGCCGAAAAATCGGGACCGTCTTTCAGGATTTTAAACTACTCTTAAATAGAACCGTCTTTGAAAATGTGGCGGTTCCACTGGAGGTTGTTGGCAAAAAAGAAAGCGACATCGAAAAAGAAGTTTCCTCAGTTCTGGAAAAAGTCGGACTTTTGGATAAGGCAGAGTATTTTCCCTCTCAGCTTTCCGGCGGCGAAGTTCAAAGAACAGCCATAGCGCGCGCAATTGTTTCAATGCCCCAAGTCTTACTTGCCGATGAACCAACCGGGGATTTAGATCCCAAAACCGCACGTGAAGTAGTTAAGGTTTTGGAAAAAATTAATCAGGATGATAAAACGACTGTTATCATGGCAACCCATAATGCGGCGATTGTAAACCATTTTAAAAAACGAGTTGTAGTTTTAGAAAAAGGTAAAATAGAAAAGGACGAAAAAGAAGGGAAATATGAGTCAGATTAAAAGTACCATTAAACTACTTAGAAGAAGTCCCTATCAGGCACTGGCAGCGGCTCTTGCTATGTCCCTGACATTTTTCGTTGCCTCAATTTTTGTGGTTCTCGTAATCGGCGGACAGTTGGTTTTAAACTACATTGAACAAAGGCCGCAGGTGATTGCGTTTTTCAAAGATGATGTCAATGAAACTAAAATTAATGAAATTATCGCATCCGTTAAGTCGACGGGTCTTGCGCGTGAAGTCAAATATGTTTCCAAAGAAGAAGCCCTGGCAATTTATAGGGAGCGCAATAAAGACGACCCGCTGCTTTTAGAATCGGTTTCTGCCGATTTTTTGCCGGCTTCAATAGATATATCTGTAAGAAAAGCGCAAGATATCGAGCAAATCACCAAAGTTGTTAAAGACCGGCCGGAGGTTGAAAGGGTTATTACGCCCGAAAACTTAGTCGAGCAATTGGTTAAGTGGACAAAAACAATCAGGCTTGGAGGGATTATTTTTGTGGCAACGTTAATGAGTGTTTCCTTCCTTATTATTATTATGGTGATTGGTATGAGAATTGCTATTCGCCGAGATGAAGTTTCAATCATGAGCTTAGTGGGGGCAACGCGCTGGTATATTTCAAGGCCGTTTTTTATCGAGGGTGCGCTTTACGGTATTTTAGGTGCCAGTATTGCGGTTATTTTGGTTTATGCGGCTCTCCTTTTCTATTCGCCGAAAATTCAAGACTTCCTAGGCCCAATTCAGGTTTTTCCTGTATCGCCGCTTTTCTTTATTTATCTTTGGGCTGGGGAAGCTTTAATTGCCGCGGCAGTTGGCATAATCGGGGCAGCGATTGCTCTTTTCCGCTATCTTAAAGTTCGATAAGATTATATTATGCCTATAAAATACCTGCTGCCCAAGGTTTTAACTTTTGTTGTCCTTCTGGTTTTAGGACTCTTCATAAGCAATTCAACTTCTGCTGTTAGTCTTGAGGAGTGCGAAAAAAAAGATATCCCTGCTGACAAAGTTAGTGAATGCATCGAAGTCCTTTCAAATAAAGTCACTGAACTTGGTGAACAAAAAAAGACACTTTCCTCGCAAATTGCCCAGTTTGACAATCAAATTCGTCTTACTCAGCTAAAAATATCGGATGCCCAAGCCACTATTGATAGACTCGAAAAGGAAATAGGCGTTTTGGGCTTTAAAATTGGCTATATTACTGATTCGGTAGAAAGACTTGAAGTTCTTTTAAAACAACGTATCGTTGCAACCTATCAGCAAAGTTTTATTTCCAATTTTGAACTTCTGTTGACTTCAAGAGATTTTTCCGATCTTGTCTTAAGGGTTCAATATTTAAAGCAAGTTCAGGAAAACGACAGAAGACTTTTGGCAAACTTGCAGGAGACCAAATCTAACTATGCCAATCAAAAAGATGAAAGAGAAGACAAACAGGCAGCGATTGAAGAAAACAAAAAGAAGCTTTTAGGTCTAAAAGCAAGTCTTGACACTCAAAAAGCCGAAAAACAGACATTTTTAGAGGTAACCAAAAATGACGAAGCAAGATTCCAACGTCTTCTTCAGCAAGCCTTAGCCGAAAGAAAGGCGATCGTTGCGGCTTTTAGTCAAGCCGTCAGCAGGCTCAACAGTGGTGAAGGTGATGGTGTGTCAGAAGGCAGTACAATTGCTTTACTTGGCAATTCCGGCGGGCCTGATTGCTCAAGTGGTCCCCATCTTCATTTTACTGTCCTTAAAAATAGTTCACCTCAAGATCCAGCTCAATATTTAAAGGATGTTTCACCTGGTTGGGACAATTCCCCAGATGGACAATTTGGTTTTTCGGGATCGTGGAATTGGCCAATATCCAGTCCAAGAATCACTCAGGGTTTTGGGATGTCGTATTGGGCCAAACTTGGTTGGTACAATGGCAATATTCATGATGGAATTGATATGACTGGCGGTTCAACAATTTCGGCACCTCGTAGCGGAAAACTTATCTATGGTTCAACAACTTGCGGTAATAGTGCCTTGAAATATGCAGCCATCAAGCACAACGATGATTCTTCAATTATCACTCTTTACCTTCATATTCAATAAAACACGACAACGGCCTGGTTACTCTGTACTGGCACATCCCTTAAATCAAAAGGATTATTCTAATAGACCGCTTTAAGGTCTGACCTTTTTAGTTTTTTAGTCACACTGAATCACACACCAGGTGTGTGTCAGGTAGACACCTAAGGATATTTTTAATCATTGACAAAATTTCCCAAAAACTATATTTTTTTGTCTAATGCTCAAAATAGTTGCCTGTCTTTTTGTTCTTGTATTCTTTCTGTCTTTTCACCCACCAGTTTTTGCTGATAGTAATGTCCTCATCAATGAATTCTATGCCTTAGGATCAGGTGATGATCCGGATTGGGTAGAGCTTTACAATAAGTCCGACAGCCCCATCAATCTTGAAGATTGGGTTATTAGGGACGAGACAGATTCAAACAAAATTGACTTGGACGGTTATATTTGCCAAAAGAATTTTCGCCGATTTAATTTTTCCAATAGGCTAACTAATGGTGGTGATAAAATTCGACTTTTTGATCTCGAATCAGCCACATTACCGCAAGACGAAATAGTTTATTTTTCTGATGCCATTCCAGTCCATTCACAAGGTCAATCAACTGGCCGAAATCCCGATGGGGCTTCAACGTGGGTTTTAATGACATCCCCAACGCCCACAGATGACAATTCCTGCACTCTAGCCCCAACCCCCTCACCAAGTCCATCACCGACCCCAAGCACCTCTTCAACATCGACAGCTACACCAACACCCACACCAAAGACTACATCGACAATCGCCACAAAATCACCCTCACCAACATCGGCAAAGCAATCTCCTTCGGTTCTATCAGCAAGTGATCAAGATTCTTTGCTTTTGGCTTCGCTAAGCGCTGAAACATCCTCACCTTCCCCCTCGCCCGAAGCAACTCCAAGCGCAATGTCAAAGACCAAAGTGGCGGGGATTCTTGTTGGTTCGGGGATAGTCTTAATCGGTTTATCCATCAGCTTTTACTTCTGGTATCATAGGATTTTGGGAAATCCTAAAAAGGAGCAAAGTGAAGGTCAATCTTAAATCCTCCTTGGGCAGATGGCTGCCTGTTTTTTTATGGGCAGTGATAATTTTTGCCTTCTCATCACTACCACAAATTAAAGTTAGCGAATTTTTCCTCTGGGATTTTATTGCCAAAAAAACTGCCCATGTTAGTGAATATGCGATTCTGTTTGCTTTAATTTTTAGAGCGACTAAAGGCAGTTGGATTTTGTCATTTCTTGCAACAATGCTTTATGCCGTCTCGGACGAATTTCATCAAAGTTTTGTTCCGGGCAGAACCGCAACCTTTTTCGACTTGGGTTTTGATTTAACCGGTGCTAATATAGCAAGCTATACAATATGGAAGTTAAAACAAATACACCTTTTGCAACCCAAAAAATCGCCCAAGATTTAGCTAAAAATCTAAAAGGAGGAGAAGTCATTGCTCTTTTTGGTGATCTTGGTGCGGGCAAAACCGTTTTTGTCCAAGGACTGGCCCGTGGCCTTGGTATTAAAAGAAGAATTATTTCTCCCAGCTTTGTCTTTATGCGGACTTATCCGATAATCTTAAGTCATCAGACATTGACCTTTTATCATTTGGATCTTTATAAGGGGGAAAGCATGGCTGATTTGGCTTCTTTAGGTCTTGATGAGATTTTTTCGCCCGAATCGGTGGTTGTTTTGGAATGGGCAGACAGAATCAAAAAAGAGCTACCCAAAAAAAGAATTAATGTTTTTTTTGAGACTATCGATGAAAAAACCAGAAGAATATCGATTAAAAGATCTTAAAAAAGCTGTCACCATTTTTAAAAATGGGGGAGTAGTCATTTTCCCAACAGATACCGTCTATGGCATCGGCTGTCGCTTCGATGATCAAAAAGCCACTGAGAGGATTTACCAAATTAAAAAAACCCCAAAAAATCAGAAATTTCCGATTTTGGTGTCAAGTATTGGTCAAGTTAGAAAACTTGCTAAAGTAGGAAAAGTTGCTCAAAAATTAATCGAAAAGTACTGGCCAGGAGGGTTGACCATTATCCTTCCTTCCCGTCATCCTGAGCGTGAGCGAAGGATCTATTCAGATTCTTCGGCTACGCCTCAGAATGACACTAGCAAGGTGGGCTTTCGTATGCCGGACTCCAATCTCATCAGGTTTCTTATCGAAAAAATAGGTGTTTCCATTATCGGTACTTCCGCCAACTTTTATGGCCAAAAGCCGGCCAAAAGCTTTAAAAATCTAGACTCACAAATTCTAGAACTTGCCGATTTAGTTATTAAGGGTAAGTGTCGAAGGGGAATCGAGTCAACAGTTGTTGATGCAACATCCGATCCGCCCAAAATCTTACGACAAGGAGCAGTTGACATAAACTCAATTAACCAATTAACTGATTAACTTAATTAACTATGTTATTAAAGATTAATACAACTGAAAGAGAAAAAGTGACTGTCGAGCTTACCGATCAGAAATCCGGCATCAAAGATCAATTAGTCCAAACCCAAAAACTCGGTTCCCAAGTTCTCTTGCCGATGATTGTTAAAATTTTGAAAAAGAATAAATTGAGCTTTTCTGATTTAACCGGAATTGAAGTTAATGTCGGCCCCGGTTCTTTTACCGGTACCCGTGTCGGTGTGGCCGTAGCCAATACCCTCGGTTTTGCTCTTGATATCCCAGTCAATAGTAAAAAAGGTAAAATAGTTTTGCCCGTATATGAAAAATCAAAGTTCGATTAGATTATATCAGCAGGTCGCCTTGGCACCTTTCATCGAGTCCGACTCGATTTCAGTCATGCCAATGGCGCTCCTCTGATATAATTTTTCGTAATTGCTCAAAATTATGAAAATTCTCGTTACCGGCGGCGCCGGATTCATCGGATCGCATGTTACAAAACTGCTTCTTGATAGAGGCTACCAAGTGGTCGTTTTGGACAATCTCTCTCATGGATTTGTCGAAAATGTCGACCCGCGTGCCAAGTTAACTGTCGGCGATATCCGCGATCGGAAAAAAACTAAAGAAGCATTAAAAGGAATCGAGGCGGTAATCCATATGGCTGGTCTTATTAGTGTTCCTGAGTCTGTCGCCGATCCAGTTAAATACTGTGACAATAACGTACTTGGCGCGGTTAATCTTTTGGAGTGTATGAAAGATGCAGGCGTTAAAAAAATCATTTTTTCATCAAGCGCCTGTGTTTACGGGACGTCGGATAAATTGCCAATTAAGGAAGATGCGCCTATTCATCCGGATAATCCATACGGTGCGACTAAGGCCTCAATTGAAGTATTCCTCAAGACCTATCACGAAATTTTCGGCTTTGATGTAGTCATACTTCGCTATTTTAACCCTTACGGTCCGGGCAAAATGGGTAAACCTACCACCCTTGCCATTCCCAATTTTGTTAAGGCAACCTTGGCCAAAAAGCCAGTCCCCCTTTATTGGCAAGGAGAGCAAATCCGTGATTTTATCTATATTGATGATCTGGCGCAAGCCCATATTGATGTTTTGGGTCTTTCCGGTTTTAACATTTTTAACATTGGTACCGAAAAGGGGATTAAGGTTAAAGACGTGGTGGATGAGATTTTTAAAATTGTCGGCTACAAAGTGCCGATTGCCGATTTAGGCAAACGTCCGGGCGATGTTGCCGCTACTTATGCCTCAAGCGAAAAACTCAAAAAAGCTGTTGGCTGGAAAGCCAAAGTTAATCTTCGCGAAGGCTTAAAGCGAACGATAGAGTATTACAAAAGTAGTCAATAACTTCTTCTTTTTAAACCTAAGGTTCGAGCTTGTTTTCTTGATTGTCGTCCAAGACTTTCCTGGTGCATCATTTGTTTCCAAGACATCCCTTCGACAATAGACGTACTACCACGAATTTCAAAAATTGAACCGTTATCAAAAGTAGTTCTAACTGTCGGGTCAAGATGTATGCCCTTGGGATGAGTAGCATCTCGTCTTTCCATATCAACATTATGCCTCAAAATTAACCCATAGTCAATAGAGGATTTTTTTAACTTTCCCCCATTTGACAACTTATAAAAACTACTATAAAATACGCAAACTGCTTCAAACCACTGCCTAACTACTGCTTGAATATATCTGCTCTTCGCGCAAATTATGAAAAGAAAATATTTTGGAATTCTTTTTGTTCTTGTCGGTTTGATTGTGATGTCATTTATCACGGCATCAGCTCTGGCAACTCAAACCATCATTCAGCAAAACCAAGGGGTGGTTAAAAATATTGTTGGCACCCAATGCAATACGGGCAGTAATCAAGTCAGCGGTGGTAATGTTGGTAGTTCGTCAATTGATACCGGCGACTGCAGTGCAGGAGCCGATGTATCCAATCAAGTAAATACTAACGTAGTTCAAGTTGGTTGTCCCACTTGTCCAACACCCACGCCAACACCTGGAGCCTCGCCAGCTCCATCAGCAAGTCCAACTACTCCGCCGAGTGGAGGCGGTGGGGGCGTTACTGAAGGTGGAGGCGGTGGCGCAGCTGGTCCGTCAGAACAAGGCCAGGCCGCTCCTCAAGTACTGGCCGCAGCCGGTGTTGCCCAAGATACATTGTTATTTTTGACGGGATTTGGGTTATTGATTTTTGGTCTATGGCAAGCACAAAAAGTTCTAAAAAGACAAACGGTCTAAAATTTCCCTACACCTACCATATCCTTAGCCTGATTTTGATTATTTTGGGTGCCGCTCTAATAGTTTATCCCGTTGCCAATAAGGCTTTGGCAACAATTACTCCCACCATCAAACAACAGGTGATATCAACTAATACTTCGTCCAAGCCAGCCAAGCTTTACATCCCAAAATTGACCAAAATTTTATACATTTCTAATGGCCAAGTAGTCGGCGACCGTTGGGCTATTTCTGAAACCGGAGTCTCCTACCTTGTCTCCTCGGCACTGCCCGGCCAAACTGGTAACAGCGTTATTTATGGCCACAATCGCAATGACATCTTGGGATATTTACCCAAGGTTACAAGCGGTGATCCCGTCTATGTGGTCTTAGCAAACGGGGATTATGTTAAGTACGAAGTTGCCGAAACTAAAGTCATCCAGCCTTCACAGGTTGAAATTTTAAATCAGTCGCAAGATTCTCGCCTGACCATCTACACTTGCACCGGCTTTTTGGATACTGCCAGATTTGTTGTTGTGGCCAAGAAGGTTGCAAGTAGTATATAATATCCTGTTATGAAAAAAAGACTGCTGATAGCATTTTTCGCAGTTCTTCTGTCTTTATTTACTTCGCCTGCTTTAGCGCAAGCGCCTACTATTCCTCGCAGCAACCAGCGGGTTCCTGGACGAATTCTTGTCAAGTTTAAAGAAAGCACACCACAAAATATTGTAGACGAGCGTCTTAGTGAGCTTAACGTGCGAATATCTGCTCGCATCAATAAACTAAATGTTTTGGTTCTTAACGTCCCCGAGTCTCAAGAAGATGCAATTATTTCGGCTTTTTCCAAAATTCCCAATGTTGAATTCGCCGAGCCGGACTTTGTAGCCACGGCACTAACTACTACCAATGACCCATCACTTTCAGCGCAATGGGGAATGTTTAAAGTGGTGGCAGCAAATAGCACTGGACCAAGCGCTTGGGATATTACCACCGGCTCATCAAGCACCAAAATTGCCATCCTAGATACCGGTATTGATCAAAACCACGAGGATTTGGCCGCCAAAATCGTCGCCAACCAAAACTTCACCTCAAGCCCAACAGTTGATGATCTTTATGGCCACGGTACCCATGTCGGCGGAATTGCCGCGGCAGTTACTAACAACTCAACAGGGGTAGCCGGCCTTGGCTACAATTCATCCCTAATGAATGTTAAGGTTTTAGATGACAGTGGCTCCGGTTATTATTCTTGGATTGCCAACGGTATTACTTGGGCCACAGACAATGGCGCCAAAGTTATTAACATGAGCCTGGGCGGGTCAAGCGGTTCATCGACACTTCGAGATGCCGTCAACTACGCAGCCGCCAACGGTGTGGTGATTGCCGCAGCCGCTGGTAACAGCGGTAATCAGTCTCGAACCTATCCGGCTTATTATTCAAATGTAATTGCCGTTGCCGCCACCGATTCAAACGATGCTAAAGCGAGTTGGTCAAGTTATGGTTCATGGGTGGATGTGGCTGCACCCGGCGTCAACATCTATTCGACGTTCCCAAATCATTCGTATCAAATCAACAAAGCGCTAAATTATGATTACGGTTCCGGTACATCCATGGCCACACCGCATGTTGCAGGCTTAGCCGGTCTTGTTTGGGCGACTGGAACTTGTGCAACTAACACTTGTGTTCGAGCTCAAATTGAAAATAATGCCGATGCCATTTCCGGCACCGGTACTTACTGGACATATGGCCGAATCAATGCCTATAAATCAGTGGGGGGATCAACACCGTCGCCGACCCCAACACCTACACCGAGTCCTTCACCCTCACCTTTGCCATCAGCGTCACCTTCACCTAGCCCAAGTCCTTCACCATCGCCTTCGCCAAGTCCGGTTCCATCATCAGTCATGCACGTTTCCGACATTTCGATGTGGTTCACAAAGTCTTTTTGGTTCCGCAACGTTTACACCAAAATTACTGTTTTAGACCAAAACAACAATCCGGTACCAAGTGCAACCGTTTATTTGACCATGACACTTCCATCATCAGCTACAGCATCGGGTTCAGGCAATACCGGCTCCGACGGCACAATTACCTTTAGATTGCGATCGAGAGAAACCGGTACTTACAAATCACAAGTCACCAATGTTGCCAAAAATAATTACACCTTCGATCAAGCCAATTCTATTACCAGCAAGTCGCTTGTTGTTAATTAATTTGACCCCGTTAGAAATCATCTTGGGGCTATAAGACAACCTTTGTCATTGTAAGCTAACCACCCCCTAGTCATTACAAATTCCCAAACCTTAGTCATTGCGAGCGACTGAAAGGAGCGTGGCAATCTACTTCTCAGGGAATTAAGATTGCTTCGTCGTCCGCCAACTGGCGGACTCCTCGCAATGACAGGGAAGAGTTACTATGACAATTGTGGCCAGAAAATTTGACATCTGCCTGCCAAAGTTATTAAATATACTCTCTGCCCGCCCGTAAACTATGAATCAGGCGGACAACGAATTTTCTACTCAAAATATTACCCCACGGCTAATTAGCCAAATTGTTGACGCCCTTAAAAACAAAGCTTACGGCTCTGTTGAGATTTACATCCAAAATTATACTGTTACCCAAATAACCGAACGGACAATCACCAAAGTCGCCAATCTCAAAAGTTTCCGAAAAAGTTCGGTCATCAAGCACAACGGTCATGACCATAAATTCAAACAAGATTTAACTGCCAACACATGATCCCCGCCCTTGTGATTTTCCTGTCCTTGAATTTTTCAAATCTAATCCCCGACATAAATATAGATAAAATCATCAACTCCGCAACAAGCGGCTCCTCAATGGAAATAGCCAGCGATGCCTCTTTTGCCAATCAGACTTTAGAGTTTAACGCCGGCCAGACTATTTATGTCAGAGTAACTACCGAAAATGACGGCAGTGATAAGCATGTTTTGAATCTGCGTGATAATAACTACAGCCTGATCACTACTTATTCAATGGCAAAATCAGGCGATCAATTCCTGGTTAATTTCCCTGCTCCCCAAAATTCCGGCATTTATTCGCTTGAAGCCAATATTGTCTCCAGCGGCTCGGTTGCCAACTTTGTCAAAACCATTGAAGTCGGCGAGGGAGGCTCTAATGATTCCCAAGTCAGCGTCAAGATCAATAATCAGGTCAATACCGATAATCAAGTCAACACAGGGAATCAATCCTCATCCACCTCCGAGGAGTCAGAGCCCACCTCGGAGGTGTTAGGAGATACCTCGGGGGTGTTTCCTAACAGTGATGATTCATCACAAACGGGCTTTTTCGCCTCACTTTGGTCAAGGATTATCGGATTCTTTAAGGGAATTTTTTGAGGAGGCTTGACCCCGCACGAAGTTTGGTAGTAATGATATTTCTTGCGTATCGTTATTAAATTTAAATTCGGGGTCAGTAGTGAATCGATTACTATACTTCGTGCGGGGTTGACAAGCTAAACTTGCCTTGTTAATGTATAATATAAAGCTAAGTTGAATTCTGCCCCAAAATAGCTTTTCCCTGCCCATAACAATTTATTCTTCGAGCTTGTCGAGAAGATTCAATGCTGTCATCCCGCACCTGCCTGCCGGCAGGCAAGGCTTGATGCGGGATCCAGGAACTAGATTCCCGCTTTCGCGAGAATGACATGAGGGGTGGGAATGACAAAAAGGGAAGTTCTCGATTAACTCGAACAATAAGTAAATAATCCGCCAGCTGGCGGAACCGACCGCAAACGGAGGTTCGTTACTAAGTCTTATTGACTTGGTGATGAGCCTCCGTTTTTGTTTGTATCCCCTAGGGGAAAACAAGCGGAAAAATCTAAAGGGTACTTTAACAATTTCGGACAACCCTGAGTATCCCCGCCAAAAATTGAATATTTAGGCGGGGGGGTTAAGCTCAAGCAGAAATCGTACGTCATCCTGAGCGTAGGCGAAGGATCTATCAAGAGATTCTTCATTTCATTCAGAATGACAATTCTGTTTGCCCGAAATTTTACTTAATGTACCTGAAGCCGTAAGGCGGAAGGGGGTGAAATAAAAATAATATGATTTCAATTAAAAAATTAGCAACCGTTGGTGCGGCAGCCGGCCTGTTGGCAGCCAGCGCCTTACCGGTTTTGGCAGATGACGAACTAGAAGTCGAGCAGGAGAACAAGGCTTATGTCAGAAACGATGTCGACTCCGAGGCAAACACCGGTAAAAACGATATCGGTGGCGGCAGGTTCGTCCTAATGAGCACGGGCAATGCAACCTCTTATGTGGATGTTAGCACTACTGCCAACAAAAACGTCGCAATAGTCGAAGATTGTGATTGTTTTGACGAACTAGAAGTCGAGCAGGAGAACAAGGCTTATGTCAGAAACGATGTCGACTCCGAGGCAAACACCGGTAAAAACGATATCGGTGGCGGCAGAGTGGTCATCATGAGGACAGGCGATGCCTTCTCATGGCCAACCGTTACTAACGTTGTCAACAAGAACGTTGCAGTTGTTGGCGACTAATCGTCATTTCTCATCCAAAGGAGGGGGACACAGGCATATGCCTCCCTCTCCTGGGATGGGATTCCTTAAGAAATTAAAAATTAAAAATTAAAAGTTAAAAATTATGGAGGTTCTCGATAAAACTCGAACAATATGCAAAGCATGTTGTTCTCGTTCTGAGTTTACCGAAGAACTCGAACAATAAAAAAGTATTCACACTGTCATTCTGGAGGGAGTGAAACGACCGATAGAATCTAAAAGATCGTTTGCTCCAGGATGACGAAGAAAAGAAGATGAAAAAGACTAAGACCTTAGTAGTTAGTATTGTAATAATCATTTACCTTCTTGGCATTGTGCCAAGACAGGGTGCTGTCGTCTTGGCCGAGGAAGTGCCGTCGCCAGACGGGCAACAACAGTCTGCTGACCCATCGCCGTCTCCCGACCCAAGTCCCGACCCAAGTGCATCTCCCTCAGTTGATCCCTCACCGAGCCCAGATCCTTCACCCAGTCCCAGTCCTGACCCTTGTGTCTCCGATTGTCCGCCAACCGAAGTTGATCAGACAAATGATGCCGCCATAGACAATCAAGTCACTGATGTTGCCGATACCGGGAACAATACTATTGACCCTTCACCGTCTCCGAGTCCACTGGCCGAAGCAACTCAATCAGCAACCACTGACTCCTCCACCACTTCCGATACCGGATCGGAAAGTTCTAGTGATTCGGTATCGTCAACAATCGACACTGGGGATGCGGCTTCTCAGGTAGATTTAGTCAATCTGGCCAATACCAATCTTGTCAATTCCGACAGATCGGACCAGATTTTAAATATTTACTTGGATGAAAATGGCAATATTGATCTTACACAATCAAATGTTCAAGAATTTAGTGCCTCTGCCAATTTGGTCATCAATCAGCAAAATACGGGGACAGTAAATAACACCGTTTTGGCAGTTGCCAATAGCGGAGGGAATTTAATTGACGGCACTGTCGGCCAGATTACAACCGGTTCGGCTAGTGTCGTTGTTAATATAATAAACTTCATCAATGCAAATTTAATTAATACCAATTGGAATTTTGTGTTGATTAATATTTTCGGTCATTTAACCGGCAACATTATTTTGCCCGAGCCCCAAACATCTCAAGCTTCTACTCTTGGAGCAGGCGATATTTCCCAAACCAATAATGCCCAGATCCAAAATGATGTTGACGCGAGCGCCAACACCGGCAACAATAGTATTGACGGTTCAGGCAGTATTCAGACCGGCGATGCCACATCTTTTGTTAATCTGCAAACTTATGCCAATAGCAATTTAATTGGCAGTAATTATTTCTGGCTTCTGATTAACAACTTCGGTATCTGGAACGGTACATTCTGGGGTTGGGGAGCAAGTGCTGCCCAAGACCCGACATACGGCCAAATGCTCTTCAACTTTTCCGATCCGAATTTTTCAGGGACCACCTGCTGTCTTTTATCAGCCAATCAGGAAAACAATGCTTACCTAACCAATCAAATTACAGCTAGCGCCAATACCGGCGGTAACAGTCTTGGCGCAGGTGGCAGTATCAACACTGGCAATGCCTTTTCAATAGTTAATCTTATTAACTTTGTCAATACTAATATCATCGGCAGTTTTGGCTTTTTTGGCATTATCAATATCTTCGGGACTTTAGACGGTGATATCGGCGGAGTCGATCATTTTCCGATCACTGAAAGCACTGTAAGTACTGAAGGCACCGAGGGACAGGGGCAAGATCAAGCAGAAGTGCGAGTTGCCGGCGGTCAATTGGAAACCTCCATGTCAACCAATGTCGGCACCCATGTTAATCCCGGCGATACTGTCATGTTCTTTATCACCGCTAAAAACCCGGGAACAGGTCCGGTTTATGACAGTAAAGTAATATTCAACCTCTATGATGCAAATGGCGAGGTTGCCGCGATCCAAAGTTTTGACCTGGGTAAACTCAACCCCGGACAAAGAGCCAATATTAGCTTTGGGTTGGTACTGGCGGATACTGCGCCTTCTGGAGTTTACGAGGCCATAGTTGAAGCCCAAGGCAAAGTCGGACCCGACAATCAGGAAATTGCAAGCCAGTCGCAAACGAGTTTTCAGGTCGGCACAGGCGTTTTCGGCACCTTGATTTCTTCACTTGGAAATGGCGATGTGCAGGCGGCTGGTCCCATCCAAAATGCTGGTGGTAGTTTTCCGGTCGCAGCTGACAACCTGGCGGCTAATCCATGGTGGTGGCCATTTATGATTGCCGGTGGCATTTTGGGAACAATCTACAGCGGCTACAGACTGACACCTCAGTTTATGGTTTTGGCTGCCGTCTTACAAAGACGACGCAAAAAGTTAAGATTTGCCCGGTTGGCCTCCAAATTATCCGAAAGGGCTCTTGCGTTCAGATCTTGGTTCTTCGAGCTTTAAATTTAGGTGATCCTCCTCTAATATAATTCTCCAAATATTAAATCTTATAATATACTGAATGAGTAATAAAGAATGGTTAATTTTTGGCCTTATTGGGGATAATTTATACGCAAAATTTGCCCCAAGCTAAAATTTTTTTCAAAAACCCTCTTTTTGCTAGTCAATCCTATAAAAATTTGCATTACTTGACAGAAAGGTTTATAATTGGCGCACAAGATTGGGAAGCTCGCGAAGTTTCTGCCCAATTAGCTGGCTTCTTATTTTTTATAAATCAGTCTGCCCTTAAATTTTTGTGAAGAAAAAATTAGTTGCGAAAATCTTTAATTTTTTGGCCTCGCTTTTATTGGTCGGACAGACGCTGACGCCGGCCTTACCTTTAGTGGTTAATCCTTCCTATATATATGCGCAGGAGGAGCAGGCGGCGCAAACAACCGATACAAGCCCCGACTCCTCCACCTCCGAGGAGTCAGAGCCAGCCTCGCCAGACGCGAGTCTAGGCGGGCCCACCTCGGAGGTGTCCAGTACTACTGATTCGTCACCTGCGCTTGCACCAAGCGAAGAACCGCAAGCTACAGATCAAAGCGATCAAAGTTCTTCAGACAGTCAAACTTCGGAATCAAACGATAACACAGCGGCTCAGTCTTCAACACCGGAATCCGCTCAAACAACTAGTGACGAGCAGTCGGCATTTGTTCAAAATCCGCCGGAATCGGAATCAAGTGCCCAGCTGGCTCCAGCAGTTTGGTCGGAAAGTGACGGTAAGGCGACTACTATAAATAATGTAGTTTTAAACCAAACCTATACGGCTCCGCAGAACGACAAAGTAAAGATCACTTTTACCAAACTGCCCGACCCCTCGGACAAACTGACGGTTGGCGAAGTTAAGCTTTCAAGCGAGCAGCAAGAAGACCTTTCGGCAGCCACAGACACGGCTTATGAGTTTACTTCACCAATGACAGATGGTACCTTTACCTACGAGCTGACATTGCCACTTCCGTCAAACGTTAACAAAGACGATGTTGCCGTTAAATCAGCCGAGTCAGTGGATGAGCTTGACTATGCCCAAACAGTTGGCGAGTCCAAAGAAGTTGCCACAGAAACCATAACGATCAAAGGACTTACTCATTTTACAGTTTTTGTTTTAGTTAACGATATCGACACCGATAACCCCAATAATCTTGGAGATTCCGACGATATTGCCAATGGAGTCTTAACGGCAATTGACGACACTTGGGCTGAACAGAATAATGCCAATGCCAATAAAGGCGGTGGCGATGAACTGCATGTTCGAAGCAAAGAAGATCAAAACAAGCGGGCATTCGTAAAATTTGACACTTCAGCGATTCCTAGTGGCTCTGAAATCACCAAAGCGACTTTGCGGCTGTTTATGTTCGATGCCCCCCCCGCATCACGAGATTATGAAGCGCGCTTATTAGTTGAGGGTTGGGATGAGGATACCTTAACCTGGAATAGTCAGCCAGCTGATATAGGAAGCGCTACTGATACAACCTCAACAGGGACATCAAACAATGTTTGGCGCCAGTGGGATGTGACGAGCGATGTCCAGGCTTTTGTCAATGATGAATTAGCAAATTACGGTTGGGCAATTCGGGATGCAGAAGAAGGTTCGGACACAGCTCGTCTAGCGAAGTTCAGATCAAGTGATCAGGGGACAGAACTTAGACGGCCGCAACTTGTTGTTGATTTTGCGGCACCGGATGATCAGCCGACTGATTATAAGTCACCGACCGCAGAAGAGGCCAGCGACGGTAACGGATTAGAAAATAACCCCGAAGGTGCGTTTGAAGACGGTGGTACGGTAGCCAGCCACACAAATAACACTGCCGGCGAGAGTCACATATTCTACAACTACAATCCCTTTGATATTCCCGAAGGTTCAACAATTAACGGAATTGAGGTTAGGACAGATTGGTATCTAGATTCAACAGGCGGAACGAACAGTCTTGATGTTGATCTTTCCTGGGATGGCGGAGACAGCTGGACCGATCCAAAAAGCGATATTACCGAGACCGATGAAGAGCACGTAGCTTCTTTGGGCGCGGCATCCGACACCTGGGGAAGAACTTGGAATGCCGACGATTTTACAAACGAAAATTTCCGGGTCCGGGTGACGATGAATACAACCAGCTCCGGCCGTGACTTTTTCCTTGACTGGATCCCGGTGAGGGTTTATTACTCCGAGCCCGAAGATACAACGCCACCGACCGTAAGTTCTGCCGAAACACAGGATACAAATGGAAATGGCAAGATTGATGGAATCAAACTTACGTTTTCCGAAAACATTGATGATTCACGCTTAGATTCCGGTAATCCTGACGGCTGGGATGTTGTCGGGTACGAAGGCGAAGCGATCGGTACAGGCGAAGGCGAGAATGACAATATGCTGCTTTTAACCTTCAGCGAAGGGGAGTCTTTTGATACAGGAGCGACTCCAACTGTTACCTATACTCCTTTAGGTGGTGAGGACCCGGATCCGAGTAGCACTCACGATGCGGCCGGCAATGAACTGAAGTCTTATGAGGCATCGGCCGATGATAAGGCTCTGCCTGTGCTTTTATCTGCCTTTACCCGCGATACTGATTCCAATGGTCAAATTGACGCCCTTGAGCTTACATTTTCCGAGGATATCAACGACTCACGACTTGAAGTTGGTACTGCGGACGGTTGGGATGTAGACGGCTATGACGGCGAAGCAATCGGTTCCGGAGAAGAAATTAACGATAATGTCCTGCTTCTAACATTCAGCGAGAGCGGGCAGTCCGATACAGGTACTACGCCAAATGTTTTCTACATTTCACCGAGGGACATTGAGTTGAGCACTCATGATATGGCCGACAACGAACTGGCAAGCGGGGAGTGGTCTACTTCGGATGGTGCTGCTCCAGTAAGTTCATTCAGTTCGCCCGAAGAAGGCAGTTTCTGGAACGGGCCGATTGAAGCTTTAGGTTCTTCAACAGATAAGGACATACTTGGGGAGACTGATACGGTTGACTTTGTAAAACTTTTTTACAGAATTTTTGAAAGCGGCAACAGGTGGACGGAAATTCCTGATTCACAAAGGAATAACGAAGGTGGAGATGAACCTTTTAATTGGTCTTTTGACTGGACGCCGGACTCAGAGAGTACTTTTGACATCAAAGCCGAAGCAACAGATAAAGCCGGCAATACCGAATTTAGTCCGGTTGTTTCCGATGTCACTTATGACGTAACCGATCCAACCAGCGAAATCACTTATCCGGAAGATGAAGAAAGCTACACAGAAGATGAATGGGACGGGGAGATTCGGGGTACGGCAGAAGACAGCCCGTCTTCCGGAATTAACAGCGTATTGGTTTCCATCCAAAGAGATGCTGACAATAAGTATTGGGATGGAGCCGATGATGAGGATGGGACGGGATGGCGCACTTCCGAGGGCGAGTTCTTAAATGATGTCAGTGCTGGTGAAGATGGAGATTGGAATTTTGATTTTGCCTTTATCGAACCGGAAGGGGCAGATGAAGGGTATGCAGTGCGCTCTCATGCGGTTGACAATGCCGGAAATCAAGAGGATACTACAGAAGTTCATTTCTTCTTTGAGCGGGCACCTGTCATTTCAGGCGAGACGGAGTCAAGTGTTTCCTCATCTTCAGTCACGATTACTTGGGATACGGATTTTGAAACGACTTCAAGGGTTATCTATGATACGGTTTCGCATGATCCAGCGAATCCTACATTCGACGACCCCTTCGACAAATACGGCTACGCAAATACAACAGACGAGTTTGATACAGGAGAAGGAAAAACAATCTCTCACTCGGTTGATATTTCGGGGCTTACTGCGGGGACCACCTATCACTACCGGACAATTTCCCACGGTTCACCCGAAGCAGTCGGGGATGAGCAAAACTTTTCTACCTCGGCAGTTGCAGCTGCAGCGACCACATCAACAACCAGTGACGGCGGCGGCGGAGGAGGCGGCGGTAGCGCACCAACTTGCGGCGACACCAAACCCGGCAGTGCACCTACCCTAACAGGCGCCTCAGCCGGTACCAATAGCGTTACTCTGACTTGGTCTGCGGCAGCAGGTCCGGTCACTTATTATCTGGCAACCTATGGAACATCAGCAGGCGCTCAGCAATTCGGTAATCCCAATGTCGGCGGAGCTGGAACGACCAGTTATACGATCAGCGGGCTTTCAGGCGGTACTACTTATTACTTTAAAGTTCGAGCCGGTAACGGCTGCGCACCGGGCGACTTTTCCAACGAGCTTTCGGCCACACCGGGCGGCGGCTTTGTCGCCGGACCGGCTGCCGGCTTTGCGCCGGGCGTTTTGGGTGTTGAGGAAGAAGCAACACCGGCTGCCTCTCCTAGTCCCTCATCAGAAGCCTTAGGTGCGCAAGAAAAGACTGCCCAAGAGGCCAAAGCCGCTTGGCAAAACTGGTGGTGGCTTATTCTGCTTCTACTTTTGGGTACCGGAGCCTTCTGGTGGTTTTTTGCCCGAAAATCCGAGAAATAAACTAGACGCAAAGCTAACTTTAAATCTCGCTTGTTCCGATCAATTTCCTTATAATATAAGTACCTCTATGGATTGCAAAACTAAACCCAAATTTCAAAGAAATTTGGAAAGGAAAAATGCGAGTGCGATCAAAGTTCGCCACTTGGCGAACGGCCAAAAGCACGAGTCATTTTGACGCATGAAAGGCGTAATTTTAGCCGGCGGTAATGCCACGAGACTTCGGCCCCTCACTTGGGTTACCAACAAGCACTTACTTCCCATCTACAACAAACCGATGATTTTTTATCCTCTCGAATCAATGGTCAGAGCGGGAATAAAAGATGTATTAATTATCACCGGACCAAATCATAGCGGTAGCTTTATCAATCTTTTAAAGAGCGGCAAAGATTTTAATCTTAGACTTTCTTATGAAATTCAGGAAGATGCCGCTGGTATTGCGCAGGCTATTGGAATAGCCCGTGATTTTGCCGACAGTGGCAAAATGTTGGTGATACTTGGAGATAATATTTTCATCCAGCCCCTAAAAGAAAATGTTGACGAGTTCGAAAAGCGCCAAAAAGGTGCCGTAGTTTATGGCAAACACATGGCCACGGTTAGCAAACAATATGGAGTGATTGAGGTTAGAGATGGTAAAGTAGTCTCAATTGAAGAAAAGCCCCAAAAACCCAAATCAGACATCGGACAGACGGGAATCTACATGTATGATAATCGAGTTTTCGACTTTATCGATGATCTTAAACCTTCAGCTCGTGGTGAACTTGAGGTGACAGATCTCAACAACTATTACGTTGAGGAAGGAACAATGATTTGCAAAATCCTCAAAGGCTGGTGGGTCGACGCCGGCACTTCTTTTGATGAACTTCTTCGGGCCAATCTTTTGGTTGCTGAGGAAATCAAAAAAGAAAAAAAATAATTAAAACTATGAAACTATTAGTAACAGGTGGTGCCGGTTTTATTGGTTCAAACTTTATCCACTATTGGTTAAAAAATCACCCAAAAGATCAAGTTATTAATTTTGATAAGCTGACTTATGCCGGAAATCTAGAAAACCTCAGGGATATCGAAACAAACCACAACTATTCATTTGTCAAAGGCGATATTATCAATGCAGCGCAGGTCAGCCAAGTGATGGCCGGAGTCGAGATCGTTGTTAATTTTGCCGCAGAAAGTCATGTTGACAGATCAATTCTCGATCCGGCTCCGTTTATCCTAACCAACGTCGTTGGTACCCAAGTTTTACTTGATGCTGCATGTCAAGCCAAAGTCAAAAGATTTCACCATATCTCAACCGATGAAGTCTTTGGTGCATTAACTCTTGATTCAAAAGATAGATTTAATGAAGAAACGCCTTATTGCCCCAACAGCCCTTACGCTGCCAGTAAAGCTGCCTCAGATCATTTGGTGCGTGCATACCACAACACCTATCAACTCCCCATTACTATCACCAACTGCTCAAATAATTTTGGCCCGTACCAATTTCCCGAGAAATTTATTTCGCTCTCTATTACAAATCTTTTGGAAGGTAAAAAAATTCCAATTTATGGTGACGGGCTATATGTTCGCGATTGGCTTTATGTCGAAGATCACTGCGCAGCAATTGATCTTGTTTTGCAAAAAGGCACAGTCGGGGAGACTTATTGTATCGGCATCGACAACGACATCGAAAATATCGAAGTTGCCAAAAAAATCTTAAAAATTTTGGGAAAGGACGAGTCAATGATTGAATATGTTAAGGATAGACCCGGTCATGACCGCCGCTACGCAATCGATAGTTCCAAAATTAAAAAAGAGTTAGGTTGGCAACCGAAATACGATTTTAATCAAGCGCTGTCAATGACCGTCAAATGGTACCAAGACAATCAAAATTGGTGGAAAAAGTTGAAAAAAGGAGATTTTGAAAAATATTACGAAAAACAATATGTTAAAAGATAATTATAATTTTTAATTTTCAGTTTGAAATTTGAAATGAAATCCAACATTTAAATTTTTAAAATATTGAAAATTCAATAAAAATTGAAAATTTAAAATTTCAAATTGTAAGTCTTTAATATAATGAACTACCAATATATCACTCTTAATAATCAACAGGATTTAGTCGAAGGAGTAATTTTGCGAAAATTGACTATCCACAAAGATCCGACAGGGAGTTTGGTAGAAACTTTACGTACGGACTGGCAGGATGTTTTTAATACCAAAAATCTGCCATTTTCGATGCAGTATTTGTCAATTACTCCATCCGGTATGGTTCGGGACGAGGATAAATGGCATGTCCATAAGTTTCAAAAAGATCGCTTTATTTGTATAGCCGGCAGAATTGTTACTGCGATTTATGACCCGCGAGAAAATTCCAAAACTAAAGGTCAGCTAAACCTCTTTTTAATGGGGCCGGACAAAGATGAGGAAATGTTCATGGTCGTTATACCGGAGGACACTTATCACGGTTTTATGGTTGTTTCAAAAGAGGCTGGTTATTTATTAAATTTCCCCACCAGACTTTATAACCTTGAGGATGAGGGAAGAGTCGCAAATACCCACCTTAACTGGCAGAAAGTTCGAGATGATTTTGCAGACTGATAAAAAGATTCCACTGGCAGTAATCGGTTCTTCTTCAATGGTCGGATCGCGATTTTGCGAGTTGGCGTCCACCTCCTTTAATCTCTGCAAGGCAGATCTAAAGGGCGTTGTTTCAATTGATATTACCAAAAAAGCTTCAGTCGAGAATTTTTTTAAAACTTATGATTTTGAATGGCTTATTTTATTTTCTGCTTTTACCGATGTTGACGCGGCCGAAAAACAAAGAGGCGATAAAAATGGTTTATGTTATCAAATTAATGTTAAGGGTACAGCTAATGTAGTTGATGCTTGTAAGAATTCAAATCGCAAGCTGATTTTTATTTCCACCGATTTTGTTTTTGACGGCCAAAACGGTCCGTACAGTGAAGAAAGCCAGCCGGGAGGCGACCTTGATAAAATTTCTTGGTATGGTTTAACCAAAATAGAGGCGGAAAATTATGTTCGGGAAAATCTTGCCAACTTTCTTATCTTAAGAATCGCTTATCCTTATCGGGGTAGATTTGAAGGTAAAGACGATATTGCCAAAAGAATTTTAAGGCTTTATCAGGCCGGTCAGCTTTACCCGATGTTTACGGATCAAATAATTACACCGACCTTCATTGATGATATTGCCGAGGCAGTTAAACTTTTAATCTCAAGCGCTCAAGAAGGTATTTTCCATCTGGTAAGTCCTCGAGAGACAACTCAATTTGAATTTGCCGAAGAGCTGATTAGAGTTTTTAAAGGTGATAGTTCCAAAATTCAGAAGGGATCAATAATTGATTTTCTGAAAGCTCCCGGTTATACGCCTAGACCAATAAACGGCGGTCTTAAGGTTGATAAGATCAAAGCGCTAGGCTTTATACCGACCGACTGGCAGGAGGGGATCAAAATTATCCATGAGCAATCAAAAGGTCAATTGGTTTAAAATAAGTCCAATTGAAAATTTAAAATTTATTTAACATGACACTGACTGTTGTTGGCGCCGGCTATGTAGGTTTGGTGACTGCCGCCGTTTTTGCCGAACTTGGCAATAAGGTATTTTGTATTGATATAAATAAGGAAAGAATCGAAGGGTTAAAGCGTGGCAAAATTCCTTTTTTTGAGCCGTCACTTTCCGAATATATCAAAAGGAATTTATCCCAAAAAAGACTTTTTTTTACGACAAGTTATAAAGAGTCTGTACCCAAATCACAGATAGTTTTTATCTGCGTAGGTACACCACCAAAGGAAAACGGCGAAGCGGATCTTTCATATCTTTTTGCAGCGGTTGAGGAAACTGCCAGGAATCTTGCGGGATACACTTTAATTACCATTAAAAGCACTATCCCCATCGGTTTTGAGAATGATCTTGAATCTACCGTCAAAAAATATGCCAAAGCGCGTTTTGAATTTGCTGCTTGTCCGGAATTTTTAAGGGAGGGTACGGCAATTGAAGATACTTTACATCCCGACAGGATTGTTATCGGATCATTTTCCAAAAAGGCCCAAAAAATTTTACTTTCCTTGCATGCACCTATTTCCGGAGAACGCATAATTTGCGATATCAGATCCGCCCAACTGATTAAATATGCAGCCAATAGTTTACTTGCTACCAAAGTTTCCTTTGCCAATACCATTGCCGCACTTTGCGAAAAAATGGGAGCCGATGTTGAAAAGGTAATAGCAGGTGTCGGCGCCGACCGTCGTATCGGCCGCTCTTTTCTTTATCCCGGGGTCGGTTACGGGGGCTCATGTCTTCCCAAAGATGTCTTGGCTTTTATCGCAATCGGCAGACATTTTGGATACGATCTTTCGCTCTTGAGGGCAGTTGATGATATTAACCAGCGGCAGATCGAGCTATTTGTAGAAAAAGTTCGAAAGGCCCTAGGGGTAAAAGGAGATGTCGGTAATGTTGCGCAAGATAAGAAAGTAGCTGTTTTGGGCTTGGCTTTTAAACCGAATACCGATGACATGAGGGATGCTCCTTCCATAAAAATTATTAATCATCTTCTTAATTTAGGTATCGAAGTTACCGCTTATGATCCGCAGGCTATGGACAATGCCAAGAAAATTTTGCCAAAAGTCAAGTTTGCCAAAGATGTTTACAGTGCCATCAAAAACCAAGACGCACTGCTTTTAGTTACAGAATGGCCCCAGTTTTCTCAAATAGATTTGGCTCGTGCCAAAAAACTTCTTAAAAGACCGATCATTGTTGACGGCCGTAATCTTTTTCCAAAGGACAAAGTTAAAGAGTTGGGTTTTACCTACATAGGTATCGGCCGATGAAAAAAGCCTTAATTACCGGTATTGCCGGCTTTGCCGGTTCTCATCTGGCAGAGTATTTATATTCCCAGAAATTTACAGTCTTTGGTTTCTTTCTGCCCAATCATTCACTTTTCAATTTAAGTCACCTCAAAGGCAAAATTAATTTGATCAATTGTGATCTTTTAGATTCAAAAAAAATTGAGAAGAATGTAAGATTAATCAATCCGGATTATGTTTTCCACCTAGCCGCTTTCTCATCGCCTAAAGACAGTTTTAAAAACCCCAAAGAAACCCTTAAAAATAATATTTTTGGTCAGATTAATCTACTTGAATCTTTAACCAAAATAAAATCCAATGCGAAAATTCTAATCGTTGGCTCCGCCGATGAGTACGGACAGGTTGACCCAGAATACTTACCGATAAATGAAAAGACACCTCTTTCGCCAATTTCACCTTATGCCGTTTCCAAAGTAGCTCAGGATATGTTGGGGTTGCAGTTTTTTCTTCACCATAATCTTCACATAGTTCGAGTCAGGCCGTTTAATCACATAGGACCTCGCCAGTCATTATCATTTGTTGTGCCGTCTTTTGCAGCTCAAATCGCCGCATTGAAAAAGAAAGGTGGTGGAATAATAAAAGTTGGCAATTTAGAAAATAGCCGGGATTTTACCGATGTTAGAGACATGGTGAAGGCTTATTGGTTGGCGCTTGAAAAAGGTAAATATGGGGAAGTTTATAATATTGGCTCGGGCAAAGCAGTAAAAATTGCTGATATTTTAAAAATGATGATCGGTTTATCTAAGGTAAAAATAATTATTAAGAAGGATACTAAACGAATACCCCCGCAAGATATCGGGACTATATACTGTGATTATTCAAAATTCAAGAAAACAACCGGTTGGCAACCGCAAATTCCCATAATCCAAACACTTTCTGATACAATTGAGTACGAACGAAGTAAATTAAGATAATTATTAATTTGAAATTTAAAATTTTTAATGAAACCTTAAATTTTAAAAATGATAAGAAAATATTTTAGAAAAATATTTTGAAAACAATGAAAATTCAATATAAATTGAAAATTAAAAATTGAAAATTACCAAGATGGCTCAAAAACACGCATTAATTACCGGCATTACCGGTCAGGACGGTTCTTATTTGGCGGAGTTTTTGCTTTCCAAAAAATACAAAGTTTTTGGTTTGACCCGCAGAACCTCGACTCCCAATTATGAAAGAATTAAACATATAGAGGACCAAATAGAGCTCATCCCCGGTGATCTTTTGGACCAGCAATCTGTCACCAGCGCCGTTTCCTATTCAAAACCAGACGAAATTTACAATCTGGCAGCCCAAAGCTTTGTGGCAACTAGCTGGTCGCAGCCGGTCTTAACCGGAGAGTTTACGGCACTTGGCGTAACCAGAGTATTAGAGGCGGTAAGACAAGTCAAACCTGATGCTAAATTCTATCAGGCTTCTTCTTCTGAAATGTTCGGTAAAGTGCGCCAGTCTCCC